>Ga0207709_10000020_pt1 | contig 392366 bp, 331 predicted proteins | sample KBSM34metaG_FD_184397 | JGI IMG/M metagenome (GOLD analysis project Ga0207709, IMG submission 184397) | Miscanthus rhizosphere microbial communities from Kellogg Biological Station, Michigan, USA - KBS M3-4 metaG (SPAdes) (version 2) | ecosystem: Host-associated > Plants > Roots > Rhizosphere...
CATAATCAGAATTCTTTTTTATATCTCTGATCTTGGATCGAATTGAACTAATTCTTGAATTTGTTCATGACTTTCGTTTTGTCTACTCGTCACGCTTACATGATTGTGTTTTCTTAAAGAACTTCTCTCGCTTCAACTTCCGTATCCGCTATATTCCGATGAGCATTGCGCTCCTCTTTATCTTTTTATCTTTCCCTCCGTTTCCGTTGGGACTGCAAAGGTAGAAATCTTTTCCGAACTTCCAAAAAAATTTTGAAGTTTTTTTTCTTTTCCTTTTTTCCGATTTCCGCGCCTAACTTCCGTTAAACCCTTCTTTTTTTCATGGTCCCTTCTTTCGAAGTAACCGTCCCTCCCTTGCGGAGTGGTGCAAAGATAGGGAGTTTACTAACAAACTTCCAAGACTTTTGTTCTTATTTATTTTGTTTTTCCGCTAACTCGCTGGGAACTTGGTGGATTGTTTTTACTCTGGGGCTATCAGGACGCCGCTAGAGCAGGAAAAGGTGGGTTATGGCCGGTGCGGCGGTGGAATGGGGACAGGTGACCTTCTGCGGAGATACTCACCGTGTATTTGCTCTGCCACATACGAACCATTAGTACATCTGTTTTTTTATACTCTATACCCTGTATATACTGTGAAGTAAGCCCGTAATATCTTGCTGGCAACTGTATATCAACTTTGAAATCAAGAGGGTTTTTATCCTGATATGGTAGGGGATTAATAGGTACTTTATACGTTTTCATCCGAATGAGGTCCCTATAAAGTCCCTATTAGGTACGACCTTGTCTCAAAGTTAATCTGTAAACGAAAGGCGGCGGAAGTGGAACCGTGGAAATGGAACTGTGAAACCGCACCCGAAAAAGGGCCATCAGGGGATCCGGCCAAAAATGGATAATACCGAGAGATTCCCTTCTTTTTGAACCAAAGGGAAACCTCAGGAGCTTACTTGAGAACTCCCCCCTATTAAACCAGTCTTCCCTCCTAGCTAAAGCTATCAATTAATAGACATACGCTAGTTTTTAGTGAGATGCTTGATCTATAATCTTTTATTGCAAATCACAATTAAAAAGAAAAATAAATCCCTACAAAGTATTCCTATTACAAAAAAGTCAAAGAAATCAAAACTTCGAAGATTTAATCATAAATATGTATATTTAAGTATATTAAACCAATTCAATTATGAAAGTCAAATTATTAGTATTTATCTTTTTAGGGATATGGATTTTTGCATGCAAAAAGAATGAAACATCTCCTATCGAAAACCTGAAAGAAAATCCACAAAAAAAAGCAGGATCGATCTTTAACTCTCCAAAAATTGAAATTCAATTATCTAAAAATGGCACGAGTATAACAGTCAATGTGACAACCTCTGGCTACATTAGCCCAAACCCTCCTTCAGTACAAGTAGGTATAAGCGGTTCTGATGGGTTTATGACGAGTCAGACACTTGGTCCAGGAGGCGGAACCTTTATATTCAATGGTACTCCCGGGGTAAGTTACACGTTTACAGGAGAAATGCTAATTGGAAGTGTAAGAGTAACTACAGTCCGCTTTATTTCATTATCTCCTAATAGCCCAACCACCAGCTGTACCTATCCAAACTCATTAGCAACTCCATCATTCCCTGAATCAATACCTTATGCAGCTTCATCTGGAGGAACTTTATACCAAGGAGATGGGGAGATTTTAATTCTTTTTCCTACGGATGCACAGTTAGGTGTAAAAATAGTTTTGAGGTATAAGAAAGAATATTCTACCGAAGACTGGAGTTATACAGCACCATTTACCTGTGCTGGAACTCAATTAAAAAACGGAGACATAAAAACATATTATATCATAAACAACTTAGAATCTGGCACCACCTATACTGTTCAACCTGGAATTTTGTGTAACGACAAATTCATCGAATGCCCTAATACATTCAACAGAACAACAATAGTACTCTAACCACTTTTAGATTGCAGTTGTTATAAATTTTTGATTTTTGACAACTGCAAAAATCTTTTATGCAAAGTGCTAGATTAACACAAAGATCAATAATGTATTAAGTTGATTAAATCAATTTGATACATTATTGATCATCTCCCAATGTCGTAAGATCTACCATAGGTTAGAACAAGTGCATATTCTTTAAACCCCTCTTCCTCTTGCGTTCACCAACCATTCCTTGGTCGTTGTATAAGTATACTTCCCCTAGTGATAGACCTTGGGACTGCGACCTACCTCAGTCGGGACAGCTTCGGGGTGAATCCGTACTGTTTTCATGGCGGGTCCGTGTTAAACACGCTAAAACAGCTGTGGCAGTACGGTACCACCGTGCCCGCACCTGCGCTCAGGTAGCTTAAAAGCCCGATTCGGCCCGGACAGTTCCCGAAATACGACCAACAAAAGTCCAAACACTCGAATTCATCGGCCAGAAACGCAGTTTTTTGAAGCAAAAACTCCGAATGACAATCAATCAATTCGGAGTTTCTTGTTCTATACGTCGTCAATACTAATTGTCTCTTAGCGTAGTAAGATCTACTTTAGGTTGGGACAAGTTCATATTCTTAATAGCCTTCTTGCATTCATCAACCATTTCCTGGGTCATTATATAAGTATACTTTCCGTAATCATCATACTCCAATGTACCAATATAAAAGAATCCATACTTATCGAAGAAATCCGTCAAATCTATTTTGGCAACCTCACATGCTGTTTTGACAAAGTTTAATTGATGAACAGCTGGATTCCGCTCGCCCATCATCCTATCGGAACTCCAATCCGAACGTCCCCTTCGAGAAGGTTTAACGTTATGCTGTTGACGAAAAGCCTCAAATAGATCCGCATAAAAATCTGGACGCTTTCCAATTCCCTCAAAATATAACTGTAATTGCCAGAAAGGGATTAAACGATTAAATACATCAGGATCGGATAAGTAAGAAATTCTCTTCTCAATAATACTGGATTTGGCTTTTTCAAAATTATTCTGCTCAGAAACGCGTGTTTTATTACCAAATGATCGTGTTACATATAAAGAAAACAGGTTATTGCTCACTTCACCAAGTCCTCCCCAATTAAACATTGGTCGCGTTTGATGCACATGTCCTACTTCATGACTAAACCCCCAGCATGGATCTCCCTTAATTACTGAAGCTGGATCGACAACCATACGCATTGCATAACCCACTTTGTCCCCCATATAGGCAACCCCATCTCCATCACGGAACATGTAATAATTATAATTTACCCGCGCAAGGATACGGTTCTTAGGAACTCTTTTGTATTTTTCCAAGCCCATCAAACGATGCTGTCGGAATACTAAAGAATCATAATTACTGATCAGTTCAACACCTCTCCCATAGGCATATTTCTTTATTGCCTCTATCGGGTAAGCGGTCTGTATATGTTCGCCCTTCGCATCCATAATTGGAAAGACTGCATGATCAATCAGACTGTCCCATTCTTTGTTGCCCTGTTTTTTTATATCAAAATATCCGTTTACCTGTCCTGTTGGAAAATGTACCGTAACAGGTTTTTCTTTTTCAGGTTCGTCAGAGAAATAATCGATATAAGCTAAACTTCCAAAATCGTTGAGCTGGATAATATTCACGCCATTATGAAGCCTAAATTCTTGCTTTTCTAATCCCCAGCCTTTCGGATCTTCTGTGGGTTTGGTCGGATCCGGAGCTTTACGCAACCAATTTGGTACCACTAGGTTAACTTCTTTGCCATTTGCAATACCATCTACAATGACAATATGCTGCCCTTTTGGAAGGTAAACCCCGGTCATATTCTCATATTTGCTATATCCATCTCCAATACTCAACTGATGACCCAATGTCGATGGATTCAGTAAGGCAGAATAAGTCGCATATCTATAGTCTTTACTGTATTTGCCATTCAGCATAGATAAGGCAACTCTACGCAATGTGGTGTCACCGATCTGCTCGACCTGCTTTTTCTTAACACCTTTTTTTAATTTTAATGCGAATGCATCTTCGAATACGGAAAGATCCGCATAGGTCTGCTTAAAATCCTGAGCAGATTGTGCCATTAGATTGGCACTCAACAATAGGCTCACACCGAAAGTGATAAATTTTCTTTTCATAATTATTTATAGTTTATTCAAGAAATGATGTGGTCTTCAAAAATAAAAAGACACAATAGATCTATTTATACACAAGCACAAGAATGACCAGAAAAACTATTGTACATCACAATGATATTAAGAGGAGACTACTCTTATTCGAATAGCCTCCTCTTACACAAGTTTTTTCAAATCTCCTCAATAACTATTTTGCATCCGGATTTTTAGTTGCCTTCAAATGAAGTTCATAAATATACTTCCCTGGTTTATAAATTTTAGTATTAAAACGAATATTAAGTTTAACAGACTGATCATATGTTAAGTACTTCATATCCGTTGGCGGGTTCCAATTTTTTGTATCGGCATAATCAATTGATTTAATCCATTTGGACTGAATCCGATAATAACAGTTGATACCGTTTGACTGAGTATCCCAATACACATCTGGAAATCTCACCTGCGCATAGTCATATACAACAGCTGTATCTGTGACTGTTGTTTTATAAGCAAAAGTGGCCAAAGTCTTAAGAAAATCATTACCAGACGGCCTTCTATCTAATGCTTTACCAGGAAAAAGTGCGCCATTTTTATCATAAACCTTGAGAGCAATCTGATTTGGACCATCTGCAACACGTGTTATCTTCAGCGTTAAACTCGTACTTTGACCTTTGACTTGATCAATCCATTGATCATCATAAGGGAAACGAATACCGGTTTCACTGTTTGCTTCTACCGCGATAAAATAGGGAACATTTTCGTAAGAGTATTCTTTTACCGGGGATAGTTTGATAGTAGTTATATTTTTGTAGTCTTTTGTTCCTTTTGGATTTTGCACACGAATATCAACCTCATATTCACCCGTGGGCACATTGTCTGTGGCTTGGGTAAACATAAATTGCCCACTTTTTTCCAGTACAGTAAGTGGTAATCTTCTCTCTATTCCTTGCTTGCTATTAATTATTTCCAGTGTAGTATCTGTTTTCGGGTCATATTTTTGCTTCCATACTTTAGTATCGTATTCCTTGAAAAATGACTCTTCCCGTTTTCCTGTAGCTTTATTCCTTACATCCAATAACGTCACCGTAAATGGGGGGGTTGAAGCATCCGGGATAATGCCTACTGCTGTATAAAAGGTCCCTTGATCCACCACAATAGGATTTGATCCGTACCGAATATTATCACTCAGATAACCTATCTCTATTTTCTTACATCCTGCATAAAAAAGTGTACACAATACACCTACACAGATGAATATTCTATATTTATTTTTCATATCAATGCCAATTAAATTCTATCTTCTAAATGCCCAGGTATGCTGGTTACTTAATACATGTACTATACCCGTTGTTGTAATAATTCCTGAGGTCTGACAAAGCACTTTTGAGTCATTAAGGCTAGCTTTTCCAGAAGGATCCGACAATGATCCATTTCTCATCACATCCCGTTCTCCATAAATCTTTGTAAGATATAGTAATTTAGGTCCTTGAGAAATAATACCATCTTCAGTATAGTCTCCACTCGTTGATTTCTCCAAAGTCACCAACAATTTCGTTGTTGGTTCCTGCGTTTGGAATATTGTCCCGGTCTCCGTCAGATTATCCCGAACAATGCGATCATTGAAAAAGTAAACACTCATGGAGTCCTGAAGCATTTTTGGTGAGTAGAATTTAAACAACGAATCCAAATTGAAGTTGAGTCGTTCGTCGGTTTTTCGCAACTCGTTCTGTTTTGCAAGCAGAAAGAGACGGATCGAATAATTCGTGGGTACGAAATATGTTCCCGCAGTATTCACTTTATCTTTTAATCCAGCCTTATCGATAATCATTAATGTCGTATCAAATAGATGTCGCGGATGTGATTTTAAAAAATCATAAGTAGTCATATTGACACGTGGGTCGCTTACTCCCCCATCTATTACACCATCTTTTTTACAGCTGAATAATAGAGACATGAAACAGAGAAGGCCTATATATAATATTGTCTTTTTCATATTGATTTACGTTAGTATTTACCCATCCAATATGGATTCTGAGAAATTAATCTATTGGAATTTAATATATCATTGTGTATTGGAAATAAGTATCCTTTTTGCGCCATTCGGTTTGCATCCATGCTCCAAGAGGCCAATTGTATATAAAGATTGTTATTTTTTGTTTTCCAAGTATTACGTACGATGTCAAAATAAGCGTGCCCTTCTCCAATTAGTTCGCGTTGTCTCTCTTTCAGAATATCTCTTTTAAGGTTGGCACCTGCACTGCTAATTGGTGTTTTGGCTCCCGAACGCACCCTAATTGAATTTACGGCTGTCAATGCTTCCCCATCCCGGCCCAGAGCATTTAAGGCCTCAGCTTTCAACAAAATCATATCTGCCAATCTAAAAATGACGAGATTACTTTCTATTCTAGGATCAGAATTCGTTGCAGCATTTTTATAGACGATGTCTGAATATTTCATCAAAGAATTATACTGCGTGTTTGCATTATTTCTAAAGAAATCCGTTCTTCTTGAATCGCCATCTTCTTCAGTTCCATAAACTTCATCCAATTTTGTATTTGTTACGAAATAGGTAGGCTTATCATAAGGCATATTTACATAGATATCGTTACTGATGGTGATAAAACCCACCGCAGCGGAAAATACATTGACATAATCCGTATTATAGAAAGCAGATTCGTTTTCGGCATCTTTATTTGTAAAAACAAATATATTTTCTTTAGCCCCAGCCTCCTTAAATACATTTCGGATATTGCCTTTTGCCTGTAGAGCGAAAAGATCGGTACGATTGATCAGTGAATCAGCATAGGTTACGGTTTTTGCATAATCGTTTTGCCAAGCTGTAGTATGCGTCAACAAAGCCAAAGCAGCAGCTTTATTGGCGCGACGACGTCCCAGGCCATCAATACCTTCCCATGTCAGTAAACTTGAAGCTTTCTGTGCATCTTCAACAATAAACTTCAAAATATCTTCTGTGGAAGTTCGACTTTTCAAGACAGCTTGATCGGCGGTTTCAATTGGCTCAATCTGCAAAGGCAAATCTCCCCATACCCTAGTCATATAGAAATAGGAAAGTGCACGCATAAAATAGGCTTCTCCAAGTATATAACTCTTGTTTCCTGCCGAAAATTTATCATCCGAAACTTCTGGTAATTTTTTAATAATCAGGTTTGCGGCATTTATTACACGATACCAATTGGTCCAATTCAACCCTCCACCTTCTCTATAACTCATTATAAAACTTCCTCCTGTATAGATGTTTGAGTGTAGGGTTCCTTCATCCGTAGTAAAAATCCCTACAGGGGTATCCCCCCAGGCAAAAAATGCCTGATTAGTAACCATTGCTTTACGGAACAAGCCATAAGTACCTAATACAGCTCCAGTAAAATCTTTTTCATTTTTCCAGAATGTATCTGAATAGGTATCATTTATCAAATTATTCTCCAGCTGCTTATTACATGCCCCCAAAAAAAGGGTGGACATGAGAGCTGCAGCAAGTCCTATCTTTTTATATTTTATTTTTAAGATTTTCATAACGCTAGTGATTAAAATTCAAATTGAACGCCTAAAGTATATTTCGATGGTAAAGGATACCCGTCTCCATAGTCAAATCCACGAGCATCTACCATTTCGGCATCCACCCCAGAGAATTTTTGGAACATATGAACATTATCCATTGTACCATAAAGCCTTAGCGAATTTATCCCTAGACGATCCATCCATGGATTTTTGCCTTTATTAAAACGGTAAGCCAAATTTATATTTTTGATACGCACATACCACCCTGGCTCCATAAACATAGATTGTGCAGCTCTCCAAGCATACAAACCCATATATGGGTTTGCGGCAGGGTATCTGGCAATATCTCCTTCTTGCTCCCAAAAATCAAATTTGCCCAAATCCCCAATAGATGCTTTCGAAAAATCCCTTGCACTACCATAAAAGAATCCATTGGACATACGACGTGCAAAAGTATTATTGATAATATCACGACCGAACGTAAAGGTTGTCAATATCTGAAGAGAGAAATCTTTATAGCTAAAATTATTGATAAATCCACCAGTCACTTTAGGGTTAGGATCTCCAAAGAAGGTCATATCATTTTCACCGATGGCATCGGAAATTTTGTAATCACCATTGACATCGACCCAGTTTGGATATCCAGGTTTTAAAGTTCCCCATTTTGTAGCGCCCTCCGCTCCCGTATAAGGGTTTACAATAATATCTTTTGATGAACTAATCGCTCCGTTAACCAAATAACCATAAAACATATTTAATGGTTTCCCAACGATATATACCCCATTATCATAATAAAGGTCCCGATTACCATTTGGCAGTGCGGTTACCACATTTTTGTTAAATGATAAATTTAATTGCGGTGTCCACTGGAATGCTTTGTCTTTGTCAAATACTCTTCCTTGGATATTAAGTTCTATCCCTGAATTTCTTACACCAGCAGCATTTGTAAACGTCTGTAAATAACCTGAATACTCTGGAATCCAAATCTGTAACATCTGCCCAGTAGTTGTTCTTACATACGTATCGAAATTAACAGTAAGCCTCCCCTTCAGTAAATACGCATCAAATCCAGCATTCCAAGTATCCGATTTTTGCCAAGTAATATTGTCATTGGTTATACCAGAATAGTTAGGAATAATCGCTGTTCCGCCGCCATAACTATTTCCAAAATTCCCTGGATATGATCCATCTCCCGCAACAAATGCATTATATCTATCATTGTCCCCAATACTACTTTCATCACCTGTACGCCCCCAACTAGCACGCAATTTAAACTCATCTACCCATTCGTTGGATTCCAGAAATGGCTCTTCAGAGATAATCCACCCTGCACCCACAGAAGGGAAATACCCCCATTTATTATTCTTACCGAAGCGTGAGGAAGCGTCTGCTCTCCATACCGCATCCAATAGATATTTACTTTTGTAATCGTAATGGAAAGCACCTAAAAAGGATAATTTAGCATACGTCGATTGATCGGAATATCCATTGAGGTTTTGCGAGTTAACTCCTTTAACAACCTGAATATTATCATTTGGAATATCCTTTCCTAGTAAATATAATCCCTCATTTTTTCTGGATTCATACTCTTGTACTGCTGTAGCGGTAAAATTATGTGTATCATTAAAGGATTTCGTCCACAACAATGAATTTGTCAATAAATACTTTCTATACTGCGTATAAGTCGATTTTGCATAGGCTAATCCGTCTGAATTCAAAATTGATGGTGAAGCAAAATCATTTTTGGCTGTTGAATAATTGATAATACTACGTGTGCTTAAACGAAAATCCTTTAAGAAGCTATATCTTAATTCTCCAACACCACTTAAATCAACATTGATGTTATCATTACGTTGATAGTCGTAAGGGTTAACAATACTGTTAATATCGTCTTCACTCATCCCCAATAACGAAGTTGGCATATCAACCGGATTGATCGCAAATATTCCTCGATACCGATTTGTCTTAAGGAATTCCGTATTTCCCTTTCCATCCATACGTTTGTTGGTTGAGGCCTTGAAATTGGTAAGAAATTCCAATTGTTTCGTGATGTTAAAGATCAAATTACTGGTGAATGAATAACGCTTTAAACCCGTACTTTTGACAATTCCTTTCTCATTATACATCCCCCCACTAACTCGGTAATTCAAATTTTCAGTCGCTCCCGAAACAGAAAGATCATAATTTTGCACATAGCCAGATTGGTAAAACAGATCCTGATAATCATTATTGTTATTAAATGCAGGATTTAAACTGTCCGTTAATAATTGTGGTATATTTCCAAGTTGCTGATCATTTCCATATTTATAGATCAACTCCAATTTTTTTCTTCTTTCAGCAGCACCAATCAATGTCGCGACCTTCGAGGGTTTTGTGACATAACCTTGATAGGTATTTAGGCTAAACTTCGGACGGCCTACCTGACCTCGTTTTGTTTTGATCAAGATAACACCGTTATTGGCCCTAGCACCATAGAGTGCAGCCGCAGAAGCATCTTTTAATACGTCAACAGACTCAATGTCATTTGGGTTGAGGCTAGCTAAAAAGTTGGTCCCCGTCACATTGAAACTCTTAATCTCATCTTCAGAGGTAGGAATTCCATCAATGACATATAATGGGTTACTCGTCAAATTGTCTGCATCATAGTCACCATTAGATCGAGGAATATTCGTATTTCCCCGAATGACCAATGAAGTCTTCATCCCTGGCTGTCCCGTAAAGTTTTGAACGTTAACCCCCGGTAACTTTCCTTGTAGAAGCACATCAATACTGGCTGCAGGAAGATTTTCAATATCCTTACTAGTTACACTCGCTATAGAGCCAGTACTTTTCTTACGGCTAATTGTTGTATACCCTGTTACAATAGCTTCTCCAAGATCATTACTTGATTCTACCAAGTTGACTGTGATGTTTTGCCTTCCACCTATGGGAACCTCCTGTGTGTCAAAACCCACGCTCTTGACAACCAAAATATCATCTGATTTGGCTTGAATTTCAAAAGCTCCCGTCTGGTTACTTGACGTAGCCGATTTTGCATTGTTTTTAATAAAAACCGTTGCGCCAGGTAGTGGCCGGTTATTGTTTAATATCTTTCCTGTTATCTTCGATTGCGCAAAGGAAGATAGCTGGAAAAGCATTAGGCTAAATAGAAGAGGGATTATTCTAATCCACCTCCTTTTGGTGTAGATGTCCATTTCCATAAATTGGGTCTTGGTTTATAGTGTTCTTTTCAGTACTAAAGTCTTCCAATTTATTAATATATCAAAACAGCTATTTTGTAGTATATAGCCGTTTTTTTTACGCAATCGATTGAATTTTGTTACGCAATCGATTTCGCTATTTTCAAAATGTTAAATAATCTTAAATTTATTTGTAACGGAATATTTATTTTGTTAGTTATGCATCCCCTGTAAAAGATAATATTGCTATCGAATGTGCTGTTCGTTATGACCGAAGTTTACAATAACAGTGCAGATGTTTAGTCCCAGATTAGAATTTTCCCTGCGTTTTCTAAGCCACCGTTCCTAAATAAAAAGTGCTATCCAGAAGATTGGATAGCACGATTTCTCTCTAATTTTATTTTTAAGCTCCTATAGCCTCATTTAGCTCTTGGGGATTTGTTCTTACTCTTTGAACACTTGTTTTGTCTTGGTCAAAAATCCATCCGCTAGTTTATCCCCTTAAATATCCGCTTCCAACGTATTTTAGAAAGCCCTTTTCCATCTGTATTCCAGCTCATCCAGGTAAATAAGGCTTTACCCACAATATGATCCTCTGGAACAAAGCCCCAATCTCTGGCGTCCAACGAATTATGTCTGTTGTCTCCCATCATCCAATAGTAATCCATTTTAAATGTGTATGAATCCGTCTTGCTGCCATTCAAGTATAAGCCATCAGCCCTCTTCTCTAATCGGTTATGCTCATAGACTCGAATGGCCCGTTCGTAAAGAGGCAAGGTCTGCGCATTCAAAACAACTTTCATCCCCTTTTTTGGAATCACAAAAGGCCCAAAATTATCGTAGTTCCATTTGTATTGCGGATCATTTGGAAACGTGTTGATCTGTGCCTCCCCCGGTTTACCGATGTTCATCTGCATGGATTTGACATTGGACCATGATTTCACCATTTGAGCCTGCTCTTGGGTTAGAAAAACAATATAAGCTCCGGGCTGAAGCAACCTTATCTCGATGCCCATATCTTTCATTCGTTGTTCATCCAACTCTGTTCCATCGGTCATCACGATATAATCCATCTGACTTTCTGGTGCGACAAAACCAGGTTGATCATTTACGTACAATACAGCGTCCTGCATACTGATCTTGTCCCCAGGCATTCCTACGCAGCGTTTGATCAAATGCTCTCTTTTATCCACGGGACGTGTTTGAATGGTAAATTGCTGGTGCACGGCTTCATAACCCATTGAGCGCACCAAATCATAATAAGGTTGGTCTTGATTCTCTATTGCCACAGTATCTCCTGCGGGTGCATTAAATACGATAACATCATTCCGCTTGATCTGCTGGAAACCTGGAAGCCGCTTGTAGGGAAGCTCAATCAGCTCCGAGAAAGCTTTTCCACCAATAACGGGCATTGTATGATGTGCAAAAGGAAATGCAATAGGTGTATTAGGGATACGTGGTCCATAATTCAATTTACTCACAAATAAATAGTCACCGATCAAAAGTGATTGCTGCATGGACCCCGAAGGGATCATAAAGGCCTCCAGTAGGAAACCTCGGATCAGTGTTGCTGCAACGGTTGCAAAAACGATCGCATCCGCCCATTCACGGACCATGGATTTCTTATAGGGATACTTGACTTTGAATTCATTGTAGGACTCGTGCAGCAACCCCAGCTGGATTTCCTTTGTCATTACCTTTCCTTCGCTGTCTGCAGTTTTAAGCTTTTTAGCATAAATTCCATTGAGAAACTGGACATTTTTATCTCTTCCCCATAGCGGTAATACGATAAAAGGTAACAATACCGCAGCGCAATTTTCCCAAAATCTTCTCTTGCCAAAACAATGGATAAAATCGAGGTATAAATTATAAAAGACAAAGACATTCACAATGGGAACGATCAACAACACAATATACCAACCGGGTCTATTGGTGATCTGCCCCTGAATCCATTGACTATAAACTGGAACGATACCCTCCCAACCACGACGTCCCGCCTTTTCAAATAAAAGCCAAAAACCATAAGCTGCGATAATGGTCAGTACAATAAAAATAATAAGCCCCATATTCACTTTTTTATCGAAATGTAACTAGATCAACGTTAATAAATAAACAACCTGGATGAATCCAACGGAGATTCTTTCGCGCGCTGTAACTCATTATATCTCATAATATATCTGATAAATACATCATAATTATATTTCTGTTCTTTTTCAAATTCGGCAAATAATTCGGGTTCATCATTGATCAGACGCCCCAATGTCAGTGTGCGTTTCTTTTTGTTTCCACTAAATAAGCCACTCGAATTACTGTTTATTTCAATCACCTCACCTGTTGCTTTCTTGAGCGCATAGGCATATTTTGACTTTGTAAATCCGACACCAATCATTGGCGCAGCTCCACCGCTACCGATCATCATCCCGCCACTACCTCCAAAATGTAATTCGGAGACATAATAAGCCATAATTTCACCATCGACAAGCACTTCCGCAAAAGTCGGTTCCAGGTCTTGCGCCTTCCGGACTTGATAGATCTGTGGAGAAGTTCCCGGCACAGGATCCAGTCCATTTTCTACATAGGATGGGGCATACACTTTCTTTTTGGATTGCCAATAGGCGCGAAACACCTGATCGGGAGTAAAAGTCAACTTTTCTTTTTGTAGGTTCTCAAATTTTAGCTTACGATCCTTGACTGAAGAGATCTTTCCATACAACGTATCCGCATTCATCAATACGAGGTAATCTACGTTTTTTTCATCCTTTTGCGCTTGTACTACAGCTGAACTACATAAAAAAAATAAGAAAAAAACAATCCTAAAATTTGATATCAGTCTCATAAACCACTATTTATACCTGTAAAGCTACATAAAAATACATGATTCAGCTATAATTCTTCCAGCTTTAACCTTTCTTAAGTAAATCTGTTTCCCTGAGTAATAGCAATTTTATCTTATCAGGATTATTCCATGGTAAAAGAGAAACTGGTAGCGAACAGCTACAACGGTCAATATACGAAGTTATAAAAAAAAGGCTGTCCAACATAGTATTGAACAGCCAATTTTATCTGGTTAAGATTAGACCTTATCCTTTATGTTTACCCTCAAATTCTGTAGATGCTTTGTTCACTCCGTTGCTCATGCTTTCAAAGGCTTTATTGATATTATCAAGCAATGCAGATTCTGTCGTCGCATCAGAGGTTTTGCTTTGACGCAATTCGATCAACTTTGGATAGTCTTCTGTTACAATCTTTTTGTAACCATTCAGACCATCGAGCACTGCTTTCTGAAAGCTAGCGTCACCTTTAAAATCACCTAGATCCTCTACTTTCTTAATATCGTCGTTTAGGGATTTTTCCCACTCTGTACGTACTTGTTCTGCCTTTGTATAGTCAGCAGCATTCATGGCAGCATTCATCGCTTCAATATGCTTTTCACTTCCATTGATGACAGTGATAATTGAATTGTTATACGTCGCTGGATCCTTCGTTCCTGAACCACAACTTGAGATCGTCAGTACCGCTACGGTCAAGATGCCTGTTATAAATTGTTTCATCATTGTTGTTATATTTTATAGTTTACTTGTCTTTTTGTTTATAAACGTCTCTTACTCCTTATTCCATTTCCACATTGGCCCATTCACCTACAATATCGTAACTAACTTAACCAAAGATAGTTGAGTTCAAATGTATTTTTTATCACTGATTTCAGGGATTTATTATCACAACCTTATTATGCAACATAGTTGCTTTTAACATTTCTTTACTTATATTTGTTGCAACTTAATTGCAATATACGATTTACAAAAAGCCCAGCTCAATTGATGAACAGACGCACGATTCTCACGCTCTTATTTACGTATAGTATCTTATACCCTGCTTGTGCACAAGAAAAAGCAACAAAGACAATTGGGCTAAGGGAGGTATACATTGAAGGGGGACGTTATAAAAAATCAGCTGAAGGGGCAATGTCCATAGATGTCCTAACCAGTGATTCATTACAGAAATATCAGGCCGGCAGTTTGATGCAAACTTTAAGCCGACTTCCTGGAGTGAATACCATAGGCATCGGCGCTAGTCAATCCAAACCACAAATCCGGGGTCTCGGTTTTAATCGGGTGGCCACTGTCGAAAATGGAATTAAGCACGAAGGACAGCAATGGGGCCTGGATCATGGGTTGGAAATTGATCAATATAGCATTGGCACTGCTGAAATTATTAAAGGAGCTAGTTCATTTATGTATGGATCGGATGCTATTGGTGGTGTCATACGCCTATCCTCGCCAGCGGAACTCCAAGAGAATGGTTTGAAAGGTCATATCAACTTATTTAACAGATCCAATAATGGCACCTATGGGGGTTCGTTACAATTACAGGGCAAAAATGGTAACTGGTTTTTTGGTGGCGGAGTAACACATTTGGGCTACGCCGACTATCGTGTACCGACCGACATAGTATATGTTTACAACTATGCTGTCCGGTTAAAAGATCGACAGGTTCGCAATACCGCAGGACAAGAGACCAGTTTTCAACTTCGAGGCGGTTATGTCTCCGATCGGTTTTCCTCTATCTTTTATCTGAGCAACTACCATACTAAAATCGGATTTTTCGCCAATGCACATGGTTTAGAGCCACGGGGTGTAGATACAGTACTGTATGACTGTTCTGATCGAGATATCCTTTATCCGAGTCAGCATGTTAATCATTTTAAACTCATTAGCCGAAATTATATCGCGCAGGACGCGCATAAGATCTGGATGGATCTTGGTTACCAAAGAAATTATCGGCAGGAATTCAACAACTACACCGCTCATGGATATATGCCCCCCGTTTACCCGCAGGACATGAACATTCCGATGAATCTCGAACGACTGTATGATAAAGAGATCTATCATATGACGTTAAAAGATGAATTTGCCTTGGCTACACATCGGCTCACTATAGGTGGTAATGTTGAATATCAACGTAACAACATCGATGGCTGGAGCTTCCTTATCCCTTCCTATAGACAAAAAGCACTAGGTGTATTTATCTACGATCAATATCCGATCAACGAACAAACAACACTCTATGGTGCATTACGTTATGATCACAGCAATATCCACAGTTCGCCTTATCAAGATTGGTTTGCATCCAAACTGGAAAACAATCAATCTGCTCATATCCTCCGGGCGGACGAACTTCATCGTAGTTTCAATAGTCTCGTTTGGTCTCTTGGTGCAACACGGCAAATGGGTTCATGGGAAGCAAAATTGAATGTTGGTAAAAGTTTCCGGGCACCTATTGCGCAGGAACTGGCTGCCAATGGTGTGAACTATCATTATTTTAGCTATGAAAAAGGGAATCCATCCCTTTCTCCTGAACAATCCTACCAAATGGACCTATCCGTAGCTCGGCGCACTGGAAACACGTACATCGCATTCACACCTTTTTTCAATTATTTTTCCAATTATATCTACCTCAATCCTACATCGGGTTATGATCAGTACTATGGTGCTGGCAACCAAATATTTGAATATTCACAAAGCAAAGTACGGCGTTATGGTGCCGAACTAAAAGTGGAATATCGGCCTTTAACCCATTGGAAAATAGAATTATTGGGTGAATATATTCGATCTGAACAACTTTCGGGCAGCAAGAAAGGTTATACATTACCCTTTTCTCCCGCCCCTTCACTTGTATTGGATCTCAGTTGGTCTCCCAAAAGTAGCACCTATTTTAAGGAGCCTTACCTCTCCTTGGATTCCAAATGGACAGCTAGCCAAAAGCATATTGTCCCACCAGAAGAAAAAACAAAAGGTTATCAAATTCTCAATTTCAGAGCGGGAACACAGCTGATCCTGGGCAAATCAGCACTTCAATTGCGCTTACAAGTTCAGAACATTTTTAACACAAGATATATGGATCACACCAGTTTCTACCGGCTGATCTCACTCCCTGAACAGGGACGAAATATCATCCTATCTGTCGGAATCCCTTTCGGAACCCAAAATCGAACCTAACAAACTCATTGATACAATAAAAAACAGGTGCTAACTCATCATGATAAAAATAAATATACATATGCAAACACTCAAAAAATATGCGCTCATGGCCATCATAGCTGCCTCTACCATCGCTTGTAAGAAAGATAAGGAAAATATTGATACCGAAAAACCAACAATAGATATCAGTGCAGGGACCGCTTTTCCGAAACAATGCAGCCAAATCAGACGTGGATCCAGTTTTACGTTCCGCGCAAAACTATCCGACAATGTCGCTTTGGGCAGCTACAGTATTGACGTTCATCATAATTTTGACCATCATTCACACAGTACCGAAGTGGAGGAATGCACATTAGAGCCGATCAAGAAACCAATCAAACCATTTGTTCTGGTCAAATCTGTTAATATACCGGGGCAACCACAACAGTATGATGCCCAATTTCAGATTGATGTCCCTGCAGACGTCGATCCCGGAAACTATCACTTTATGATCCAAGTGACGGATCAATCCGGCTGGAGTATCCAACGTGGAATCAGCGTACGTATCACTGAATAACAGCGCCCTAACAGACAAAATACTTCAATTATTTTCTATCATAAAATTTAAATCCAATGAACACGAAAACTAGAAACATCAACTTTTTATTACTGTTTACAGCACTTTTCTTCGGCTTTCTGTCTTCTTGTAAGAAAGACAACGCCGATATTCCTGTCACAACAAAACCTACGATCGGCACCTTAGAAATTGGATCTGGCAATAATAAAACGGTCAAGGCCGGAACAGACCTCCATCTCGAAGGTGATATCGTCGCTGAAGCTCTTATCGACAAGATTGAGATCGAAATCCATCAGGAAGGTGGCTCCTTCAAATTTGCCAAAATTTATACTGATGAGAAATATGTTGGCAAAAAAAATGTGACTTTCCATGAGCACATCGACATACCATCTGAAGCTCCTGCTGGTCAATATCATTTTCACTTTACAGTGACGGATAAGGCCGGAAACACAACGACTGTAGAATCTCCATTGACCGTTCAGGCATCAGAGGCGAGAGCCAGCTATAAACTGATTTTTACAGAAGTCAAAGGTTCGGCTCATGGCAACCATTTTCATGATCTTGCCGACAAAGAGAATGTAGAACCCACTACCATCAGCTTCGACAATACTGGTAAAGCAATAGCTGGTCATGCTCATCTTAAACCGGCAGGAATTTATAAAATTGAGCTAAAAAAATTTGACGCCAATTCCAAAGAAATCCAAGGGCAATACATCAAGAACAAAACAACGGCAGATTATTACAAAGCATTCCTGACCAACGCACCTTTTGTGTTAAATTCAAAAAGTAAAAATGAAAGCGGAGCCATATTTCAACCCAGGGAAACAAAATACGAAGATGGCACAGCTGTTAATGGAGCCCTAGAAACTACAGGTAATATTACTTATTTTACAGCTGGCAAGGACAATGAAGGGGAAAAGAACGTCGTCTATGTTCTTCGTAAATTTAGCGACTCTGCTACCAAACCCAAAATCACACGCGACGATTGGAACCATTCGGATTATGTGACCAGGTATCCTGGCGAAGATGTGATTAAATTATCTTTTGAACTCCATGCCGAAGAGGGCGAAGATTAATTTAGGGAGAAAGGTAATTTAAATAAAAAGCACCTGGTTAGGAATGCCTAACTAGGTGTTTTAAAATCTTATAAAAACAGTAATTCTTGTCCTAATATTTAATTCTTAAAAATCTTTTTATTTCCCTGTCCGTCGGATTATTTTTACCAATTTTAACTGCTGAAATATTGTGAATTTTTACCAAAATTTTAATAAAACTACCAGAAATGGCACTAAAATCAGGCGTTGGCACGGTCGCATTAAGTTTACATCTATACGAATAAGCAATAACATAAGGACCCTCTCGTTTTTGAAGCGAGAAAGTCAATTTGACGTTTTTTAATGATTGTGCAGAATTGATTTTAATGTCTTCTAAATCCGACTGTCCCAGAACCAGCTTGTTCCATTTTCTTTCTAGTGCATTCGAAGGGTAACTTACATTTGCATGCTCGATAGTATAAAAGTATTCCATAAAAATATTATCAAAACTTTTATTCTCCTGCGTTAAAAAACCTAATATATTATTCTCATTTATCGCTTCGATCTCATTTCCTATCAAAGAAATATTATAATCAAATATTGCATCAAAACGTTTTAATAAAACATTTGATCCATTTTCAGGACGAATACTAATCGGGGATCCCCAGTCATATATTACGTCTCCATTGGAGTCAGTAGTTTTAGTTTTCGGGCCGTAAAACACAACCTGTTTGGTATCAAAATAAAAGTCGCCAACTTTACCAAGATCAGTATCAGGAGCATTTTCGCCATACAATATCTCTGCCCCAACAGAGCCTATTTGGCCATTATTCCCATCATCGCCCTTCAAACTATAACCCTTACCCCAACCAATATCATCTTTCGGGCCAAACAACACACTTGTTTTTTTATTTAAATAGAAGTCGCCTTTCTTTCCTATCGAAACAGAAGGATCTGATAAACCGCTCAAAAGAAAGTTTCCATTGCTTCCTTTTATTCCTTGTTCCCCTTGTTCTCCCTTTTCTCCTTGTTCCCCCTTCGGGCCTATAACTCCGTCCTTAGCACAAGAAAGGACTAGCAGCGCCACAATAAGATAAAAATACTTTTTTAACCTATTGAAATTGTTTAAACCCTTTTTCATACTTGATAGTAATAAACTCTCGCCATAATATCGAATAGGTATCCCGAAATCTCACTAACATCTGTATCAGGCAAAGTCGCATTGAGTTTAAAAGATATTTGGTAATCGGCAAGATGGGGACCAGAAGGTTTTTCCAAAATCATAGTGATTTTCACATTTTTAATCAATTTACCTGATGGAAGCAGAATATCTTTGACTTGCACAGGTTCCGTCCAAAATTGAGTCCAATTCCACAAGAAAATCTCAGTAGGATAGGAAACATCAGCTTGTCTCGCATGGTAAAAAAATTCAATAAAAGAGCTCCAAGGTTCAAAAATAGACGCTTTTTGACTAAAAGCTTCCAGCTCTAGACCATTTAAAGTGACATTGTTTTTAAATTCTGGCTTCATCAAATACAACTTTACGTTTTGAGGCTTTGTTGGTCGTAAACTAATCGCCATTCCCCAGTCCAAGTAACTGTACTTAATATCATCCAACATATATTCCACTAATTTTTTTGGTCCATAAAAGTTACCAACTTCAATATCAAAATAATAATCGCCGATATCCCCAATTGTTGTATCAGGAGGAACATAACCCTTTAATATCTTTCCTCCAGGCTGTCCATCCATCCCATCTTTTCCTTTTTCTCCTTTAATAACAATTCCGAGTCCCCAACCTGTTGTAGTCTTGGGGCCAAACATCGTTGTATTCGATGTATTGAAATAAAAATCCCCTATTTTTCCATCCGAGCTTTTTGGATCGACCACACCATATAATAAAGTACTACCATCAGCCCCTTTAATTCCCTGAGATCCCTTTTCCCCTTTGTCTCCCTTATCACCCTGCGGGCCGATATCTCCATCTTTTCCACAAGAAAAAATGACAGCAATAAAAATTAGATAAATTAGTTTTTTCATAATCATTTTTTAAATTCAGTTAACCATCAATTATATAAGAAAACACTTTTTCACAATACGTAAATATACAATTTTCAACAAAGACTCGTGTCACTATAAAGAAAACAAAAGCTCTCTAAGAGAAATATCAGTAAGTATAGAGCTTATAAATAAAAAGCACCTGGTTAAGCATGCTAACCAAGTGCTTTTTTTACTAAACCAAACTCGCTATTCAGATTAATCTCTTATTTTACCCAATACATTCCCTTGTGTATCGACGACAAGTTTCCATTCGTCTGTCTGACTTTTTACTTCGAATGCATAAGTAATCTTTTGTTCCTCAGTAATCCTTTTTACATCTTCTATACGATAGCCCGGAAAATCCTTTTTCACCTTTGCAATAACAGCTTTTGGTAAATCATTTTTGGCAAGTTCTTCTTTGTGACGCACAATTTTACCATTACTTTGAATCCATACCTCATGATCTGTTCCAAACAAACCTGTTTCGAACTCAGCTTCATATAGTCCCGCTTTCAGTTCCCAGTCTATCCCTTTGGCTTTTGGAAATTTCTGTTGAAAACTATTCACCACCACAGCAGGTACCTGACTTTGGGGAATATCCTGAGCAAAAGCTCCAATTGTTGAGAGTGCAAGAGTACATGCACTTAATATCATTTTACCGTTCATGACTTTACTATTTTTAATGTATTACAAAGTAAACCCACGATTCTGTAAAGATTTGGGAATGTTATTTATGCTGGTATGCTGGGCGAAAATCTAGCTTAAATATATGTTGACTTTTGTCATAATGATAGGAAATAGAAAAACCGTATAAATTACATATTGCCTGAACGATCGCCAGCCCCAGACCAGTACCTTTGGACGAGGCATCCGATTTATAGAACCTTGAAAACACATGCTCATTTTCCAGAGCAGTCTTTCCGCTCGTATTCGCAACTATAAGTGTATTTTCAGTAATCGCTATGTTTACCTCCCCCCCGTCCATATTATGAAACAATGCATTACGGATCAAATTTGATACAACGATATTGGCCAGAGCGCTATCTAATCGTACCTTAAGTTCATCTTGTTGTCTGACATTGATCTTAATATTTTTAAAAGCGGCTATATCTTCTAGTTCATCAGCGATATGTGTGACAAGCTGATTGATTGAGAGATCCTCGTTGTGCAGGAATTGTTTGTTCTCAATCTTGCTGAGCAGCAATAATGATTTATTCAATCGAACAAGTCTCTCTGCTGTGTTTAGTACTTCGGCGATTGTATTCAACTGTTCAGGTTGTAGCCCCCCTGTTTCAGCCATCATTTCCAACTTATTGATCATAATAGCCAAGGGTGTCTGTAACTCATGTGACGCATTACCAATAAACTGTTTCTGCTGTTCATACGTTTCCTCATTATGATGGATTAAGGTTGTGACAGCGAGCTGTAAATCTTTAAACTCCTGAATATTGGTATTCATCGCTGGCTTATCGTCCGATTTTCCCAGCCGGAATTTCGTCAACTGATCTAAAAACCGATACAATGGGCTCCATAATCGCTGTATAACAACTTTATTGATTGAGACAATACTGACAACCAAGAGGACAAATAAAATCAGGACAGAATAAAACAGGTTCTTGATCAAATCACTTTCCTCGATCATTGAATTGATAATTGATAACTCGTAGTAGTGCCCCTTATGCTCAAATGCAGTAGTCAGCATGCGTACGGGCTCCAATTCAGGTTCCGGATCGTCATCATCCTGCATATATAACAAAGTATCTTTATATACATTCTGCATTTTAATCGCCTGTTGCTCGGAAATTTCACGTACCTTATAATTGTTAATTCCAAATTCCAGGTCCGGAGATACAAGTGTCTCAGAAGCCAGTTCCTGAATAATTAAGCGTTTTTGATTCTCCAATTCCTCATCTATATTATCATGGATTACTTCCAACATAAATAAATAAAAGATGGTCGACCATACCGCAATGACGACCAGCACCGAAATAGAAAGATATTTGAGCGTTTGATTGGCTAATTTCATTTTTCAACAAGTTTATACCCTATTCCATAGACCGCTTCAAAGTCAACTTTCGCTTTTTTCGCTAAAAATTTCTTTCGCAAATTCTTTATCTGTGAATAAATAAAATCGAGGTTATCTGCTTGATCCGTATTATCTCCCCAAACATGCTCTGCCAGTGCATTCTTGCTTACAAGACGGTTTTTATTGAGTAAAAAGTAATTGAGGATATCAAATTCTTTTCTGTTCAAGGCGACAGATTCGCCGTTAATCGAAAGACTACGCTCGTTCAGATCAAGCACGAGATTGCCCATCTCCAAAGTATTTTTGCCATCCCGTTGTTTTCTGCGTAATACTGCTTTAATCCGCGCATTTAATTCGGCAATATGAAAGGGTTTGGTCAGATAGTCATCCGCTCCAAGTTCCAGTCCCTTTAGCTTGTCATCCAGCGAATCTTTTGCAGAGATAATAATAACATTATCCGACTTGCCTTCCTTTTTCAGTAGATCCAATACCTGCAGTCCACTCCCGCCCGGAAGCATGATATCCAATAAAATACAATCATAGTCATAGACCGACACCTTATCTAGCGCAGATCTAAAATCGCTAGCGGTCTCTACTATATAATCCTCTTTGACTAGAGATTCCTTTACTATTTCTCTCAATTCCGCTTCGTCTTCAATTACAAGTACTTTCATTGGACCATTGTTTTTTTTATTACCAAATTTCCATATTACTTAACTCCAGTATATTGCTCTCATTGCTACAAATGTATTCCGAATTTAGGAAAGAATTAGGAAAATGACTACTGTTAGTTGCCAGCAGCTACACCGTGCAGATCGAATAGCCTGTTTATTTTTACGTATTAGCGAAAAAACAAAGCGCATTTCGTATTTTAGGTCGGATAAGATCTACTATGGACAAACGAAATGCTAACATCTGGACACCTGTCATTGGACTGGACGGTTTTCGCAAAGAACAGACCGCCGGCCGTGAAGAGCTTCTTTTCAATGAATTACATGGAGAAAGGCTAATAGACAAGCCCCATAAGCATGATTTTTTTATTATCAATTTATTTGACAAAGCTTCTGGTGTACATACGATTGATTCCATAGATTATCCCATTAAAGACCATCAGGTGCATGTACTATTCCCGGGTCAGATGCACAAATGGCATGTGTATGCTGGAACTATTGGCTACCAATTAATGATCGAACGGTCGTTTTTCGAGCATTTTGCTCCCTTCTTTCGCTTTTCCTTTACCAATTATCAGAATCATCCGGTAATCGACCTGACCAAGGAGGCCTTCATTCAGCTACATTATGAATTTGAATCTATCAAAAAGGAATTGGAACGGGAGCATTCACTGATTCCCTTGATTACGGCCCGTGCGGGTGTTATCGCGGCCATTGTCAGTAGAGAAGCAGAGCATGTCTTCACCGAATTTAAAGTCTATCAATCCGTCCCTCGGCTTGCCAAATTTAACATGCTGATAGATGAGTTTTTCAGAGCACAAAAAATGGTCGCATTCTATGCAGACAAGCTACATATTTCTCCAAACTATCTTAATATTCTGTGTAAGAAACATCTGAAAATCTCCGCCACCCAACTTATCCACCAACGAATCTGTGTTGAAGCAAAACGTCTTCTCCAAAGTACGGAATCCTCCATTAAGGAAATTACGTTTGAATTGGGCTTTGCTGATCAAGCCTATTTTTCTAATTTCTTTAAACAGCAGACTGGCGTAAGTCCCAGTGATTTTAGAGAAAAAAGATAAATCGCACAAGAAATGGCAGAAATTGCCCAGTAATACTAAAGCTTTCTGTAAATACCTTTGTAAAAGACAGATCGATTTTATTGAGCTGTCATACAGATTGTAACGTAAATAGGAAATAAAATGAAACCAATAGCGCTTTCACGTAAGGAATTTATACGAAACTCTGCCCTGGCACTTGCTGGAGCAACATTGATCCCAGGTATGCTATTAGCAGAAGAAGGTGGCCAACTCGCACATCAGCAGGTTTTGGACGGACATCAAGGCAAAAAAAGTTATACCCTCAAGAATGTTCTATTGGAAACAGGTTTTGAGTACGATGGAAACGGCAATGTCATCGCAACAAAAACGGGTCTTTTCTCCGTGCAGATCGAAGCAGGAAAAATCAAAAAAATAGGTCCCAACAGTACTGATGCAAATGCCATAGATGCAAAGGGCCGATTGATGCTTCCTTCTTTTAGAGACATGCACATTCATCTGGACAAGACATTCTACGGTGATAAATGGCAAGCTGTACGGCGAGGTGCAGGTGGTGTAAAAGGAATGATTGCGCTAGAACAACAGATCCTTACTGAGCTGCTGAAAAATTCAACCTATAAAGCGGAAAAACTAATTGAATTACTGCAATCCAAAGGTACTGCCTTCGCGCGTAGCCATGTAAACATAGAGCCTACATCTAAGTTAGATTCGCTACGTCATCTACAGATTGCACTAGAAAACAAAAAAAACAGTTTCGGAGCTGAACTCGTTGCCTTTCCCCAACATGGCGTATACTACACGGATTCTGTACCTTACCTGAAGGAGGCTGCAAAGACCAATATTGATTTTATCGGCGGAGTAGATCCTTTTACCATCGATGGTGCCATTGAGAAAACAATGGATTTCACGGTTCAGCTGGCTCTGGATCACAATAAAGGGATTGATATCCATTTACATGAGTCTGGAGAATCTGGGCTAAAAACGGTCGAGTATCTGATCAACAAAGTAAATGAAAACCCCGCATTGAAAGGCAAGACCTACCTCAGCCACTGTTTTGTATTGGGAAGACTGGAAAAGGCCAAACAACAGGAAATAGCAGAAAAGCTTGGTGCAGCACAGATCGGTATCGTTTCTACCATTCCTTTTGCCGGTCTAATTATGCCTATCCCTACACTGATGGAAAATAACGTCACCGTAATGACGGGAAATGATAGTATTGTCGATCATTGGAATACCTTTGGAACAGGAAGTGTACTTCAAAAAGCCAATATGGCTGCACAAGTATATGGTCAGGTCACAGAACATGGTTTGTCACGCATGCTAAAACTGGCTACTGCAGGCCCGATTCCTTTGGATGACAAAGGGAAACAGCAATGGCCAAAGCCCGGCGATGATGCAAACATCGTACTCATCGATGCGAGTTGTTCAGCTGAGGCTATTTCACGAATTTCGCCTGTAGGATCCCTTATCTATCAGGGCAATATTGTCTATTAGGCTTCTGACAAACGAAGTACTACACCACAGATCTTTTTAACACAATGGCGGTCAATTGCTTTCAAACAAGCTTTTGATTGCCCTATTGTGAAATACAATTGCTATTAAAACAGTATTGAAAATCATGTCAACCCCATACACAAGCCCTCTAAAGGGAAAGTATACACTAAAAAATGTCCTCCTTGAAACTGGCTTTGTTTCAGATGAAAGGGGGATAAAAGCAACAAAAACCGAACTCTTCTGCATAGAAGTCAATGCCGGAAAAATTACAAAGATATTTCCAAACGATCCAAAGCTCGCTACAGCAGTTGATGCTAAGGGATATTTGATGCTGCCCGCTTTCAGCGATATGCATGTCCATCTGGACAAGACACTTTATGGGCTTCCATGGCAAGCGCAATCCCCAAAGAAGAGAACTGTGCTTGAGATGATAGCTTATGAACAGGAAATTATCCCTGAATTACTTCAGACATCGACCACACGAGCAGAGCAACTTATCGACCTGCTGCAGAACTATGGTACCACCTTTGCCCGGACACATTTTAACGTCGATACCACTTCTGGACTTCGTTCTTTGGAAAACCTCCAAAAAGCACTGGACAGTCGCAAAGAGAGTTTCAAGGCAGAATTGGTCGCCTTTCCGCAACATGGTTTTTTCTATACAGACTCTGCTCCCTTGATGAAAGATGTCGCGCAGATGGATCATGTAGCCTATATCGGTGGTGTAGATCCTTACGGGATAGATAAAAATATCGAAAAAGTACTCGATTATACTGTAAAACTAGCCCTTGACAATAACAAAGGGATTGATATCCACTTGCATGACGGTGGAAAAGAAGGTATACACACCATTGAATACCTTGCCGAACAAGCGCTTCAGAATCCGAAGCTACAGGGACGCACTTTTGTAAGCCATGCCTTTGTGCTGGCCCAGTTACCGATAGTAGAGGTGGAGCGCATTGCCGAAAAACTAGCAGCCGCCAAAGTAGGTATTGTCTCTTCCATTCCTGTCGGCGATTTGGTCATGCCTATCCCAATATTATTGAAACAGGATGTCGAAGTGTTGGTAGGGAATGACAACGTGCAGGATTATTGGAGCACTTTTGGCCCCGGAAACATGTTAGCAAAAGCCAATTTAATGGCCGAAATATATGGTTGGAGATCCGAGTTTGACCTATCCAGGACACTTCGCTTTGCAACACACAACATCTTACCATTGGATGACAAAGGCAATATGCAATGGCCAAAAGCGAATGATAGCGCTGAGTTTGTACTGATCAACGCAAGCTGTTCAGCAGAAGCCGTTTCGCGTGTATCACCAACCATGGCCCTTGCCCATGAAGGTGCACTTTACTGGAAAAAATAACCCCTACATTACACCATGAAAAACAGGAAAAAGCTCAGCATTATTTGATGCTGAGCTTTTTTCCACTGTAGCTTCCCCATCCCTCGCAATCGAAGCTATCGTACTTATCCGACAACCATAATAGGACGCACCAAGTCAATAGTATTATCGCTTAAAGAACCTCATCATACGAGGCTCTACCCAATCGCTCAGGATATAGGCAATACCCAACATCAGGAGAGTAACAGCAGAAACAAGTACATATTTATTTATGTAGTCGTGAAGCTGATTGAAAATAATAAAACCAATATGCTGATGAATAAGATATAAGGGATAAGTCAGCATTCCTATTTTGATAAATTTACGCGAATTGAAACGTTGCAGTCTTTTACAGGAGACAAGTAACATGACCATGTAAAATACAACAATGGTTGCAGCAATAATATAGGAGGAAAAATCGCTATGGAAAGTTCTTGCTAGCCAATGGATTCGGCCAATAGCGCCATCTATGGACAAGTACAGGCACCAGGGCAATACGATAAAATGCTTCAACGCAGGACCGTGTAGAAAAATTTGGCAAAATACAATTCCTGCAATAAAATAAGCGCTCCAGTCCAGAATGAAAAGGTGGTGAATAGCATCGTAAATTTCAGATGGTTCAACAAACAGGCGCAAACTTGACAAAAACAGCCAAAAGTAGACAAGATAGTCCAAACTGATCTGCTTAAAACGGTTTACGATAAGAAATACAGCGATAATAAGGTAAAATTTCAATTCAACATACAAAGACCAATATGCCCCATCTATATTTCCCTGACCGAACAATTCCTGGACCATCGTGAAATTGGCTAAGAGCTGTTTGAATGTAACCAGATAGCGCGGTGCCCCAAAGAAATAAGAGATCACAAATGTTATGATCAAACAGATCCAGTACATTGGATACAAACGTTTGAATCGCGAATAGCAAAATTTTGGTAGCGAACGATGTTTTATGGAAAAGGCGATTACAAAACCGCTGATGATAAAAAAAAGATCTACACCGAGATACCCATACTTGAAATATTCGCCGATCTCATCAAACCGCAGCAACGACATATTTCCCCCTTTATATCCCCGATATAAATAGTGATACAATACCACTGCGGACGCGGCGATAAAGCGAAACAGATCAATTTGATAGATTCTTTTGGACTCAGACATTTGAGCGCAAATATAGGCGGTTTCATTTATAGTTTCGGGTAATGGTTCCAAAAAAGAGTACGCTAAACCTCATTATTTACAACCTTCAATTCGACTTACAATCGTGAATGCACCATCGAATTTATAACATCATTATGTGACTATCGCACATTGTATTTCCATCGCATCCTGGTTAACTTTACTTACATTAAATATCCGTAAAACGAGGAAATTATGAAAAAGAACCTATTAATAGTCTTTATTGCCGTCGCCGCCATATGCTTCGGTTTTCAAGCAAAAGCGCAAACTGGCACATCGGGCCCCGTCACTGTCAACATTAATCTTACCGATGCTATTTCCATTACCTTGGGCGCCGATCCAACAGTCAATTTTGATTATACCACAGCGGCCGATTATGCAGCGTCAAAAACGGTAACGAAAGCGAATCATTTTACGGTGGTTAGCAATAAGCCTTATGACCTTACTGTAACCGCTGGAGGAGCATTTACACCAGCTGGTGGACCTGCACTAAATATTGTTACAGTTACTGTACCAGCTGCAACTGCCAATGGCGGAACTCCGGTTGCCAATGTACCGCTGAGCACTACTGCTGCCCCTTTGGTCAATGGATCTACGGCATCCACAGGTGCAATCTATACAGTGGATTATACCATCTCAAATCCGGCATCATTATTAAATCTTGCAGGATCGACTTATAGCACTACAGTAACTTATACGGCGACGCAACAATAAAAATCTGACTAAACATTTTATTTGTGAGATATTATCTAGCAGTATTTATTATCCTGATATGCAATACCCTGATCCACGGACAGGGTATTTCCATTTCACCTTCCCGGATATTTTTCACTGGTGAAGCTGGACAAACCGTCAGTCAAGCCATTACGTTCAACAATACCACTACTAGTGATCTTTCCTTTGTCGCGAATCTGAAAGATTGGGACCGTGATTCATTGGGCAGCAAACGGTATTATGCCACCGGGGATAATGCCGGGTCAAATGCCTCCTGGCTTACCTTATCTGAAAATACGGTACAGCTAGCTCCTGGGGAAACAAAAGTGGTCAATCTTTCCATGACAATTCCTGATCATCCGACAACAAAACAGCAGCGCCATAGCATGCTTTTCTTTACACAGGTTAAAGAACAGAAAGCTTTGCAGCCAAATGGACTCCATATGAACGTTCTGATTGAGGTTGGTATCCAAGTATACCATACGCCAACCGGGTTAAAAGCGGGCGATCTGGAATTTCTTGCCTTTGAAGATAAAGGAACAGTTACTATCCAGGAAGGTAAGGCCGTTCACCGAATGGAAGTCAAGGTTAAAAACACCGGTCAGATCAATAAGGATGCTTATGTACGGTTTGAGTTGACCAATATAGAAACTGGAGAAGAGATACCTGTGGAAGCCGTCGCCATTGCAATGCTTCCAGATTCAGAACAATGGGTCCGTGTAGACCTACCTGGTAAACTTGCCCCCGGTCGATACCTCGCTGTTGCGATACTTGATGCTGGTAGCCAATATGATTTAAAAATTGCAGAGAAAGAAATTACATACTAGATCAAGTTTCGCCGTACTGTTTATTGGCGCTGTTTCCTATACAAATAGTGTAAAGGCTCAGGCAACCGTGACGGTACCTCAGGCAAATATTCAGGCAAGAACCGACTATACCGCAAGTATTACCGCCGGACAATATACTAGTGTATTGACCTTGCTCCCTACCTTTCGGGTTAAAGCCGATGCATCTACATTTAACAGTACGACCAGTGGCAATTTCCCCACAAATCTTGTACATATTAAGCTTTCGAGCATAGGAGCAGTCCCTTTACTTTCATTATCTGGAAATAACGAGGTTGCCCTTTCAACGACGAATCAAAATCTATATACCGCACTTGCCAGCCTGGCGTCGGGAACAATAACCGCTAACGCCCGTATAGCTACCTCCAGCCAAACCTGGGTTGCGGGGTCATATACTAATAATGTTTCCTTTTCCACGCAGGGCATTTTAGCGGGTTCCATTACACCGACCAGCTTCGTATTGACGATCAATATCCCCGGATTTATAAGCCCCCCGGCGAGTATCGGTACAACCAGTATTTTGGTCAATGACCTGAACTATTATCGCGCTGCAAATGGCATCAGTAGTAACAGCGTTATACCCCTATCGACCACCGTCCCCTATATACCAAGTATTAAGAGCGTAAACACACAATTTAACTTTAGCACCACCTCAGCCTATAATACCTTGCCCGTCACTCCTGTATCAACCGTCAATACTACTTTAACGGGTATTGCGAATGCCACCTCCGCCGCTTTATCCACCACAGATCAATCTTTAACCAATACCACCGGTATTGCCGTTCCAACCAACAATAATCACTCGTTGACCTATACCTATAACATTGGATTAAACCAACTGAAAACAAATTTTATACAGGCAGGCACGTATTCTGTCCCATTGACCTACACCTGGAACAAATTATCATCAGCCTATCCCAGTGGCAGCGTACAGTCACAAGCAAATGGAAACCTGTCTGTTGTCGTAAGCGACCTAGGCGAAATAGTTGCCAATCAACAAACCGTCAATCTTGCTTTTGCGACAGCCAATGATTATAAGAATGGTGTCAATTTAAATATGCCCGCTCATCTTAAGGTGAGTAAAACTACGCCATACAACCTTTACGTGCGCGCGACATCGACAAGCTTTGCTTCAGGAGGCAACAGTATCCCTTTAAATGTATTGCGCATTGGTCCAATGGCTGGTCAAAGCGGCATGAACACCGTTACGCTATCCACCACAGCCCAGCAGCTTATCCAGAATGCCGACCCCGTGATAGACCGTAATCTGAATATTCTTTACAGTATCCCCGCGAGTGCGACAGGTGCACTGCTCAATAAACCTGCAGGCACCTATACTGCCAATATAGTTTTTAGCTTTGTCGCTCCTTAAAAACGCTTAACACCAACTTTTCTACGTTCATCCCGATAGTTGAAATCAGGAATCACACAATCCTTATCCGTTTTTACTTCGATCTCACAATTTTGATTTTCGATCGAGAATGGCATTCCTTCAGTAACAACAGCTATACGATAGCTTCCTAATGGAAGGTACAGCACATACTCACCGCTTTCCGAACTTAATGTACTGTAGATTTTCCCTTGACGATCTATGGCGGTTACTTTTATTCCACCAAGTTGCGGGCTTGATTTTAGATACTTATTTTCAACGACCTTAATGCGGCCTTTTAATGGTCTAGTTTTTATCAGCGGAATTTCCAGCCGTTGGTTTTTAGTCATCAAAACGTTTATCGGCCCCTGCGAAACCCAACCTTTGCTATTCTCCACCTGTACCATATAAGGACCGGCCCCCATGTCAACAAATTTCACATGGCCTTTCTCATCCGTTAGCGCCACTTCTTTTCCGATCCGCACCAACACAGCCTGGGCTTTGGCTTCACCAACATCATTCCTACCATTATTGTTATCATCTTCAAAAAAAGTCAACTCCAGCTTATGACCTTTTTGTCCAGCACGTCGGCCAAAATTCTTTTCTATTCCCAGGCGAATCTGCCTATTATCAAAAGAATAACGATTGAGCGGATTGGGATCGGGCGGTAAATTCGGATCTACAAGAAACAGCGACTTTCCGCTTATTGCAGTATAGAATATATCGGCTGTCAGATTCCAGTTATCTTTTATCTGCCAGCGGACATTACCATTTACCGAGAGGTTGTTGCTTTGGGAGAAGCCATAGTAGCTATACATAGTCGAGAGCTGAACATGCAGCTGATTATTAAAAGCGTAAAATTGCGTATTTGGCCCTAATGAATAAATGCTATAATTCGAATTTGCATTAGTCGCCAAAAGATCACTTAAATAATAGGGATTAATCTGGATAAATGTATTGAAGCCAAAGAGCTTGTTATTGTAATTTCCATTGATGCGGACAGAGTGAAACGGCGCAATAGGTCTATTGGATGTATTCCTATACGTATATCCATAATCCGTTTGCAGCGAGAACCTATGCGCTTGGGTAAAAAAATTAAGATCTGCTACCGTGCGAAGGGAATTAGACTTCCAATTCACTGGATTAGTTGCTATTCCCCACCAATTCTGGTAGGTACCACGTTGAGCCATAAAATAAGGCCTAAATTCAAGCTGCAGTTTTCCAAGACCAGTATGGTATCCCAACTCATAAATCTGTATCCGAGAGGCATTATTAAAAAAATAGTTTCTGTCCCCAGGAAGGTATTTTGGATTATTATCCATGTAACTGATTCGGGCAGAAAGGTTTCGATCGTTGGCCAGCGACATCGTTAAACGTGAATCTGTTTGGGTAAGACCTCTACGCAGCCCCACATAGTACGGTGAACTATAATAATTGACACTTGTAATCTGATAATTGCGAAAAGATTTATTATAATTTATCCCTCCTGCTACTGCTAGCCTATTATTTCCGCTTTCAACCTGTTCAATACTTGTCCCTCCTTCCAAGAAAAGACTATTATTACCCAAATCAATAAAACCTTTGCCACTGAACAGACCGCTGCGCACACCACGATAATCATTATTGCTATGTAAGTAAGCGATGCTGTTTTCCTGATTTTTTTCAGTTTGAATGGCATATTTAACGCCAACTATTTCCCCACCAGGAATTGGATTATCCATCTCGGTGAACAACATGTAATTGTTCTGGATTGCATACAGACTGAGAGAACGCCGTTTATTGAATTTGTAGGTACCTTTTATACCACGCCCATTGATAAACTGATCGAGATTTTCATAAATATTCCCCAGTTTCACGCCCCACTTTTCGGTATCATAATCCAGATAGGTATCGTATAGATTAAATGTACGTTGATCTTGATAATAATCGAGATTCATGCGATAGCTCAATTTATCTTTATCGCTTAAATCAATTTTGCCATCTCCCTGTAACTGGTAAACCGAAATATCTTTCCCCATATTGATATAACGTAAAGCAACTCTATTGTCAAAGGGTTGGTTTTGCAAATTCATATTGGAAAAGAAACGCTTTACGCTACCCACTGTCATCATACGGATACGATTGGTGGCTAAAACGCTACCACCGCCCCCGACAGCCTGAATATCGACATCAAAATCCACATTTGCATTTTTCTTTCGCAAACGGGCAGTAAAAGCCAGCAAAGACTGTCCTCCCGCGACTAATGTGAACGGCAGCGTCTCACCAATGATCTCCAGGTCAGGAGAAAGATTAGGAAAATGCAACTGAACGGTCAGGGGCACCAGTCCCCAATTAACAGCCCGAACTAAAAATTGTGTCTGGCCAGTGGCATGATCGAGGTAATATTCCGATTGTTCGGTCTGTATAAGGAAAGACTGTTCCATATCCAATTGCGTATAAAAGGATTGAGGTTCCTGTATTTTTACTATGGGATCATTCGATTCAAATCCTATCGTAAAGACCTGTGTTCCTTCAGCAATTGTCCTTCTATCAGCCATATATTTTAGCGGAAATACCTTCGTTTCTTTGGGCTTTAAAATAATCGTCCCAGGTAACTTTATTAAGCCCTGGAGAGCGGCAGTGTTAGCCGCAGCAGGTTTTAATTCAATTGGTCTATCTGTGTGATTACTGATGTTTAATTTATTGAAGAATGTTTGTGAAGATCTAATTTGTATTGTATCACGTTCAAAATAATACGCAATATCGTATTGTTGCTGACCTTTCGCTTGGGACAAGAAATGAACAGCATAGCAGAAAAGAAACAGGAAAATCCAGCGGCTTCTTATTGGCATAGTATACGATTCAAATATCCATAAAAGTCAGGCTAAATTCTATGAGATTAAAATATACGGCGTCACATATTCATGTAACGAAATGTTAAGCCGTTAGTTGGGCGATCAACTCGCCTTTGCTATTGATCTGGAGCTTCCGATAGATGCGTTTGATGTAAATGCGTACTGTATCCAATGAAATGGTATACTTTTGAGCAATCATCTTATAGCTCAATCCCTCGATAATCCCATTGGCAATCTGGAGCTCCCGTGCTGTGAGCAGGTCCTCATATTTCTTTGATTTAAAACTTTGTTCGATCAGGGCTCTATTGATGCTGGGACTTACAAATGATCCATCATTCATGGTAATGTTGATTGCAGATGTCAATGATTGCAGACAAGTATTCTTTAATAAATAACTAACTGCACCGTATCGGAAGCAGTTACGCACAGTCCTTACATCAGCCACCTCAGTTAATATAATAATTTCGGTCTTTGGAAAGGCATTCTTTGCGTGTTCAACAATTAAAGGTTCCTGATTTTCAATATCAACAATCAATATATCAGGAGCAAGCATGGCTCTATCCACACGTCCGTTGCCTATATCAAAAAGAACTTCAATTGTATGTGCTCCCACTTCATTTTCTTCATAAAGTATACGCTGGGTTTCTAGTCTTGCGCCTTCGTCTCTATCAATAATGCCTACAGTAATCATGTGCTTGTTATTATTCCGTTTTATAATCAGTCATACATGCCCCAATATTTATCTTTTCGAGCATATCTAGCAGCAATTCGAATCTTATGTGCAAAATCTGAATCAAGCTTAATATAGTTACTACTTTCTTAAAAAACAACTACTAGAAAAGAATTGTTTTATAAAAGAAAAAATCATAAATATAATAGAAATTTTTTCACAATAAAAATCAGTACTTATCTAGGCTTTCAACATCTGAATTGAATAGAAAATAACCCGCCAATAACCAGAATAGAAACTTTTCATAGTAGATATTGCGTATAAATGCAGATGACTATAGCAATATAGTTTTTTTAGAATAAAATATACATTCCTGTGGTATATTATATTCCGACCTGGGCAGATTGCTGATGAAAGAATTCAACTTTCGAGTGTATTGGACCCTAAGTAAAATATTTCTTATAAAAGAAAAAGTCCCTTTTTAGGGACGTTCTACGAAATGCAAAAGCGTTTATCATATTATTTTATTAAGACTCCCCCATTCAATCTTCATAAAGAAGTTGTTCTAAAGATACGCTAGCACTTGCACCGATATCCTATTATCTTATGACACGTTTCAGGTATCCCCCATAACCTGATTTGCATAAAGGTTCGGCGACAGAAAGTAGTTGTTGTCGGTCAATGTATCCCATGCGATACGCAACTTCCTCAATTGCTCCAATTTTCATACCCTGTCTTTCTTCAATGACTTGTACAAATTGTCCTGCCTGCATCAGTGATTGTATGGTACCGGTATCCAGCCATGCAGTACCCCTGTCGAATATACCTACTTTTAACCTCCCTTGACGCAAATACTCCTTATTGATATCTGTAATCTCCAATTCCCCCCTCGCTGAAGGTTTGATATTTTTTGCGATCGCAACAACATCGTTATCGTAAAAGTAAATTCCTGGGACAGCATAGTTCGATTTCGGCTGTGCCGGTTTTTCCTCAATAGAGATGACCTTTTTCGTCGCGTCAAATTCTACTACACCATAACGTTCAGGGTCGTGTACAGGATACGCAAATACAACGCCACCATCAGGATCGGCACAAGACTGCAATAGCTTTGACAAGCCCGAGCCATAGAAAATATTATCACCCAGAATTAACGCGACCTTATCATCACCTATAAATTCCTCGCCTAACAAAAATGCCTGCGCCAAGCCATCAGGGCTTGGCTGTTCCTTATACTCAAACCGACAGCCAAGTTGAGAACCATCGCCCAATAGTTTTTGAAAGTTTGGTAAATCCTGTGGAGTTGAGATAATCAATATTTCGCGAATGCCGGACAACATTAATGTAGACAAGGGATAGTATATCATTGGCTTATCATATACTGGCATTAATTGCTTACTTACTGCAAGTGTCAACGGGTGCAAACGGGTTCCAGATCCACCGGCTAATATAATTCCTTTCATTTTATAGTATTGAGTAATGAGTATTGGGTATTGGGTATTGAGATTTTAGTATTTAGACTCTAGTTATATACGTCTTCAGCGTAATAATCTCTTTATTATTTTTTATTTTCCTCGGCTAGCATTTTCGCTAAGCTCTCCTTCCATTCGGGCACCACCACATCATAGACCACTTTAATCTTCGATTTATCAAGCAGTGAGTACTTTGGCCGTTGCGCTGGCGTCGGATATGTACTCGTCTGAATTGATTTTACCTGACAATCAAACGAACGGAAATCCCGTATTGCTACAGCAAAATCATACCAGGAGATTTCACCTTCATTACTGTAATTATAGATTCCCCCTTCCCAATTTGCTGCATCAGCGATTTTCAAAATCGCTATCGCCAAATCTTTTGCATAGGTTGGGCTACCAATTTGATCATTAATTACATTTACTTCATCCCTTTCAGCCATTAGACGGCACATTGTCTTCACAAAATTCTTTCCATAGGAAGAATATACCCAGGAGGTCCGGATAATAATTGCTTCGGGGCACCATTTTCGAATAGCATTCTCGCCAGCAAGTTTGGTCTTCCCATAGACATTGATCGGTGCTGTTGGTGTGTCTTCGGTTAGCGGAACAGCAGAATTACCATCAAACACATAATCCGTTGAAATAGCAATCAACTTTACCTCATGTAGATGACAGTATTGCGCAATCTCATCACATGCTAGATGATTGACCAAATTTGCCACTTCAGGTTCTTCCTCAGCCTTATCGACCGCGGTATAAGCGCCCGCATGAATAATTAAATCTGGCTGATACATCGCCAAAATATCCTGAATCAGGAGAACCTGATCCAGCGGCAGCTGCTTACGATCCAAAAAGTAGCACTCTTTTTCGGTATCATTTGCCAATAGTTCATTTAATTCGGAACCTAACTGTCCAGAAGCGCCTGTAATGACAATTCTCATCAAATCTTTTTTATGGTATAAACATTCTAAACCGCCTATTTCTCCCAAACAGAAGCTTGAAAATACATAGACGCTCTATTTTGTTATTTAAATTTATTGTATAATGCTGTAAAATTTTGTGCCTCTTTGTCCTTTTGCGACAAAATCATCTGATTGACTGGAATCCGCCAATCAATAGCCAATTGCGGATCTAATGGATGAACACCATCCTCAGCGTCTTTGTTATAGTGATTATCACATTTGTAGGAGAATACAGCCTGTTCAGACAACACGGAAAATCCGTGTAAAAATCCCCGCGGTACAAATAGTTGCTTTTTATTTTCAGCTGAGAGTTCCACGGCAACATGCTGCCCATAAGTGGGAGAATTGGGACGAACATCAACAGCTACATCCAATACTTTGCCCTCTAGTACACGGACCAGTTTTGCCTGTGCATGCTCATCTGCTTGCATGTGCAATCCCCTGACCACACCAAATTGAGATTTCGATTGGTTATCCTGTACAAAATGGGGATTATGTCCCAATATTTCGGCCAATCTAATTTCATTGTACGATTCAAAGAAATAACCTCGCTCATCTTCGAAAACGGCCGGCTCCAAGATAAAGCAGCCCGATAATTTAGTTTCAGTATATTTCATGTTTAAGCGCCGTGATATTGGTTGTTGTAATACTTCTGATAGTCACCCGAAGTCACATGATCCAGCCATTCCTGATTGGACAAAAACCAATCTATTGTCAGTGATAAGCCTTGTTCAAATGTCACCGATGGACTCCAACCCAATTCCGTATTTATTTTATTTGCATCAATCGCGTAGCGCAGATCATGACCAGGTCGATCTTTGACAAAGGTAATCAAGGAAGCTGCTGTCCCCTCTTCACGGCCTAACTTAGCATCCATTTGTCGGCATAATTCTTTGATCAGATCTATATTCTGCCACTCATTAAAACCACCGACATTGTAACAATCGCCATTTTTACCTTGATGAAAAACCAAGTCTATCGCTTTGGCATGATCAATCACAAAGAGCCAGTCACGCGTATACTTTCCGTCTCCATAGACGGGTAGAGGTTTATTATTTAAGATATTATGAATACACAGTGGAATTAATTTTTCAGGAAAATGATTGGGGCCATAATTATTTGAACAATTGGTTAAGACAATCGGTAATCCATAGGTATCATGATAGGCACGCACAAAATGATCCGAACTTGCTTTGGATGCTGAATATGGCGAATGTGGATCATATTTGGTGTCTTCTGTAAAAAAGCCTGTTTCACCCAACGCACCAAATACCTCATCTGTCGAGACATGATGAAAACGCTTACCTTCAAAATTATCCTTCCAGATTGCACGGGCAGCATTCAACAGATTGACTGTCCCGATCACATTGGTCATTACAAATGCGGTAGGATCTGCAATGGAGCGATCAACATGGGATTCTGCAGCCAAGTGAATCACACCGTCCGGCTGATATTGTTCAAAAACAGCATTTATTGCTGCTTGATCCGTAATATCTGCTTTGACAAAAGTGTAATTCGGATGATCCTCTATATCTTTCAGATTTTCCAGATTGCCTGCATAAGTTAGTGCATCCAGATTAATAATTTGATAGTCCGGATACTTTGTAACAAACTCACGAACGACATGGGACCCAATAAATCCGGCACCTCCTGTGATTAAAATTTTTTTATTCATATACGTTTCTTATCGACGGAATACCTCTCAAGCTAATCTGTCTAAAATTATTATTCTAATTAAATAGTTCGCTAAAATTAGGTTGATTTTTGCGAATTGACAAGTTTTAATCAATAGAGAAAGCATAATAAACACAGAAGTCCCATCGATGGGACTTCTGTGTTTATATGGGAAGATATTCTTCGGCGTTTCGTTATACCTTTTTAATGAGTGAATAAACAGGAACATCATCCATGAATTCATGAGCTTCGTTATTATCCAATGCTTCGTACACAGAATTCTGAGATTTAAATTCGGGAACTATTTGTTTCATGGCGGCAACCAAAGTCATAAAATCCGGCAACTGTCTATCTCCATCAATAATTTGCTGGCAAACAACATTGATCCGTTCCGCTTTCAGTATCAATTCATCGTGTTTTACTTTTGCGATCATAATTTTCGGATGATGCGTTTTCACGGTATTTTCATTATTGGCCAAAAGTTCTTCAAAGATCTTCTCTCCGGGACGCAAACCAACAATTTTTATATCTATATCTTCTGGATATCGGTAACCTTTCAGCTTGATCATCCGTTTGGCAAGATCCATTATTTTAACCGATTTGCCCATATCAAAGACAAATATCTCACCCCCTTTCCCCATCACACCGGCTTCCTGTACCAACTGGCAGGCCTCAGGAATGGTCATAAAAAAACGTGTAATTTCAGGATGGGTCAGGGTCAATGGACCACCATTTGCCATTTGTTTCTCAAAAAGTGGGATTACCGAACCGTTAGAACCGAGAACATTTCCAAATCGGGTGATGATAAAACTAGTGTCGGACCTACCACTACAGCTACTCACATAGATTTCTGCCATCCGTTTGGTTGCTCCCATGACATTCGTCGGGTTGACTGCCTTATCTGTCGAAACCATGACCATTTTCTTAGCGCCAAAGGCCATACAAAGATCGGCGACATTTTTACTGCCAAGTACATTTGTCTGGATGGATTCATAAGGATTTGCTTCCATCAATGGCACATGTTTGTACGCCGCAGCATGAAATACCAGATCCGGTTTATACTGCGCAAATATATTTTGCATAAAAGCATAATTGCGCACATCACCGACGACACAATGCAAATGCTCGGGCTGTGTTGCTTTTATCGACTGCTGGATATCGTACAAGGCGGATTCCGCTTGATCCAATAGAATTAATTTTTTATAATAACGCCTTGCAATTTGACGTGCCAACTCCGAGCCAATGGAACCTGCGGCACCAGTGACCAGAATCACCTTGCCCTTCATCTCCTCCTCGATTTCTGGATGATCCAGTTTAATAGGCTTACGTCCAAGCAAATCCTCTATCTTCAGCGGTCTGATCTCCCGTTTAGCGCCAGAATTGAGCAGGATGCGGGCAGGTGGCATAATTTTGAGTTCAAGCCCGATATTCTGAAACCAGTCTGATACATATTCCAACCGCTCAGGGTCATTGTTTTCCACCGCAATGATCACCTGTGTGATTTCGTGTTTGTTTATATACTCCTTGGTAATTTCAGTAATATCTTTGATTTTCAATCCTGCGAGACGTTTGCCGATACGCGAGACTTTATCTTCTACAAAGGCAACAACTTGATACTTGATTCGGGGATCTTCCTTCAGCAAGGAGAAAGACACTAGTCCCGGACGCGAAGCTCCAAAAATCAATACATTTTCACCTTTTCGTGCGGGTAAGAATAAATACTCAAAAATCGTTCGATATACCACGCGTGCGCCGACCATAATTACAAGAAGGATACAGGCCTGCATGGTTAAGACACCATAGGAAAGACGAAGGTAATCTCCCGCTATTGTCTCCTTTTCCACAACAGCTTTAACGACCAGAGTTAACAGCATCAATATAACATATGCAGATGCAACAGTCTTAAAGATTTTAATGGTGTCCCGGATGCCTGTTTGACGTACGATACCTCTATAAGTGTTATAGCACAAAAATAGCACAAAATACACAGGCAAAACCAGTATAAGCTTCTTCAACATAAGTGCTACATCAAAGACACCCTTGAAATTATTTACTACATAATTTGAAAACACATAACTTGCGAATACAAACCACATATCGATCAGCAAAATGACCCATCGAGGATTATCCTTCCGTAACCGTTTTCTTAAATCCCATAGAGATCCCATCATAGCTTTCTTCACGTTTTAGTTTATTTATTTTACCGTCGTATTCCTTTTATGGAGTTAGCACAACGCATATGGCTTATTTCAATTTTGTAAAGGATGACCAAGATACTTAAAATTTGACAATCATTTGGTCTTTTTACTAAAATATCGATAATGACAGGCGCCATATACCCATCTCCATATCATCGTGGACTAAGCAACTATTATACCGAAAATATTACAAACAATGATAAAAGTTAAAAATCACGAACAAAAGGCAGCCAACATTTACTGTTGTTCAATAAGATTCTCCCTTGTTCATATTTTATCCTTTTTAATGAACACCAAAATTGGCATATTGTTTGTAAAACATCCTGTAAGACAGACAAAACCATATAGCTGAATTATATATTATGAATTTTTTAACCAATTTGTTTAAAAATAAAAAGCCTTCATCCATCCGGCCCCTGGCTCAGCTGGAATTTCTGGAAGTGGACATGCACAACCACCTGTTACCCGGAATAGATGACGGCAGTACATCTGTAAAAAATTCTATTGCATATATTCAAGAATTACAGCGTTTGGGTTTAAAGAAGTTCATCTGTACTCCCCATATTATGGCGGGTGTACATCCAAACACCAAGTCAACTATCGAGGGAGCGCAGACTGCTCTTGTTCAAGGGTTGAAAGAGAATGGCAACGGAGCCGATATTTTTGCTGCGGCTGAACACATGATCGATGATGGTCTGACCTCACTTATTAAACAGGATGAACTCTGCGTGATGCCCGGTGGTTATGTCCTGATCGAGATGTCCTACCTATCCGAATCCAAAGCACTTTTTCACACTATTTTAGACATCCAGAAACTTGGCTACAAACCTATCCTTGCACATCCTGAGCGATACAACTATTATCATGGAAATTTCAATATTTACAAACAGATCAAGGATGCAGGTTGTCTATTGCAGTTGAACTTATTATCACTTAGCCGCTATTATGGTGTGGATAGCAAAGCCATCGCCATGACATTACTCAAGTCGGGCATGTATGATTTTGTTGGCACGGACCTACACCATGAGCGACATCTTGAAGCCATCAAGAATATAGCCGAAAAATATCCCGTCCGCGATATGCTAAAAACCTCCCCTATTTTAAATCAGACCCTGTTGGATCATCTGGACAGTAATAAATCCCAGGGAATAGCTGGTTAAATAATCGGACTGTCCTATTTTCTATTCAAGACAATCCAAATGAAATAGCAAACAAAAAATAATACGAAATAAAGAAAAACGCATTCCCCGATTTGGGGAATGCGCCTCCATTAAACTTATTATCCAAATAAATTATATCCTACTCATCAAAGGAACTATCTTTTTACACAACGGATCTGATAAGCAGTACTTGCCCCTGCATCTGAAGTTGAAGCACCCCAGATATCCGTAAAATGAAACTGCTTCTTATCTTCCAAAAGATAATATCCTTGCCCCCCTACAGAATCACCAGTGTTATTTGTATGATAAGCTCCTCCGAACGGCAAGTAAAGAAATTTATCTCGGTTTGCGCCAGGATTAACCTGAGTACCAAAGAAAATACCGATATTGGTAGCTTTTGTGCCATCCCAAGTCCCCTGATATCTTCCAACACCATAAGGATCTGGATTTTTAGGATTATCAGCTCCATTCTGATTTGTCCTTTTGATCAAATTATCGAATTCAGCTTTTGTTGGAAGTTTCCATGTATTCAATGGCAAGACCAATGAACATGGATCGGCATTTCCACCATTTAATTGAACTGAAGGCTTTTGATTGTTATGTGTTGCGGGATCATTTACACCGAAAACTTTAGGTTTTTCATACCCCGGAAACCAATAATTACCATAAGCATCATTGGTAGTAGCAAAACCATATACACCATTATTATAGACCAAATTTCCCAAGGCCCACACTTCGCCACCAATATTTACTTGTGTAGGCTTTTTCAGTTTAAATTCCAACACATACTTCACCCCTGGTTTTAGACTCCAACCGCCTTTATTTATATCCTTCGCTACACTACCACCAATAGACAAACCTTTTAGCCACACAATACCATTTGCAGTAGCTGCTGTCGTTATGAAAGTAGAATCAGAATCGATCACTTTACCAGTTGTATTTTTCAATTTGAAAGTAACCGGATTGACAGCCCCTTTAAATGTAAGGGCGCTATTATTCAGGTTCACATCTACAGCCGCATTAGAAGGCTCGATTGTTGCTCCTACAATGCTGCTAACAGCTCCAATAGCCGAAGCGTCGAATTTCAATGTTACTTGTGTAAATAGATGCTTAAGATCAGCATTCAATATATTCTGACCATCCTTTACTTCAAACGGCACCTGATCTAACATAAAATCCTGATCAGCAGTCAGACCTTCAAAATTTACTGCACTCAGTTTTGTACCAATTGCAATTGATGGTAAGGTTTTATTTGAACCAGACGCATAGATTACGAATGTATATTTACCTGTTTCAATGGCAAAATCTTGTGTACCGTTACCCTGTGTAAAAGATTTAGTCTCCTTGTAGTCACCAGCCGCATCAAAAATCGCTACATAGTAAACCGTTCCCTGTTTCAAAGCCTGTTGTTCACTACCTGTCGAAACGGTAGCCGCACGGTTTGACGCTTTCAGACTTGGAGCCGCTACTTCCTCGGCGGTTAGGCTAGCAACCAAGGTATATTGATTATTAAAGGGAATTTCTACTGTTTGTGTTGCAGAAGCATAAGTACGGCCCGCTGAAGCAGCTTTGACTTGCCCGGTTTTAGCAAAAGCTTGACCTATATTTAAACGTACGGTTGTGCCTTCAGGTACCACAGCACTATTATTTTCCTTACTACAGGAAGAGATAAATAATACACATGCTAAAAGAGAGGCAAAACCAAATTTTATTGTAAACTTATTCATGAAATTGATTGCTTATATCACTAATTAATTAAACCACCTTATATACTACCAATCGATTTCTTGCGTCTGCGTTTCAGTTTGCCAAGATTCGGTCATCGAGCCATTTACAGAACCTTGTGCGGAACCAGCGGCAACACTATATTCCAATTCTACATTTTGAGCATTTACACGAGGAGCTTCATAAGGACGGCCATTTAGATTAGCCAAGTTTGTTGTATTCGTTTTCATTTTTTATATGTTTTTAAAATTTCTAAAGCAACTTATGTTCATGTAACTAGTACACGCTATGAAAAAGATGGTATCTAATTAATAACAAGACTTTTAACACAGAATAATATGACACTTCTAAGTCAGAAGTTGCACGAAAGTAGATAATATTTGAAAGGAGCCAAAGGAATTCGGCTGATGTTTGTTTTCCTGTAGCTAAAGCCCTACAAACAAACTCAAAACGAACCTTTTACATGACATTTCCATGAGAATTCAGGCCAGGATTGGGACAACCTTGCCATTAAAAAGAGTCTGACGTTATTTTTTAGAAACGACGAAAAGAATGAGTTCTACTTAGGAAACCGAAATCGTAGCTTACAAAATCCATTGATTGCTTAAACACTTTAATTATTATGAAAACATAAGTAAGAAACAACAATAACAAACAAAAAACATCGATAGATATATATATATTTTTCTAAAACAATAAACAAACAACAACAGCACTGTTTATCAATAAATTTACAATTGAATATAGGGATCTATATTCAATTTAAAATAGAAGTGAATATTATTAAGAAACTGATTATCGATTTTAAAAATATAACATCTAAACTAAAAACAAATATCAAGCAGCACACAATCGGAGCATAAATATAAATACGGCCTATTAAGAAAGTAACTGTTCAAACACATTAATTATAAAACAAAAATTTACCGAAAAAAAATTATTCAAGTTCAAAACAAAAGGCAAACAATTTTGTTCAAGCAAAGTATTACAGTCATATAATAAGTGAATAAAGTGGTTAAAAATGCTTCTATTTTACATTAAAGAACAGTTACACAAAAAAAGAAAACAATATGGCGGTGAAAAAGGAAAGATCTCTAAATATCAAATGAATTTTATGAGAGAAAATAATTTACAATATTTTTTTTGCACAAGTTGATATTTAGTCGTAATATTACAATCCGAAAACACACAGTGTTTTAGCCAAATTAGAAAAAGTAGTAGACATATATAAATTTATAAACAGCATTAATAGGATTATTAAAACAAAATTAGCGCAGCGATAACAACAATACTTGTCTGTACGCAGAGACAAGCAGCTTATCAAAACGTCAGTTTTTAAATTTTTAACAATGAAGAATTAAATTGTCCATTAAATTTTAAACACCATGCTAGCAATAGCATGGAATTATCCAAATAATATTATCATGAATAAGAACGCAAAAAAAATGTACGTTTCTCCGTCCATTGTGGAGAACGTAGTTGAATTGGAGCAAGGAATTGCTGCTGGATCAGGAAATGCCGCACCCGGAAGTTCACCATCTCTTAATGAAGAAGAAGGTGCTGGTGGTTCTGGCTGGAACACTGACGGTTTTTAATCAATTACCTTAATCAAACAATTCAATTATGAAAACAACCAATAACAATTTAGCAAGCAAGTTTGCTCTTGCGGCATTTTTAGCACTTGGCACCCTGGCGGTGACAAGTTGTAACAAGGATAAAAATCAGAACGGCCAGGAAGTCCCATCCGATCAAAGCCAACTAGTGGTTCGTATCGCTGGCATCAACGACGGCGAAAGCACGGTCAAAAAAGGAAGTACATCTAAAGGCAAATCTGGTAGTCATTCAATCGAGTTGGTACAATCCAATGGATTTGATGCAATCGTAGCAGTAGACAACAACGTACCTTCCAATGATGCTTCCGCATTCTCTTCAGTTGCATTAAGAGCTTCCAATAGGTTAAAGGCTGCTACACCACTAGGGTCTACGACCACATATCGCTTATATTTATACAAAAACAATGGTGGGACTTATACTTTCACTAAATCTGTGCAATTCACCCCTGGATCAGAAGCACCAATTCAGGTACCTAACGGATCTTACAAATGGGTAGCTTTATCTTACAACAACACAGATGCAATACCGGATGGAGATGCATCTAATAATCTTGTACTGCCACAAAACAAAGATGTGCTTTATGCAACGTCAGGCCCAACAGATATCATTATTAATAGCAATACAGCTCCCCTAAACATTACTTTTAACCGCCTGTATGCGCGTATTGCTATCGAAGTCAATACATTAGGTATGTTTGCACCGATAAACTCGGCTACTATAGCAGTTACTGGACAAAGCGCAAAAGCAGCAACTCTTAATCTGACAACTGGTGCACTGACAGTAGCGGCATCCGGCGGAACACCAGCACTGACAGAGGTGAATTTCACCGATCTTGATGGTAATGCAGCCAGAAAGATTGCCTATTATTATACAGCAGATGAAACCGCTCAAAACTTATCCGTTTCTGTAACAAATCTAAAAATTCAACTCGATAACAACACGGAGCGGAACTTTGGCGCGACAACGCTTACACAAAATAAAGCGATTACTCCTGTACGTGGCAAAAACCACCGTTTCTTAGTGGGTATTACAGAATCCGCATTAACCTATGGCTCTGGTACTGGTTTAGCTCAATGGTCTAGATCAAATTTATACTATAAACCAGGCGATGCCACACCGTACCGTTTTTACCACACCAACCCGCAGACAAACGATCCTAACAGCTATTTCTCGTTCGGAGCGCATCTTCCACGCGTATTGGCAAGTGCAAATGCTGCTGTAGACGCTTGTGCACTCGTTTATCCAGCAGGTCTTTGGAAAACACCTACCGGCGCACAATTAGAAAATGTAACTTCTCGTGGTCTTCTTGGCGGTTTATTAGGTGATCTTGGACTAACAAATATCGCCGGAATCGATGCCTTAGTTATTGTTCAGGATGCATTAGCCGCTCGCGTGGCAAACTCAACAGCTACTGCGACCTATTCAGAATTTACACCCGCTGCAGGAAACAACGCTGCATATGGGGCTGCTACTTCATCAGTAAACAGATTACGTTTCAACTACAATGGTTATATGAACACATTAGGGGCACTAAATAACTTGATCACTCTTAATCTGGGAAATACGTATGGTAGCTATAACGCATTCTGGACAAGTGAAAACTTAATCGGAACGCCTGTCATCAATCTTGGGGTAAAATATCATCTAGGACATACGACAGGTGGTAACTACAAAGCTTATAGAACAACAAGCCTTTTGAGCGCGGGTCTTCTTGGAGCAGTAAGTGTCATCAACTCACCATTAATGAATATCCGTTGTGTACGTGATGCGACATGGGCAGCAAAAAGTGCAGCAGCGAATTATGAACCAATGCCAGTTTATCCTAACTAAGCTATAGGCTAATCATATTCATTGAATTAAATTAGTTCATTCAATAACAGTAAACAGGAGTCGCTTTAAAGAGTGGCTCCTGTTTGTTACATCGCTACGGTCCCATCTCGATTTCAACAAAATCATCTTTACATCATCAACGAAATTAGTTGATCCATTAACTCCACTTGGTCCGTCATGCACTAAAAAAAATCTGATACTATCATATCAATAAAAAAGCGGCTAGATAAAATCTAGCCGCTTTTTTATTGTAGCCTACTTCCTACAAAATACTTTTTTTACATTTTTTAACAAGATTATCGCAAATTTTCACACGAAAAGTTTCAATAATATTTCTACATTTGGGCCGTCAAGTCATTTTTTTTGCGTTCGACTTGATAATATTAATGGATAGAATGGGACGAAGGCGTTCGTCCCATTTATTTTCAATAAACTAATAATCAGCATTTTACACGCGCTTCAAATCACTTATCGCACTCTACAAAAAATTGACTTAAATCCAGCCTAGCATACTCGACATTCTCTTAAAGATAGATTTATATTTTAAAGCTGATAAATCAATCTAAAAAATGAACTGATCGCATTTTCTTTTCCTCCTACTGGAAAACCGACAGCCATACCGACGGCTAATTTATCATTCAGGCCAAGTTTTACTTGTGGTCGAAGTGTGGTCTCCAAGCAATCCGAGGCGACTTCTTGGTTGATCTCCAATCCAATAAAATGGTCTGTTTGTGGTAACGTATAGTGAAAGGATGTATTGATTTGCCAATTCATCTCAGTCTTACCTGATTTATAATGATAAGCAATCTCCGGACCTGTATAGATCAAGGTATGCCAGTTTGAATGCCAACTTTTAGCGGCCACAAAAAAAGGATTAAATGCAGTGCCACCGTCCGCGAAATTAAAAATCTGCGTATAGCCCACAGCTAATGTTGTTGCCTGTTTCTTCGAAACATAGAAGGAATATTGTGAGGACAACCTTAACCTTTCGAGTTTATTGCCCGAGGAAACATCGGCTATTTTACTTTTTGTATAGGCAAAGTCTGTCTCTACTTCCAGCCCCAATCGATCTATGGGTGCAAACTCATATTCCGCCAAATAGCCATATTCATCTGCCTTGCCCATTTTTTTGATATCTGCACCAACATTAAACTCCTTCTCGCCCTTCCTTGCACCCAAATCACGAACAAGATCATTATATAAGGGTTCAGCATGATGTACTTTATCAGGTATATATCGCCCTTGTTGCGCTTGCGCATTCGTTGTCCCCAATAGCATCCAGGCCATCAGGAAAGCTCCAGAAAATTGTATGATTGTGTTGTTGTTTTTCATACAACAAACCTCCCAATGAATTATGGAAACAATTGGGAATGTATAGCTGCTATCTTATCAGATCTTTAGCCTCGCTCGTAAGGATGGATCAAGCGCGCCTTTATGCAACATTAACGTGATGGTTTTATAGTTGACAAATTCCTTGGTGACATACATATATCCTTTAAAATCATTGGCTTTACCCCAGGAATTTTTAACAAGGTAATATTCTTTTCCATGCTGATCCTTGGCAAGCCCGACGATATGCATCGCGTGATCATCGGTGGTAGCCCAGTTGTCGAAAGCTTGTTGCCGCTCTTCGGCCGTAATCTTCTTCTCAGTGCTTGGTTTTACGAACATGGTTTTCTTTTCGTCGTTAGACATCTTGTCAAATGGTTTTTCAGGAACGTAAGCAATACCGTACTGCCAGGAGAATCCCTTTTCAGAAACATCTGTAGTCCATGCAACCGTATAGCCTTGTTGCAGCGCCCTATCAATAATGCTCGTTAGATCCTGCATGGGCAGATTATAAAAACTATCAAATGACCAGTTATCCGGTACCAATAGCACAAAAGGCTTGTAGTAAGGTTGATCTGTTACAGAAGCAAAGCCAATATAATCGTCCGGGTCAATCCCGATCACCTGATCTGCAAATGTGCGTGCCGTATACACCTTTCCTTTATAGTCGAATTTTTCGGGCACTACCCCTAGATGTGTATCAAGTGTGGCAGCATAGGCTTGTTCCCAATTGGGAGTCAAGGGTCTACTCTTGACCAATACTTTGAGCATTGCATTTAATAGAGGGGTCATCTCTCTGAAATCATTGTAGTTATGATTACCAGGCAGACCAGCATAGGCTGATCTAGGCATCGCGCCATATTTACGGAATACATTCAATACGTCATGTAGTTGTCCGCCTTCACCCATTGTCAGTCCACCATGGAGGCGTACGAAATTATGTGCTTTATCCAAATAGGCCTTTCGAGCAGTAAAGACCTGAGAAATTTCAACAGGTTCTTTTCCCATACGGATCATCTCCGACTCCAAAAATGAATTACCTGTATAGGACCAACAGGTATTTGATGCCCCTTGCTGCTTGACCGAAGTGCAGCCCAGGTTGATGACATCCTTAAATACATATTCCGTTTTGATTCGCTTGTATTTATTTTTATTGAGCATCTTACGAATAAACGTCGCAAGCAATGCTCCAATAATCAAAACAAGAATAATAATGATTAGCCTTTTATACTTTTTCATAATTCCCCATTAACGTCCGCCACTGATCATTGCTGTAAACCGGGGCCAGAACTGCTTTAATAAACTATAAATTACCAAACCCAATACAATTATAATCGTAGGGCATGCCAAGTATAAGAACAGCAATAATCCCTCAGACTGTGGCATGAGTACCTTAAATAAAAATTTGATGATAAAAACCAAAGGTAATCGATGGTATGCAAAAATAAAAAAGCTGCTATTGGCCAAGAAGGTGTTTGTCCGCCAGCTTTCTTTTCCTATAAAATGAGCTGCTATGGACACAGTCGTAATAAGACCTATGATAATTCCAGCACAATACAAGTCAACCCACCACCTTGAACCTAGGAAAAATAGCTGTGCCGCGACAAGCAGGATATACAATGGCACAACAATTGGTAGCATCGACTGCATACCACTTACAAAGTTTTTATTGTTGATACTAAAATACGCCCCTGCAGTGAAGAAAAAGAAAGAAACCGTACTCAGCCCCGGCAAATAAAAAAAAGGATTAGAAATCCAAAGCAGTCCCATTATAATCACAGCATAAGTTTTCAGCTTCTTAATGAGTATAAAGACTATTGGAGAAAACAGCACCACGACCATCAAATCACGAATAAACCAAAAGGGAGAGTTAATGGGTAAGGATTTATTCAAATGTGAATTTACTTGGGAAGTATCCCAAAAGGACCAAAGCCAATCCAACAAGCTATAATCTGTTATTAATTTGTTTCTACCAGAAACCAAGCTTCCCGATAAAAATGTTTGCGCAAGCAAAAGAAATAAGATGACCAACAGGTTCCAGAAAATATAAGGAATCAAAAGCGATCGAACACGTTTTTTTAATTTTTGAAGATAAATCTCGGTGGAAAATGTCGCTGTTTTATAGAAGAATAAAAAGCCGGAAATAAAAAAGAAAAGCGGTACACAGACCTCGAAGATAACTTTGGAGAATAAGAAAAAGATGTGCGAAAAAATAGGGTAGCTAGCAAAACTGATCTGCTTTACACCAGCCATCACAATATCCGAAAAATCCGTATGGATAAATACCACCCCCACAATCAAAGGGAAGCGTAAAAAATCAATGGTCTTTGACTGCAGCTCATCTCCAGACATTTTATAAAGATAATCTTTACCCATTAGTTAGATTTAAATTATGTATTGGAGCCCTTAAATTACACATTTCTAATTAAATATCCATTATCTGCTTTGATTCACCCAATTTGAACATGCACATTGCAAGTAGAACTGGGCCTTAAATAAGACATCGGGGACAATATTTAATGTACCAAAAGCGTTACATATATAACTAAACCGAACTAAAATAGGAGACATTATGCCGCCTGCTTAACATAAACTATCACAACAAATATTAATAAAGGGTTAATACATCATTCCATTTTCTATTGTATACAAATCAATTCAGATAAGAGCTAAAAATGCGCCCAATAATTCAGTATTTTCTTCCCATTTCTCTTGTACTATCCCCTTTCATTGTCTCAGCACAAGAAGCTGTACTAAGCGGCATCGTTCGTGATGCAAGCACCGGAAAGCCTCTTAATGGCGCTGTCATTATCACAGTCAATGACAGCATAGGTGCCACCTCAGACCTACGCGGATATTATCACTTATCACTTCCCAGGGGAACACATCGGTTTGCGATCAGTTACATCGGCTACCAGCAACAGATAGCTACTATCGAACTACTCCAATCCCATGAAAGAAATTTTGAACTGAAGCCCTTTGCCAATCGAATGGATGAGGTGCTGGTATCCGCCAAAGAGAAGGGTGAATCGGTCGATGATCCACACATGAGTACAGTCCATCTCACCATGAAAGATATTAAGGATGTCCCCGTTCTTTTTGGTGAAAAAGACCTCTTAAAAACCATACAACTCTTGCCGGGGGTACAAAGTGGAGGTGAAGGCTCGACCAATTTTCATGTACGTGGTAGCGATGGTGGACAGAACTTGATTCTGCTTGATCAGGCTACAGTTTTTAATGCTTCGCATCTGTTTGGTTTTTTCTCCATCTTTAATTCCGATGCGATCAAGGATGTGCAACTCTACAAAGGTGGCATACCGGCCCAGTTTGGCGGACGGATTTCTTCTGTATTAGACATTTCCATGTTGGATGGTAACAAAAAACAGTTCTCCGGTGAAGGCGGGCTGGGGATTATTGCCTCCCGGATCAAACTTGAGGGACCACTCACACAAGATAAGAGTTCTTTTTTATTCAGCGCCCGCCGATCCTATGCAGATTCATTTTTAAAACTGGCAAAAAGTAAAGATATGGATAACAATAGTCTGTATTTTTATGATTTGAATGCCAAGCTCAGTATTAATCTGGGCAAGAGAACCAGCCTATACTTATCGGGCTATCATGGCAAAGACAATTTAAAGTACAGCGACCTCTTTCATATTGCTTGGGGGAACAGCACTGCAACGGCACGGTTGAACCATCAGTTTAATGATAAAATATCCAGTAACACATCCCTTATTTACAGTGGGTTCAATTATCAGGCTGGGGTTTCCAGCCAACAGATTGACTTTCAGGTCGCCTCCAAGATCCGAAACGCGCATGCAAAGCAAGATTTTTCCTATTATGCGAATGCCAATAATACCATCCGGCTTGGGCTAGGAGCATTGGCGCAATCCATCAAGCCAGCCAATCTCTCCTCCGATAAAATTCAATCAGTCAATCCAACCACCATTGAAAACCAGCGCGGGATTGATCTAGGGGGATATATCTCTCATGAATGGAAACCTACAACCGACCTGTCACTACAGTATGGTGTCCATGTCCGTGATTTTATAGTGCTAGGCAAAAGGACCTTCTATCAATTTGACAAAAACGGAAAGCCTGTTTCCGAAAAACGTGATAACAGCCGGATTGCTAAACATTATATCAATCTGGAACCACGCATATCTGCCAGTCTTGTACTGAATGAACACAGCAGCTTAAAAGCCTCCTATAACCGCATCGTGCAGAACCTCCATCAACTGACCAATACCACGGCAAGCCTACCCACTGACCAATATGTACTCAGCAGTGTAACTATCAAACCACAACGTGTGGACCAGGCCGTCTTGGGATACTTTCGTACTTTTGCGAACAAGCAGTATGATTTTTCGGTCGAGGCTTATTATAAACGTCTGGGCAATCAGATTGATATACGCAATGGGGCAACACTACAGGCCAAGGCTTATTTTGAAGGGGAGCTACTCTTTGGTGTGGGCCGGGCCTATGGGCTGGAAGGCTACCTCCGTAAGAACAGCGGGCGGCTGAAGGGCTGGATTAGCTATACACTTTCCAAGAGCCGTCGTAAATTTAGCGGGATCAATGGAGGAAATTGGTTCAATGCGCGTCAGGATCGTACACATGATCTCTCGGTCGTGGCGAATTATGTACTTTCAAACAACTGGACACTTAGCGGAACATTTGTCTTCAATACCGGAAATGCCGTTACCTTCCCTAGTGGGAAGTACCTTGTCAACGGCAAATCCATGTTTTACTATACTGAGCGGAATGGCTACCGTATGCCCGACTATCATCGCCTGGACCTATCCGCGACTTACGATCCACCTAAGACCAATAAACGTTTTCATTCCAGCTGGACAATTGGTATATATAACGCCTACAATCGCAAAAACGCTTATACCATCGACTTTCGGGAGAACAAAACCAACCCCAATCTGACAGAAGCTTATAAAATAATTTTATTTGGTATTGTCCCTTCAGTTACCTGGAATTTTAAATTTTAAACGCCATGAATGCTAGACAATATCTTATCCTATCCTATCTATTATTACTCATTTCTTCCTGTGAGGAAAAAATAGATCTTGATCTCCATAAAGCTGCAGCCCGCGTCGTTATTGACGCCCAGCTGTCTGACGCCAGTTTAGTACAGCGGATACGCGTCTCGCGATCGGTTGGATTTAATGATCTCGTCAATGCTTCGGGAGTCAAAGATGCCAGCGTATCGATAAAAGACAATGAAAATAGGATCTATTCCTTTCAATATGAAAAAGATGGTTATTATATCCATCACAACTTTAAACCTGTTGCTGGCCGGACCTATACCCTGAATGTTACCGTACAAAAACAACAATACAGCTCAAGCTGTCGGATGCCAAGCTATGTCGCCGTGGACTCCACTGGCATTTCAGAAAAAAGTCTCACAGGAAAAACCTATTTTTTTGCAACACTGACTTTTAAAGATCCCGCCAAGGTTGCCAATTATTATTGCTATACCGTATCTATCAATGGTGGCCCCTTTCGCTTTACCAATGCGCAATCTGACCAGTTCAACGATGGATTAAAAGTGACACATTACATCTCCGACCTAGAGACAGACTTATCCCCCGGCGACGAGGTCGTTGTTCGCCGCTATTGTGTGGATGAAAAAGCGTATCGGTACTGGAACGAATACCAAAATAACAATCTCAGCAATGCCGCACCAAGCAATCCGAAATCCAATATTTCCAACAATGCGCTGGGTTATTTCTCGGTCGCTTCTTTAAAGGAATATAAGCTAAAGATAGGGCGGTAGTGTATGTCCTACTTTCGATTATCACTTTCCTCCTCACGGCCTTCGACGATAAGCTCGTTTACTTCGGACATTTCTCCCTGTTCAAGGTGTTCGATATCTTCAGCCTGTTCATCCGAATACCGGTCAATGAAAAAAGTACAGCCCATCGGAAAATGATCCGATCCTACCGAAGGATAAATAACCAATTTGTCTATAAACACGTTGGGACTGTGGAATAACAAATCTAAGGGCACCCGAAAAAACCAGTAATTAGCATGGAAAGTAGATAGAATCCCACGTCCTATACGCGCATCGATCAACTTGCTGGTTTTCTTAAACAAGACGGAGGATCTCGCCCAAGCCACATTGTTAAAGTCCCCTGTAACCACTACGGGTATTTTATAATCGCGTACCTTTTTTGCCACACTGAGCAGATCACCATCCCGTTCTTTGGAGTTTTCCTCCTCTGTCGGACTCGGTGGTGGTGGGTGTACAGCAAAAAAGACAAAACGATGGCCATCTTCGGTTTCTAGTTCAACTTCGATACTTGGAATATCATCTGCAACAAAATAGTGGACCTGGCTTTTATTGACTTTCAGTTTGGTATAAAAATGCATCCCATAGGTATTGTCCAAAGTAACTTTGACAGCATTTGGATAGTCCGATTCCAATACCCTTAAAGCCTTCTCCCATACCGCATCACTTTCCATGGTCAGAAAGATCTTGGGTTGTTCTTTGCGGATCAAATCGATAAAACGATCATGCTCTTTATTAAATTGAAGCACATTGCAAGATATAATTTTAATGCTATCCGAGGCATCTTTTCCTTTTTCATATTTATCCTTACGCCAGAATTTAGTATAACGCACCAGGATAAATACATGGTAGCCGATCAATAATGCCTGAGCTCCCTGGAGACACCATATCCAGGGCGATTCCGCCACCAGATAAAAGCCCCAGGCCAACAGTGGCACCTGAAAGACCAGCAGCTGTAATTTCACAAACTCCGCCACGCGAAAAATCCAGTGCTGGCAGCGGATAAAAGGCAGTAAACTAAGGAGGATCAAGACCCCTGATAAAACAAGAAATAAAATCGGCATATTGATTTCAAATTTACTTTACAAAGATATTGCTTGAGCGAGACATTTTCATATCTGTCACAGGCTTTCTATCTTTTTACGATCAATATAACTATTGAAACCAACGAACGTTTATTTTATTTAAAAAAAAGTCTATTTCCAATCTTAAATGGATTGAATAAGGGCACAAAATTTAGATCAATGGGGATCTTTGGTATATTTTTTGAAACAAGCAGATCTGTCAAACAATCAACACTAAATGAAGTACTATCGCCAAAATGATATACTATTAAATAGACAAATCCGTTTTATACAGATGAATTCAACAAAAATAGAAGCATCCAAAAAATTAAACCAAAAACATAAATAATTACAATGAGCAAGAAAAAAGACAATTCAAGATGGCTAAATGTAGCTATATCCTGGGGCGCAAGTATCGTCATCATTGGGGTACTCTTCAAGATTCTCCATATCGGCGGCAGCACTGCCAACTATATGATCGGTATCGGGCTCGGGGTTGAGGCGCTACTTTTCTTTTTAATGGGTTTCAATCCCCCAGCGCCAGAACCAGACTGGAGCCGTGTCTATCCTGAATTGGACGATAATTTCAATGGTGAGCTCCCTGTACGTGGCAAAGCAGTTGTAGCACAGCCGGCAGGTCCATCGGCAACAGCAGCATTGGACAAAATGTTTGCAGATGCCCATATTGAGCAGGCAAGTATTGAAAACTTGGGCCGTGGATTGCGTGACTTCAGTGAGAAGGTATCCGCTATCAACAAACTATCTGACGTGTCATTGGCAACCGAAGAGTTTACACAAAAGCTGCGCACAGCTACATCAAAATTTGATCACCTGAGCTTAGCCTTCGAAAAAGCGTCGGAAAACCTCGTGGCCATGTCCAACACCTCCGGTGATACGGCAAATTACCACGATCAGGTCAAAAATCTGACCAGCAACCTCGGTCAACTGAATGCCATGTACGAGCGTGAACTCCGCGACTCAGCATCTCATTTGCAATCCATGAATAAGTTTTATGAGAACTTAAGCTATACCATGCAAAACTTCAACGAATCACTGGATGACTCCAAAGCCTTTAAAGAAGAAGTAGGCAAACTGGCGAAAAATCTGAATGCGTTAAATGCCATTTATGGCAATATGCTTAGTGCCATGAACCAGCCGCGCGTATAATTTACCCTTGTATTACTTAAATTAGAAAAAATGGCATTAGGAAGAGAAACGCCAAGACAGCGGATGATTGGCATCCTTTATCTGGTCTTGCTTGCTTTATTGGCACTCAATGTACCAGATTCGATCTTGGATGCGTTCAAAAATATCAACAACAGTCTCGAAACATCCAAGTCAAATGTCAATACAGCTGTACAACAGCTGTTCGCTGCATTTGAAAATACCAAGTTAAAAGAAGAACCGGCACGCGCCAAGCCTATTTACGATAAAGCTAAAAAGGCACAAGCCATTATTGGCGAATTGGATAAATATATTCTATCCCTGAAAGAAGAGTTTGTCAAACAGGGCGGTGGTTATGATGAAGAAAAAGGAGATCTTGTCAAACGGGAAAATGAGGATATCTCACCCAATCTGATGATCAATGAGAAAAAAGGAACCGTCCTCAAAGACAAAATCAATGACACCCGTGCCAAGTTATTGGCATTGCTAACACCAGAAGAACAGAAAATGGTTTCCTTTTCACTGGAAGCCAAGAATCCAGAGAAATCGGTGAATGGCAAAAAATCATGGGAAGAAATTAATTTTGGCAGTGGCACGCCGCTTACAGCAGCAATGACTATTCTGACAAAAATCCAAACGGATGCACAAAATGCAGAGTCAGATGTCGTTAAGATTATCTTAGGTAAAATGGATCAGGCAGTGGTCAATCTGGATAAGTTTGCAGCTGTAGCTGTTGCACCGACCTCCTACCTGGTACAGGGACAACCCTACAAAGCCGAAGTCTTTTTAACGGCATCCGATTCCAAGTCCGAACCAGCGATCTCTGTCAATGGCTCATCCCTACAGATTGTTGATGGTAAAGGTGTATACGCTGTACCAACGAACCGGGAGGGTATTTTTAGCTGGACCGGGGTAATTAAAGTTAAACAGACTGATGGTTCCTATAAGGAATACCGGACGCCACAGCAGACCTATCAGGTGGCCCGTCCTTCGGCCGTTGTATCACCAGATAAAATGAATGTGCTGTATATCGGTGTCAATAATCCAATTTCGGTTTCAGCTCCAGGCACGCCTACAGATAAAGTACGGGTAAGCATGAGCGGTGGCAGCATATCTAGCGCAGGTGGAGGTAAATATAATGTGCGGGTAAGTTCGCCGGGCACAGCTCGCATCTCGGTATCCGCGGAAGTCGCTCCTGGTAAAACACAGACTTTGAGTTCAACCGAATTCCGTGTCAAAAGAATCCCGGATCCAATTGCCAAATTTGCAGGTAAAACCGGTGGATCTATGGCAACAGTAGCGCTGAAAGCACAAAATGCACTGTTTGCGAAACTGGATAACTTTGACTTTGATGCATCCTTCAAGGTAACCAAGTTCACGATGATCCTCGCCAAGCCACGTGCGGACGCGATTGTCCTTTCCACCTCGGGTGGACAATTGAGCTCGAGTATGTCATCAGCATTAAATGGCATTGTACCAGGTACTCGTGTTATCTTTGATAATATCGTAGCAGTTGGCCCCGATGGGACTTCCAGACAACTTAATGCAGTCGCATTGACCGCAAATTAGTAAATCACCCCTACATTTATACATTAGGCCTGTTCTTTTAGTAGAACAGGCTTTTTTAAAATCCATTCCTACCGATAGTAGCGAATCCATGGCTATTAGACCGAAACGTACACTGTAAGAGCAACAAAGATGTTATAAATACCTCAAATTCAAGAAAATATATTATCTTTATATTAATAGCTATTCTATCTTGCTTTATAACAAACCTAGTTCAAGCATATTATTATGGGAAAGAAACCGAAAAACGAGCTTTCAAAGTCAGTATCACGTCGTATCGATGAGATTTTGCGTTTGACAAAACTTCCTATCCAGGAGTTCGCCTGCATTTCGGGTATCAATATCCGATCTTTGCGGGGCTATCAGGCCGGCGGCATTCCCATTACACTGGAATCGGTCCTAAAAATCTGCACAGCCTTATCAATCAATTTCCATGATTTCTGTGATTTTAACAAAAACTTAAGTTTAAAGGGACAACACCCCCCCATAGCCTCTCCTATAAAACTGAATAAATTCAAAAAACCGTCAGATAATGCAGCGGAAGTCATCCGTCTCGCAAAGCAAGAAAAAAGTGAAAAGAATAAAGAGTATCGCGATCAAATTACCAATATCACCCGTACATCCGACTACTTTTTACGCCCACGGACCCTGTTTCAAATGGTTGTAGATTTCTCGGTCGATTACGATATACACACTACACCCGAAAGGCTCAAAGCGATACTACAACAATGTATAGCGAAAGGATTTATCAAGAAACATCAAACACCTTGGGACTATGGTATCGGTTATCATAGACAAAAACGTATATGGATCTATTTCAAGAATGAAAAAGACCTCTTAAAAGATCCTGAGAAAATCTTTGGTTACAATTGGATCCGCAATAGCATTCTGGCGTAGGAGGAGGTGAAATAATTTGAAACAAACACAAGAAGATATTATTGCCGATGCGTTTTCTATAGTGCGTGAATTTCACAGCAAGCATGGCAGAACCCCGATCCGCCGGGAGATGGAGAACATCAATACAATTGCACGTCGCTATTTTGGCTCTTGGAATAACTTTATTCTTGCGGCCGGATTAAAGCCTAATATAAACAGGTCCAAAGAAGAGATTACAGCTGAACTACTGGCATTGGTAAACGACTTTTATAAAATTAACGGCCGGATTCCAATGCGCAGGGAATTTTCTGCAAAATCATCCAGTATAAATAAAATTTTCGGATCCTGGAACAAGTTTATTGCCGCAGCCGGATTTGCCCCCAATGACCGCAGAATTTCTTCCATTGGGAAACTAAAAAATTCACTGGTCAAATTTTACCTTAAACATGGGCGCTCACCCAACATATCGGATTGTACCAAAAAGAATGGGCTCTATAATTCATTATCCTATTACAAACATTTTAAAGTCGACAGCTGGGCTGATGTACTGGAGTATGCCAAGTTAAAACCTCACTTTCGGGTTACAACGATGACGGAAGCTGAAGCCAAAGAGAAAGTGATCAAGCTGATCAAAAAGCACCGTATCAAATATTATAAAGACTACAAACGGTTAAAGCCCGAAAATTATCCCTCGGTTTGGTATCTGAAAGAAAAATTTGGCTGGAACAACCTATGTTATCTCGCCGGGACTAAAATACCCGTTACCAAGTTTAGCATCAAAGATTATTACCTCAGCTTAGCCAAGGAACTCGGTAGAACACCTACCACCAAAGAGCTGGAAGCCAAAATGGGCGTCACTGCCGGGGCGATGGTCTGGAAAACCGGCCAGCGCTTAAATCGCTTGATCGAATCTTTCGGCCAAAAGCCGGCTTATAGTACGCGTGAGCGCTGCAAGCTCAGCAAAAAGCAGCTTGCGGAACGCTATAAATCCAAAAGCATCGAACATGGTTATCCAAACGGAATGCCACGCAGCAAACTGATGGGGCTTACCGGTTACTCCAGGGATATATATGAACTTCGTTTTTTTTCGATGAATGGACTGCGGCTTGTCTGTGGATTCAAACTGCTCCAAAGCGGCAATAAGCGGTACACCGAAGAGGAACTACGTAATATATTGAAGAAGCCTCGTTACGCCAAAAGAAATTAATTGAGGTGATGACCAAAAAAGAAAGAGCCATTACCCTGTGGCAATGGCTCAAAAAATTCAATAAATTGCTGTTATTTACGCTGGCAATCGGCTGTCCACACTTTGTCATCTTTGGTGTAACCGATTGTTAATTTACCAGCATCAATACGGATCACTCCGGTACCGGCCGAGCCTATATTGATCAGCACGTTATCCTTCTCCTCAAAATCAACGCCATTGAGATTAGGAATACTATTGCCGAAAGCAAAATTATAGGTATTGCCAGTTTTCGTTACGGTAATGCTTCCGTCGGCAGAAGGTACATCTTTACTATTATCCTTTAGATCGTCAAACGCAATCTTTCCTTCGTATTTGCCGATAAAAAGATTGTTGTCTGCCGGATCATCATCTTTACTGCATGAAGTGAAGCTGATTACTGCTGTCAAGATAAGCATCCCTAGTCCCAATGTCTGAATAAATTTTCTCATCGTTAATGTGTTTTTTATTAAAAATCGATAGGTTAAATCCAAACTTTATGCCATTACCCCAGGTGCAAAATAAGATCCGTATCAATTGAAACAAAAGAAGTATAAATACACATCACCCGTACAAATACAATACTGCATACCAAATTATTTATAGCAATACATTTGTATCAGGTCCAAGAGGAGCCGGTGGAACTGCTGCCACATTGCGTTCAATCTCCTGTGTTTCCACATGTACGGCAAATTCAGCTGTTTCGATAGGTATGCCTTTTCCTGTTGCATATTCCCGTGTGAAAATGGCACCGAGATAAAGGATAGTAGCCTTAACCATACAATGCTTTCATCTCTTGTAAAGCATTGTATAGCTACTGTATCTTAACATTATATGTAGCATTTTTTGTAACCAATCGTTTAAATACCTCACAACTCTTTAACTAATTAACGGTATGCTAAGTTAATTTTTTTATATTTGATATTAATCTTTAAATCTTTCGATTTCAGGCAGTATTATGACCGATAAACAACAGTCGAGAAAAAAATATCAGGGAGAAAAAAATAACAAAGAACGAACCATGGGGAAGTTAATTGCTTCCGTTGGCAAAGTACTTGAAGAAAAAGGTTATCCTGGTCTCACCATTGCTAATATTTCAAAAGAGGCAGGTGTTGACCGCAAGCTCATTGGCTTATACTTCGGCACACTGGACAAGCTGGTTGAAACTTACATCAGGGGCAAAGACTATTGGCTTACTGCGACGACGAACGCTGTGGGATATTTTGGGAATGCGCCCGAGGTAGGATCAAGAGGTTTTTTGGAATCCTTATTATTAAATCAGTTTGACGATTTTCTTACCAATACAGAAATGCAAAAGATTTTGGCCTGGCAGATCTGCGAGGAATCTGCACTCATGTCTGAGATTTCGCAGGAACGGGAAAAGATGAGTGCCCTATTCTTTGCCTTTGCAGATAAAGAACTTCAAGGCAAGGACCTCGACCTCAGGGCTGTTGTCACTATTCTGGTTGCAGGAATCTATTATATTGTTCTTCATGCTGCACATACAAAAAGTACCGTCTGTGAAATAGACATCTCCACTCCAGAGGGATTGAACAGGATCAGAGCTTCGATCAAGAACATTTTAGGGTGGGCCTATAACTCAGTCGAGGAGCCTGCCGGATAGCTATATCCCCCTTACTTTTCCGTTTAGCAGAAAATGGTACGGTATGCGCTATTCTTTTTCAGGGCTATGTTCGCTAATGAATTCGCCGGCTGAACGATCCTCCAAACGGGCTACGACCTTGAATGCACTATAGATCTGATCGACTGAATATTGATGCTCACCTAAAGTTTCAAAAAACACTTCATTCAGCGCCTTTATCATTCTTTCGATCTGATCGTAGGATTGCAGCGTTGTCATTGTAAATCTTATACCTGAATGGTTTTTGGATACAGCGGGAAATACCCCGATGTTCAACAAAAATCCGCGCTTGATCATTTTTTCCATAATACTATATGCAAGCTCGGCCCTCGATGTACCAACAAAGAATATTCCCGAATCAAAATTCGAAATTAATGGCAATAAGGTTGCTTTAAATAATGAGTTTGCGTATTTTATCCTATTTGCCAGTTCGGTTTGCAGTACATATATTTCGTCTGTTAAATGGATCTTTGCAGAGGCAACCGCAGCACCTAAGGTCGCTGGCTGCAAAGGACCAGAGGAATTGAATGGCGCCCCGCAGGCACGCACTCTTCTGGCGATTTCCATATTCGGAAAAATCAAAATACCACCGCCTGTAGCAAAGGCTTTGGCCATCGATGAGGCTATGATCATCCTATCGTGTATGGTATGATTACTAAGTATGTATCCTTTCCCGTTTTTACCCATTATACTCATACTGTGTGCATCGTCGATATAGGTATGGAATGCGGGAAAGGAATCCAACAAATTAAAGATCTCATCTGCAGGACAGCGATCACCAAACATGGAATATACCCCATCAGCAAAATACCAAACCCTTTTATACGTTTTTTGGAGTGTTTCGATGCGTTCCTTCAATACATCTAAGCGGTTATGTCGGAGGACTTCAAAGTGAATTGGCCAATTCGCCCTAAATATATTTATACCACTTAGTACCGAATTATGCAGTTGCTGATCGACGATGATAGCATCTCCAGCGTCCAGAATCACAGGTATGGCAGACAAATGTGCAAGTGTTGTCGTAGGAGCAACAATGGTAGGAGCTTCAAAAATCCTGCTCATCAGATCTTCCAGTTCTCTATATAAATCAATGGAAACGTATGCTCTCGATTCGGAAAATTGCACACCATATTTTTCTACGGCAGCGATTGCAGCACGTTTTAAACGTTCATCATGCTCCAGTCCAAGATAGCTGCAAGAGGTAAAGTTCACCAACTCGGAGTCATTGATGCGGATAAGGTTGTCGGTTGTCAGATTACCTTCCTGAGTTAAATGGAGTATACCTCTTTTAACGCCTTCAGAAATGCTCTGGTCAATAGCGCTCATAAAATTATGCTGGTTCATGCTTTGGATTTTATATTTAAGTTATCTATTAAAGTTATCGAATTTGGCCTAAATAGTAGAGCGGTTTCTCGTTATTACTGAGGCTGAATCAAGTTTTTGTAGATAATAGCAACATCAAAACATTTTACCTAGCCGGATTTATTTCAAAAAAAAACGGATAACATTACTGCTATCCGTTTTTCCTTATCACAAAAAAACACTTATTTCTACAATCCGTTCAACCAACTATTCACCTCATCTTGTGTTTTTCCGGTCTTCTTCTGAAGTTTACCTACCAATTCATCCTCTTTGCCTTCTGCATACAGTAAATCATCATCCGTAAGATCGGCATACTGCTGTTTTACTTTGCCTTTAATCTCATTCCAACGGCCTTTCCAAGTTAATTCGCTCATACTATTTTCCTTTCGTTGTTTATGAATAGAACAGCCTATAACCAGAATCGTTTAAAAGAAATTGTTATAAAATGTTAAAATTATTTTAATTTTTCGATCTCTTCGATAGAGAGGCCAGAAATTTCGCTAATATCCTCTTTACTATAGCCTTTATTTAGCATCTTGCGAGCGGATTCGATAGCTTGCTTGTGTTCACCTTCTGCACGACCCTCTTTAAGTCCTTCTTTAAGACCTTTTTCAAGACCTTTTGCATGTCCCAAGGCTTCTCCGGATCGTAATGCTGAATTAAATACACTCTCGGCATCACGTTTGTGTTTTAGACTCGATTCGTATGACATCATATCCTCCTTCGTTAATTTACCTATCTCCCCTACTTCAAAGATAAGACCAAATATCCGCTTATCCAAAAACGAAGGCAATTTATCCATGGTACTCAAGTGTTTAAGTAAATATAGCCATTGATCCATAATTGTCACTAACTCTTCGGGCCTCTTATCAAACAAAGGTAGGGAGACCAACTTATATCCCAATTTGTCATAGAAGATCTCATTGGTTGATTTATCACATAAGGCCACATCATGATAATACGGTCTATTGGAAATCTGGTGTAATGGCACATTACCATTCTCCATCATATTAAATTCCAAGATACCAATAAAATAAACCTCAGGTAGACAATAATTATTCCCTTTACTGCCACGGGGCAGTTGTTTATTGATTAAACGTGATGTGTAGTATACCGCGCGATCTTTAAAAAACTCTTGAAACAACTGCTGCATCTCAATAATAAATATTTCGCCTTTATTACCGATACAGTGTAAGTCAAAGACTACCCTTCGCATATTTTCATAATCACCGTCATGTTCAACAGGTTTGTATCGTAGGTCAGCAATAATTTTCTCGCCTTCGAAAAGACTATTCAAAAATTCAATTAGTAGAATCTTGTTTTCCTCGCGCCCAAAGTAAAGCTTCCAGCCGAAATCAGTACTAGGGTCTACATATTTTCCAATATGCCGTTTTAATTTACCCATAATTATTAAATATTGGTTATCAAGCAAATATAAATAAAATATTATAAAAATACTAATAATATTAGCATTTGATTTTAAAGATTATCCTGTCGGTCAGGTATACATCAAGCGAAGGGCTTCTGCAGTAACAGAAGCCCTTGGTTTCACTTTCGTTTAAATACCTGATTTAAAACGCGGCTCAATAAGAAACTCGCAAGCGTTCCGATCAATGCCGTCAATGCTCCGTTAAGCAGGTCGCCTACTGAAAGAGACGCCCATATACCGCAGAGTGTGCCACCGATTGCCGATAACCGCATATCACTAAGTTTCATCAATCGCTCCTTTCTCCGCGGGGTTTACCCTCTGCATATCTAGTGCCTGTTCCCCTAGCCGCCCCTCCTTATCTTCCGGGCCTGTTTCATCCTTCTCCCCTTCACTGATCCTCTGATCCTCTTCGTTGATGACCGATTCGATGATCCCCAGCCCCAGCGCAAGATACCGAACGATATTTAATGCCTTCCCGGGCAGCTTTATCGGTGCTGCAAGTACTAGTCCCAGTACCTTTCCTATTTTATTGATTATCTTTTTCATCCGTATAAATTTTTATTATGTGTTAGCTGCCTTCGTTGATTTACACGTCCCGGCTCAAACTGGCATAGTTCCCTCCCGTTAGCCTATTTTCGATGGCCAGGATGACCTTTCCACTTTTTACATGGTCGATCACCATTTGATATAACTTCTGGTAAGCCTCCTGTGATTGATATACTTCATAGTCTTCGCGGTTTTTGTCCCGATGGAAGTAAGTCCCCACCAATAGGCAGCCGGCAGTATCCGCATGCGTATTGCCGATATGGATATAGATATTACTGAAAGCTGGGACATCCTGTATCTCGATCATGCCCTGATGCATATCCGGAAAACGCTTCTTATAAGTGATATTCATTCCGCCCCAATAGTTAACCCCCAGACAATAGCTCCCGGCCGGAATGCAAGTCTGTCCCTTGATTTTACGGTCACGTATCCTGTCTTCGAGGACATAACATTGAAATAGGCCATCTATATACAATTCGGACAGGGTACTATTCTTCCCCTGTCTGACCCTTTTGAGCAGCATATTCATTAACGCACCAGGATATTAGCCGAATCACTCCAGTCGCCCACCCCTTGGGTATTGATCGCGCGCACCTGCACTTCGTAGAATTTGCCTACTTCCAACGGAGCAATAATATTGCTCCGGGACGAAGTGGTCGTAAATCGATCTCCCCATTCGATCGGAATATCCGTTCGTATGCGAAAGCGGTATTCGTAGATCGTCGCTATCTTTTGGGGCGCAAAGTCCAGCTTCACCTGCCCGGACTACCGTCCATCCGAGAGCCGCACATTATCCACTTTGAGGGGCACCTGATTGGCAAAGGAGGTACTATTGGTCGGGAATCCCGAACTCAGTAAGGTGGAGAGATGACCTTGGGCCACCGAGTTGACGTAGTATCCCAGCTGCTGCATCACCACAATAAGCGGGCTGCGGCTCTCATCTTTGAGAGCGGTATCTTCAGGCGAACCACGTTTACGGGCAATAGCTAGCTTGGCCGTGAAATCATCCAGCAAGGTCTGTATATCCGCCAATGCAGGCGTCGGTGTCGGGTACTTGGCATTGCCGGTCATTGCACCGATAATTGTATTGCAGCTGATGACCAGTTCATCATCTTTCATTTTTCCAAATCCGATCAGGGCTTTCATTTTTGTCGCCATATTTATTCTATTTTATTGACCTGTAAATGCTATCTGACATTTGACAGTGTCGGTTTAAAAATCTGTTTGTTAACGATTAAATCTTCCTCGCGAGATCATTTAATGACACAAACATAGTATGGGAGTAGACCGAAAAAGAAGTTTTGACCCAGATTGAGCTTAATTGAGCCCATCTGAGCCAACCTGATCGACAGTACGCCAGAAAAGAATGATTTTGCCCTGTGACTGCTCAGTTTCACACGATAAAATAATGTTTCCGTCCCCTGGAATATTCGCGCAATCCAAGGACTGACACAAACAGACCAGTGAAAAGTTCATTTGGCCGGGCGGGGAAATGAAACAGATGGGTGACTGTTTCATATTTCCGTGTGACTGAACAGTAAATTCCCTCGACTGCTCCAAGCAGTCAGGGGAATTTCTCATTCAGACTACCAACTGCACGTTTCTGTCCTGGACAAAAAACAAACAGTCAACGGTTTGTTTCATACTTTTGGTCGGGAAGACCGCATAGGCACAGCGCAAAGTCACAGTTCCTTCGCACCTAATCAAACCGCTGGGGCCAGAAAATTATATTTTCCCCTTGAGTCGGCTTCTTTCGAGTGCTTCTGTCAGATCTTCTTCAAAGTAGCGGTCATCCCCAGTCAGGGTCATCGGATTGAGCAGTCCCTCACGTACACGGCGCTTGTAGGTCGAAACGCTGATACCGAGGTAATCGGTCACTTCGGTATGTGTCCAAAGCTTACGTCCGCGCAGTGGTTTTTGTTCTACTTTCTTTATTTTAAGGATGAGGATCAGGGTCGCCAGCAGGCGGTATATCGCCACTAAAATTTCAGTCAATTTTTCTATACGATCTATTAATGTATGTAAGAATACACTTAGGTTCATGGTCTATGGGTTTAAGACCATCGACGCACAGGTAGGGTTATTTCCATGGACAAAGAAAAATCAACTCTATTTCAAGGTCTGCCAAGCCCTGCGAAATAAAGGAAAATACCCACGGATGGTAAAGGTTTATAATTACCTTAAGTTACACATTTTTTCCGATCAATTAATCTGTATTTTCTTCCCAGGCCTCCGAAAAGCGACCCACCTGATCGCCGGAATTAAGCTGATCCCTTGCCTATTTTACCCTCGTTTGGAAGAGTGGTATTATCAGGTGATAAATCTTTAAAATTAACTGCCAGCAAGTTGGTGTGGCTAAAAACTATCGAGACTTTATAACTATGCTCTGATGCAAAGACCTCCATACGAGCTGATTTGGGATCCAGTAGCTGAAACAAGGCTTCAATACGCTTTTGCGCAGTATGTGTACCCAATGACATCCTTTTTCTCGCTGAAATTGGATTTGTGACTTCGAGTTTTATCAGTTGCCCTAATTTTAAACCAACAGCAATTATCACCGGATCACCTTCGGGATAAAAATGACCGTATTGAAAAGCATTTTCCATCAAAGTAATAAGGACCATTGGCGGAATATAAATTGGTTCGCCGGGCTTTATCGTACAATCGATCCTTAAGGGGATATCTTTATTTGTACGCAACTCATAAATCTGACGCAGGTACTCTGCCTGCTGCAGTTCATCTGCAATATCCACTAATTTTTGTCCGTGATGCTTTAAGTAGTGTTTCAGTATCTTATTGCAAAGATCTATTGCTTTTATAGCATCCTGAGGTCTTCTTCGGATCAAGGGTACGATGATATTTAGCGTACCATTCAAAAAATGGGGCGAGAGCTCCTGTTGTACCAACTGCAGCTGTGCGATCCCCACTTCACTTTTTAGCTCGCGGTAGCGCTTTTCAGAATCCTGTATCAACAGCCAATGCCCGACACCTTTTTCCCATATATACAATAGGATCCCGACGATACTCGGAAAGATAAAAGTCACAAGGACCTGCCAGAGATTACGGATATCCCAGCCCTCATCGGACCACTCCAATCCACCAAAAGCCCAGCTCAACCCGATCACAGCAACAAGGATAAGCAAATGAAAAGATAAAAAAAGCGTTCCTAAAATAAATACATTGAGCGCGGCCCGGCGAAAAACCCAAGGGGAAAAGACCTTGTTATAGAGTAGAAATACGACTATATCGGTCAAGCACAAGTACATAAAATCCCAGCTTCCATCAAAATAGTCAGGTACGACAAAAAAGAAATAAATCACCAGAACGGTGATAAACAGCGTAAAAAACAGCTGACGCAACTGGTTGAAAGTCTCTCTACTGCGATACATATGCACACAATTTATCAGCTATTGGGCAGGTGCTTTAGCAGCCAGCTGTTTATATATTTTTACCATGCCCATTGACAAAAAATGCTTGTTTCTCTATCGTGATAACCCCATCTGAATACATGTACATATGATTCATATTGACGATTTCTGAAGGATTGATACGGATCAGGTTTTCCATATGACCAAATTTGGCCATAAAATCCTTGATCGAGATATTGATCCGTCCGATAGGAGTAAATACATTATTAGACTTTGCTCCATAAGCATAAAGGTAGTTTCCATTCATTTTCAGATATCTGATATCATGTATAGCCACCTGCAAAAGTATCCGCTTTTTTTTGCCGACCGATTGACCCAAAGCATTAATAGCATTGATATTATCCAATAATATCGTGCGCAAAGGCGGCTTTGAAATCTTTAAGTTCTTCGCCTGCAACTTATCTATCAAAGCCAAAAGCAAAGTCTCATCCACGGGTTTGACCAAAAAACCGTCGACGAGCTGTTTATGTGCATCCAGCGCATAGTGCGGATGCCCGGTGCAACAGACAAAAAAACTGCACTGTTTTTTTAAGCTGGCAGCAGCTGCTAATCCGTCCGTATCCCCCAATTCGATATCACAAAAGATAAAGTCAACAAACAGGCGATGGCTTCTCAGAAAATATTGCGCATCGTCAATAGTATTGAAACAGCCCAAAAGATCAAATAATTTTGTATTGCCCAACTTTCTTTCCATTTCATCACAAGCCAATTCCTCATCGTCGATTACAATAGCATTGTATAGGTTCATCATTGTCAGAAAATAATAAAAGCAATATAATAAATAATATAACACCGTCCGAAAATAGTCACAGCACATTTACAATTGAAGGTTCGCTATATTACCTCAAGCAATCAATAATTAACTATGAACAGCAAGATGAAAAATTTAATTAAAGTCTGCGTATGCATTATGATCCTTTGGGCCTATTTGACCAACAACAAGCCTGCTGCCATGCAAACAAGCTCATTTGAAACTGTTGAAATCAGCGCATTACAAATTCCGATTAGCGATGGTCTGAAGACAAAGATTTTCACAACCAGAGACAAACAATTAAAATCAACGCAATCCAATTAAGCCTTGAAAAGAGCACTGTACCATTGTCGGAGCCATATATTGCGGGGGAGCTTATGCCTACATTTTGGTTTACTGATAGCGATCAATATGGAGCATCTCCACCGATATTGTGCTGACATAAGCTTTCTTAGCTATCCCATCCAGTTGCTACATCCTCTTTTGGCAAACAGCCTATCGGAGACGTATACATCCTGGACAGGCCTCCAGGGTGGTTATGCATTCTACAGTCCTACTGTCGGTAATGGCTATGAAATTCAGTTCCGACAGCAATTGGCAAACCACAAAGATACCACCGCAGCGACTTTATTCCAGGCTGCTACTGGTCTCATGCGGTACCAGAGTTTTTTGGACATTGGGGTATCGTTTATTTATACAGACAGAAGGGATGAACAACAGACTGCAATCGCCATGATAAAACAGGCTCGAGAAATCTACCGGGTTTATCACCCTGACGCTTCCATTTGTGTTTCCCTGGTCAGCTTCGTAAGCCCTAGCCTCAGCCAATTAAAAACCCACCTGTTGTCGCAGCCCTTCTACTTATCACTCTATACGTATAATGACACAATTGCGTTATCCGATGAGTAAGTCGAACAACTACCAAGGCTTACAACTCTTTCCCAGGGGACTGGGTCTGTTGCTGAGTCTAGCGATGATCCGGCTTTGGCCGGATCTCGAACTACTCTATTCGTCTTATTTGATGCCGGACGAACTATTGCCCCAGTATAGCGAAAAATGGATTATTATGTTATTTGACTGGGCGTCGCCACGACTCTATGCGGGCTTATATATCGGGAGCGGTCTCCTGCTTGCTGTCATCCGGCAAAATTGTGCCCCAGCAATGCTTTTATTTGTGCTACATTACCTATTTTTTGTCGGCTACAGCCCATGGAGCTATGGCGCAGATTACATAGGACAGACGGCCCTATTTTTCTCAATATTTATTTGCATATGGGGGCCCAGCCACTACCTACAGCGATTTTTCAGGCTCCAGCTCATCGCTTTTTATTTTTTTGCGGGTTTAGGGAAGGCACTCGGTATTACCTGGTGGAATGGCGAAGCTGTCTGGAAAGCCCTACAGCAGCCTGTTATGCCCGCTGCTTTTACGGTTCCGTTGTCAGCACATCGATACGAATACCTTTGGGTCGGGCTGGGAATCCTGACGATTATCATCGAATTGGGATATCCGCTGACGTGGACAAGGAGATTTCGCTTATTTTTCACCAACAGCATCATCTTGATGCACATCGGTATAGCCCTGACAATGGGCTTGATCCATTTCTCTTGTCTGATGATCTGGTACAACCTCTGTGCCTGGGATCATCCTCTCTTACATCGCATTGCCAAGCCAGTTATAAAACCTCTTGAGACCACCGAGCCAACGTTACAGGTGCGAACGGCGACAGCGGATCTCGATACAAGGGAAGGAGGTAAAAGCAGACACGTTAAATAACCAAAAGCCAATTATTTTATGAAAAAAACATTCCATTTTATGCTACCCGAAGTAGATCAATTTTGCGATCAGACAAAGACCTTTTTGCCCAAACTAGCCGATTCAGCACTGCAGCGTTATGAAGATACAGGTATCCAGCTTATTGAAGAATACATGGACTACCATAGTGTTATATTCTATCGGTTGCAGGCCCATGTGCAAGTACCCAACAGGCTATCCATCGAAACGTGTAAGGCAGATTACCACCTGCTGTACAATCTCCATTCACCTACCGAAATCATACTTGAGCAAGCATCAGGTAACAGCCGGGCAGCGCTTCCCTCTGCATGCGCCAGCTATATCTATATTCCCAATGGGGCCCTCCATACAGACCTAGCCCCCGGCGAGTATCTGGCATATGGCGTTTTGGTCGACATAGGCTATATTCGTCCCGCCATATACCAAGAGCGCCATTTTCTATCAGAATTCAGATCCGCCCATCTACGGGATAAAGATCGGTTTTATCAGAGTGCCACCTGGCCTATCAGAGAGCGGACCCGCTATCAGCTTTCCCAGATTGAAACGCGTTTTTTCAAGTATCATAAGGACAACGAAGCCTTGGCTGTCAAGCTCGTCTATGACCTGTACGATATTGCCATTTACAAAAATTTTGAGGGGCATGAAAAGATCAATCCGGATGAGCTGCTGGCCGAACGCGCCCTACGGATGATCAGCGATCAGGTAATGCAGACCTTTAGCTGCTGTTCGATCCAAGCCGTTGCCGATGCACTGGAGACGGACAGCAGTAAACTGGGCAAAGTCTACAAGTTGGCGTACGGTGAAACGCCAAAGCAGACCTGGAATAAGCTCTTGATCCAAAAGGCCAAAGATTTGTTGCTCATGGGGTATTCTGTCAAAGAGGTTTCCAATTATTGTGGCTATGGACATCAGCAGAACTTTTCGACTTTTTTCCAGAAGCAGACAGGAGTCGCTCCGAGGGGCTACGGTACCGATAGAAATGAGGGCGACCGATAGCTATTGATCGAAAAATCATACAATGGCCTACCGAAAAGTCATACATCCATGGAAGATTGCTGCCCTAACTTTGGTATAAGATAACAGATCGGCTGAGCTCAGGTAGTATCAGTTGGTCACTAGGGAACAACTCCACGGCCGATCCAGGAGGATAATAAGGATAAGCGACAAGGATAAACTTAAAACATAAGAAATGAAAACATTAGTAAAAAGAATCATCGGCACCATGAGCATTGGTGTTATGACATTAGGAATTTCGTTGAGCGCGAATCCACAAAGTGTTAAAGTTGAAAAAGACGTTAAAGATGAGAAAGAGGTAAAGACCAGCAAAGAAACAAAATCTTTTGCAACACAGGCTGTATGGTATGATGTTGTGAAAATCAATCCTTCTGGCGGTGATACCCCTTCTAACTACCGAATTGTTGGTATTGGGTCAGCACCTTCGACAACGCCAAACCCGAACGATTGTGCTCAGCCTAACAGCTCAGGCCAATACTGTGCTTTCCAACTGACATTTGATGAAAATGAAGATAGCAGTTCGGCACTGGAGAAAGATGTATCCACTGCAATGTCAGATCTCGCTGCTACCCAAACCGGACAGGCACGAAACCCTAGTCACCCATAGTTGTTGGGTATTAACAAAAGGGAGTCTCGAACTCCCTTTTTTAATTCTCATCTGTTATTCTGCTCATACCCGCCTATTGCTATTGCATTCAGTGGAATCGGAAAGACATAACGTGTATCATTGGGGACAATTTTGATTAATTCGCTATTGAATGTTTTTTCCAATGTAACGGGATACTCCATCTCTTTGTTTAACCTGCGTAAATCTTCCCAACGGAGACCGCGAAAGATTAATTCACGTTTCCGCTCTTCAAAGACCCAATTTATCACTTCCTTTTTGTCACTTGAATGAAGTTTGTAATCAACATTCTTTTCAAATCTATTTTTACGCAAGGTATTGATTCGATCCAGCGCTTTGTTTAGATTCCCGGCACGCGCTTCACATTCAGCGGCTATCAGCTGCAATTCATCCACAGCGAAACCATATAAGGGACCTCCAGAAAATGAGGTGCTACCTATAAATACTTTAAAGTTATTGAAGTCTTTAAAGAATAATTTTTTCCTCAGATCACCCTCCTGATATTCGTCAAAATACCTTTGATTGACGCAATACAACCCAATACGCTGTATTTCTGGTATGGAACCCGAAAAATCAAAGATAATTTCAGGGTTTACTGCTGCGAGAGGCTGCAATGTTGCAAAGCTATTGGGATCAAATGGTACCGTATTAAAGTCAAGCAGGATACTTTTCTGGCCAAGCACTCCGCTTGCCTCTGCCAATGCTAAATCATACTTTTGCAGCTGAAGATATATTCTTGCCCGCAAGGCATTGACAGCCAGCTGCGATGGTCGCTGTTTTATGGACGGTTCCATTGGCAAGAGTTCCTCCGCTTCACTTAAATCCTTTAAGATTAAATCATAAGTTTGCTGCAATGTACTGCGGGGGATCTTTAAAGAAATATCAGGCTCCGTCCGTAGCGGTAGACCAAGTTGAGGCTTTGCATTCTTTTCGTCGTACACTTCGCAAAACAACTGCGCCAGTTGATAATAATTGAATGCACGGAAGAATAGCGCCGATCCTTTGACATTATTCCAGGCAACGAGCTGTCCATCATTTGGTTTAATCTTTTGAATACCCTCAATTACCTGATTGGCATACAGGATTCTGCGGTAGCCGAAATTCCAGTCATCGGATTGTTCTCCCTCAAATAGATCTTCTTTTTTCCAAAGATAGGCATTACGTTGGTGCACTGGAGACAGATTTGCCAGTTGCTGTTCATCTACCTGAATTTCATCTGCAGCGATGGTACCCAGCATGATGCTTGCCTTTGTATTCATTGTTCGGAAAGCATCATCTAAGATAGCCTGGTAATCTTCAATACGGTAAGGAATCACGAGACTTTGATCTGTTTTCACTTCCAAAAAAGATCCGGAACAGCTACTTAACAATATTAAGACAGCTGTATATAGTAGCGTTTTCATCATACAAATAGTTTAAAGTTCTATATTCATTGAAAATGATGTTATTCTTGGATTTGGATATGGTGCCATGGGAATGTCTGGATCAAGCCCATATTTATTCCGCCGCCAAATGATGCCGATGTTTGCCATTGACCAGCCGAAGTTTACCGACTTTACTACCGCAGCCCTATTTTTGTTGATCCAATGATAAGACAGTGTTATATCCCGCAACCGCAGGTGATCGCCCCGCTCCCAGAGCAATGAAGAGTTCGCTGTCATTGATCCAATTGCCCTAATTTCCGGGGAATTGGCCGTAGCCTTGGGCAGTACATCCGTAAAGGCCTCGTCACCCGGCTTTTTCCAGCGACGATAATAATCTTTGTGATAGGCACCTGTGGTCTCACCCACCGGATCCATGGTTGTCCGCCGGAAGTAATAGCCCGATTTCCAGACGATATTAGCCGATACCGACCACTGTTTCCATCGAAAGGTATTCAGCATGCCTGCCGTCAAGGTCGGTATCCGCCCTCCTATTTTAGTGAGTTCCTCAATGGGGTAGGCATTATAGTAATTTATATAATCAGTGGTCAGCTCACCATCTTTATAAATAATAGGTTTGCCCTCATTGTTCAGTCCATGCCATGGAAATGCATAGATGACATCCAAGGACTGTCCCACCGCCGGCGGCCTACTATCTATAAATATAGCAGCAGCAGTAATATCGTTGGTATTGTAGTGTGTCACTTTATTGCTCACCTTAGCCAACTGCACTCTTGTGTCCCAGCTGAACACTCCAACGATATTCTTACTGTTGACCGTTATATCCCAGCCTTTTGTCTGCAAGTTGGCATAGTTGATCCGATTGACGATTGTGGGATATACGTTGTCGATAATACCGGTGGTCGGATCCATTAGATCAGCACCGATCAGGTTATTCCCTTTTTTCAGGTAATATTCCAGAGAACCTGTCAGGTGGTTATTCCGTGTTCCGAAATCAATTCCGACGTTAAACGTATTGACCCGTTCCCATTGTAGGGAAGGATTGCCCACACTTGTCAGCACCGCAGCCGTATTATTGGTCAGGTCATCGATCGTATACGAGATGATCGGAAAAGTCGATACATTCGGATTGGTATTTCCGCTACTGCCATAGGTCGCCCTTAATTTAAAGGAAGGGATGATATCATTCTGGAAAAAATCCTCTTGGCCCATTTGCCATCCCAGACCAATAGACCAGAGTGGCACACCCTTTTGATTCGTTTTGACCCCATAGATATTGGAGGCATCCCACCTCAGACTTGCTGTCGCCAGGTATTTGTCGCGATAACTATAAGCCAGATTGGAATAATAGGATAGAAATCTGTAGGTATTCAGACCATAGCCACCACTTGCTGCCGGTATCAAAGCAGTCCCTGTCGGCCTTGTGGTATACCTTTTTGTATAATCAAAATTCGCCCTTCCCGTGAGCAGATTAGGATCGTAGCCATAGGACCAAGCAAATGGAGAGGTCGTCGTTATACGATCGAGCAGTTCGGCGCCCAAGAGGTAATTCAACTGATGCTCGTTCCGATGATTCCATTCCCCCGACAGTTGGGTACGGATGGAGTGCGATCTTGCACCCGTACGACCACCTTCCCTTCGGATAGCACCATACGGAATTACCTTCGTCATATCCGCCTGCGTAAACTTGTTGATCAAATCACGTGCATAGTAACTGCCTTTATCATAGAAGGTACTTTGTCCATTTTGGTTGTTGAGGTATTGATAATAAACATCCCATTTTAACCATTTTGAAAACTCATACGAGAGCGCCATTTGCATGCGTAATTCCTGATCAGACGACCTATTGTCGTTTAGCTTTATCTCGTCCAAGGGCCTATACATCCAGTCGAGCAAACCAAGGCCCGTGGCGGATTCCTGATAGGCATAGCGCAGCCCTTTGACTATAGGTAAACTGTGGCCATTTTCATCCTGAAACCTATAATAAGGTACCACCGAAATCCCACCACCGGTAAAACTGCTATAGCCTATTCCATTCTGCACGTTAAATTGCTGCGTATACCAGATGGAGGGCATGATTTTAAATTTTTCACCCCAATGTATTGTCCCCTGCATATTGGCATTCCATCTTGTGTAAGTATCCCCTTTCAAAAAAGAACGATTTTTATCATAGGATGCTGAAGAACGGAATGCATAGCTTTTTCCGCCACCGGTAAATGCGATGTCCTGATGCTGGTTAAATCCTTTCCGGTAAAAATAGTTCAGGCTTTTATCGCGCGTATCCGTTTTAGCCAATTTGTCCCTAAAGTTCATCAGTTCCTGATCCGAAATCTTTTTATCGCGGTGTTTTATCAGCCACTCTGTATAGAGCGGTATTGGTGTCTGATTACGCTCAAGATAGTTTGCGCGGCTAAACATTTCATCTTCGATATCCAGCACTGTCGCTGCAGGAAGATAATTTGGGGCGTAGTATAAATCCGGTTTATCCTGCAATTGAAATACTGCCCCATATTGTATACGGGTCGGCTGGTCGGTCATGCCCTTTTTGGTCGAGATGACGATAACACCATTTCCAGCCCTTGCACCCCAGATCGAAGCAGCGGCAGCATCTTTGAGTACAGTTATGCTCGCGATATCCGAAGGATTAATCGTGGCCAGGCCCTGCTCGTAAGCAAAGCCATCCAAGATAATTAGCGGCTCGCTATTTGATTGAATTGTTGAGAGCCCACGAAGCCGCAATTTGGGATCGGCGGCACGCTCCCCGCTCGTGCTGGACCGATCCATGGTTAGGCTATTCACGATCCCGTCCAATCTATCTAAAATATTGGTAGCCGGCACACGTGCTATATCCTCCTTGCTTACAAATCCAAAAGATCCTGTCGCGCGCTCTTTAGGTATCTGATAATACCCCGTATTGAGCACTTCGACCTCTTCCAAAATAGTTGATCTGCTATTCAATTTGATCAACAGCTGGCGATCCCCTGGCTTCACAGCGATTGTGTCGGATCTGTATCCCACATGAGAGAAAACCAATGTATTGACTGTAGCCGATAATAACACCTGAAATTGACCTAAGGAGTCAGATTTGGACAATACAATACCTCCGAGGGTCTGAACTGAAACATTACCTATTGGTTTCTCTGTTTTTCCATCGGCCACCCTGCCTTTAACGTTCACCGTTTGCTGCGCAAAAAGGAAAGTCGTTATTACCAAGTTAAAAATAAACAGTATGATTATTATTATTTTCATGACTATTGGATTTGGTTGTCGAGATCCCAGTTAATAAAATCCGGTATATGATCGAGCTTGCCCTCCAGAATCCGAAATATATAATCAGGGTCTACAGGCTTTGAAGAAGTCCTTCCGAAAAGTTTTCCATTTTTGATCCATATTGATGGACCTACGCCGCCGTACAGTGTGAAATAACGGGCCAATATAGCGGCTGCCGGCCCTATAATCTGTGGGCGCGTCCAATTTCTTTCATGCAATTTTACTATTCCCTTATACTCCGCATCATTGACTACGCCTACTACTTGTATTTTATCTTTAATTTTTGGATATAAGGCTTCCCATTTATCCATAGATTTTATACAGGGCGCACAATACTCCGCCCAAAGATCCAGCACCAGAAATTCTTTATCCGATAATTCGCGCAATGTTGTTGTCATCCTCCCATCGGGCATGTTTAACATTCTCAATGGAATATCCAAAATGCGGTCGGGAATTGCCTCGCCCTTGCGTATATAGCCTATTTTCGTTGTGTCTACACTATAGATGTAAAAGGGATATCTGTTAAAGTCTATATAAGGATACTTCACCCTTAATCTGACATCTGAATAACTTTTTTTTGAAATGGCACTTTCAAAGTCCAGTAAGTTCCTTCTTATCGAGTCAGCTTTCAATTCTCCACTCGATAGCCCATCCGCCCCGCTGTCCTTGCGGGGCGTCTGAGCCGATAAACTAAACATAGAAAACCATAGGATAGATAGTAGGGCACTATACAGTTTGATTGTCTTCGGATTGGGCAAGACCTCTCCTGCCCCAAAAATATTTCTCATTTTTTAGGTGTTTAAAGAGTGACCAAAACACATCGCTTCCCCTTCCGAGTTAAATCAGTTTTTCCAGATTCCTAAGCCTTGCTCAGGTCACTCCAGTAAATAAATAGAACTATTAATAGGTTCTCAGATGCGGTGCAAGACAGTTACATGTGAATAGATATAGACGATACCGCATCAGTTGGAAAAATGAAAAACCGACCTTTATTATAGAATTTCTATATTTATTTTTTAGAATCTTTGCTTATGAATTGCAAAATCTTTACTTTTAAGCTGCTAAAAATAAAAGAAACAGGGATAGCGCAATTGTCGGGCATTGATCTTGAGAAAACAGGTCGGCAAAACCAACAATGTTAATGCAATAGGCAGGCCTTACAGGCTTTTTTATGCGCATTCCGGCACCATATGGTATCGGTCGTTGTTGATTTTAATCTTGTTTGATCTACTCCGGAGGGCAGTATTTATTCTTGATCAATAATGAAATGGTTGATAAACAGCTTTGATTAGCTAGCTGCTGTATCGGTACCGTAGGTGGTGTTCTTGACTCATTTAGCTTCATAATTTTAAAAATTGGGTTAACAAATAGAGTCTCGAGGAGGAAAACTAGAGCATCGTAAAAAGGAAAAGCTCCTACCTTCCACCGCCAAATGGTACCAGCAAGGACCTGACACGGCTTCCGATAGGAGCTTCTCCCAAAAATTGTACAAATATACAAAATTGGGACAATATGCTCCTAAAGGCCTCGTGTCATTAAAATTGCTGGTTTCTTTGACGAGACTCAATCAGCGAACTGATTATGATACAAATATATAACTTACTTACAAAATATGCAACAAAATTCTCACATTTATAAGCAAGAAAGCACTAATGATTATAAAAAGAATTATATAAACATATTTAAAAATGAACTAATACTGTTTATAGAAGAAAAAAACAAAAATGAAAGAAAGCTATTAGAAGAAAAAGAATATGTTGAGAAAGCTCTAAGCGGTAAGGTATATTTAGTGGGAATATTGTTCTACGACTTTTGGGTTAGATATGGATTTGACTTCGAAGTTTTCTGCAAGAAAGTTTTTGCGTCTTCGAGAGCTTACAAATTAGATCTATTTATTGATTCAGAAAATCCATTGCTAAGACTTTTAAACCCATTGCTGAACTCGCAATCGAAATTTTATGAAGCATCGGATATAGAAAAAACTAGATTTAGCAGAATTATTAAATCGAATAAACCATATGAACTCTATGCAGATGAGATTTATGGTATTGCAACAGCGCTAAATATCGAACAACTCAACATGTTCAAATACTTCTATCAGGAAAGTAATCAATCTGAGATAAATCTACTTTTACAAGTATTACAAGGGGGGACAAAAAAATAAGACATTATTTAAGTACCTCGGGGCGAATGGAAACGCCCGATGATTGGTATTATTCCTTCCTAGTAAGTTCCGTACTGATAACGAACATTAAAGCACAAGACTATTTCAAAAACTTTTTGATATTAAAATAACTAAATTGTCGATGCCGGTTAAAGGAAAACCAACTTATAGCTAAGCCTCCGATTTACATCTGCAGGCTTTATTTTAAATCATTGTTGAAATTTCAATAGAATACTTTTCATAAAATTAGGTTAATAAAAAAAGGTAACTCCCCTTGCATCGCCCCATGATAGGAGAGTTTTATATTAAAGGGCCTATTGATATAAAATGTAATTGTAATAGGAATAGACTTGAATGTACTCATGTTAAAAGTTGTATTTTTATATAGAATAACAAGATTGTACTGACCAGATTACCATTGTCTGTCGCCACTCTTTGTGCAGAGCTTATCTTAGAGAACACTTGTTCATGTCTTTGCGTTAAGCAGGCGAATAATTTGCATCAATGGCTAAGAATTCTTCACTATCTGGCGAGACATTGTACATTTTTATCTGAAGGCTGTTATCAGTAGGTAATGGAATGTCAATTCGCCAACCCCAATCTGGATTATCTGGCACTTCATAAGAGCCTCTTAAGGAAATATCCCCTACCTCATTCATAGTACCATAGCAATTCATAATTTTTCCACTCATGCCCCATGAGTCAATCCATGAAGCTGTAACTTCAGCTGCGTTGTTATTGTTACCAATCAATATGAGACCTTCCTGAAATACACCTTCATGCTGCCAATCATAGCTAAGCATCAAAAACTTGTTATTAGCAACGGCTTTTATAGCTAAGTTTGATATCGAATCAAAGTTAGGATCGGGCAACCAACTTAGGATCAACCGATGATTGCCTTTCCAAAGTCCAATGTATTTATTTTTTACGTCTATTAGCCTCATAATTATTTCCGTCAATCTCCAAATAAGCTCCAGAGCATATTAATCGCTATTTTTGCTGCCGCATCACATTCCAAAAATTATAATCCAACATGGGTGCTTTTAGAACACCTACCTTATGCCCAATAGTAACTATTTGCCCGCGGTGATAGGTTGTGTGGATTATTAAATGCTGCAGGTATTCATACTTGGGAAAGTTGGATGAAAACCATTGTGATTCGATGAGATGGGGCTCGTTCATTGCTTCACTATTTTCCTTTACATAGGCAGCTAAAAGTTTGGCTTCGTTAACGATGTTGTTCATTTCTGTTTCAATATCTACCGATGCAGCGATATAGTCAAAGCTTGACGTCGGCGTCCCACGGATCATCGATGACCAATACAACTGCGTATCGCTAATGTGCTTGAGCGTTTTTGCGATACTACTGAAACTCGATGGACATTCCTTTTGTAACAACTCCTCAGGGTAGCTCTTCAGCCAGGCAACCAACTGTTCGCTGACCCAAATGTTGTAATCAACACTGTTTGTAATGGATGTTTTTAGACTCATGGCGTTCTTATTTTATATTTAATAAAAATTTAAAATTGCAGAATATTCAAAGATGCGTACCAAACAGCTGAATGCTACTAAACATTGGTTATTAATCAATTAAATATAGTGAAATTTATGATTTGAAGCTATACCGATAAATTGATACATCAGATAATTAAAACTTTTTCATGTAGATTGAACATATAACCGACCACTACTACATGAATCCAATAAATCCTCAATTGGTTCGCTCTTTCCTTGAATACCTCTTTTCAAATACACGCAATACATTTTACTGTCCTAAGGTTCGGTTGCAAAAAGAAAAAATTAAACAATCGATTTAAATGTACTATAAAGTCAGAAAAATGGCCTACAAACCCTCTCGCTTTCAAGTATTTATTTAATTTCAAATGAAATTATCATAACTTAAACCTTATAAACTAAAAATTATGATTTCAATTAACTTAACCAAAAGGCTCTTTTATAGCCTCTCTATCTGTCTCCTTACAGTTGGTGCCTGTAAGAAAGAAAATTTAAATTCTTTTGATTCAGCTGTGTCCGCAAATAAGAAAGCTACTGTTGTAGACCTGAACAACGGAAGCGTACCGACAAATGCATATTACCAAATCGATTCTCTTGGTCAGGGTACCCAAATCTTTTCGGAATATCCGGCAGCTGCAACAGCTAAAGATCGGTTAGCGCTATCATTCTTACCTTCTGACTATCTGCCGACAGGTTTTTATGCCAAACCGGGTGATACCTTGAGAATTAATGTTCAAAAAACAACCGGTACAACTTTACCCAAATTATTGATCGGCACCTACAAAAGGCTAGGAAAAGACTCCTCTCCACAGGAAGTACAGCTACAGGAAGGGAACAATACGATCGTTGCGACTAAAAGAGGATCACTATGGGTAAGATATGGAACTGCAACTACACCTTCAAGTATTTCAAAGCTTACCTTTTCGGGTGACATTAGAAAGACTCCTATCTACATAAAAAACCGTACTATTCAATCTGCATTTTCCGCAACTATTGCAGCCACTGATACTGTCGTACAAGATCTTCTTTTTGTCGGACAAAACGTTTTTTTAGTGATGCCCAGAAGTAATAATACCTTTAGCAATCAAAATAACAACAACATCATTCAAAAAATTGATCAGGCTTGGGATGCTGAAGAGCGTTTGAGTGGTTTGGATGGTTCTTCAGCTATACATCAGCCCTATCCCATTCCACATACCATGACAATCATGGAGCCTGCATTTGCGGGAGCGCTTGCCGGAAACTATTCAACTGGATATTCCTACGTGTCAAACTTCTTTGAGACAGATGGATATGTGTATTGGTTTCAGAAACATGAGTCAGGACATATGCACCAGCAAAAATGGGACTGGCATGCCGAGATCATGGCCGATTTTTATGCTGTAGCTGCAAACATTAACCTAGAGCTTCCAGCGAATAAAATCGGTCGTGATGGTGCCTGGGCAACGATCTGGACACGTGTAGCTGCTTATTTTGATAAACCAGATGCCGAACGGGATTACAGTACGATATGGGGAGATGGCGGAGTACAAGGAAGCCGATATCTAGGCTCCGCAATGTTGATCCAATTGAAATATGCCTTTGGAGATACTTTTTATCATAACTTACATAAAATCGTAAGACAGGAAAAACCAACGCTAGCAAATGCTGCTGCTAAACATCAATATTTTATGCGTAAGGCTTGCGAAATATCGGGTTACGATTTAACAGTATTCTTTAAAAAATGGGGCTTCAATTATCCAGCAATATACACTGAAATAGCAAATCTCAATTTGCCTAAACCCGTTGTTGATCCCTCCCTATTCACAGATAGTGAAAGGCCAATCTTAGAAAATGGCGCCATCTATCAAATTGTAACAGCTCTAAACAACTCCAGTGTGATCGATGTGAACAGCAGTGCACCGTCAAATGGTACACTCGTATCGCTGTGGTCAAAGAATACACCAACTTCAAACAATCAAAAGTTTATCGCACAGAAACAGTCGGACGGTACTTTTGTATTTAGATCTTCCGCAGACAGCACTAAAGTACTGGATGTACAAGGTGGAAGTGCTAGTAATGGTACACAGATTATTGTTTATACGTACCACGGCGGCTCATCCCAAAAATGGATGCCATTGAATAGCGGAAATGGTTATATTTCCTTGAAATCCAGTGTCGGGACAAACTTCTATTTGGATATTTATAATTCAAATACATCAAATGGAACGAAAGCACAGATTTGGACCGCAGGTACAGGAAATAATCAGAAATTTAAATTTGTAAAACTTTAAGTTCGGCCTCAAAATGTACATCTAATAGAACTTCTCTATCTGAGTGACCTATAAAATGATATTGAAGTTTTTTCATATGCCTATACAGCCACCAAGTATACCATGTGGCGTCTCAGAGTTTTCCAAGGTAATGTTTAAGATCATATAGACCCTATCCCTTTTCAGGATAGGGTCTATATGTCTAAAATCGAATATTTTAATACGTTATGGTAATCGGAATGGACTTGAATGTGCTCATATTAAACGTTGTATTTTTATATAGAATGACAAGGTTATACTGACCAGATTGCCATTGTCGCTCGCCAGCGATCTGATTTCCCAAACCGTCCTTCTCGGCACCGATAACGATATCATCACCGCTTATGGTACCATTGACCAGCTTATACGTATTGACTTTAGATGCTGGTCCAAGATTTTTATGCGCTACTTTGGAAATAATTATCGCTTTAGTGAGATCCAGCTTATCCACGGTTTCAGGGAAATGATTCAGCGTCCGTTTGATCAATGCTGTATATAAGATGCCGTCACCCTGTATTTGCTTAATCTGCGCTCGAGCTGTAAACTTATCCCCTTTTTTGAATACTATCGGGTTTTCAACATAAGTACCCATATAGTAAACCATATCATCGTTTCGGGAAAAGATATCACGGTCCACGACGGGATCTACAGGCATGTTAGTTGCATCGAAGATCTGAAAATCTTCCTTCAGCTCCAGCTTCGATCCATTTGCATCATTGACGATAAAGAAAAAATCAAATTTACCCTCGGGTGCTTCCTGTGGAATGGTAAAATGCTTATGTATATTAGCATTTTTTAATCCTTTAAACTCATCCCATGCGATTTCCATTTTCCACGATGAGGTATAGCTCTGTCCAGCCTTTGGCAAAATCTTTACTTGAACGGATTCGATTTTGTCTCCGGCAAGTAGATCCGCATTAAAATGAAAATCGCGGCCTCGTATTGCCTGCTTGTTATTTGCATAACCGATTTCTATATTTTCTGCTTTCGGTGGCACAAGCTCGGGCACCTGCTCATCTTTTTTGCAGGAAACAAAGAGTTCCGATACGAGCATAAATGCCAGGATAATTTTTATTGGTTTGATCATTTGGTATATTTTATTTAATGCAATATGATTGCAAATATACCAAATGAAATCATAAAAGCAATATAGTTGCATTAAAACCCTCTCAACTTAACTAAACACACTGGGCCTACTCACGAGATGTATGATAAAAAAACGGCAAAGGAATTAAATACAGATAATATTCTATTTAAGTTAACAAAAGTCGTAGGGTATTCAAAGGCACAAACCGTTACGTGTACTATCGTTTTGACTACTTCAGCCGCTAATTGGTATATTAATTCAGACGTTAGATCAATTATCGATATTGATGGCAATGAATATCAAATGTACCTATAAAATGCACCTATACATTCGAAGGGATACTTCCGGCTGTGAAAATGATCAAATTATTTAAATTCGATTATTCGCATTCGGCGGGGGCAGAGCTATTCAGAACATCGAAAGCTGTCCCATAATCCATTTAGCTTTGTCCACACAAGAGCAGTTCGCTCCTGGGGTGAAAACTGATGGAAAATAATAGTATGGCCACTACCGGGACACTTTCTCACATGTATTGTTGACTGCAATGTGATAGGCTGCTTGCCCATATAGTCCACCATTTGAACTGTACCGATAAAGGTCGACTCATCCTCTCCCTGCGGCTCGGCTAATTTCTTGAATTTTGCCTTGGTTTTCTTGATCAGCTCCTTTGGCAGGGCACGCTTTTCTATGTTACGATGCACAAGTCCATCGAAATACATAGACAGATTATTTTCAATTGTTTTTGAATCGAGTACCTGCTGGCCTTCTACATACCACAAGAAAGCATAAGACCAGTACTCATCGCTCCCAGGCTTGCTCCAACCTGTCGCAAAACGTACGTCTTCTACACCTTTGTATGGAATCTTAGGTGCAAAATCTATCGGTATCGGAAAACGTTCTATTCCCCAGCCATCAAGGCTAAGATTATAAGGAGCTTGCCAAGCTACTGGATCGAATTTTTCTTGTGCTTGTAGGCCTAAATTGATGGCCAAAGCAAAAATTAATAAAAAGAAACACCTTATCATAATTAACTCATTTATTGCTGGTTATGCTAAGGTAACAATAAATGTTTATCCGAGCGTAGATAATTTTCCAAAACCAAAAAATAAAAGCATTATATACTCTTTCTCCAAAAATTCAGCAAGCCATTACATGCTGTGTACTCCATATTGAAGCTCAATGGAATCTCGTCCCATCCACTCCAATAGGTAACGACCCTCGTTCCGATAGGCATTTTTTGGAGCTGGTCTCGGAGGTACTTTGTGTAAGTATAATAGAGGTCCCTGTTGGGAAGTATTGAATTATCGATTGGGCAGGATTGATCCAGGTTCTCATAAAAAGAATTATAGAAATAGAATGCATCGTAGTCTTCGAAAGAGACCTGATCAATATTGGCATGAATGAATTCTACGTTTTGTATACCATGCTTTTTGGCCAGACTGTTGGAAATTCGGACGAGCGATTCGCGTTGTTCGACACCATAGAATCTACCATTTGTGCAGGCTGCCCCCACTAAACAAAATTTGCCGGCACCAGCACCGATATCCAACACTTTGTCATTTGAGCTTTCAACTAAATATTGTGAAGCCATCTTAGCCACATCCACAGGAGTCCAATGACGTGCTGCAAGCTCTCTAATTTTTGGAGAATAAAGACCGTTGAATGTACCGTCATCTACATCCACGTCGGATCGCAATAATTTAAAAACCATTTGTTTCGTTTGTAAGGATTAAATAGCCCTAACTGAAGAGCAAGGGAACAATCAGAGTTGCCTAAGAAAGTGTATTTTGCCCGATTTAGGGTCTATTTCTACGAGTACCTTTCGATGGTTTTCATATTCGTAGATATACCAATTGGGATGTTCAGGATCTCCAGCTGAATATGTACTTAATACCTGGTGGTGGTTTGATGTTGATATTTCTAGTGGATTATTATCCATTCTGGGCATTCATATTAGTGTCCTCTAATTTACGATTTTCTGTTTTATTGTGCAATAGTACCTAGCGTTCATCCAAAACTAAAGACTTTAAACTTAACGCAAATGCTTGGTCTATTTTTTATTTATCCAATGTTTCATAAACAGAGTTCTGGGAGCGATACTCAGGCACAATATCCTTAATCAGCTGCACCAAGCGCATTTTATCTTGGTTTGGATCAGCTGCTTTCGCAAGTGTACATAATTGCTCCACACGTGCTTTCTGCAATGTTAAGTCCGGAGTATTAACCTTAGCGATCATAATCTTTTCATGATAGGTCTTCTCCGTATTCTCGCCATTGGCCAAAAGCTCTTCAAAGATTTTTTCTCCGGGACGTAGACCTACAATTTTGATATCAATATCCTCTGGATAATTATATCCTTTGAGGCGGATCATCTGCTTAGCCAATTCCATAATCTTAACAGGTTCTCCCATATCAAAAACAAATATTTCACCGCCTTTGCCCATAACAGCCGCTTCCTGCACCAACTGACAAGCCTCAGGTATGGTCATAAAATAGCGCGTTATATTTTCATCGGTAATTGTGAGTGGTCCCCCCTTGAGCATCTGTTTTTCAAATAGTGGGATTACGGAGCCATTGGAGCCCAAGACATTACCAAAACGGGTTACAATAAAATTCGTCTTCGAGTTGATATTGACCGTCGATATCGCGATTTCCGCAACACGTTTTGTTGCTCCCATGACATTCGTCGGATTGACAGCCTTATCAGTAGAGACCATCACGAATTTGGAGACACTGTATTTATCAGCCAGCAGTGCCACATTGTAAGATCCCCATACATTTGTTAAAATAGATTCATAGGGATTTGCCTCCATTAATGGCACATGTTTGTAAGCTGCCGCATGGAATACATAGGTCGGACGATAGAATTGGAACAAAGTCTCCATAAAAGATTCATCCCGAACATTCCCCACTATAAAGGTACAACGGGTAAAATGAGTGAAGCTGCTTAGCTCCTGTTGGATATCATATAAAGCCGATTCGGCCTGGTCAACCACGATAAGCTGCTTCAAATCGGTGTGGGCAAGCTGCCGCACCAGTTCACCACCTATCGAACCCGCACCTCCGGTTACTAGTACGATCTGGTCTTTCATCTCCGATGTGATGGTAGGATTATCCAGATCAATGGCTTTACGTCCCAATAAATCTTCAATACGTAGGCTTCGAATCTGCCTTGTCGCGACTTCTCCCGCCAACAGACGGGCAGTATCCGGAATCATTTTTACAATTAACGGAATAGGTTCGGCGAGTTTAAACACTTTATTCAGGCGCTCCGGTTTACGGTCATCCACCGCAATAATAATTTCGGAGGCCTTACCATGCCTTAATACAAAATCCTTATTTAAGTCATTTATATCATAGATTTTAAAACCTTGAATACGGTTGCCAATACGATGTGGATTATCGTCCATGATGGCGACAATGCGATATTTGTTACGGGATGTGGTATGGATAAAGTGAAAGGTCGTGTTCCCCATATTACCCGCACCAAAAAGAATAACAGGAATACGATTGTCTTTACCTCCCCACATCAGCTCATGATACAAGGCACGATAAAGCACACGGCTGAAGGTCATGCCGAAACCAGCAATTAGTGCATGAAAAAGAAGCTGCGTATCCGAAAAAGGCAACATCGCATCATAGGAAGGATACAACCACTCTATTCCTTTACAAATCAGTACAGCGGAAAAATAAGCCAGTCCGATCGCCAGGACAATACGCTGCAATTCACGAATACCAGTTTTATGGACAACCCCCTTAAACGTGCCGAAAATACAGAACCAGGTCAAATAGATGAGCGAAACAAGCAGCGCCTGTCTGACCATGTCATCTATCTCAACTCCCCCTCTATGCTTGAATATAAGAACATAACTGATAAAAAAAGCTGTCGCAACAATGATCATGTCCAACAGCAGAATTATCCAACGAGGCTTGTTGATGGACAAGCCCTCTTTCCATAAATTACTCATTTAACTTCTATAACGATATTATATACTTTAATCGCAAAATGCCATTAAAAAGTATCCCTTTCTGTAATTAAATATTTGAAGTTCCCTTCTTTTATATCATTACATTTATCGTACCTAAAATGGATTTATCATACACTTGTTCAAAAAAATATTTTAAACCAGCAATGCTTTTATTGCAATAATGATATCAATGGCATGTTTTCAAGTGATCGCAAAATTACTAAACCCAAGGATAAATAAATGAAAAAAACTTTTTTAGAAATCCAAGTAAATACTTTCATCCACCATTTTCTTTACCGACCACAATCGTTCCGGATATTGCCCCGCTTCAATCAGCTCCCGAATACCTCTTTGTACCTGTTCTTTATCTTCTTTATAGGTTACCCCAAACCATTTCGCATCTGTGGGCAGTACAACGAACTTTGCTAAGCTTTGCTTAACCATATAATCCGGCAGATCCGGAATAAAGAATTCTGCCTTTGGATTTTCGTAATTCTGCTCAACGAAATCGGGAAACAAAGCACGGGCAACTTCAAATATCTTAGGAGTAAATCCCCAAAAGTTCATAGAAACTCGTGTGTTATCTGGTAAGATTGTTTCATCTTCCTGTTGCGCATACATTATATTCCTTTCTTTACGATAAATATTAGTCCGTTCAGTCACGCTTTGTAGATGATCAACATCATTGACTTCACATACCCCACGTGATACATACCCAAAATCAGATAAGGTATTCCCCACTTCAAATCCTACCAGGGCCATCTCCTGATCGGTCGCTCCTTCGCGGAGAAAGTCAGCCATCTTCTGAAATGCATCATAGCCATAAAAATCATCCGCATTGATGACGCAGAACGGACGGTCCACAGCTTGCTCAGCGCTCATTACCGCATGGCCCGTTCCCCATGGCTTCTGGCGCTCAACAATACGGTTCACTCCAAACTTACTTAAATCAAAGTCTTGATAAACATATTCCACTTCAACTGTATCAGGAAGTTTGTTGCCAAAGTTATCCTTCATTACTTGTAGAAATTCCTCTCGAATGACAAAAACTACCTTGCCGAAACCAGCACGTATTGCATCATATATAGAATAATCTATAATTTTTTCGCCAAATGGTCCAAAACTTTCTACTTGCTTTGCTGAACCATAACGGCTTGCCATGCCGGCAGCCAAAATGACCAAAATCGGTTTTTGATATTTTATTGTTTCTCTCATTTTTTGTTCGTTCAACAGTGATATCTTGATTAAAAAAATTATTCTATTTGTATAGAGCAACTTTTAGGCAATATTTATACCAAATCCATAGTCTGACCATTAATAGATCATGAAATTTAAACGAAGAAAGCGAGCTAGCCTTATCGAATAGACCAACCCGCTTTCAATAGCTTAATTCTTTGCTTTAAAGCTTTTCTTCAGTTGTGGTATTGTTCTCCGAATTTTCGGTTGCACCTTCTTCCTGTTGCTGTTGGGACTGTTTTACCTCAGATTCTGTTTGCTTGGTTTGGCTCCCTTCCAGTTCATCGGCTTTAACGCCCTTTGGATTACTCCATAATTTCTTTTTATAAGCATCTAGCTTCTCTTCTACTTTTCGCCCATCCAGTAACTGCCCACCATTTTCTGTCTCTTTTACATTCTGCAACATGCCTGGAGATGATTCGCGGACAATTGTGCTAGCAAATTTATTCTGTACAAAGAAATCATCCATTGTCATATCATAAAGTCCTTTATCCGGATCCGAAATATCCACCTGCACAAGGCTATAACGCAATTGCGGGAAATACAACCAAAAGGCAGGAGTTGCTCCTACCGATTCCGCAAGCTCTGCAGACGTTGTAATATTCATTAATGGGGCAACACCAATAATCCGTGTCTCCAGTCTACTCCGTTGTTTATCAAAAAAGATATCCTCTTTAACGCGAAATTTAGTGACCCGACTTGGATCAAATTCGTTGAGTGCCATCTTTGAATCAATCTGGTTTCCTTCGCCGTCAAAGATAGGTACCAACACACTATCTGCGAAGCGGGCCATACCTTCCTGTGCGCTTAAACGACCTTTGAAGGAGTCGTCGTCAGGGCTGTATAACGAAAGCTTTCCTTTTTCAATCGCCTTCATGATCACTTCTATCAAGGAATTCCCTGGAATGGCCAAGATATAATTTTTTTCATCTTTTAGATCGATATCACGCCATACCCGTTTGTAAAAACGGATATTCTTTTTGTTTACCTCAGGATAAGCAAATGGCACTGCATCTTCCATACTATTCGCCTGATAAAATCCATCGGTAGTTGGTATCGTATCCGGATTAATCTCACCTGAAACCGCTGGTACCACTGACATTACATTATTTAAAATATCCTGTTTTTTAGGAACTGTATCTATTGTCGTCTCTTGCTGAGCGAACAACGATCCAGTTACCAACGCCATGGCAACTGTCATTACTGCTTTCATGTTCATCATTATCGAATTTTTATTTTACAGCCTAATTAATACTTCCGCGTTTTACTTTGCACGGTTGGCATTTCAAATGCTGACATCACACAGCGGAACCCAATATAAGAATGCGGCTCGTAATCGACTGAATAATTCCGTGTCTCACTATTTAATTGTTCGCCATTATCTTTCCATGAACCACCACGTACAACTTTCCGTTTAAGTGCATCTCCATCTTTCGCATCTGCATCATATAACAAAGCCGGATTAAGGTCGTTGACAAATACCACTGCGGAAGGGCTGTATGCATCCAGCGTCCACTCCGAAACATTGCCAGCCATATTGTACACGCCAAAAGCATTAGGCATATAGGACTTTACCGGCAAAGTGAATGTAGCCCCATCACGCGAATAAGTACCTTCTCCCTGTTTAAAGTTGACGGCTAATTTTTTCTTACCTTCCCTCCCATCAATAGTTAACCGAGATCCAGCGATCGTATCCTGCGGATCCAATTTACCCGATGCCGCATATTGCCACTGTGCCTCTGTTGGCAAACTCAGGCTTAATTGATAACCATTCAGGTAAGAGTTTTTCAAGACGGTGGCAGCCATTTCACTAGCGCGCCAATCGGTAAATGCGCGCGCTTGTCTCCATGTAACACCAACGACAGGATAATAATCAAAAGAAGGATGCGTAAAATAATTTGCATCCAATGAGGCTAATTGTGCATTTGGAAAATCTTTGGTCCAAATATCCTCCACTGGCATTACCGCAACAGAATCTGTTACATAGGCTTTTTTCATATTGCCTTTGGACTGTAAATAGGAGAAACGGTACTTAATTACTTCTGGATTGAGTGCACGTCGGTTACCACGCATTTCCAACATTGGTGCTATGCGCTCTTGAATACTTGGATCATTGCTCTTCCATAAAGGCGATACCTTCTTAACCTTTGCCCAGTTAATTCTTCGTTGTCCTACCTGCTCGCCAGCTATCTCTAAAAAATATTGGTCGTCCTGCAGGTAATCCGCTACCGCAACAGAATCAGCCACCCAATTGACAAATTCACGATATTGTTTATTTGTAACTTCAGCCTCATCAATAAAAAAAGCACTTACACTTACATTCTTGCCTACATTACCGCTATCTAAAGATCCTTTAAAAAGGATTGTGCCAGAAGGGATATAAACCATTCCCGGGGGGGCAGGTAACTTACCGCCACGAAAAGCGTTTACTTTGGGGGCTTTATACATTGTTGAGTTCGATTTACATGCAGAGAAACCAATCAAAAGTGCTAAAGCACCAATACCCAACAGACGATTTTTATAGACCTGTTTTATTATATTCATCATTCGTTAATTAAATTAGGTTGCTCAATTCGCTTATTTCCGATTGAAAAGTGCATATTTAAGTCCCAGGGACACGAAACCATATTGATCTTTGTTACTATTGATAATGCCATCGAGGTTATCATTCGTAGTTAATGTATGCTGATAGTTTACATTAGCTGCCCATTTTGGGCCATATAAAGTCCTTCCAAAGGGGATATCAACACCTATACTTAATGGTATTACAAAGTGAATTCCAGAACGATCTTCAGGAATCTCGCCACCACGGTCAACTATAGAATTTGCATAATTGGGATCTAGCTGTCGTTTTATACGGTTTTTGAAAGCTCCTGCTCCTGCTCCAAGATAGATATTAGAAATAATTCGTGAAAACGTATTTGTTTGAAGTGTATAATAACTGTAATTTTCGGAATGTCCTAGAAATTGTCCGACACGAACTTTTCCATTCACATTTGCTACATAATAATTATTTTCAAATTCGCTATTATAACCGTTACCATTCAATTTCCCTTTTTCTCCATGGATACCAATTGAGATGAAAGGAGTAATGAGATAATCCGCTTCACCATAAAAGGCAAATTTAGCTCCATCATTTGATAAATCTGCTAATGCAAATGCTCCGCCAGCGCCCGCACCTATACTTATCGGTCTTGAAAATTGAGCTGATGCAGTCCCTATTATCAGACTGAGTGCTACGAAAAAAGTACATAATAGTTTTTTTGCCATAGTATGTTGATTAGTATTAAAAATATTACAATCATAACGGATTGTATCAATAATTATTATAAAATAAAACCCCAAGTCGAGTATTCGACTTGGGGTTAACAACAATAAGGCCAAAATCTATATACAATAAATCTATTTTATATTTAAACGATCTTTTAAGTCTTGCCACACCTTGGCCAAGCCGGTTTTCTTTTTCTTTCCTTTATCACCATAACCATAGCCGTAGCCGTAACCATAACCATAACCGCGAGCGAAATCAACATCATTGACGACAGCCGCTAGGTTTTTCAATTTGCCATCCACATAAAGTTCACGAGGGACTTGTAGCAAGCGTTTATCTAAGTAATTGACACGAGAAACATACAATGTTAAATCAGCATTATGAGCAATTAACAAAGTATCCGTTACCAAACTTACTGGTGCTGTATCTACTAAAATATAGTCATAATGTTTCCGTGTATAGTTGATTACATCATCAAAATGAGCATTCATCAATAATTCTGCAGGATTAGGTGCAATGTATCCAGAGTAAATCACGTCAAAATCATAATTGCCAGGCCTTTTGATGATAATATTATCCACGTCCATATCTGGATTAATCAAGAATTGAGTAATACCCACATTTGTATGCTGTAAGTGGGATAAACCAAGGTAATCCAACACTTTCGGACTACGAATATCCGCGCCAATTAAAACAACTTTTTTGCCAGACATCGATAAAATCTGCGCCAAATTAGTCGTTACAAAAGACTTACCTTCACCAGAAATTGTCGATGTCACAAATACAACTTTAGAAGCATCTTTTTTATCTGCTCCAAACATAAAATTCATATTTGTACGCAAAATACGGAAGGCCTCTGCCAGAGAAGAACGGTCGTTCAGATGAACAATGGTATCTTCAGCTGTTGGAATTTCACCCAAAACTGGTACTTTGACAATCTCTTCGATATCTTTTCGAGAATGAATCTTATTATCCAGCAAAAACTTCAAATATAAGAACGCAAATGGCACAAAGAATCCTGCTACCAATGCTCCTAAAAGAATAAAAGATTTTTTAGGTGATACAGGTACCCCGTTACCATAAGCTGCATCAATTATTTTTAAGTTATCTGGAGTTGCTGCAGCTTTGACTTCACTCTCTTCTCGTTTTTGCAATAGCAGAAGATATAGAGATTCTACAATTTGTTGTTGCCGTGAAATTTTCTTAAATCCCTGCTCTTGATTTGGAATTGAACTGATACGACCCCTGATTTCATTGGATTTGCGTTCAATGCTATTTAAAGCCAATTTCGTTACACGCTGATAATTTTCAAGCGACTGACGGATGTTTCGGCTGCTTTCATTGATATTTTCATTCAGTGCGATTACAGCAGGATTTTTGTCCGACGCCGATTTCAATAAATCGTCCCGTTCCAACACCAACTGATTGTACGCCGCAATTGAATTACCAATAGAAGCATCCTGTAACCCAATATTTGATGGAATAAGTTTGCCTTCCTCCTGGTTTTTCAAGTAGTCGTTCATATGATCGACCAACTGCAGCTGGGTCCGATATTCCAGTACTTTCTTCTCATTCTCCGAAGCATTGTTCAAGAATACACCTGCTTCCGTAGTCATATCAACCATGGAGTTAGCGGATTTAAACTCCGCGGCTTGCTCATCTGCCCCTGAAAGGTCTTTAGAAATCAACATCAAGCGCTTATTGATAAAATCCGATGTAGCCCGGGTCATACGCATCTTATCATTAGTTAAGTCTGCGTTGTAACTCTCAATAAGCGAGTTGATGATTAATTGAGCCTTTTTACCCAATGTTGATACCATTGAAAAATTAACCACGTATGACTGTAGTTCTTTGCTCGGCGTGATACTGATCGCACGCAATGCCGCATCAATAGCACGATCCTTAGGCATTACTATAACCTCGTAATCAAATTCCTTTTTGACACGAATTGCGTTATTTTTTTTGAACACAACATTATTATTCCCGATCTTAACAACCTTCCCAAAATCCGCGACTATTTTCTCGCCAGATAGTAAGTTGGTTACTTTTAAAGGCTGTCCCTCCTTAAAATGGATTTCAGTCTTAATTTTTGTGGTATCTTGACTTCCCTGAGGCTCAATAACAAAGGGCATTTCTCGCTCTAGTACTTCAGACGAACGCAAGTTACCTTTCACAGCGTATATTATATTTAGGTGGTGCTGATCCACGACTTTACGCATCAATCTGCGGGAATACAGCACTTCTATTTGATCTGTAACAAACGCAGCACGACTACCTCCAAATCCCATGGTACTGCTTAATTCGGCAATTCCAGCTAATTCCCCAGCAGAAGCACTACGTTCATCTTTCAATAAAATCTTTGCCGTTGTATTATAGGTTTTTTCAGCATATCTCAAATAAACCACAGCAATGCCCAATGCAACGACAATGGCCAGTACAAACCATTTCCAATAAAAAAGGTACTGTTCAAAGAGCTGCCTTAGATTAATATCTTCTTCTTGATTCTCTTTGTGTTGGATAGATTGTTGTTCCATGGATTTTATTAACGGGTCAATACTGAAATTACGGTAATCAATAAACTGGCGACTGAAATAATCACATTGGTATTGGCACCAAGTTTAGAATTGTTAATCTGTGCCTTATTTGGTTCCACATAGATGACATCATTCTGCGCTAAATAATAATAGGGAGAGTTCAATGTACTTTGCTGTGTTAAATCAAGACGATGCATACTTTTTTGCCCATCCACCTCACGGATCAGAAGCACATTTTGGCGTACTCCACGAATGGTGAGATCACCTGCCATTCCCAATGCTTCCAACACAGTCACACGTTCTGTCGGCATAACAAAAGAACCAGGACGCGCAACTTCTCCCAATACAGATACCCTGAAATTATTAAAATTTATATTAACTCCGGGATCTTTAATATACTGCTCCAATTTTGATCTAATCCTTTCTATTGCTTGTATACGTGTCAGTCCACCCACGTGTAGTTTACCCAGCATAGGCAAAGTAATGTCCCCCTGGTTGTCAACAGTATAAGTTGGACGAAGTGCCATATCAGACTGTTGGGTCATACTTGTTGTTGACATTGTACTAACTGGGTTAAAAGGTGCTGTTACCTTTGGATCTGCAGCTGTTACAACAATAGTCAAGATATCATTGGGCTGAATACGGGGCACATACTGTTCATACAGCGTACTGATCTGGGTTGAATCGGGTTGCAGATACACCATATTTTTCCGGGAGCCACATGAACTAAATATCATGAGAACCACCGAAAATAGCGCTAATGCATAACCATACTTCGAAATTAATCGCATGTTCTATTTATATATTAATAAGATTGATTTTATTGAAACTAGGACAAAAATATAGTTTTTTATCCAAACTTGCCCATAAAACACCAATTAAAAAAGCGTACTGGAACTGCATCTGCTCATCAAAATCTATGCCTAAATAAATAGAATCCTCGTAGAAAACGAATATGATATATTTTTCTATACTGAAATTCATTATCTTTGGCATTATGAATGCACAAAAGCTTATGGGTGACGAACTTAAAGATGCGTTTTTTCAATTATTACGTATTGGACTCTGGAATAAGGGAGTTTTAATAACGAAATCCCCTTTAACGGCAGAAGATTGGTCCAAAATTTATTCTATAGCGATTAATCACACACTGGATGGACTTATCTATGACAGTTTTGCTTTTTTAACACCTGAGCAGCTTCCTCCCTCGACACTAAGAATGAAATGGGCGATCCGTATCGATCAAATTGAACGGCACAATGCATTAATGAATACTGTAATTGCTAATCAATATAAGGACTTCTGTGAACAGGGCCTTTCTCCCATTTTACAAAAGGGGCAAGGAGTTGCGCAATATTATATTACCCCCGAACACCGTATCTGTGGTGACATTGATTGGTATTTTGAGGATCGAGGTTATAAACAAGCTCGAAATTTCTTAAAGAAAAAAAGCATTACAATTAATGATACAGCGGGCTTCAGTTTGGATTATGACTGGAAAGGTATCCACATCGAACATCACAAACTACTTTTTGATGTTCGGAATCCATTAAAATCTGGTTATTTAAACAAAATTCAGAAGGTTTATAAAGAAAAACAACAAACTTTAGCTATTCAGGAGGTACCGGTGAAATTGCTTGCCCCAGAACTACAACTATTGCAGGTGAATTCCCATATTTTTAAACATCTTATTACATTTGGTATCGGTCTACGCCAATTCTGTGATTCTGCAAGATTATATCATAAAACTGCGAGTCAGGTTGACCAACAGTCCCTGAAAAAAATATATCAAGATGCAGGTATTCTGGGATGGACCCATTTGTTACATCTTTTATTGGTGAAATACCTTGGTCTTCCTCAGGCAGATCTTCCATTTCCCTACCCGTCGGATCTAGACGCGGATTGGATGTTAGATGAGATCTGGTATTCGGGAAATTTCGGTTTTCATGACGAACGATTCGAGCAGGGAAAAGTAAAATCACAAATATCATTGCGTCCCGAAGGAACACGACGACTTTGGTCAAATTTTATGCGATATTTTAAATATGCTCCACAAGAGGTCTTATTTTTCCCTTTTGTACAGCTCTATTCCAGAATTACATCAACACATCCAGATTAAACAAGATTCTTGAAATAATCCAATGGCCAAGTATGGTCATCTAAGGCAGCATGTTCAATTCCGTAATCCGCAAAGACCAGTAATTCGCTATTAGGCTCCAGTGCCTTGAAGGCTGCTCCATATCCTACTGGCACATGTAAAACCTGCATATCGGCTGAATGTAAGATCACCTGTTGAACTGGTAAATCGGGCGATGGTATTTCCCAATTGTCAATCTGTATCAAATCGACCGAGAATGCACCTGAAAGCACATAAAACCAACGCTGTTCGATTTGATGGGCACGCCAGCCTCGGACCAATTCGGTATCTGCATTTTTTATAATATAAAATCTTTTTACCAAGGTCATGTCAAAGTCATTAACGAAACGAATCTGCCCACGTTCATCCTGCGCAATGCCCCCTTGAATTTTTCCTATTGCATTCATTTATGATTTCACGTATTTTTTTATAACATAAGTCTTGAGAGCTAGATAGAAGGCACTTAAGATCAGTAATAGTGCCAGTGCGAATATGAGCTGATCACCGACACTTTGATCTGCTACAAGAATAACAAGATATCCAATGACAAATTGAATAAAGCCATAGGTAAAAGATACTGTCAATTTATTGATTTTCGACTCATTTGCCAAAAATTGATATAAATGAGAGCGATGTGCCTCAAAAATATTTTCACGATTATATAGCCGTCGAACAATAGTCCATACAGCGTCAATACCATACACGGACAGGAAAAGAATGTAAAGGAGGTTGCCCGTTTGAATGATCAGCGTACCCAACGCAAAAAGCAGAATAAATGCAATCGCAACAGAACCCACATCTCCTGCAAAACATTTTGCTTTTGGCCTGAAATTAAAGAATGTAAAGACAACTACTCCCAATAAAGTATAAATCAGCAAATTCTGATTAACAAAATGTAAACTATTATTAACGATCATCAATAAGCCCCCAACCGCTAGGCTATAACAGGCAGTAATCCCATTGATTCCATCCATAAAATTATAGGCGTTAATTACGCCTACTACGACTATAAATGTAATTAATAAATAATACCAAGGCATAGAAAACAGTTCTAGCTGGTAGGCCATTAATAAAACAGAGGTAAAATGGATCAATAAGCGAATTTTATTGGAAAGCGTATATACGTCATCCAAAAAAGATACGAGCGTCATTAATGTCAACCCAAGAAAAAACCACGGGTACTGAAACCCCGAAAGCACAAAAAAAATGAGTGCCCCAAAATAGAAGATAACACCGCCTCCGCGCAGCGTCACAGTAGTATGCGAAGAGCGCTCATTTGGTTTATCGATAATATTGAAATGGTCTGCGACCCTGAAATACAGCAGCTCGAGAATAAATAATATTATAAATATAAGTAGGTATGTCATTTTTTTTGCTATTTAGATTGGTTAAAACTTCTTATTGTCTTTTCTAATCCTTCCGATGCTGTAACAGGCAATTTTTCTATTTTCAGTGTTCGTTTAATTTTGAGATTGGAAACTAATAGGTCAGCCGTCATTTTTTTCAAACGCTTTGTGTTTAAGGGGATCGGAATAATATCTCCCATCTTGGCAATTCCCTTTATCACAAACGTTGGAAGTGAAAGGTCTAGCACCTTTTTACCTATAACTTTCTTTATTATCGCAATGATTTCTTTTGTAGAAACAGCCTCATCATCAGCCACATGATAGATACCTGTTTCCAATACATTGTTTCTTTCAATTATTTGTTCAATAAAATACTGAAAATTATCAATGCCAATAAAGGATCTCCTATTGTCAAAAGAAGCAAGCGGATAAGGCACTCCTTTTGAGATCAATTTGTATAAGAGACCTAAATTCCCTTTATCCCCCGGACCATGTACCATTGGCGGCCTTATTATGATCAGTTTTTTGTTCTCTGGCAGTTTTTGTTCCATCAGCCATTCTTCAGCTTGTCTTTTTGACTTCCCATACCAAGAAATAGGATGGCATTCATCCGTTTCAACTAGTGGCTGTAAAGATTCAAATTCCTCTAAGGCAGCCAGCGAACTAACATGTATAAATGATGTTGCTTTCGACTCTAAAAAGGCATGAAAAATAGTTTTAGTACATCCTACATTAGCTTCAAAATAATCATCAACTGACGAATTTCCTTTGTGGTCATGAGCTTTTCCAATTAAATTAATAAAAACTTGTTCTCGCCCATTTAGACATATTTTCCAATTTGCTTCACGTAGGGAGACTCTATGAATACAATAGTCTTTACATTTAAAGAAGTCATACAAATTTTTACCCAAGAATCCACTTGCTCCAAAAATATGGATGTTAGTATAATTATTCAAATTCTGCATTTATCTTAGAGAATATTATTTCATACGACATCTTTCCAATGGTCTCCCGACGAAATTCCAAAAACCTCATTAATCCATCCTGTTAACGACATGGCTTCATATAAAGAATCCGAAATTTCTTCCATATCCGATTCAAAAAATGTCTTATTAAGACTTATTCCTTCGCGGTCTATAACAAATACATTATTGGGATGATAAAAAGGATATTTTTTAATATTCGGATTCGTAGTTATCAATTTTCTCTTGGATCCGAGCGTTTCAAAAGTACGCATTGTCAACCCATTTTGTCCAGGATGATTAATATCCAAAATCGCTTTTGAGTTTCGGTAAAGCGCAATAATCTCCTTATGTGTGAGACTTTCAAATGATATTTTATCTCTATCAAATCCTTTAAAGGAGCTTTTTGTCAGCTTGTTAAAACTAAAAAGCAATTTACTGGGCGAAAAGTAGAATGCAAACATTTGTAGCCCGCTCCTTTCGCACCATTGTCTAACATATTCGCTTATTTTATAACGATCGGAATGAGCCGTCCCGACAAAAGATACATCATATTTAAAGTTATCATTTTTCTCTTTGGCAAGCTCACCGTACTCACCAGCAAAAAATAATGGTCGAAATAACAAAGAGTAATCTGCTGCATCTTCACTATCGAATGTAAATTTCCGATCAAAATAAGATAGGATCTTTAATCCATTAGGATTATTCTTAAAGGAGTCATAAGTATAGTATAAAAAGACAATACCAGAATTATTTTCCTTTAAAAAATCTAAAAAAAATACGGGAATGGCCTCTCCTTTTATAAGTAAGAAATAGTCAAAATGATATTTTCTCAACTCTTCAATCAAATTCCTATAATATTTATTAATCTCAGTTTGGTACATCTCCTTCTTCCATCGGATCATGGCTTTACTAAGGAAAGAATTTGAAGGCCTTTCATCACACAAGATTACTTCAGCCCCCATATCTTCTAGCTCCCGCTTGATTAGCACCTCATAATTAAAAAATTTAACAGAGATTAATAGAACACGTTTATTTTCCAGCACCTTCAACATCATTCTTATTTATACAAGCCTTTAGCTTTCATCTCATCAATAGATTTCTGATATTGGTCTTCTTGCACTTCCTGTGTATTTACCCAATCGGTAAAATGCTTCAATCCAGTTTCAAATGATATCTGAGGGACAAAACCTAAAAACTTTTCTATTTTTGTTAGATCGGCATAATTGTGTCTTATATCTCCTAGTCTATAATTACCTGACACTGTAATAGGCACCTGAATACCATAGTTGTTAATTAGGCCATTCGCAACTGTCAGGACATCAACAGGAACACCTGTACCAACATTAAACACTTGATTATTGGCAGCATCCATCTCGATACCTAATACTGTTGCAGCGACCACATCATCAATAAACACAAAATCCCTACTTTCCTTGCCGTCCTCAAAAATATTTATTTTGTTTCCATTCTTAATCTGCGTCGAGAAAATAGATAAGATTCCAGTATATGGATTTTTAAGTGATTGACCAGGCCCATAAACATTCTGATAGCGGAAAGCTACAGCGGCGATGCCAATAGTAGGGCATACTGTCATTATCATCTGCTCTTGGTTTTGTTTCGTGATACCATATACTGATGATGGATGTATTTTAGAATCCTCATCTGTAGCGACAAGAGTCAATTCAGATGAATTGGGATATTGAACATCAAAATTACCAACATCCATTGTATCTGCCAGTCGGTGTTTGGGATACACAGCTCCTAATTCTTTACTTAGGTACTTACCTTCACCATATATTGAGCGAGATGACGCAACAACTACTTTTTCTACCTGATGTTTCGTGTTAACTAAGATATCAAGCATGAGAGCCGTTCCATTAATATTTACATCAACATACTTCTGAACTTCATACATTGATTGCCCTGTTCCAGTTTCTGCGGCTAAGTGGACGATTGCATCCTGTCCTGCGATTGCTTTCTCCCACATTTGTTTATCCGTCACAGATCCTTCTATAAAATTAACCTTGTCTTTTATACTTAAAAACAATGAAGAATTGGATTTGGCATCCTCACCATGAATCTGTGGAGACAAATTATCCAAAACTGTAACGGTATACCCTTTTGCAATTAGTTTTAAAGCTAAATTTGAGCCGATAAAGCCTGCTCCTCCTGTAATTAATATGTTTTTCATTTTTATATTACTTTTTCCCATCTCTGGGTATCAAAATTAAATTTCTTCACAATTTTTGCGGGGGCACCAACAATCACACAGTAATCAGGGAATTTACCACGTACTACAGAATTTGCCCCTACAACACATTGTTTCCCTAATATTGTTCCTGCTTGAATTGCTACACCAATACCTACAAAACAGTTTTCACCGATTGTTGTTTCTTTAATACTCATTGGTTGATCAAGTATATGCTTACCTATTTCTTCGTACTCATGATCAATATTTGTTATGAATGTATTTGCTAATATTGTTGTGTTTTTGCCAATTATTAAATTTGATGCTGAGGTTATATGAACATTTTGCCCAATAGCAACATTCTCTTGAATTTCAATTTTAGAATTATCACCGTGAACTTCCAATCTTACGTGAGGAAATATCCTTACCCTCTTATTTATATAAATTTTACTAATGCCCTTCAATATTATAGGTTTACCTATATAAGAGGGAATTGCAAATTTACCAAAGAAAGGCTTATATAAGAGCGCTCTTAATACCCAAAACATTTTATTCATTATCGTAATTTTACTATTAAAACTCTTCTAAAATACTTTATTTTAATATATGAAAAATAAAGTAAATACTGAAGATAATTCATATAACCTAACTCTAACATATCTTTCAGATTTTTTATCTCTCCTTCATGCATTCCTGCCAAATTTCCAGACAAACCGCTATGTCCATATAATGGTTTCAAATCTCCTGCAATTGCAAAATTTTTGTTGATCACGACCATTTTCCCAACTTTACTAAATCGTAACCAAAGATTGCCATCTTCACAATATTTTTGCGACTCATCATAATTTCCAGATTTCTCAATCAATTCCTTTTTGAAAACTGCTGTTATAGTCGAGGGAGCCATCTTTATCATCAACTTCCGAAAAGTTAATTCAAATAGATCATTATTTAATCTGTAAGGAAACCCCAACTGCAAGTTATTATGCAACGTACCAACAAAATCAACTTCATTATTTTCAAATATATTCATTTGTGCGGCTAACTTTCCATCCAACCAAACATCATCAGAATCTAACAAAGCGATAAACTTTCCTTTTGCCAGTTCTATACCTTTATTCCTTGCAGCAGAAGCTCCTTTATTTTCCTGACTTACTAATATTATTTCACTATTTGACTCTGTCAAATAATCACTTACTATGGAAAGAGAATTATCAGTAGATCCATCATTTATTACAATAATTTCTAAATCAAAATCACATTTTTGACTTTCCACAGATTTAATACACCTTACAATGGTTTCTTCCGCGTTATACATTGGAATTATGACTGAGATCAAGTTATTTTGCATATTATTGCTTATTTTTTACTTTTATATATTAACGTAATACTTTCGAATTGAGATCTTTAACAAAGCTATTTAGTGTACTTCGTTCCGATTTGTTTAATACTTTACCATCATATTTCTTTATCAACATATCTACCTGTCTCTTATTTCTCTTTCCTAGATACGCATTGAGGAATTCAAAAGAAAGTCTTTCTTCTTCCACACGATTCCTAATTGTCGCCTCCGATGCTAGATTCGCAGCTTGACTAAATAATTGTTGTCCTTTATTCAAAAAAGAGCCTTGATTTAGGAAACTATAATCCGTCTGATAAGCAGCTAATACTCTGGGGGTAGATAAATACGTTTTTTCTACTAGCTTGTAATACTGATAGAGCGGCTCCGATGCTTCTTTAAAATAGCCCCGAAAAAATTGTTTTATTAACACTTCCTGATCCAGTTTAGGATTCCACATCAACTTGGCAAGTACCCAAGCCTTCATATCCTCAAAATAGCCTACTGTATTTAAATTATCCAACATAAAAACACCTGTAAATCCATTAGATGCTAATATTCTTAAGTCAGTATTTAACCTTCCAAAACTGGGATATGGTAATGCAGGGTATTTGAAATTTGTGTTATATCCCCAATAAAACAACTCGCCCCCCCCCTTCAACCATCCTTGTAACCTTTTAAAAGGCTTTCCGTTAATAGGAGAATCATAAGCATATCCCATATTCGCGGTAATAGGAGCGATACGAACAATCAGATTTTTAGCCGAACGCACCTGATTGGGTGGGGGTTCGGTTGCCCGGTAGGCTAATGTTTCTATTTTCTTTCCAGGGTATTTTTTTACAACCTCGGCAGCAATATCATTGAGAAATTGTAACAACAAGTCAGAGGCATTGAGACTGTTATCCTTAGGTTTTGTAAAAAGTGTATTGTCGTTTTGAGAAATAGAAATTATATCGTATTTGGGATTAGCAGCGATCCAAGATAATGTATTTTTTAGAAACTCGCGCTTCATGTTTTCATTATAGAAATACGGTTGTGTCTTTAAGCCGTTCAGATTCGGATCAAATACTTTCAGAGGTTGCCCTGTTTTTGGGTCTAGAAACCACTCCGGATGGAGCTTGCCATAAGTTGCGTATGGTAATATTGTATTAAATGTATGACACCAGCCCAAAATTTTATTTACAGTTCCCCAATCGGAATCTGTTGGCTGAAAATCCCCATTTTCTTTTAATATAGCTGCAAATTCTTTGTTCGTATTCGCATTATTGGAATACCCACCACGATAGTAGAACGGAGGAGTATAAACTATATCTTGGGATTGGATCTGTACACCATTTGTATATTTGGGATAATCAAAATCAGTTGGTGTCCAGAAATTTATTCTAACAAATTTTTCCAGAAATTCATAAGACGCATATAATACCGCTCGACCACGTTCACCATGAATAAAGATATCATTGCCAATAAATTTAATCACAATACCATCACGACCCACCAAACGATTAATATTTCCTACCTTCTTACCGAATGTCGACGTGTTACCAATAAAAATTCGATTAAGTGTGGTGGTTTGACTCTCTGAAATTATCGAGAAATTTCCGTACACTGAAAGATGTTTCGCTAATTGAGCAGCAGCATTACGTTCTGTAGCGGTGGCTCTCACCGGCACAACAATAGCGTGTTGTACCTTACTTCCTTTTACCAATACGATACTATTGTTACTCCAACCTTTGGATAGGAATAATAAAGAAAATATCGTTATACAAAGTATTCTAACTTGTATAAAAAACGTTCCAACTTTCATTGCTATTTTATTTTAATTCTCAATAATAGGGCCAAACAATTTTTTGTAGATTATCAGATTAGCTTACAAAACTCATTGGCTACTGTTTCACTACGAAATGCTTGTACAGGCTCGTATCGTTTTCTAATAAAACGGTGAAAATATTCCAAATCCACTGAATCCTTTTGCAATTCATCATAGGTAACAATAAAACATTGTTCAAATTGTTCCAAAAATTTAGCTACAGGTTCATTTTTACTATACATTACACATAAAATCGGTAAATTCGTACCTAAATAATCATAAAGTTTTCCTGGGATTTGTGTAGAATCTTTCGAATTTCCAATTAAAATAAGTACATCAGTTATCTTATATTCTTCTAAAATATCCTCGTAATTTACGGATCCTTTAAAATTAATATTCGAATAATTTGAAAAATCCAGTACCATATCTTCAGAAATACTTCCAAATATATCAATAGAATTAGATTGCAAATCTAGCTTCGTTGAAAACCATTCAAAAAACAATCCAATATTACGCCCATGGCTTAGAACACCAGTATAAAGGAAACGAAAATTGGTCTGAGGGATATCTCTATTATAAATAGGAACAAAATAGCTTCTTGGTATATACGCAATCTTTGTTCTGAACATCGGATATTTATTAGCAATATATTCCTTTGTTATTTTAGAAATATAGACAACTTTATCCGCTTTGTCCAAAAGATAATGTTCCTTATCCCGAATTCGATTTTTCGAAATTCTATCCAAGTTAACATCTTCTGCCCAAGGATCACCCCAAATTTGTATCCAATTTATTTGAGGACGAGCTAGTTTGAGCTTCAATGCAGCAAAATGCGAACTTTTGGTGTCTGATGAAGACACAATGAGGTCATAGTCCTCAAAATTTTCGGGTCGCAATAGATCTATAAAACGCTTATGGGTATCTGGGAAAAACAAAAATGGTCTGATTTTGTTAAATAAAACTTTAAAAACTTTGGATCTCTTTATAAGTCGCTGACTGAATGATATCCCCTCTGTATTACCTGTTTCTCCCAAAAAAGAGATATCACAAGAAATCGTTTTATATAATTGATTCTGTTCGGTCTCATTGACAGCTAGTGTTACAACACGAACCTCATGACCATTTTTTGCCAGACCGTCTACTAAACTCATGTTGCGAATGGCGGCAGAGGAATTCTTTTGACAAAAAAGACTACATATATACAAAATCTTCATAATTTATTATCGTTTTTCATTATAAGGGGATTGATCAAAATTATACCTGAACCGCTCATTATAAGAGGGCTTTTCTTCGTTTAAATATTCCAAATAATTAGTATATGGTACATATTTATAACTCGATGTAATCAGCGTATACATATTACTAAATAAATAGAAATAGAACAGGATATAAACAACTGGCCGGTATCTCAAACTATAGATATTAAAGAGCATGGTAGCTCCAACAGTAAAGAATATACTATATAATAGTGTAAACCGCATAAAAATAGGAAAGGTCACCGATAAGCGATACAAAAAAAAGAAAATAACAACCTGGTTAAAAAAAGTCAGTCCATATTTCCTGATGATCGCATCTTTATTCAATACCAATATTATATAGAGGATACTCCTCAACAGGAGCCCCAGGGTAATGATATTTCCCTCGGTGGCTTCATTATCCTCAGCAAAATAAATCGCTATTTTAGAGCCTATAAATGGGATACCTGCAAAAAAGCCACTTATCCCACTTTTTAACATAGATGACAAGACAACTAAAGCAGCATAAAAAGCAATATAGGTAAAAATCAACCGACCCTTAGAAGCATTCATATTACTCAGAAAGTACAAAAGTAAAAGTGCTAATGAAGACACGTGAAATAACGCTGCAAAGATCACGATAAGCAAGAACTTTCGAAAATCTCTATTCAAAAGATGCGGGATGGAATACAACGCGATGGTGACAGCGATCAGATTACGTAATGGACAATCTATAAATAAAAAAAGGCCAAAAAAACTTAAAAATAACGCCATTGCGTTAAAATAGTTGTTAGGGAGATATGAATACAGACGGATTGCAAAAAAATAAAAACAGACTAGTTTAATCAGAATAAAAAAGTGCCAAAAATCAACACCGAGGTACCTAAATGTTTTTAACAATAATAGAAACCCCGGCTCCATATTAAGCAAACCTGTTTGATACTTTCCTTCATAAACAAGTTCATATTGCCGCCAGTCACTACCATTCATATATGAAAAACAGAAAAATAGGGCAATCAATACTGTTCCTGCCACAATTAGGACCTTCCGTTTAAACAGTAGTTGAAAAAAAAACAGACTTGAAAAAACTAAAAAATATGGTATCATTTTATTAAGCCTTTAATCCCCTTTATATCTATTACAAAACATGCTTTCAAATACTCGGAAAACTTTACATCTATCATCCGACTTATCAAATATCGCCAAAAAGGGTAAATAAGCAATATCATAAGTACACTTAACGCCATTGTTAGTGTATAGATGCCACCTAACGAACCCAAATATATCGTTATTGGCATTAAAAAAAGCATAGCAACATTCCAGTAGAACTCGAGGTATGTCTTACCAGTCGCTATGGTCAGGCTTCCAACTGGATTAGCTGTCGATCGCGCAATCATATAGATACATAGAATACGAACAATCCATGTTGCGTCCAAAAAGGACTCTCCATACAGGATCCGGATAGCGAAAGGAGCAAATATGAAAACCAGGATATAAACAATTGTGTTCATAGAACCTATGATATTGACCACCTTAAGATAGGAAATTTTCAACTCCTCCGAAGAATGTTGAAGTTTGGCTAGCATGGGGGTTGCTACCTTAATGATAATGGGATTAAGGATCTGATAAGGTCTAAAGACTAACTGCTTAGCAAGGCTATAGAGACCAAGTACTTCAGGTCCCATGGTCTTTCCGATAATTAAAATATCAAAATCCCGGTTAAAATAATTCGCAATCTGTCCTCCCATCTGGTATAATCCCATCCGTAGAAAAGGTTTCACTTTGTCAAATTTACAATACAAAGTAATCCTGTGACCATGGCTAAAACTGATAATCAAAAATAAAATATTACTCAAAAAAGCCGTTATCAGTGTATTAGCCACCAAGGCATATACGCCGTATCCACGGATAGCTAATGTTACCGAACAGCACACTGCGACAAGTGCCGTGGAAATTTCGACAAGACTTATTTGCTTAAAGCGGAGCTCTTTCTCCTGTATGTTTTTAAATTGTCGCCCGATCCCATTGATCAACAAATTAATCCCCACAAGCGGAATCAAATGCTTAAGTTCTGGAAAACCGTAAAAACGACTAATCAGCGGACTCAGCAATAAAACGATTCCATACAGGAGTGCACTCATCAAGATATTAAACCAATATAAACTGGAATACTCCTCCTGAACCATATCCTGCTTATGCAAAATACCCACAGAGATCCCCATATCATTGAACAACTCGAAAAAACTTAACGAGAATACCACGATTGCAATTAAACCGAAATCTGCTTTAGGCACATAACGTGCCAAAACACCTACTGAAATTAAGGAACATAACATCAGTACCAAACTACTTAATGTAGTCCATTTAACTCCTCCTACAGCTGTTTTATTTAGCATTATAATTCTCTCATCATCGTATCAATGTTCTCTTTTGTGAACATCTCATCTATTAATTTTTGATTGTGTTGTATCTCGTTTTCGCTAAGACCTCCTAGATCATTTATATTCTTTAGATCATCTTCAAACGAAAAGACAATAAACCCTCTATCCCTAAAATAAGTAATCAGGTTATTCTTATTTCTTAAAAACACCTTTGCACCGTAATAGAGCAACATAAAGATATTTCCAGCTCCTTCTTGGCGTTTCATGCCGAATATGGCCACTTTTGCTCCTTCAAGTATCGCTGTATATGTTTTCAGATCTAGATAACTATCCAGGACAACAATATTAGGTGTTTTTTTATGCCCAACAAAATCAACAATCTCCTCACGTATTTCTTTTAAACCATAACTCAGCGGTATGATTAACTTATTTTGACCGCTAGGGTCTATTTCTTGAATTCTATCAACAATAGTCAAGTGATTCCCAAATAAAGATGCCGAATGATTGATGATTACATGTGTCTTTTCAATGTTATTAGCAGGAGCATGAAATGCCAATGCATTGTAATAAATAAATTGCTTCAGCTGTGCTCGCGTATTATAATACTCTTTTAAGAGCTTGTAGTCATTTTCATTCCAGAAACAAAAAAAATCAACGTTTCTAAAAAAATTCTTCATTGATTTGGACGCTCTCTGCCTCAAAAAGAATAAAGACCATAGATCAACTACAGCATTATATATGCTATTTTTATACGAGTTGATCGCTTTAATTGCGGGACTGTCGACACGATCAAAAAGATCAAATTTAAAGTCTTTATAAAGCTGGTTATACAGGTCTGCTCCAAAGAAAATCCAATACGTTTTGATAGCGCGATTTTGTGTGATCTTTGTTGCAATTGAAGCCTTAATGGGTGTCAAATAATGTACGAAAAGTTTATTCACACTTACTCCGGATATAATATTATTAATCTGTTTAATACTGGAATAACTGAACAATTTCACGTAATATACATCATCTACACCATCTAGCTTCGCATATTTAACTGCTTTAGCCTCAGCGTTAATGATATAAATATTCTTTCCGGGAAAATACTCCTCAAATTGTTTAACAGCTCCTATTGAGAATTTTTCGTCTTCAAGTAGATGTAGATTCATTTACTATAAAATTTTGCCGGAACTCCCACAGCAATGCTGTTATCGGGAATATCCTTAGTCACTACTGCGCCAGCACCTACCAGAACATTTGTGCCAACTTTTAAATTGGGCAGGATTGTTGCATTTGCTCCAATATGTGTAAAGCTATCGATATGAACTCGTCCCAATATTGTAGCATTGGGAGAAATCTCGACAAAATCCCCAATATTACAATCATGTGTGATAATTGCATTATAGTATATCAGAGAAGCAAGTCCTATATTTACACTATTTGATATTTTCACACCATCTAATATATTAGCCCCCTCTCCAATCTCGATATCATATGATCCGATCTTTGCATCTGGGCTAATAATTGAAGTTAACGTTCCACCATTAGCAGTAAACTTATCATACATTGTCTTCCGCAGACTTGGCTTCCCTATCCCGATCGAAAAACTGGAGTCAATCTCATTAAAATATCGCATTGCCTCTTCCATCGATCTTAGAATGGGAAATGTATCATACAATCTTTCAGGACCATTCTGGCTTAGGTCGTCAAAAAAAGCAAGTTTTGTCAACTGGTTATTTTTTCTACAAATTTCCAAGACTTCCTTTGCGAACCCCTTCGCTCCGATAATCAGCATACCTAGTTATTTTGTATTCTTAACATTAAGCGTGTAATAAGATCTACCTCCTCTTTCTCAAGGTCATAGTATAATGGTAAACAAAGAACTCTTTTAGACACATCTTCTGCAACAGCTAGTTCCTCTTTCTCAATATAAGGTAGAGCACTTGCTAAAGATGGGTAAAAGTATCTCCTTGTATAAATCTCATTTTTATCCAGCTCCTCTTTTATCTTTAGAAGAAGTTCTTCCGATTCCAACACAATAGGATAATAAGCGTAATTTTTAGTCGCGCCATCAAACCATTTTGGCAAATACGCCCGTAAATTTTTTAATTTTTCTTGGTAATATTCTGATAGATATTTCCTTTTTTCGTGAATCTGCGAAAGGTATCCTAGATTTACCAATCCCATAGCGGCGTGGAATTCACTATTTTTCCCATTAATACCCAACTCAGAAAAACTATCATATCCGGATATACCAAAATTCCGAATATGCGCCAATTTTTTTAATAGGCCAGCATCTTTCGTAACAATCAATCCACCTTCTACACTATGAAACAGCTTCGTTGCATGTAATGAACATGTAGAAATATCACCATATTCAAAAATCGATTTTCCATTGATCTGAACACCAAATGCATGGGCACCATCATAGATTACTTTCAAATTATGCTTGTTAGCAATCTTTTCAATTGCAACAACATCACAAGGATTACCATAGACATGTGTTGCAAGAATAGCTTGTGTGTTTTCAGTAATAGCTTCTTCTATTTTATGAACATCAATTGTTAGTGTAAATGGATCAATGTCGACAAAAACAGGACGACATCCTTCCCAAACAATCGTACTTGTTGTTGCGACAAAGGAGAACGGTGTTGTTAGAATTTCACCTGTTATATCTAAAGCCTTTATGGCCATTTGCAAAGCAACTGTACCATTTGTAACAAATAAAAGGTGATCAACACTTAAGGCCTCTTTTACTTTCATTTCCAAATCCGATGCCAATGGGCCCATATTAGTCAGCCATTGCCTCTTCCAAACTCCCTCGATTAATTTGTTATATTCATCCATGGGAGGTAAAAATGGTTTTGTAACCGGTATCATAGCGATGTTTTTTACTTTACTATTAATTATTAAATCGATGCTATCTCTTTATTGGTACTCTAGGTTATTCTTTTCAAATATGAGCCATAACCACTTTTACCATACTTTTCTGCTGCTATTAGCAACTGGTCAATCGAGATAAACCCTTGACGATATGCGATTTCTTCTATACAAGAAATACTAAAACCTTGTCTCTTTTGAATAACACGCACAAATTCCGACGCCTCATGAAGTGACTCAAAGGTACCTGTATCCAACCAAGCGGTGCCTCTATCCATTATGCCGACTTCCAATTCTCCTTTTTCAAGATATACTTTGTTAACATCAGTAATCTCTAACTCACCACGGAAAGAGGGTTTTAGATTAGCTGCGATATCAACAGCCTGATTGTCATAAAAATACAAGCCTGGAACAGCATAATTGGATTTTGGTTGCGCTGGTTTCTCTTCAATAGAAAGTGCCTTTTTATTTTTGTCAAATTCAACCACACCATAGCGTTCAGGGTCATGTACCTGGTAGGCAAAGACGCAACCTCCTTGGACGTCATTTTTGCTCTGCAAAAGTTTCGATAAACCACTTCCATAGAAGATATTATCACCAAGAACCAAAGCTACTTTATCATTACCAATAAATTCCTTACCAATAATAAAGGCCTGCGCTAAACCATCAGGGCTTGCTTGTATTGCATATTGAATATTACAACCAATCTGCGAACCATCCCCCAAAAGGGTTTGGAAGGCCTCAGAGTCATGTGGTGTTGTAATAATAAGGATATCTCTTATGCCTGCTAAAAGTAACGTTGACAACGGATAATAGATCATTGGCTTGTCATAGACAGGCATAAGCTGTTTACTAACAGCAATGGTCAAAGGGTATAGCCGAGTCCCTGAACCACCGGCGAGGATAATACCTTTCATATTATTTTGTTTATTTTAATTGTTTAAATCAGATAACATTTGCTGGAGGCTTTCCTCCCAATTCGGCACTTCAACGCCGTATTGCGCTTTGATTTTTGATTTGTCCAAAATCGAATACCGGGGTCGTTTTGCTGGGGTCAGATAAGCAGTTGTCGGAATAGCATTGATTTTGCAGTCGAGACCTCTGATTTCTCGAATTTTAACAGCAAAATCATACCAGGAAATTTCGCCATCATTGCTATAATGATAGATTCCGCCTCGCCAATTAGCCGCGTCCACAATATGAATAATTGCCTTTGCTAAATCTTTCGCATAGGTCGGCGATCCAATCTGATCGTTGATAACGGATATCTCATTTCGTTCTAACATCAAACGAATCATAGTCTTCACAAAATTATTGCCATAAACAGAATAGACCCACGAGGTCCTGATGACAACTCCTTCAGGTAGCCATTTTTGAATCGCTTGTTCTCCACGCAGTTTACTCAAACCATAGCTATTGATTGGGTCGACTGATGCATCTTCTTTTAGTGCCTTGTCCGAATTACCGTCAAATACATAGTCCGTTGAAATTGCGATTAATTTTGCACCATGGACCCGACAATATTGTGCAATTTCTTCTGTTGCAAGATGATTTACCTGATCGGCAAGTTTCTGCTCTGACTCAGCTTTATCCACAGCTGTGTATGCTCCTGCATGGATAATTAAGTCTGGCTGATAAACGGCCAAAACATCTTGTATAATCATTGTTTGATCCAAAGGCAACTGATTCCGACCCAGAAAAAAACATTCTTTTTCGGAATAATTTCTCAATAGATCTTTAAGTTCTGAGCCCAATTGGCCATTTGCACCAGTAATAACTATCTTCATACGCTAAAAACCTCCCGAAAACTCAGGGCCTGTTTGTCCTTATCTGAAAGAATCATTTCTTCTTCTACGATTTGCCAATCTACAGCCAAATCTTTGTCCAATGGATGTACACCACATTCGGAGTCTTTATTATAAAAGTTATCGCATTTATAAAAAAAAGTCGCTGACTCACTTAACACAACAAAACCATGCAAAAATCCCCTTGGGATAAACAACTGTAAATTATTTTCGTCCGAAAGTTCAATAACGATATGTTCACCAAAAGTTGGCGAATCTGAGCGAACATCAACGGCAACATCAATAACACGACCTTGAATCACTCTGACAAGTTTCGCTTGTGCATAGTCTCCCCCTTGTGCATGCAAACCTCTCAAAACTCCTTTACTTGAAAAAGATTGATTATCCTGAACAAAATGTGTGTCAGTACCCGTAAGTTCATTGAATGTTTTTTCATTAAAACTCTCAAAAAAATAGCCGCGACTGTCACCATATTTTGTCGGTTCCAAAATATAACATCCTTGCAATTTTGTCTCTGTCACCTTCATACTAACCCTGATATTGTTTTTTATAGTAATTTTGGTATTCACCCGAAGTTACTTGGTCCAACCAGTTTTGATTGCTTAAATACCAATCAATAGTTTTAGATAGTCCCTCTTCAAAAGTAACAGATGGTTGATATCCCAATTCCTGATTGATTTTGGTCGCATCAATTGCATAACGCAAATCGTGACCAGGGCGATCTTTGACAAAAGTAATAAGCTGAGCCGAGGTACCCACATCACGCCCGAGCTTCTCATCCATCTGCTTACACAACTCTTTCACAAGGTCAATATTTTGCCATTCATTAAAACCGCCTACATTGTAAGAGTCTCCATTTTTCCCATTATGAAAAACCAAATCAATAGCTTTGGCATGGTCTATGACGAATAACCAATCTCTCGTAAACTTCCCATTCCCATAGATAGGTAGGGGTTTATTGTTAAGAATATTATGTATACACAAAGGAATCAACTTTTCTGGGAAATGATTGGGCCCATAATTATTAGAGCAGTTAGTCAATACTACTGGAAGTCCATAGGTATCATGATATGCCCGCACAAAATGGTCAGAAGACGCTTTCGAGGCAGAATAAGGGGAATGTGGGTCATAAGCTGTATTTTCTGTGAACAAGCCTATTTCGCCTAATGTACCATATACCTCATCCGTAGATACGTGGTGAAAACGTTTCCCTTCAAAATTATCTCCCCAAATTGTTTTAGCTGCATTCAGCAAATTTACTGTACCGATCACATTTGTCATTACAAAAGCAAGTGGATCTACAATTGAACGATCTACGTGTGATTCAGCTGCCAAATGGATCACTCCTTCTGGTCTATATTGCTTAAAAATAGAAAGTATATTTTCCGCATCTGTAATATCCGCTTTTACAAAAGTATAATTCGACTGATCTTCAACATCTTTTAAATTGGCGAGGTTACCTGCATAAGTCAAAGCATCCAAATTAACTATTTGATAATTGGGGTATTTTAACACAAATTCGCGGACCACATGCGACCCGATAAAACCAGCTCCTCCAGTTATTATTATTGTTTTCATTCCTCTATTTATTTGTAACTCCACAAAAATCTAGTACAATTTTATTTGGATCAAGATTTAATGTTTTAAATTCATTATGTGCGACTAAAAACACAACAATATCCGCTTTGTCGGCGGCTTCAGTATAATTTGTTAATTTGAAAACTTTGTGTTCATGCACATTCGGTTCAACAATATACATATCCGCATCCCCAGAATCCTGAAGTACTCTCTCAGTAATATGAATAGCAGGCGACTCCCTTAGATCATCAATATTTGGTTTAAATGCTAAGCCCATAATAGCAATCGAAGGCTCACGCCCATTCTTTATCTCGAACTCAAGCCGTGCTGATTTTACTTTTTCAGCACACCAGAAAGATTTGTAATTATTTGTTTCTCGAGCCTGCGCAATCATACGTGATTCCATCGGAAAATCTGCCGTCAAGAAATAAGGGTCAACCGCAATACAGTGACCACCAACACCACAACCCGGCTGTAAGATATTAACCCGCGGGTGTTTATTCGCCAAACGAATCAAATCCCAGACATTAATATCCGCCTTGTCACAGATCAACGAAAGTTCGTTGGCAAAAGCAATCTGCGAATCCCTAGAAGCATTTTCGGTTAATTTACACATCTCCGCAGTTCGGGCATTGGTAGGATGCAATTCACCCTTGACAAACTGGCCATAAAATGCCAGTGCTTTTTCAGTGGATGCTTCATTTACACCGCCAATCACACGATCGTTGTAAACCAATTCGTGCATAACGTTACCCGGAAGAACACGCTCTGGACAATAGGCTAGAGAAATCTTGCCCTCAAGCTCTGGACGATTAGCAAAGATCAACGCCATCATCTTTTCGGTCGTTCCAACTGGTGAAGTCGACTCGATCACGTATAAATCGCCTTCTTTCAACAAAGGAATGATACCTTCGGTAGCGGCCTTTACATAAGATATATCAGGCTGATGATCACCTTTGAATGGAGTAGGAACCACGATCAAATACGTATCTGCCTCAACAGGTTTGATACCTGCCTTTAAAAAACCATCTGCAACAGCTTTCGCGACAGCCTTATCCAAATCAGGTTCCACAATATGAATTTTACCTGCGTTAATGGTATCAACAACATGCTGTGAAATATCTACACCATGAACAGCTATACCACTGTTTGCAATTAATGCCGATGTAGGCAATCCTATATATCCTAGACCAACGGTTACTACTTTTGCTTGCATTGATATGATTTATTTTAAGTTTTTAATAAAGTTAACAATTCTCTCACAGGCTTTTCCATCACCATACGGATTATGTAATCCACTCATCTGCCGATACCGACCTTCATTACTCAATAGATCTTGAGCTTCTGCCACAATTTTTTGTGTATTTGTTCCTACTAAAATAACAGTACCTGCATCAACCGCTTCTGGTCGTTCGGTCGTATCACGCATAACTAAGACTGGCTTTCCAAGACTAGGTGCTTCTTCTTGCACACCACCTGAATCTGTAATAATCAAATAAGATTTATTCATCAACCATACAAATGCCGGATAGGCCAAAGGATCAATTAAATGAATGTTATTTACGTCTGATAGAATATCGTATACAGGCTTTTTTACATTTGGATTTAGATGTACAGGATAGATAATCTGTACATCCGAATTAGAAAGCGCAATCTCCTTTAATGCTTGACAGATATTGATAAAGCCTTGACCATGATTTTCACGTCTATGACCCGTCACTAAGATCAATTTCTTCGCTGTGTCTACCAATCCTGTTAACCGGTTAATTTCATTATTTTGTAGGTCTTTTACACGACCTGAGCTCTCAAATAAAGCATCGATCACCGTATTTCCAGTAACAAGGATATCAGCATCTTTAATATTTTCACACAATAAATTTTGACGTGAAGCCTCTGTAGGAGCAAAGTGATAATCACAAATACGGCCAGCAACCTGTCTATTGATTTCCTCGGGAAATGGAGAGCGCTTATTGTGCGTACGAAGCCCAGCCTCCACATGACAAACCTGTGCTCCCGCATAGAAAGCCGCAATGCTTGATGCCATAGTTGTAGTCGTATCTCCATGCACATAAACATAGTCTGGCTTAAAGTCCTCCAATACAGCCTTCATTTCAGTGATAATGTCTGCTGTCAACGAAAAGAGATTCTGATTTGGTTTCATTAAATTCAAATCATAATCTGGTTCAATATCAAAAAATTCGAGTACCTGATCTAACATCTCTCGGTGTTGTGCAGTAACACAGACCTTTGTCTCAAAAAATTTGTCTTTTTGGAACTCTTTCACCAAAGGGGCCATCTTAATAGCTTCTGGTCTGGTTCCGAATACAATTAAATTCTTCTTCATATATTAAATAGACAGATTACAAACTAAGCTTCTAGAAATTGTGTTATTAAGATCAAAGCGTGTTGTCCTTTTTATTTTTTAGTATTTTCAAATAGCACTATTTTTCGCATGATATTGGCATTTTCAAAACACAGTCCTATATCTTTTCTCAACTTTCCCCCAACCTTGTCCGCTAACTGCAATAAATATGCCTGTTTTATATTTTCACCTAAAATTAACACATCAATTTTTCCGGAATCTATTCCCTCCGCATAATCTCCGATTAAACTAACTTCCTGAATATCTCCCGCCTTTTGTAGGATTTGCTCCACAATGTCATCAATCCCCAAATAGGTATGAATTAATTTCTGTAAAGGCTTAAATAAAGAATGTTTGGTATTGGCTCGGTATAATATTTTGTTCTTATCCGTACTTTTTTCCAAATAACCAGCTTCGGACAATTGATTAAGTTCCTTCCGAATAGCATTGGTGGACTCCTGAAATTCCTCTGCCAAACCTCGTAAATGCCCCTGGTTACTTGCTGACACAAAAAATTTGATCAGTAACTTCAGTCGGGTTTTGGATGTAATTAATGATTCCAGCATGGCTTAGTCTAAATCGAGTAACAAAAGTACTCAATCTAAACGACCCATGCAAATCAACAAATTGTTATTTTTATTTTAAATATTTCCAAAATCGGCAAACCAAAGAAAAAATCCACGTGGAACAAGTAACCTATATGAAATATAATCAGCCTTTTAAGTAGCTTCTGCCGGATATAATCAAAATAAGATTAGAAAGCTATCCACCCTAAATCTCCACGTTTTTATATAAATCAGAAATCGATAGCACAGCCGTAAAGGTCTCTTGGCGGCTCTGTTCAAAGTGAAGGATTCCAGAAATACGGACGCGTTCTCCTTTTAAATCTTCAACCAAGGCTTTTTTCCTGATCACTTTAAAACGAACCGATACATCAGATTTTGAATCTTCCTTCTGCTCAAATGGAATAACTAAAATCTGTTCCAGGTTGACATTGAGAGCATCATGTAAAGGCCGAACTTCTCTGATAACAATATTTTTAAGTTTTTGATCATTGCGTTCAGCCTTGAACACAAAAACACCACCTTTTGAGTTTCTATCACCACTATATTGCCCAGGGCGCTCCTGAAACATATAATTGACCGTCATGTCCACCGCACGATTAAAACTTTGCTTCTGTTGCTTTTTACGGATAAAAAAACAAATGGTAAATAATAATAAAATACAGATTGTTAGGACAGGTGTCATATGTTTGTTAAGTTTATGCTCAGCTGATTTTTATCGATTGGTCTTAAACAAATATAGCAATGCCAGTCTATTGACGACTCAAATGAGATACATATGTGATATACATAAAGCGTAATATTTTTACAAATAATTAATAACCAATCAAAAACAACATATTATTATTATTATATTATTAACAAATAGTTTTCTTAAAAAACTTCTATAAGAAGAATTATTCCAAGTTAAAATATTGCCATGCAAGATCCTATTGGTGGTATTGTACGTCGAGCTATTTTCCATATCTCTTTCTGATGATATCAAAGAAGTCTTTTGCTACTTTACTGGGTTATTTTTTTTAAAGCCCAGTGCGTCCAGGATCAACAGATCAAACCTCGGTCTTTTGATAAAGATCGGAAATAGGTAATGTTGCTGTAAATGACTCAGGTCTATTTTGTTCAAAATTCAAAACCCCTGAGATAGTTATCCGTCCACCGGTTAAGTTTTCAATCTTTGCTGTCCGTCTATTGATCTTAAAGCGAACGGATACATCAGATTTAGTATTATCTTTCCGTTCAAACGGAATAACCAAAATCTGCTCCAAATTAACATCTAGGGCAGAATGTAATGGTTTTACTTTACGAATAACAATATTCTTGAGCTGGTCATCGTTCCGTTCGGCCTTGAAGACAAATACTCCGCTTCTGGCATTTCTATCACCGCTATATTGCCCCGGCCGCTCCTGAAACATATAGCTGACAGTCATTCCAACGAATCTATTAAATCGTTGCTCAAGTTGTCTTTTCCTCCAAGAAAGATATCCCCCTAAAAATAAAAAAATAAGTATAACTATGGTCACCATATCATTATGTTGGTTAAAATTAAATGACTAAAGCGTTGCACACACGGGTGATATTAAACACTAACCAAATATCTGATATTACTATTAATTCAACATTAAATCAGCCAGGGACAAATAGGGGACATTTGAGAATGCACTCGCAAACAACCAGCTATGAAGATTAACTTTTTGTTAGCAAAGCGCCTTAGGAGTATAGGTTTTAATAAAAAGTACAATTCCGAAGCAAAGGAGCCGTTTCATAATATGTTCCGGCTCTTTTGCCAATTTAGTCAATCAGTTTGGACTGATGACGTTCTAATGTATTATATATTTTTTTGACGTCCTGCGACTTTTCTTTCTGCAGCACAAGAATGGCATCTTTGGTATGCACAAGTATACTATCTTTTAAACCAACAAAAGCAGTGTAGACATCTGTACCAATGACCATATTACCATTCTCATCAACAGGGTGTCCTGTTTGTTTGAGATAATCATACATGGATTCAAAGGACCCCAGATCTGACCATTGAAAACTTGTAGCAACTACGCGAATTTTCTTGGATCGTTCCATTACAGCATAATCAATGGAAATGGATGGAATTTCTTTGGACAAAGTTAAGTCAAGCTCCCCATTCTGACGATGCTGCCAGGCATTAAATGCTGTTGCATATACCTTAGGCTCGAAATTCTGTAACTCACTTAGGAAAGTATCCGCTCTAAAACAAAACATTCCTGAGTTCCATAGGAAGTTACCCCGCTCTATAAAATCCTCTGCAGTATCCTGATTCGGCTTCTCCCGGAAAGACAATACCTTATCATCTTTATACTCGATATAACCGTATCCCGTTTCAGGTCGTGTCGGCTGTATACCAAAGGTCACAATATAACCTTTGTTTGCTTTTTCTATACCAGCTTGAATAGCTTTCGCATAGGCCTCATCCCCAACGATAACATGATCCGATGGTGTGACAATAAGAATATCATCAGGCTGAGCTGCAAATGCGGCAAAGGCTATTGCAGCGGCAGTATTGCGTGGTGTTGCTTCAACAATATCGATATAGTCCACTTTATTGTTTTCCATCACTTCCCGGCTCAGCCCATGATTATCACGATTGCCTACGACAATGACCTGACCACACAAGGACTGATTGCGCTTGATAGTCATTTCAAACAAAGATCCCTCTTTGAATAAAGAGAGATATTGTTTGGGATAGCTCTTCCGTGATAGGGGCCATAGCCGGCTACCAACTCCTCCTGTTAATACAACATGGATAATAATACTCATGATCAATTAATTATTTCCCGCTTCCTTATCGGCTACGACTTTTCGTAAACCCGCGCTTGAAAAACGATGTGTACGCTTATTATAATAAATTTCAATATTTTCTTCCACACAGTAAGATCTTCCTGTAAAATCTGTATCACGATACTCCTCGCCTATAATACGTATATGAATCGGCAAGGCTTTGATCATATCAATCAAGTCCTGTTCGGTCTCGTAAGGAATAATCTCATCCACATAGCGGCAGCCCTCCAATTGGATATAACGCTCGACAATTGTTTGGGTGGGCTTTGCTTTCTCCGGAAATACCTCCGAAGGATCTGTATTAAGCCCAACAATCAGATAATCACAATGTCGTTTGGCCTCCTCCAACATCATAATATGTCCGGCATGCAATAAATCAAATACACCAAAAGTAATTCCGATTTTCATAGCTACTACTTGTTAGAATTAAAAATTTCTTTTTCGTCTGAATTAGCTTCCGCAACAATCTTACGTAGCCCTGAACTTGAGAAACGGTGGTCACGGCTATTAAAATATAATTCAATACCCGTTTCCCCACAATACGCTCTTCCAGTAAAATTCTTTTCTCGATACTCATCACCGACAATACGAACATCAATTTTAAAGGATTTCAGAATGTCTTCAAGATCCTGTTCGGTTGCATAAGGTACAATCTGATCGACATATTTACATCCCTTAAGTTGGATATAACGTTCAACAACTGTCTGAACAGGTTTATTTTTTTCTGGTCGATCCAAAGTAGGATCGGTCTGCAAGCCGCAAATCAGGAAATCACATTGTCGCTTGGCATCCTCTAGCATTTTGATATGCCCAGCATGCAGCAAATCAAATGCGCTAAATGTAATACCAATACGCATATTCTTGGCTGGTATATTTACCATAATAACACTAAAATTTAATTAATAAAGATACTTAAAGGTAATCCCTCTATAAATTTACCAAATATAAAATTATAATGGGAGAACATCGGAAAATAACATTTAGTTCAGCCGCAATTGAGGGAAATATCACACCCAAGAAGGGACATCGGCATGTCTAAGATATAGATTGGCGCAGGCCCGCGCATCAGAAAGCGCCTCATGATGGTTAAGTTCAATTCCCAACACCTCACAACAGGCATTCAATCGGGCGGGTTTAAAACCTTTTTCCTGATAAATCCTGAAGGTACATTCCCATTTTTCCATTAAACCCAGACTGTCGTAAGGCAGATTATAATAATTCATGGTCTTACGCAAAACGCCGCGGTCAAACAATTCATTATGTGCCACCATTATCCGGTTATTGATGAATGGGAAAATCCGGGGAAACAACTCCTTAAATGTAGGCGCTTGTGCTGTATCTCTTGGTTTGATACCGTGGACACGTGTCGTCTGCCACATATATTGGTTTTGAGGAGGCTGGATCAGCGAATAAAATTCATCAACAATAATGCCCTGCTCAACCACCACCAGCCCAATGGCACAAGCGGAATTTTGGTTGGCCGTAGCTGTCTCGAAATCTATTGCTGTAAAACTTAATTCTGATTGCATGTTCACTCCTCCTAAAAGTCTTGGTAAAATTACTAATTTTTTATTTTACCCAAAGCTGCAATCACAGACTATCAAACACCAGTGTGTAACAATTCGTCCCGCTCCTCCTTTCGAGGCATTTCAATAATTTTTGCCTCTTGAACTAATCTCACTTCTGGAGCCAATACTTTCTTGTTTCGCCACGCTTTAACCATACGAATGCGCTGACGACGGATGCTATACTCCAATTCACCTTTGATAAAATAATTATGAAAAATGTACTGTTTGACAACAAGGTAAAATGCACTCAGCGCAGACAATATGGCAATCGCAAACGACCATTGTACAAAAGCATCAAATTGAACAATATAAATAACCGACGCACCTAGGGCCAATTGCACTAAACCATAAACTGTGGAAACCAATAGGCTGCTGTGACCAACTTCATTGCTTAACATGTGTAGCAAAAATGTACGGTGGGGTTCGAAGATATGATAACCTTGATAAACACGACGAGCAACAGACCATCCGATCTCAATCCCATATACTCCAAGAAAGAGGATATAAGTAAAATCACCAGTTTTAAGGATTAATTTTCCCAGAGCAAACAATAGCATAAACGATAGTACTGCAGGCCCTACATCCCCGGCAAAACAGACAGCTTTCTTCCTAAAGTTAAAAAATCCAAAAACGACCACCCCCAATAAGGTATAGATCAAGAAATCTTGCTCGATATAATTTATGGTGGTATTAACATAAAGCAAAAGTCCTCCCATTACCAAGGTGCAAAAGGCGGTCATTCCATTGATACCATCCATAAAATTATAGGCATTAATTACCCCAATTGTAAAGACAAAAGCCAGTACAAGGTAATACCAGGGATAATTAAACACCCCAAACTCATACACCATAAGTAAAACCGATGCTAAATGAACTGTCAGTCTTGCTGTCGGATGCACCCCCCGGATGTCATCCAAGAAAGAAATATACGTTAAAAGCGTAAGTCCCAAAAAGAACAAGGGATACTGGAAATCAGTATTGACAAAATAAATAACCGAAGCAACAAAAAAAATAATACCTGCTCCGCGGATGGTTACTTTTGTATGGGAAGAGCGCTCGTTGGGCTTATCAATTATATTAAACCGATCTGCAATTTTTAAATAAAGAAACTCCAGAGCGAAAAGTAATATTAGGGTAAAAATATAAACCATAAAATGTAATTAGTGAGTCAAATAAAGCTGTGCAAATATAATAATATTAAGTTTTATTTAACAAACGTTAACCACACTATTTTCGCTACATTAAGAAAATGTTTTTTTTAAGACAGTTTTTGAGTGATTTTATTGGATTTAACTGAAATAGAACACATTCGAAACAATATACTTGCTTAGAAAAAATTATATTACATTTTTTAACTCAACACCTTATTCTCGATTTCAACATATATTTTTTGTTCGGAGAAGTTTTTTCTTACAAATTCAACACCATTTGCTCCATGTAGTTTTCTCAAATGAGGATTTTTGTAGTAAAATTCAAGAGCAGCAGCAATTTTTATTTCGGTAATATCTGTAAAAATACCTGTAATATTTTCTTCGATAGCATTAATACAACCAGTACTTCGGGTGGTGATAATGGGTAATCCACTAGCAGAAGCTTCCAATATCCCTACCGGAAAACCCTCTCGATAGGATGGTAATATAAATACATCCATTTCATTGTAACAGGAAGCCGTATCTTCTACAAAGTTAAAAAAACGAATTGAAGGTGTATTTTTAATTTTAGCAAGTGTGTCCCCTGGGATGGCATCTCTCGTTTCCAGCGGACCAATGATATGTAAAAAAATATTAGATTTTCCTTCAGCAAACCGCAACCATCCTTCTATGAGCTCAACCACTCCTTTATCTCGGACGAGCCGGCCAACATATCCTACGACGAAAGCACCATGTTGCTTTGGCCTATATTGAAAACGCTGTATATCTATCCCATTACAGGTTCCTTTTCCCAGTAAAATATTTTTAGCGGGATTATTCAAACGGTAGTCACTAGAAACTCTTTCGAGAGACTCACTCACAATGACTATATCTGTCGCTAACATCCCCACAAACCTCTCAATAAAAATAAGCAACTTTTTCTTAAAGCCTGGAGCGGTCTCAAAAACAACTCCATGCCTAAAAAAAACTCTTTTTTTAACCCCGGCTAAATAAGCTGCTGTCATGCCAATAAGCCCCCCTTTTGGTGAATGGGCTATTACGATCGGAAATTTTTCTCTTTTTATATATCTTGTCAATTTCAGGATAGACATACAATCCTGAATGGGCGAAATCGCCTTTAAAACAGAAACTGGGAATACACTGAAACCCTTGCTCTTAGCTTGTCTATAAAGATATTCGTCCTCTGTGCAAGCCAAGGTGAAATCGTACCCTTTATTGGAAAAATGCGAGAATTGATTTCCAAAAAAATGGTTTATAACAAAAGATACGTTAATTACATGCAATACTTTCTTCATTCCCTACGATTAAGTTGTCATTTGTTATGATTTTTGACCTAACGTTTCATACAACATCAGCAATTGGTTTACTGTTGTTTTCAAATCATACTGCTTAGCCTTGTCCAGGCATTTTCTCTGAATACTGTTGTAGTAGTCTTTTTCTTCCAACGAAAGTATCTTTGCAGTCAAATCCATTACATCTCCTTGTTCAAACAAAATACCGCCTCCTTTTACAACGTCGGAAAGTCCCGGTACGTTTGAGGCCACAACAGGTAATCCCGCCGCCATTGCTTCCACGGCAGCAATTCCAAACCCCTCCCAGTGTGAACTCAAAACGCCGATATCGCAAGTCTTAAGCAGCCTATCAACGTCATTTCGGATTCCAACAAATTTTACCCTATTCTCCAAACCAAGATTCATGACCTCTGCCAGAACTTGGTCTTTTAGATATCCATCGCCTACAAGCAATAGTTTATAGCGATGGGCTAATCTAGACAGACTTTTAACAACTACAATATGATCCTTTTCCCGTCTAAAGCCAGCTACCATAATAACAATAATATCTTCCTGCTCATATCCCAACATACTCCTATCATATTCTTTAGCGGAAATAAACCGATCTGTTTCGATACCATTATAAATCAGACAGAGCTTACTGTGGTGAACTCCTAAACTAACAAGCATTTTCTTTACCTCGGGTGTAATACAGACTATCTTTGAATATTTTAGATAAATTATTCGATCTAATATTCTAAAAAACCATGATTTTAATCTTCTATTTCCAGTACTATGCTCTGTAAAAACTAATTTTACATTAGAAAAACTTAAAAATTTTGCAATCGCGACAAAATACATAGCTGGGAACAAATGCACATGTACTAGTTCATATTTTCGTATAATCCAAATCAACCGAAAGATATGGACTGGATTATAGACAGAGCCTTTTGATAGTGTAATAATATTAACACGATCGTTTTTTTCAAGGCGTCGCACGAAGGGAGTGTCACTGCCGTCCAACAATAGCACATCTATTTGTAAATTTTTCTGCAACAAAGGGGCCATTGAGACCAATAAACTTTCAGCCCCCCCCACACCTAAATTATTGATAACATGAAGTATTCTCATCAATTCTTAAAACTATTGTCTAATAATGATAGACGATTATTTCCTTTGACTGCTTTTGATTTAGTATTGATGCTATCATCAAAAAAAAACTTATTCTTTTCAATTATATCAAGCTTGTCAATTGGTATCTCTCGCAGTATAGCAATATAGGATCGATCTTTATTTCTTAAAGCTATTTTATCCAAATAAGAGCTGATAATATTCGATCGAAAATTATTAAATTTAATATTGACTGGCTGCTCGTTGCTATTGATCCCACTGGACCAAAGATAAAAAGAGATCCTATTATCTAAAAGAGTATTACCCTTTATAGTGATATTACCCAAAGAGTTCTCGATATGAATGCCTCTATCGTATCCGCTTATATTATTGCCGTAGATAACACCATTCTTTGTAAAGTCCTCAATCACAATCCCACCACGACCAAGACTTCCGGTATATTTAAATCCATTGTTGATGGTGTTATTGAGAAAAACAAAATTATAGCTGTCGGACAAGTATATTCCATCGCCATAGCTATCTGAAGGCGAGCATCCCCAAACATCAACTATATTGCAATTTTTAATTTCTACTTTCTGAAATTTCACCTTATTTATTGATCTCGATTCCTTATTGGAAATATCAATACCATTTCCATAAAATCCACGAACCTCTACTCCATCAATCTCAACACTTTTAATATTGCTAATACCTATTCCATAAAGATGCCGAACTGAGTTATAAAACTTATTTTCTTTTCCCACACCCAAACCCGGCCCCGTGATTTTAAGATTTCGCAATAAAATTTCCCCTTTTCCAAAACTCTTTTTGTTGCTCGTTATAAAAAACCCTCGGTCTATATTTAAATTGTCAAATTTGATACTCGTAGCAACAGATTCTCCTTGAATTGTAAGCTGGTTATCAGCTTTAAATTCCACATTTAAACGCCCTTGGCAACGATACTTACCTTTCCCAAAAATTACGACTGAATTACTTTTTTGCAGAGCTACCATAAAACATTTATTGATTGCCTCAGTATTATCAAATATTCCATCTGCTTTGGCACCGAAGCTGTTCACATAGAAGCGGTCTTGGGCAACACAGCTTTTTAATATAAATTGAAGGAGAATTATTAATAAAATTATTTTTTTTGAGTGCATCGTTGTGTTTTTAACACGTAAAACCATAAAATCAAAAATATAAAGTAATTGATATCACCAATTCCTTTAAAATTTATGATCACTATAAATAAGCCCAAGAAAACACAAAATTTATCGATCAAAACATCATCGGCCATCTTCCTTATAAGGAATAAACTATAAAATTGCTGAAAGAAAAAAAAGAGTGACCCGACAACGCCATAGTAAAACCAAAGCCTCAGATAACCAATATCTGTGCCCATGTAATATCCGCTACCATCTGTAAACTTCCCATCACCTATAACCCATGTCCTGAAATTATCTGGGAATATATACATTGACTTCATATGCTCGGTTGAACTGGTGCTTCCTCCATCACCCAAAAAAATCTCAAAAGCATGAACGAAAGCACTTGACTCTGTCAATTGCGCTATTCCGAAATATAAAACCGGAATTAATAAAACTATCAAAAATAAACCGGCCAACAGCATTCGATTTTTGGCTGTATACCTTTTTAAAATACCCTTAGAAAAGCTAATGAAAGGTGTATATAGGTAAAAAATAGCAAGACCAAAACCAATCAAAGTAGTCCGCGCAATAAAAAGCCCCGTTAGAGCGATAAATGCAAAAATAGAAATTTGAAAAAGGGCCTTTTTCCTCAATCTCTCTTGAACAATGAGAACCGCAGAACATAATAGCCCCAATGATGAAATAACTCCACCAGTAAAAAATGAACCTATTCCTAAACCGATAAATCTCGACTGAAATTCAATAATGCTATTGATAACCAATTGTGTATTTTCATCTTGGTTCTGAATCATGTTAATAAGCCTTCCAAAGCCAGGGAAAACGAAGCCTAAAGCCGTTATCAGATTATGAAAAGCAATAGCATAAACAATCAATTTTAGAATATCTATTATTGAAAAATCAGTACCCCAATAATAAAACAGTAGCTTCATCATTCCGTAGGAAGAAAACAAAAAGATTAACGTAAGGACGATATTCTGTACAAACCAAAAATCAAAATGCCTATTTAATATTGATGAAATCAAAATAGGAAAAATGGCAAACGTCGTTAAAATTATTAATTTTATAATTGTATAATTCAAAAATATCTTACGTTTCCGCAAAATAAAATACACACCGATTAAGGCAATAATTAACCGTGTTCTCAGCACATAAGGGAAAGGCTTAAAGGAAATATGAAATAGGTATAAAAACATTAATATTATACTACATATTTTAAACCAAGCATTTTTTAACACGCTATTATTCATATTTCAATATTCTAATCAACCGTTTGAAAACAGCCAATAAAGTAAATTTATGAAAAAATAACTTCCACAGCGTCTTAAGTTGTCCACGTCTGATATGAAAGAAAATAATTTTCAAAAATTTTTCTCCTATCGTAGCTTCTAAAGACATTACAACTAGTTTTTCATTTAATTTACCTACCTTAACTAAAAATCGACTATAATTCAATAGGTCATCAACCAATATATTACTAATTTGGAGTTTTTCAATTTCCGATGATAACGATAAACTGTAATGCAGCTTTGACCAGCCCTCATTCAACAGAATTTTGTAATCGTTTAAAATAATACGATGAATATGTGAAATTTTATTATATCTGTCAATGGAATCATTTGATCCAATACTGGTTTGACTTGATGAAAGCACTCTATAACTTAGTAAAAACTTAGGAATGTTTTTTATATTTCCATATTTGGATAAATCATAGAAAAACTTATAGTCTTCGCAAAACTTATAATTCCTATCAAATCTTATATTATTCTTCCTTACAATATCGCCATCAAACATAGCTAAAGGATGAACAATACTGCTATTAAATAATAACTCGGTTCGCATATCGGCATCACTAAGTGGATAGTATCTTTTTTTCCGATATCCATCAAGTGAGACCGCAATGATTCCGCCCGAACATACAACAAGCTGTTCATCTTCTCTAAATGCTTTTAATTGGAATTCAAATCTCTTAGGATGGGCAATATCATCAGCATCCATTCGTGCAATATATTTCCCCTTGCTCAAACTTAATCCAATATTAAGCGTATCAATCAGGCCCTTGTTTGGCTGATCTATAAAGAGAATTCGATTGTCTCGAAATTTCTTTATAATATCCAGACTATTATCAGTGGAGCCATCATTGATAATAATTAGTTCAAAATCAGCAAATGACTGCTCCAAAATACTATTTATAGCTTCAGAGACATATTTGTCAGCGTTATATACTGGTAAGATAACGGAAAGCATTTTCATCACACAGTAAGATAATGTTTTAACTTTGCACTAATGCCCTCAACGTGTTTGAGATCGTTATAATATGTCTGGAATACATTTTTAAACATTTGAAAAATCAGATTAGAATCAACGGTTTCGGCCTCAAATTCTAACAACTTTACCAAAATCGAATCTACATTTAAAGAGTCAAATTTAATCTCAAATTTACCTAAATCTATATTTCTGTTAAAGTCATCCACAATAGTAGTATAGATAGGAATTACTCCCGCACTTAAATAGGAATTCATCTTCGTTGGAGTGGACACTTTATTTACTATATGATCCCTTCTCAGAAGAAACCCATATTTATATTTACTTAGCTCGTCTTGCAACAATTCAATAGGTACATATTTCACAAGCACATCATCAGCTCCGACCTCGTTAATGAGTGAATAAGCCCGACTAGTATCTTTCGTCAAGATGGTGAAGGTGGCATTTGGATAATATTGTTGGAAAGCCTTGTAAACCTGCAAAGATTCTTTTACACACTGCCAGTTAAGAATCCCACCAGCATAAACAAAATTCGGAGCGTTATATTTGTTCTCGATCATAAACGATCGTTTGTCCAAAGGGATATTATAACAAGGCATGATTGCGCTCGCCCCATCTAAATTCGTCCTATATTTTTTTGTATAATGCTCTTTCATTGCTTGGCTGACGAAAAAAAAGAAAAAAGGTTTTCTAAGCAAAATAAATTCCATAAGAGAATATTTAACTGCTGCCAATCGGCTAAATAGACTTCCATCCCCCGTCATTATGCGTTCTTCTGGGGCAATACCCTGAAACCAATGAATGACTTTTTTGCACTTACCAAAAACAGCAAATGGATCATTAATTCGAATAGTAACGACTGTATCTTCAATATGAATTTTATCAATTGCATCTATATACAAAACCTCATCAACCTCTTCAATCTTTTTGATTGCATCCCTAATTAAATTACAATAGTAGGTGGTAGCCTCAAAAAGAGCACCTTTTGGCAAAAAAAATACAACCCGATTTTTCATTTAGAATAAGTAATTAAAAAGCCTCATCGAACTAAAAGTTTTTGAATTAAGCTATCCCTGAAACCAATAATTTGGTCTAGGACAATTGAAATTTCTAGTCCAAATGTGTTTGTTTTTTTAAAATACAATAGTTTGCTTTTTCTAATCCAAACCTTTTTTTTGTCGCTTATCTCCACTTGAGAACCTCCTTCTAAATGAATAATTTTACTTTGAGGGATAACATGAACTTCTTTTTTGGCCTTAAAAACCCGATGTGTAAGTTCTGTTTCTTCGTAATACATAAAAAAATCCTCATCAAATCTACCCACTGTCACAAAAAGATCCTTCGAGATACATAGATCTGCCCCCGAAACATACCCTTTTAGCCGGAGGGGGCTATCACTAAAATTAAACACTAAGTTTTTCCCAAATTGAAGTTTGGAGAGAAGCATAAACAATAAACTATCCAAATCTCGTAGAATACCTGGAAGCCGTCTTTCAAATGAAACGCCAGGCTGCAAATTTACTTGATATAAATTGCCCCCACAGATCCCCACCTTTGGATTTCTCTCCATATATTGGTAGAATTCCTTTATTGCATTATTTAAAAGAAGAGTGTCAGAATTTAAAAATAATAAATATTTGCCTTTAGCATGCCTACTTCCTAAATTATTTCCTGCACCGAATCCATTATTTTGCTGACTTAAAATTAATTTCACATCTGGGAAAGTAACATTAAGCTTCTCAATATCTCTGTTAGGGGAGCAGTTGTCAACAACAATAATTTCGAACACTAGGTCGGCAGTCTTCTCATAAATGGATTTAATACAATTTAATGTTAAAGTGTAAGTGTTGTAGTTTACTATTATAATTGAAATATCCATAAACGTTATTTTAAACTCAAATTAATATCATAAACCACTTTCTTCCAATTGTATTTTACGTCTGCATATGTTGATATCTCTTGAGGACTAGGGATACTAAACTCATTTTGGTCACAATTTAAGATTAGTTTGGCCAATGTTTCATCGTCTTCCGCCTGAAAAATTCTACCATAACGCTCATTATCAGCAATATCCCTGGCTGCAGGAAAGTCAGAAGAAATAATAAAACAGCCATTCGATATTGCCTCAAGCAAAACTAATGGAAATCCTTCATGTCTAGATGTCAATACAAAAAACTTACACTTCTGATAATAATTCATTAATTCCGTCCGATCCTTTACTTCCCCCTTAAACTCTATTTTGTCAATTAACCACGGATAGTCTTTAAAATACTCATCAACAAACAATTGAAAACCACGTTCCAAGTGACCAATCAAAATTAATTTTAATTCTTTAGGATTTGCTGCTTTAAATGCTTTTAACAAGGTTTCTGTATCCTTTTGATAGCTCCCCAAACGTCCGACAGTTAATAAGACATTTTCTTTTTTGAAATGTTCATTTGTTGAAGGAATTATTCCATTTGGTACGTGTTTAACGCTAAACTTCCCGAACTCCTGAAACTGCTTAAAATCGTCATATGACTCTACGGTCAACAAATCCATTTTACTCATAAGATAATTGAAAATTTTCCGCTTCCAAGACTTCTTATAAAGTCCAGAAAAATCAAATGTGCTATCAAGATCCATTTTAAAATAAAACTTAGTTCTATTGAAAGAGAGTTTCTTAATCAGATAGGCTATGGACAACGAAAAATAATTAGGGTGGAACATCATTACGATATCAAATTCTCGAATGTGCAACAACAAAAACAACAGAATATTGACATGCTCATTTCGAAATATCTTTTTTATCCTCGCATATTTTACTCCTTTGATTTCTGTACCAAGGTATGGAAGATCTTTGGGGTCAGAATAAAACGCAATAGTAGACTCAAAATAACCCTCCTTAGATAAAAAATATGGTATAAGTCCCACATCTTTTGTGAGGTGTACATTCTCTCCTTTAGGAAAAACACATGCAAATTTTTTCATCTTAATCCCAATTTTTTACGTAAAAAATTCACCGCCAAATGAATCTCATTTATATTAAAAACAAAGCCAAACAGGACAAACAAAATAACCTCTGTAAAGCAAATCATAGCCACGCGTACCATTGAAGAGTGTATAGATAACTGATGAAATAGAAAGGATGTTGATAACGCTAATCCAATCGTCACTATACCAAGGAAACAAATAAATCTTAAAAAGAATCTAATCACTGTTGATTTATCATAAGGGTAATATGTAAACATAAACGCCGCAGCGAAAAGATGAGAAAATAGAATACTAAAAGGGAAAATCTCGACTCCAAATTTATTAACAAAAGTCAGATTTATAATGATAACTGCTAACTGAGTCATTGTACCTGATAATGCATTCATTTTGTTTTTCCCAATTGCCAGCATACAGGTCCCAAAAACAACGTAAAGAAAGACTGTAAATGCGGCTAAAGAATAATATTTGTTTAGTTCAATAATCTCGAGTAAGGAATTATGGTCTACGGAAGATTTACCATAAAAAAACATCATTAAATCCCCTGATCCGATCATCATGAAGACACAAAAGAAACCGATTATCAGGAGCCCTAAACCAAAAGAATCCAAAAAGCACTTATCAAATTCACGCTTGTTATTATTGACGAATAAGCGTGTTATCGTAGGGGTCAGTACCGTCAAAACAACGCTAGAAATTATTACATTTATCATATCTGGAAATTTCTTCGCAAAGTCTATTATAGAAACTGCCCCGGTACCAACGGAAGATATGAGCTTCTTTTCAATGACGCTATTAATCTGACCGATTAAATATGGAACAAACAATGGCAAAGCAAACAGAAAGAAAGTTCGAAAATAAGTAAATTTAGGTTTGAACTTCTTAAAAAGGGGTATTTTTAACTGTTTTATTTTATAGATTATAAAGAAAATAAGCAGTAATAAACTTATAATTGAGGCCAGCAACAAAACATATATTCCGAGTCTATCTACAAAGAATATTAGTATAAGAATATTTAAAATCTGAGAAAAAAAGCTTGCAATTTCGGGCACAACAAATGAATCAAATGCATTCAAAATAGATATACCAATTAAAGAAGCTTGGTTAATCAGTAAAATTGGGGCTACTAAGCGTAACATCTCAATAAGCTGTTGCCGTCGTTCGGCGCTATATCCAGTTGATATGACGTCTACAAAGGAATCGGTAAACAAAAACAAGATAAGGACAATAAGACATGAGAATAAAAACATGTAAAAAAGTAGCGACTGCGTTGCTGAAATAGCTTTTCCCGGGCCGTCAAGTTCTTTTATGGTAACAAATTTAGCTCGGAAAACATCATTTATAGGTCCCCACACCGCAGCATCTAAAGTAAGTATCAGAGAAAAAGATAACAACCAAATATCTTTTTCAATAGATACTCCAAAATATTTAGCAATCAATGTGTAAGAATACAGTGATACAGGTATCTTTAAGATTTTAAGCAAAAACAGAAGAGTAGAAATACGTCTCAATTTACAAATTTAAGTAAGGAAAACATCTTTAAACTTTTGCATCACGTTAACAGGAGAAAATTGCTCATATCTTTCCTTTGCAGATTTACCTAAATCACTTGACATCAAAATTGATTTCAATTCTATCTCAGAGCTGTAATAATATGCATTATCTCCTAAAGTTTCGATGTGAGATCGTTCAGGTGAATTTGCATATGTTATAATTGGGACATCCCGTATTGCAAATTCTCCGATAGCCATTCCAAATGTTTCTCCCCGCAAACGCGCATGTAACATCGCAAAACATGTATTGACAAATCTAGCCTTATATTCCAAATCAGAATTTGGAGGAAGGAAAATTATATTTTCGTATTTCCGATTTCGTTGCCAAAAATATTTCGATTTCGTAAAATCATCAACACCCATAAAAAGGAAATAAATATTGTTATTGTCTTTTGCTATGCGCTTAACCAACTTTCTAACAAAATTGATATCGAAACTATCTGCCCCCCCGTAATAACCAAAAACTCTTGCAGTTTCTGGAATATTCAAATCGCGATGCAGACTTTTTTCTGTAAAGGGGAGATCAATGATATGAGGTACGTAAGTGGCACCCTGTCCTACTTCCTTTGCCAACCAATCTGACACATAAGCGTAAACGTCTCCATGTGGTTCATAAACTTTAAATACCGCATGTACACAACATTTACATTTGTCTGTATTAACTTGATCCTTCTCCCCACTCTTGATGGCATAAAAAACATCCGGCTTTTCCTTCTCAATAATAATAGACAGATCTTCAACGGTTTCATAAGAAAAGACTTTAAATCTATTCTTAAATTTAGCGATTGCGGATTCTGAATTATATAAACTTGACTTATTATAAACAATAACAGACTCATTTCCAAGAAGTTCCATGTTGTAATAAGCATAATCATACAGAGCCACAGACGTCCCCCTATAGCTTAACTGATTTTCGTGAAATAGAACTTTCATTTTTTTAACTTATCTAATATTTTAGCACCTATAATCTTTAGTCTCTGGAAAGTTGAATATTTGATCAAGTCTTCATGTTTGAAAAGACCTTCTCCATGAGCAACTTTAAAATGCTGCCTAGGCCACCAATATGCTATTTTTCTCTCTAAATCAATCGATTCTCCCAAAAATTCTTTAGTAACCTCTATATAAAAATCTTTTTTGAACATGCAGGGGTTATTTGTCCAATTGCCATATCGAGAGGTCGTAATAAAATGCTCTTTATACTTTGTTATTTTATCAGGGAATGCTAATGCAGGATCTAACCAGTGTATAGAGTCTAATAAATGTGGGCTAGTAATCTGGTGCCACTCATCGTAATACTCCAGTTCTCTTCCCTTCAAACTAAAAGAATAATGTGGATAACCAGGACGCTTTCTATGTCTATATCGAACTACATGAAACCCCTCGTTTAATAAAGAAAGACCTTGATTTAGTCGTTTAAAAACTATTTCTTTAGGTTCGATTAGCTCCCAATCATGTTCCAATAATATGATATTTTCATTTTTTGCTCTCGCCGCAAGCGTAGCAAAAGCTCTGCCGATACCAATATTTTCTTCAAATCCAATATAATCGACCTTAAATTTTTGTGCCAGCTCCAAATCCTCATCCGAAATTTCCTGAAAGAGAATGAGAATCTCATCACACACATCAAATAATCCATTTCTTTTATAAGAGTTTAGAACATTTTTTAAATTTCGATGGCTTTTCCACGCCAAAACAGCTATGGTTATTTTTAATTTTTCCATACTTTGATGTTCTAATTGAGTTTTGAAATCCACCAGCCAACAGAAAAAACAAATACTAAAATAATAGAACATACTAATCCTCCTATGATCGAATAGGAGAAAACAGAGAATGCTTTTTTATTGATTGGATATCTTGGCTCATCCAAAATTTCAATCAAAGGAGTTTCTTTCATAAGGCTCATTTTCGTCAACTCTAGATTTTGAACTAACTGGCTCAAAATAGCTTTGTTAGTCTCAGCAGAAAATTGAGATCGTTGAGTAGGAGCGATTCGTTGTGACTGACGAGTTGGATTTAAGTTTGGTGTCGCATCCAAAACTGTCGCCATTGCACCAATACTGGCATTCATCACAGCCTTTACAGAGTCAGTCTTATGTTGCAATATGGAAATATTATCTAAAGACTTCTTAGTTTTTGTTCTTAAATAAAATTCGTTTACTTGTCTTACCAATGATTCATTAAATTCTTTAGAAAAGGTTTCATCAGTAGACTGTATATCAATCTTAAAAATCGCCGACTTCTTATCTAACTTCCCAACAAGAAGATTGTTCTTATTAATATCCAAAACAGCTTTTTGTAAAATACTATCTCTAGATCGTTGAAGCCTCGGATCTTTGTTTGTCTTAAAGTTAATGACCGCTCGTTTTGTAGATTTGTCTTTATCCTCATCTTTAGAGGCAAATAGATTTAGATATCTATCAATCAGCAATAAAGAACTGTCGCTTGGCGATGGTAATAACAATGTCGCTTCGAGCATCTTTCTGGACTTATAAAGTTCAAGAAGATTATCCCCTTGGAAAATACCTTCGTTTCCACTACCCAAATCTACCCCCATCATTGAAGCAATACCTGCATATTGTCCCAAACCACTTCCCTTATCCGCTCCTTCCAATACAAAAGTTGTTGTAGCTGTATAAATAGGTTTTTGCCTGTTAGCGTAAAAAAAACCAATGGCTCCACCCAATATACCAGCAATAATTATAATATACCACTTAGACAGTAAATATTTTAGCCAGGATTGAAATTTCCCAAACAGTTCTTTTAATGAAATTTCATCAGCTTGATTTTCCTGAATATTTTGTAAATTTTCCATTATTCTAACGCAACAATGAGACAATAATAGCTGCTAAAGAAGCAATTCCCGTTCCTAGACCAACCCAACCTTGCGCACTCATCCGCTCTCTAGGTGCTCTTTTTGGGACAACAATCTCCGCTCCCGGTTTGACATCAGGATAACCACCATCTTTACCTTTTACAGCACCATTGGCATATTGAACAAAGACACGTTTTTTCAGTGCATTGTCCGTAAATCCACCAGCTTGATTGATATAATATTTTAGGTTTTTACCTTTTACATACACCACATTATTCGGATTCAAAACCTCACCTACGACCTTCACTGTTTCCAGTTCTTTTGGCACCGTAATAATATCACCATCCAAAACCAATAAATCACCTTTTTCGTAAGGCTTCTCCAAAATTTTATTTAACTCAATCCCAACAAGATCACTGGGTTCAACATCAGCAGCAGTCATCCCTTGCTGTGACACTTTTGCCAAAGCGCTACTTTTCGCCTTAGTATTGTCTGCGTTTTCCGTATAGGAATCCTGATCTTGTTTATTCTTCTTACTGCTATTTCCCTCTTCGTCCAGACTATCCTGCTCCAATTCTTTTTTCAAACGTTCTTTCTCTTTTTTCTCCTCTGCTTTCAATTTAGACATCCCTGTACGTTTTAGAGAAGCGCCCTCAGTATAAGCATAATTGGTCAATCCCCCAGCCCGCTTGACGATGTCGGAAATACGTTCATCCTCCCGCGAAATGGTATAAATACCCGGATATAGGACCTCACCCTCGATCGTCACTTGTCGCTGTGTACGGAACCCCGCGTCTCCTAAAACCGAAACAACATCGTAAGGTTGTAAAGCAATCGTTGGATCTGTAAGGATACCATCTTTAATGTCAACTAAAATAGTTTGTGAAGAACTGTGATCATCAGCATTACGCTGTTTCAATCTTCGGGCAATTTCAACCCGCGCATTTTTAGCAGCCTCAGTAAATCCACCAGCTTTTTGAATCACATCGCCTAAAGTGGCATTGCTAGCGAAAGGTAGATCCCCCGGAAAACGGACCTCACCCTGAACGGTAAATTTATATTCGTCTCGTAAATCAAAAATAGAAGCGATTTCGATCTTGTCTTCACGCTTCAATGGTATATCGGCAACTGCGCCAGCCAATACCTCTCGCACATTAAAATTGATCAGTTCTGAAGTATTATCCGCTTTCAGGCGGTTGATGATCCCTCGTTCCAAAAAGGCATCCTCACGCACACCATCTGCCATTTCAAGCACTTGCTTGAGTGTCAGACCCGACTCCAATCCAAAAATACCAGGACGGAATACGGCCCCCAAGACAGATACCCGATTGGCATAACGTTCTAATATCGGCTCGACAATATATTGATCCCCGCCCTTAGGGGTATAATTTGCAAATTGATCAGAATAAACATCTTGGACACTGCGTTCACGTCCCGTCGTTTGTAAAACCTTAATTTTCGCAGTATAGGCATTCTCCGTAAAATCGCCTGCATAACGCAAGATATCGGACAATGATTCTCCAGCTACAGTCTCAAAAATAGCAGGTCGTTTTACTTCACCTTCAAACTGCACACGCGCACCATATACAGGAATATGAATAATATCTTGATCTTGTAAGCGTATATTACCTTGTTGTATACCGTTGGCCAAAAAGTCATAGACATCAATTGTGCTAACGACACGATTACCACGGATCACCTGTATCTGACGGTAGGTGCCATTTTTGTTAGGCCCCCCAGAAGCATAAAGTGCATTGAAGACTGTGGCCAAAGAGGGTAAACTATAGGTACCCGGTTTTGTAACAGCCCCAGTCAAGGTAACGCGGATCGTACGGATATTACCGATTGTTACACTTACATTAGTCCTTCCCGAACGGATCGCAGGATAAGTTCCACTCAAACGTTGTTCAATCTTACTCTTCGCCGCAGCGATCGATAAGCCCGCAACATTAATCTGACCCACATATTCCACCTTGATCATTCCATCTGGGCTGACAGGTAAATTATAAGAGGCTTCATTGTCACCTGTAATATCCAATAAGATCTCATCATCAGGACCAATGATATAAGAACTTGGTGTCGCCATCCGAAGATTGGGCTCAAACGTGATGCTATTATTTTTAAACAGGTCCGAACCAAATATTTTCAACTTCGCATCATCTTGCTGAAGAGAATCAGGATTATTGATCCGTTTATTTTTTAAGGAATCTGTATTGTTTGCACCGCCTACCTGACGGCCTGTTGTCCGACCTGTGGCCGTGTTATTATTGTTGCCCTGAGATTGATCGGGTTGTTGTTTTTTGCGTTTAATTTTCGCCAAACGATCTTTTAGCTTTTGTACTTCAACAGCGGATACGCCTTGCGCTCGGGCAAAACCGTCTAATTGGCTTTCATCGTACCCCATTAAAGCAGCTTGTTTTACATATTGCTCGATTTGGGCGTCCGACAGATTATCCACTTTGATATTGGCAGGATTGGTCTGTGCGTATACTGAGCCCACAAATCCGATCATGCAAAACCATAAAATTACTTTTTTCATTCTATATATTGGCATTTGCCGCAAAATTAGTAAAACTATTTAATTAAATCGTTTAAAAAATTTACGCATAAAGCTTAAAAGTAGCAGAAAATAGATCTTTACGCTTTGCTCAAATCTTTCGTTATTCAGGTTTCTAACGTAAAAGAAGAGTCTTTCGCTACGGTTTACTTGCTATTCAATTAACTATCACCGACTTTAATAGGCAACAAAAGCAATCAGTGCTAGGAATGCCGATGATTCTGGCAATAGAATCCTGAAAGTTTTATTAACTTAGCGAAGTTAAGCATTAAATTAGAATGAAAAGTTCAACTCTTGGTTTTTGGTTGCCGATAGGCATGATTTTAGGTCTTTTGTGGGCCTGTGATAGAAATAATAAATCAAAAAAAGAAAGTAACGAAACAATACCGCAAAAAGTGAGTACGATTAGTGCCGCAGACAGTAGCTTGTTACATTTCTGGGATAAGTTTGACATGAAAGACACTGCCCAGGTTAAAAATCCAGACAAAGGAGAGCAGCAGCTCGCTGATTTTATTGGGTTATTATCGAAAACCCCGGATTCAGCCCTGCGCGATAAGGCCGTGGATCTGATGTTAGACAAAGCCAAATCCAATAGGACCAGTTTCGACTACTTCATCAAACTATACGAACGTTATCTTTATGATGGTAATTCGCCGATGCGAAATGATATTATCTACGAGTCTGTACTTCGCTATATGATCAAAACCGATCTATTATCGAATCTAGAGAAAGAGGCCTATAGACCTATCTACAAGTTGGTGTTGCGTAATAAGGTCGGTCAACTCGCTGAGGATTTTAGCTATGAGCTGGCCAATGGTACAAAACATAAACTATCACAAACTAAGGGAAAATTCACCTTTTTGATCTTTTATGATCCCGATTGTACCCATTGCAAAGAAACAATTCACCAACTCCGCGATACACCGCAATTGGTTGAGTTACTCTCGCAACTACAGGTACAAGTTGTTGCGATTGATCCCTGGGGCGATCGTACCAAATGGAAAAATTATATGCCAGAAATGTCTGAAAAATGGATCAATGGTTTTGACAGTGATAGCAAAATTTTATCTTTCAATCTTTACGACCTCAAAGCTTCTCCAACAATATATCTCTTGGATGAAAACAAGAAAGTCCTATTGAAAGATACTTATCTACAACCGGTGATTCAATATTTTGTTCAACCCAATCAATAATATATGGCTGAACATTCGGAAGACAGTAAGACACGTGTTATCTCCAATGAGCTTTATTTTGCCGAAGTACAGCGTATGCTAGATGAGGGCAAAGAAGTTCGTATCCGTATCAAAGGAGGGAGCATGCGTCCGTTTATTCATGACGGAGACAGCGTTTTATTACAGGCTTATCGCGGTGAATCTTTGCAACTAGGCAGTAATATATTGGCCAAACATGAAGGGAAGTTTGTTTTTCACCGTTATGTAGGAAAAAAGAATGGGCAGATCGTGCTGGCAGGCGATGGCAATCTTGTGCTGCGGGAGTATATAAGTAGCACGGATATTATTGCGGTCGCTTCCATTCATTTCCCACAAGACTCAGCATTGGAAATTAATTTAAATCGTAGTTGGGCAAGATTCCGCGGCTTGGTCTGGTATCATATCCGACTGCTGCGACGGATTGTCGCAAAATTGAACCGAATGGTACAGTGGTAAAACAAATTATGCTGATGAAAAATAATTATTAACTTTGATTCTATTTATTCTATTTCGTCCTAACATATCTTGCTTCCAAGAATATAACACTTGGGAACAGAATATGACCATTAAAAAAGATAATTTATATATGAAATTAAGATCGGATTTAGTATTGAGAACAATTGGTTCAGATCATTTAATTGTTGACCCTAGTCAGGATATGGTTGATTTATCAACCGTATACACCCTAAACAGCACCGCAGCATGGCTTTGGGAGCAATTAAAAGGAAAAGAGTTTGACACAGCTACAATCGTTGAACTACTCTGTGACAACTATGAAGTGGACGAGGAACAAGCGCAATCCGATGCTAAAGTTTTACTTGCGGATTTTGAAAAACAAGGACTATTGGAAAAATAACCTTTCCATTGATAATCTGAATGAATAACAACAGTCTGAAACAACATGCGCGCTGGGCATGGTCAATCAGCGATGGCTACCGCGGTAGATTGCTTCTATACTTTGTATTGGAACTGATCTGTATCGGTCTCTCCCTGATCTTTGTATACCTGTCCAAAAAAGCAGTTGATGTAGCGACTTCCCCAGGAGAATTACCCCTTAAATGGCTGTTGATAGGCATTATTGGAAGTATCACGCTGAATGTAGCAATAAAAGGCTATTCAGGCCGTCTGTTGGAGCGCATCAAGTTGATGCTGACACTCCAACTGCAGCGTCATATGCTCGACGCACAGATGTTATCGGTATGGCGGTTGATCAAAAATTGGCATACGGGAGATATCCAGATCCGGATTCAAACAGACTGTGAAGAAGTTGCCAATACGATTGCCAGTACCGTACTTTCGTTTGTATTGACGATTATCCAACTATTGGCTTCTGTGGGTTTCCTCTGGTATATGGACCCCATGCTGGCCCTGATGATCTTGGCCATCTCGCCCCTCTTTGTCTTTTCAAAGATTTACTTCCGTAAAATGCGCAAACTCAGCAAGGAGGTCAAAGAGGAGGAAAGTAATTTTTCAAAAGTCCTTCAGGAAAATCTACGTTTCCGTTTGCTTATCCGCGCCATGGGCATTTTCCCCAAAAGGCGTGCGAAGCTGACCGAAACGCAACAGCAGCTCTTTATGCTGAAAATGCGTCAGATCAATTTTTCAACATATACCCAGGGAGCGATGAAAGTCGCCATGAATGCAGGTTATTTGGTCGCCTTCATCTGGGGAGTCTATCGACTACAATCCGGGCAGATCACTTTCGGAACAATGACGGCTTTTTTGCAACTGGTAGCGCGCATTCAGAGCCCAATTCTTGCCTTGATCGGCTATATCCCTGGCTTCGTCCGCTTTCGTGTATCTGCAGATCGGCTGCTGGAATTACAGGAAGGTGAGATTGAACCTCAAGTAAAACAGGAGCGCCTGAACAAAACAGAAGAACTGCGCATCACTGACCTATCCTTTCGTTACGAAGACAAATGGGTCTTACAGCAGTTAAATCTTTCCCTAAAAGTGGGTGAGCCAACAGCAATTATTGGTCCGAGTGGAAAAGGAAAGACCACCTTGATCCGCCTATTGCTATCACTACTTAAAGCCGAAAAAGGCGATATCACATTGGCAGATACCGATGGCGAACGATCATTGGAGGCAAAACATCGCATCAATTTTGCCTATATCCCACAGGGCAATTCACTCTTTAGTGGAACAATACGGGAAAACCTTATGCTCCATGTGAAAGAAGACGGACCACTAGATATCGATAAAGCGCTTTGGCTAGCCTGTGCAGAGTTTGTATTTGATTTTCCAGATGGCGTGGACACTTTAGTGGGAGAATCTGGCATGGGTCTATCAGAGGGACAAGCACAACGTATCGCTATTGCCCGTGCACTGATGCATAATGGTGATATCTGGCTATTTGACGAGGTAACCTCGGCCCTGGACAGAACGACTTCAGATATGTTAACACAACGTCTGCTCGAATATGGAAAACATAAAATATGTCTATTTGTAACACACGACTTACATCTGGCAGATAAATGCCAACATCGCATCTACCTCGATTAAAGGTGTATCTGTGATTACCAGATAGCTCTGAAAACAATCAGGATAGGCAATATAAATATTAAAAGATGAACTGAGCCTTCAAGCTCAAGAAGTAATTATTCACATAGGAACCGAATTATGAATATAACGAATTCACCTGAGTTATCTCAAACCCGCTACCGCATTGCAGACTTAATTTTGGAGTTTAACCATCCGACACATATTGCTTTGAATCATATCCTCGGCTCCTTTCGGGACTTTCAGATTGATATTGTTGACGAAAAAGCTAACATTGTCATCAATATAAGTTTAGAAAAGGCCCCTGTGACAAATGATATGGGAATCTTGCGGACTGATGAGTCCATCGCTTGGGGAGATCGCTTTCGTTTTTATGAAAAGGGGAACACCTTTATTACAACCATCGTAAGTGACAAAGGCAATGAGACATGGTATCAATATAGTAACCGCAACTTTGAGCAATCGACAATATATGTCCCAGAGAGCTCTGCAGATGAACAAGGTGCTGTAATTACCTGGATGTCCATGATGATATTTGGCCAGGCCAGCCTCCTACACGAGACCATTATGATCCATGCCTCTGTGGTCAATCATCAGGGTACTGGAATCGCATTTTTAGGGAAAAGTGGAACTGGAAAAAGCACACATAGTAGACTCTGGCTTACCCATATTCCCAACACTGTATTGCTCAATGATGATAATCCGGCTGTCCGAATAACAGCGGAGGGCATTTTTATCTATGGAACGCCGTGGAGCGGCAAGACCCCTTGTTATAAAAATGAACGATTACCGCTAAAAGCGTTCGTTCGGTTACAACAGGCTCCGACCAATACCTTTAACTGGCAACCAGGACTCAAGGGCTTTATTGCTGTGTTACCGAGTTGCACCGCAATCCGATGGAATAAAGATCTCTTTGCAGGTATGAATACAATTTTGGAAAAAATTATTAGCGAAGTGCCCGTGGGCCATCTACAATGTTTGCCCGACGCGGCTGCTGCCCAGCTGTGTTATTCATTAGTATTTAGTAATGAGTAATTAGTATTAAGATTTTATTAAAGTAAGAGGTCCCCGGATAACATAATTATCCAGGGACCTTTCTATCTTTTTGAGCTATTATCATACCGTACTCGTACGCTAGCACACTGTAGCAGCACGAACTTATTTACTCCTTGTCTTGATCATGCCACGCTCTGGCCTTGTATGCATTTTACCCTGATCCACTGTTTGGATCGTACGTGCAGAAATACTGCGCATAGCTGCCCGTGATTTACTTGTGGGAGCTGCATCAGCTAAAGCTGTTGCCAACATTTTCTCCTTAGGATCTCCGACGTCGGCTGAAACATCGTCACCGATACCACTCTTATCAGGAACTAGACCGTCCCAATAATCACGCAGACCGGATTCAGTTCCCTTGTTATATTTCTCGCCGAGATTTCCGCGTGAGTTCTTCAAAATAAATGAAGCCGGCCAATAAGATACTTTGTCCCGGACTTTCTGCTCGAAAAAACCAACTGGTTTACCATAGGTTCTTGATTCAGTGGCAATGATCTGCACTGGAAGGTGTGGTGTAAGCACGTTGACCAACATCTCCGCAGCTGAAGCCGTCTCCTCACTCACCAAGAAATACACTTTAGTCAGGTTTAACGTACTTAGTCCCTCGAAGTAGGTATCATGCATATTCAGTTGATCCCTTAAACTCTTGGCGGCATCCGACTGCATATACTTATTCATTTCATAAGTAAGCATCAGCTTACCTTTGGTCTTGGCACCACCGATCTTATCGGCAATATAGATTGCAGCGTCGACATAACCACCACCATTGTACCGCAAGTCAACAATCAGGCTTTTGATCTGTTTGGTCTCATATGCTGTAAAGGCTGCATTGATATTTTTCTGATTCTGATTGTTATTTTCAATCTCTTCAAATGATGATAAAGCCAAATAACCGATATTATTGCCACTATTCAGATATATGGTATCCTTGTAGATCGGATTGATCACATACGAATTGTTATAGCTCATCGGTTTTTCGAACACCTTATTATCCGCACGTTTCACCTGCAAGGTAAGATTTGCGGCATCCAATGCCGAATTGATTTTATTCCGCAATCGACTATAGGCAGCTGGATCTTTTACTTCGCAGGTTCTCCCCCCATCCGGACAGCTAACTTCAACCGAATAATTTTCCTGATCATTATTGACCGATGTAATGATATCTGCCCGTTTAAACCCAGCGACTTGTGCTGGGGACCCACCTTCTACAAAGGAAATATAGGGCCGTGCAGTCTTACTATCTAGCGAAAACCACTGCACAGAAATGCCATAGCCTTCGTTGTTATCCATCTTTGTACTGGCCTGCTCGGCGATATTGTAACCGTTGATACCTTCCATAAAGGAAAAGCGGTCAAAAACCCCTGCGTAACCGGCCGCCACATGGACAGGTGTCAGCCTTTTGAGTGCATCAAGCACATTGCTCGCCGACCCATATTGATCGGTATACTGAGCCGGATTTTTTAAATAATCTGGAATAGATCCATCCGCCCATACGGAATAGAGCTTATAATATTTATAAATATCATCTTTAATAAGCTGACCTTCGGTACGGTCAGTTGGTTCCGGCTCCGGTTCGGGCTTTGGATTATCCTTTTTACAGGAAAGAACAGTAAGTCCGATCAGCGCTATCGCTGCCCAACGTCCTACTTGCTGTAGAGGCACTATGTTCATATATTGAAGCAATTTGTAAAACAAATATATATATTAGTATTGAGTAGTTAGTATTGAGTATTGAGATTTTGTAGCGGCATTTTTACTTTCTCAATATCTGTATTTCTCTTTCCATTTGTCCCGAAGGCTCTGTCGGACCTTCTCCTCCTGAGGATTTTGTCCTGGTTCGTATAATTTTACACCACTAACCTCTTTGGGTAGAAATTCCTGTAACACAAAGTTTCCAGGATAAGCATGCGCATATTTATATTCGGCTCCATAGTTGAGTTCCTTCATCAGTTTAGTCGGTGCATTACGGATGTGTAAGGGAACCGACAGATCACCGCTTTGTTTCACGAGCGCCTGCGCCTTATTAATGGCCTCATAGGATGCATTGCTCTTGACCGAAGTTGCAAGATAAATGACGGTTTGCGAAAGAATAATACGTGATTCGGGCCATCCGATGACGTTCACTGCCTGGAAACAGTTGTTCGCCAACAAGAGTGCATTGGGGTTGGCATTGCCAATATCTTCTGAAGCCAAAATCAACAACCTGCGCGCGATAAATGAGGGGTCTTCTCCCCCTTCGATCATCCGGGCAAGCCAGTATACGGCAGCGTTCGGGTCTGATCCTCGTATAGATTTAATAAATGCCGAAATAATATCATAATGTTGCTCCCCAGCTTTGTCATAGATCGCCATATTCTGTTGCACCTGCTTCAGCACAAAAGCATTGCTAATGGGTTCCTTATGGAGAACTGCGGCATTGACAATAAGTTCAAGCACATTCAACAGCTTGCGTGCGTCACCACCAGACAAGCGTAACAGCGCCTCATACTCTTCGACAGCAATCGCTTGCTTTTGGAGATACTCATCCTCATGAAGTGCCTTTTGAACCAGACCAATAAGGTCGCTCTCTGAGAGATGCTCCAACACATAGACCTGACAACGGGATAACAAAGCTGATATAACCTCGAAGGAAGGATTTTCAGTCGTAGCGCCAATCAGTGTAACCAAACCACGCTCAACGGCCCCCAGTAGCGAATCCTGTTGGGATTTGGAAAAACGGTGTATTTCATCAATAAACAGAATTGGCTGATCCTGATTGAAATTCATCAGCCGTTCGGCCTTATCAATGACCTCACGGATATCTTTTACGCCAGCCTGAATTGCACTTAGAGAAAAGAAAGGTCTATCCAGCTCCTTGGCAATCAACAGCGCCAGACTTGTCTTTCCAACACCCGGAGGCCCCCATAATATCATTGAAGGGATATTCTTTTGTTGGATCGCATGATAAAGTACCGCATCGGGACCAACAATATGCTGTTGTCCCACATAATCTTTCAATTGATGTGGTCGTAATCGTTCTGCAAGAGGGATACGTGTTGCCATAGTACAAATTTAAAAATTAAACCATAAAATAACTAAATATTTTAGTTTACCCTAATAAAGTACTCCCAAGCAGTGGACGTATAACTAAAAAAGAAAATAACCGGTAAGCCACAGGCTTGTACCACCAAGGTCTCAATACTCAATACTAACTACTTCATACTCAAAAAACACTTTAACATTTTTTCACACAATTTTTCTTCATATTTGTATTAGACGTTAATTGACGCGTAATAATGAATGAGGATGACGAAATACTGGACCTTACTTTTGACTGCCCTAACCACGACCCTTGGAATGAGCGGAAAGGTTATGGCACAGAATACCCCAAAGGACTATACTGGGGCAATAAAAAAATATGATGCTTCATTTAGCGGCGTCGGTCCGGAGGTGTATTTCCTACCTCCTCCAAAGACTGAGAACGAAATTATTGAAGACAATTATACGAGCAAAAAAAGCTTTAGCAAGGAAATTGCCAGGCAACTGTTATTCCAACGTTTATTACTGCAATTGAAAAGCACCAATAATATGGGTCATTTTCAATATCTGATGAATCCTATTCCCGCTAATACCACAGCATGGAATAATACCATCGAAAATCAGAAAAAAGCAGAGAACTGGATTGCCGGCTATGCCTTAGCCAATGAAGCTGCACTATTTGCAATTAAGAATAATGACAGTAGCGCTGCTTCAAAATTTCTATATGATGCATTATCGTTAGCAAGTCGTACCGACAATAAGGATGATATTGCAACAATTAACTTGAATTTGAGCAATTTTCAATTGTATCATGGCGATTTTGACAAAGCTGAAGAAAGTGCCCAAAAATATCATACCTATGCCACGGTAAGCAAAAGCTATCTCGAGCAGGCCAATGCCTGGTTATTAATTGCTATGGCCCGTGCAGGGCAAAAAAACTTTAAGGCCGCCGAAAATAACATTATCCGAAGCGCTATCCCCCTATTTAATAAAGCAAAGGCTTATGAAGGTAAAATATTCGCATGGGAGATGCTAGCGGAGATCTATTTTAAGCAAAACAAATTCACCGAGGCACAATGGTTCCTATTGCAAGCACGTGATCTGGCCAATGCAAAAAATCTGAGTGGTGAGCTTGCAGAGATTGAATACCTACTTGCCGCTTCCAAGCAAAAGGATGGTAATTACAAAGTGTCCATCAAAGAATTTATTCAAGCTGCTGAATTGGCCTCCAATGAGAATAACAAACAGTTGTCGTTGGCGATATTAGACAAATTGGGCGAAGTATATCTTGTATTAAAGGACTACCCTTCGGCCGACCAGACCTACAAGGCATATACACAACTGAAAAACGAATTGTACAATTAATTGATCTTCGTAAGATAACAGCAACCGAAGAATCGAAAGTAAGAAATAAATCGTATTTTAAGCTTTTTGTAAATATTAAAGGATAAATCAAATAAATTTTTAGAATCTATGATAATGTGCTATGAATTTCACTAAATTTAGCACGCTTATCAATAAGAGCTGAAAATTTTTAGTTATAAAATGATTATTAAAACTGTCGAAAATATGTTTAGGAAACTCATATTTGCACTTTTTGTGGTATCTATTGTCTCTTGTGGTTCAAAACCACGGGTAGCACTTCCAGATGATGGTGGACTCAAACCGAGCACACAACATCAGATCATCGCGAAAGAAGTGATTGGATTATTGGAAAATGCAAGCTACAAGAAGGTCAAAATGAATGATTCCATATCTGGAATTATCTATGATAATCTGATCAAAGGTTTAGACCAGAGCAAGAATTATCTACTTCAAGCGGATATTGATGCATTTCAGGCTTACAAGAGTAACCTTGCCCAGGATATAAAAGGAGGAGATCTTTCTTCGGCCTTTCAGATCTTCAATGTCTATAAAAAGAGATATTTGGAAAGAATGCAATATGCGCTTTCTGAAATCGACAAAAAGCAAGATTTCACCAAAGATGAATATTATCAGCCTAACCGTGAAAAATTAGGTTGGTTCAAAACAGATGCCGAAGCCAACGATCAATGGCGTAAACGTGTGAAGTACGATTTGTTGAACCTGGAAACTGCTAGTGGTAAATCTACCGATAGTGCAAAAACCAAGCAGGTGGAAACATTGAAAAAACGTTATGTGAATTTAATTTCCCAAACAAAGAAATATAATTCAAATGACGCCTTTCAGATCATTATGCAGGCGCTTACAGATGCTGTAGATCCACATACTTCTTATTTCAACCCTTCGTATGCGCAAGCCTTTAATGAAGGCATGGCAAATACATTTGAAGGTATTGGAGCAAGGCTGACCATAGACAATGAGGCAGTAAGCATCAATGAGATCATTCCCGGTGGACCTATCTTTAAAGACAAGACCATCCAAGTGAATGACAAGATCATTGCTGTGGCACAAGGTAAAGATGGTGAATTTGAAGATATCATCGGTTGGAGATTAGACGCCGCTGTAGCCAAAATAAAAGGTCCGAAGGGAACGATCGTACGACTTAAGATTATCCCGGCAGGACAACCGATGAACTCACATCCGCGCATTGTTTCCTTAGTACGTGAAAAAATCGTTGTCGAGGAAGAGTCTGCCAAGAAAGAGATTATGAACATCAAAGGAGCTGATGGAAAAATGTATAAAGTCGGAGTGATCAATATCCCTAAATTTTATATGGATTTTGAGGCTTACAGAAGACGCGATCCGAACTATAAAAGTACAACAAGAGATGTAAGACTGATCTTAGATACGCTAAAACAAGCGAAAGTGGATGCTGTAATTATCGACCTACGTTTCAATGGCGGTGGCTCACTACCTGAAGCGATTGATCTTACAGGATTGTTTATTGATAAGGGGCCTGTTGTACAAGTAAGAGATACTAAAAATAATATTGATGTCGAAGAAGATAAGAATGCAGGCGTAGCATGGGATGGTCCTTTAGGTGTAATGATCAACCGTTTCTCTGCCTCTGCCTCAGAAATTTTCGCTGGTGCAATTCAAGATTATGGTAGAGGAGTAATCCTTGGCTCACAAAGTTATGGTAAAGGGACTGTTCAATCGGCTATCGATATGTCGCGTGTGATTAGCCCTACAAGTCGCCTATTATTGAAAGCATCCGGAGAGAAAGATCCGGATACACCGGAAGGAGCACCACAATATGGACAGATCAATATCACATTGGGCAAATTTTACCGTGTCAACGGTAGCAGTACACAACATAAAGGAGTAACTCCTGACATTACATTCCCGTCTCAATTCTCCGCAGAGAAATTTGGTGAAAGCTCAGAGAAATCGGCTCTTCCTTGGGATCAAATTCAATCCAGTAACTTCAAAAAAGTAGCGGATATGAGTGGAGTGGATAAAAAGCTGGAGACGCTACATGAGACCCGGATTAAAAATTCACTGGAATATAAATATTTGAAAGAAGATATTGAAGAGGCTCAAAAAGATGAAGATGTCAAAATTTCATTGGAATTAAATAAATTCAAAAAAGAAAAAGACGACAATCTCAAGAAAAATAAGGACCGCATCAATGCTTTATTGAAATTACAGGGTAAACCGGCATGGGAAGAAGGCAAACCTCAACCAAAGATGGACCTTGACTTTGTAAAAGATGAGAGTGCGAAAGTAATGACTGATTATATCATTAATTTTGCGAACAAAAAATAGAGAGGGGTAAAATTCCGCAAAAAAGGCAATCGTAACAACGATTGCCTTTTTTTATGATACTCATCACAATCTCAAACCTTTAACATTAAATTCATCTTTTCTTTGTAACTTATCATAACATTAATTGTTCTACACATAAAGACTTTAAAAATAGAACTGACAATTGGAATCTATAAAATAAGAGTCTGGATAATGATGGATTTTACCCTTAAAACGATATCACAATGAAACGTATCCTGCTTCTAACCGACTTTTCAGAAAATGCACTTTTAGCGGCAAAACAAGTAGCCTTATGTGCTGAGGCTTGGAAAACTGAAAAAGTTATTGTTTACCATACTTATAACAGTGTAACAATTGTAAACAATGAACCTATTGTTGTGGTTAATGACGAAGTTAAAGAGGCTAAAGAGAAAGAATTAAATGCCTGGTTGGAGCTGATCGGGCCACTCTTTCCAGCACAAGTGACACTGTCCCACAAGATGGAAGATGTCGATCTTCCGATAGGTGTAAATGACCTATGTAAATCTGGAGATATCGATCTTGTCGCGCTAGGAATCACAGGACAGACTGGTTTCGCAAAGATCCTGGTGGGAAGCAATGCCATTACCCTAATGGACATCTGCAATAAACCGATGTTGATTGTCTCCCATAAGGTAAATCCGGCTGTTCCAAAAAATGTATTGGCAACCACTGACCTGAAAGAAGTTGACAGAAAGCTGAGTTTGTTTAATCTGGATCAAGTCCTCGACACATTTTCAGCGCAGTTATATGTTTTGAATGTTGCGAAGAAAGAAGGCTCCGCCGCAGATCTGGCACAAGAATTAAAACATTTGCATGAAAGGCTGGACAAGTATAAACCAATCTATGATTACATCAGTCATGACGATATTACATTGGGAATAGCAGAATATGCGAAAGAGAAACATATAGACCTCATCCTGTCATTTCACAAGAAACAAGGTTTATTGGCGAGTTTATTTAAAACTAGTATATCCAAAAAAATTGCTTGGAACGGCGCTGCAAACTTATTAGTCATTCCAATGGATAAATCATAAATAGCATAAAGGAGTGGGGCAAAAGTATCTCTCCAAATATTTAATATTCAGGATATACTTTTGCCTTTTAGGGTTGCTGCCATTTTACATAGATTTCTATGTAAAGGATCTATTTCTTGTCTACAGAATGTTTCCCCGGACCGATAAAGACGAGTCCCAAAAATACAAAGAACAATTCAATGGCATGAGATGCGCCAGAGACTCCATCACCTTTTGAAAGATGCATCAATCCAGCAACCACCATGGTAAAAGCAAGTAACAAGGCTGAAGGTCTAAAAAAAAGACCCAATAGTAAGAAAAGACCACCAATAGTTTCCGTTGCAGCGGCCATAAAGCCCCAAAATGTCGGAATAAAATTGATGCCCATATTGCCCATGGCCTTTCCAACCCCCGCCCAGAGCTCAGGACCTCCCTGCAACTTCGGCAAACCATGCATAATCATCATCACTCCCAATCCGATACGGAGGATCAACAAACCTGTATCCCTATATTTTCCCAATGAATTCCAAATTGCCATAAATAGAAATTTATAATGTATTAAAATGTTAATTAATGATTGATATTTCTAAAATAATCAATTTTTATTGATTTGTGTCTATTTCTCAAAGGTATCAATAAACTCATTTCATTCGCTAATTAGTACCCATTTATCCTACTTGGTATCGGTGAACTTCTCATTCATGCTACGCACTTTATCCACCTTTAATGATAACAAAATTAGGTCAAAATGTGTTACCTCCCCTTGATATAGATTAAGAAATAACAAAACAGGTCTATTTGAGCGAGGGAAAGAAAGACGAAATGGGGCAATTCACTTTAAGAAAAATAAGGGAAGCCGACAGAAAAATATTGTATTTATGATACTAAATGCGTAATTTAAGTCTCATAGACCCGATTATAAAATTATTATGAAGAATCTTCTCTTATTAACAGATTTCTCGGACAATGCCTATGCTGCGGCTCAATATGCCGCAAAATTAGCTCCGCTTTGGGGCATAGAAAGGGTTGTGCTGTACCATACTTATGAGGTTATACCAACGGTTGGAACAGAACCTGTTGTCATCAGCAATTTGGATATACTAGAAGAAAAACAAAAAGATCTCAACGTGTGGCAAGAAGACCTCATCCAACTCTTTCCACAGGGAATAGCATGGAAAGTGGTACTGGAGGAGTATGAATTGAGCTATGGCGTCAACCGTACTTGTGCTGAGGAAGATATCGATATTGTTGTCGTCGGAACTGCTGGAAAAAGTGGTTTTAAAAAGCTTCTCTTGGGCAGCAACACGTTAAAATTAATTGAGAATTGCCACACCCCATTGCTGGTTGTACCTGCCAAAGCCGAATTCAGAATCCCAAAAAAGATGCTGATCGCAACCAATCTCAAAGAAGTGAAGCTTAAGTTAGACCGGCTTCTGATCAATGCAGCTGAAGTGCTCCGAAAGAGTGAGGTCTATGTAGTTCACGTTACCAAGGAAGATCCTGCCAGTAAAGTTGTCAGCACAGAGATTAACATTATGAACGATCTATTGGCCCCCTACCATCCCATATACAGCTATATCTTACACTCGGATATTGCCGTTGGCATCAATCAATATATTAATGAAAACCACATTGATATGATGGTTACTTTCCATCGCGACAAAGGGTTACTTAGCCGGATTTTCAACACCAGTATCGCGCAAAAAATGGCTTGGAAAAGTCAGGCGGCCATGATGGTTATTCCTGTACATTCAGGATAATATAAAAATATCGACAATTAAACCGTAGCATCCCGGACACAACTATTTAATTGTCGATAGGGTTAATCATCTATAAATAGATGAGCTCCGTTTTATCGGCACTCGTTACCAATTTCACTTTCCGGCCTAATACCAGTGCATGGTTATCATCTATATGTCCTGCTGGATAACCAAAGGCGACAGGAAAATCATATTCTTTGACTTTATCCCAAATAATCTCCTCTACAGTCTGTCCAAATGTAGGATCATTGTCTTTCATGGATGAAAAACTGCCCACAATAAGACCTTTCAATTTTTTGAATTTGCCCGCACGTTTCAACGCCCACAGCATCCGATCCACGGAATAATAAGCCTCACCCACATCCTCTATGAAAAGAATCTTATTTGCATACTTGACATCTGAGTCTGACGCCAAAATAGACAATAAAATAGCCAAATTCCCACCAATTAGCTTGCCTTCAGCCTCACCGGGGCGGTTTGGGAATACAGATTGTTCGTAGCTAAAGTCTGTGGAATCGCCAAACAATGCATTTTTTAACGTCTCCAAGGAAGCTTTCGTTCCTGATTCAAAAGATTTGGGCATCTGCCCATGTATCGTCGCAATTTTATAGTTACGTTGGATATGGCTATGCAATACTGTGATATCGCTAAATCCGACCAACCACTTGGGATGCTGCTCAAACTTAGAAAAATCGATCTCATCGACAATCCGAACACAGCCATAGCCCCCTCGGGCAGCAAATACGGCTTTAATGGATGGATCATCCAGGGCCCATTGGAGGTCTGCAGCACGTAAGTGGTCATCGCCGGCAAATTGATGATAAGATGTCCCCACCGTCTCCCCTACCAGGACTTCTAGCCCCCAGCTCTTCAATGTTTCAATCCCTAGATCAATATTCCCACGGATAAAGCTTGCAGGACAAACGATGGCGACTTTGTCGCCTTCTTTAAGAAAATCAGGTATTTTAGACATATTTATTATGTTTCATATATAATTTGATTCTTTACAGCCATGAAGCGATCATTAGCCAACTCATTTCATTTTAGCCCAAAGTAATTTGTTCCAACTCATGATGGTTTCCTCCAATAAAAATTTTCAATGGATGAGGAGACAACAAATTTATCTTAGTATTATACCGCAAATTGAATTATCTTTGTGAAAGAAACAAGTAAAAACTTTAATATACTTTCAAGCATTGAGTATTCTAGATAAAAAACGTTATACAATTACTTCGGCATTACCGTATGCCAACGGTCCTTTACATATCGGACACCTTGCCGGAGCTTATATTCCAGGTGATATTTTTGTTCGCTATTTGCGTTTAAATCAAAAAGATGTGGTCTATGTCTGTGGTTCGGATGAACATGGTGCAGCCATTACCATCCGCGCAAAAAAAGAGGGAATTACGCCACAGCAGATCATTGATAAATACAACAAACAAATCAAAGAAAGCTTTGAAGAGTTTGGCATTTCTTTCGATATCTACCATCGTACCTCCGAACCGATTCACCACCAACTGTCGCAAGATTTTTTCCTGAACTTATACAATAAAGGTGAATTTGTCGAGAAATTTTCGGAGCAATACTACGATGAGGAGTACCATCAGTTTTTGGCGGACCGTTATATTACCGGGACCTGTCCAAACTGTAAATCCGAAGGTGCCTATGGTGACCAATGCGAAAAATGCGGTACCTCACTAAGTCCAACAGACCTGATCAACCCTATTTCTACATTAAGTGGGAAAACTCCCGTATTAAAAGAAACGAAGCATTGGTATTTACCTTTGGATAAATATCAACCTTGGTTGGAAAAATGGTTAATCGAGGGTAAGAAAAACATTCTTAAATCCAACGTTTTTGGCCAATGTCAGTCTTGGCTCAAGTCAGGTTTGCAGCCACGTTCCATGACCCGAGATTTGGATTGGGGGGTAGATGTTCCCCTGAAAGAAGCGGAAGGAAAGAAACTTTATGTATGGCTGGATGCACCAATAGGTTATATTTCTGCAACGAAACAGTGGGCAATCGACCACGGAAAAAATTGGGAAGACTATTGGAAAACCCATGACAATCCAGCGGACGATTCAACATTGATCCATTTTATTGGAAAAGATAATATTGTATTCCATTGCATCATATTCCCGGCGATCCTTCATGCTCATGGAGACTATATCCTGCCGGAAAATATACCTGCAAATGAATTCCTTAATTTGGAAGGCGATAAGTTATCGACATCCAGAAACCATGCCGTTTGGTTGCATGAATATCTACAGGAATTCCCAGACAAACAGGATGAATTACGTTATGTATTAACCTCTATTTTACCTGAGACCTCGGATGCTGAATTTACCTGGAAGGATTTCCAAGCGCGGATCAACAACGAGCTAGTAGCGATCTTTGGTAACTTTGTCAATCGTGTGATGGTACTTTCCCATAAATATTTCGATGGCAAAGTATTAAATGGATCTCCATTAACAGCAGTGGATCAAGCGGTATTGGATGAGTTAAAATCCTATCCGGCGTCTATCAAATCATCACTGGAGCAATTCCGTTTCCGTGAAGCTCTGGCCGAGTTTATGAATGTGGCGCGCCTTGGGAACAAGTATTTAGCTGACGAAGAACCTTGGAAAGTAATCAAAACGGACGAGGAACGCGTAAAAACGATCCTAAATGTAGCGTCTCAGATTGTTGCTAACCTTGCCGTGTTGGCACAACCATTTTTACCAAAAACAGCAATCAAATTATTTGAAATGCTCAATTTCCCACAGGGAAATTGGAACGATGCCGGTAAGGAAGGCCTAATTCAGGATGGCCATCAGTTGGGTGAAGTCCAATTATTGTTTGATAAGATAACAGACGAACAAGTTGAGTTTCAATTAAACAAACTTGCGGAAGCGAAATTAAAAAACCGCGCGGACAACACAAAGGTCGCCCCTGCTAAAGAAAATATTAGTTTTGACGATTTTGTCAAAATGGATATCCGCGTAGGGACAATTTTAGAAGCTGAAAAAGTTGCGAAAACAAAGAAACTACTAAAATTAACGATCGATACAGGTATTGACAAACGCACCGTTGTATCGGGTATCGCGGAGTTCTTTAGCCCAGAAGAGATTGTCGGACGCCAGGTCTCAATTTTGGTAAATCTAGAACCTCGTGAAATCAAAGGCATTACCTCACAGGGTATGATCCTGATGGCCGAAGATGCTGATGGTAGATTGGATTTCGTCAAACCGGATACAGCGATCAAAGTTGGTAGCACCGTACGCTAATTACACTTTAAATATAGCATAAACAAAGAATGCCTGTCTTTTGCGACAGGCATTCTTTGTTTTCAAAAGCCATCCGGTATTTCGATTCCCTTTTAATGATTTGCTTTAGCTACAGATACCAAGCAAAAAGAGGTTAAAATAAGACATTTTGCAATCTCTTTTTAAAATCTTTCTCATCCATCCAATCATAGACAGTATCTTTTAACTTTTTTATAACCTCCGTTTTCGATTCGGCAACAACCTTCTTCTTTTTGGTAAGTACATTGGACACTGGAGTATTGGTGATCTCGACCTTCGTTGCAAACATATTGATATTCATACTGGGGATAGATATCCCCAAGATCAAGCCCGGCAGCCCATGGATTAATTCTGGACCACCTGATATCGGAATCTGTCCCGCAAAAAATGCGACAACATAGATTGAATCTTGTATGATTCCATTTGCTCGCCTACAATCATAGCCTGCGATGTTGCGATATTCATCAGTGTACTTCCATTTCACTGCAGGCAAAGAATCCTTCATCAATAGTTGCTCATCACCAAAAGGTAATAATTTGATGAATTCTTGGTCCTTGAAATTCAAATAAGTTTTTGAATCAGTCACTGCCGGATTATACCAGGAGACATTTCGATAGTTAGCGGGGTAATCTTCCTGTACGGTTTCAAACAAAGTCTCGGTATCATAAAACTTCAATCTATGATGTGTGATCATTTCAACAGGTCCATTTTTGACTGCATTCTCTACCCCCAGTTTATCCCAGGTATCCAAGTCTGGCTTACTCAAATAATTTCGTTTCAAGTAGTTCTGCACATGGAATTTCCGTTCGAAAGTCACAGTGCCACTGTTCGGGAAAAATGCATGCTGTGCCTGTATTGCAGTGATGGACAAACATAAAAGCCCCATTATTAATATTATTTGCGTCCTCATTTGGCATCTCCTCTCATTGTTGTAAAATTGTAGATCACTTTTAACATCCCATAACGACGCAATACATTGTTGCTTGTCTGGATAAATGCAGTACCATCCTGATAGCGACGCACTCCAATATTTTTATTTAATATATCGTTGACAAATAATTGCGCTTCCAAAGATTTGTCCTTTAAGAATTTTTTAGAGATATAGCCATTCATGTTCATCATGTTAATGGATTGCAATGTCTTTGTTGCAGCTTGATAATTCTGTTGCATGGATAGCGAAATTTTAAAGTCTTTGGGTAAGTAATAGGTGACCTGCGAATAAGAATTAAATTTAAATGTTGTTTGATTCAATTCGGGCTGCAAATAGGAATCCATTTTTTCCACACCCGGACTCAAGTTAATATAAAAGTCCATTTTATTTGCTTTAAAACGGTTAAAACCTATATTAGGACCTATGCTCCAAGTTTTGTTACGGTTTAGCTGTGGTTCTTGATTCAATAAAGAAAGATAACTATACTGACTATTATAGTTAAGGTCCATACCAAGGTTCATCTTTAATCCCCATTTCTTTTGTATCGGAAAACTATAGCTTCCGCCTCCATACAAAGACCAATTATCCTTATCAATATTGACATAGGAGATTTGTCGGGTACCCTCTTCCAAGTTATAGCGCACACTACTATTAATATTGCGTTTTCCCTGATAAGCGCCAACATAGAAATACATATTTTGATCTTTTAGCTGCTTATAAGAGTTATAATTGACAGAATAGGAATTATTGAAACCAGCTTTCAGATCTGGATTGTCAAAATATTCCACGAGCGGCTGGGCATTTTGTTTAAGCGGTTCGATCTGTGTCAATGAAGGCTGGGCCGTCTGTCCACTGTAACGGAAGCCGATGTTTTTACTTTTAGAAATTTTGTAATTCACCGAAAGCGATGGCCTTAAAGAGGTCTGATCGCGCTGCAATATGGTATTTAAATTATTATAGGTTCTTTTTACAGCTTCAAATTCTGTTTGGTTACTCAGATTGATTGTCAAGTCATTTGTTTTATAGTTCAGTGAAGTATTGATACTATTTTTTAAACTGGAAAAATTAAAATCATTCAATACACTTTCATCCAGCACGGTATATTTTTGTGTGATAGGATCTCTATTGAAGGATTGATTGAGTGTTTCTGATTTATTGCTTGAAAAAGAGTACCCGATTGATCCTGTAATCTTTTTTGAAAGGGGCTCGGTATAGGTTATCGAAGCGCCATACGTATTATTTCTGATTTCATCTTTTTTAAATTGGTCGATTGTGTCAGTACGCTGGCTATTTTCAAAATAGTTTTCCGAAAAATATTGTGTCTTCGAAAGGTTCCGATCCGTATTTGCGTTGACATTAAATGTGATGGAGCGACGCTCTTTTTTAAATCGTCGTGTCAATATTGCATTCACATTAAATTTATCCTGATCACTATTCAGATCTGTGCGCGATATGGTATTTGTAATTGGCTGTCCGCTCAAGGTTTTTTGATAAGCTTCCGCTTCGGAGAGATTATCCCTATTGGATTTATTAAAGCCCATAGTTACTGTCAGATCAGCAAGCGAATCCAATTTATAATCATACCTCAAATTAGCAACATTTGCTCTGTTTTCATTTTCCGTTCTGGTTGTATTACTATCTATTTGTGCCCGTTCTGGCAAGTTATTCTGCGCATTATAGGTACTTGTATTATCAACATTGATCTGACTACGTTTGTAATTGACATTAATTTTGTGCTTATCATTTTTAGACTTATCGGAATAGCTTACCCCCATATTTAAAGCTTTAGGTACACCTCCACCCCTGTATTGGCCATCCCATCCGCCTTCCGTTTCGTCTCCACCGGAAGAAATCATGATACCTCCACCGTCCATCATCTGTACATTACCGCTTCCCCCCACACCATATTTTTGACTATCCTCAAAGCCCAAACCTACCATACCGTCATTGGCCAAAATACCATAAGCGGCAATCTTCTGTGCCCCTTTAAACTTATTGAGCATGACTTTCCCACCATAATACTTATCCGTTCCTGCACCTGCGATTGCCTGACCAAACATGCCTTTCTTTTTATCCTCCTTGAGTTTTATGTCAATAGTTTGCGTACGTTCTCCGTCATCCACACCGGTACGCACAGCCAGATCGGACTTCTTTTCGTATACCTGTACTTTGCTCACCATATCCGACCGGATATTTTTGGTGATCAGGGTCGGGTCATCCCCAAAAAACTCCTCTCCATCGAGCAGCACCTTTTTTACCTCTTTTCCCTGCGCTGTAATCTTCCCAGTTCCATCGATCGTAATACCTGGAAGCACCTTGAGCAGATCCTCAACCTTAGCATCTTTCTCAACCTTAAAACTACCAGCATCATACTCTATCGTATCTCCTTTAATAACGACTGGAATTCGTCCATTGACCTGTACCTCCTCCAAAAGTAATGATGCCTTTGACAGCGATACCATGCCGAGATCAAGACCTTGGGCTGTAATATGGATATCTTTCACGAGATCTGCATATTGCGGATAGGACACGACCATTTTATAAATACCTGTATCCAGATTGGCAATTTGGAAAGTCCCGTTTTCTTTTGTTCGATCGAACTTAATTAATATAGAATCTTTTGGGTTAAGTAAAGCAACTGACGCTTGATGGAGTTTAGCTTTGTCTTTGGCATCAACAACTACACCTGTAAGCCGCTGTTGGGCATAGGAAATAGAGCTTATGGCTGAAAGTACAAGAAACAAAACTAAGGTATAGGTTGGTCTCATAAATTTCCGTTTATATATTGTCGCAATAAAGATATCAATGTTGCTACGGAAAATTCGTAAAATAATGTTAAATAATTAAGAAATTAAAAAAACAGCAAAACCAAAAACAACAATCTGTAAAACAGATAATTAAAGATAAGAACCTAATAAAATGGGATACGACATAAGGTTACACCAGCTTTGTTTTCCCAATAAGACACAACTGATAATATAAAAAGAAATATAGTTTCCATTCCTTTAATTAATCAAAACAAAAAAGCGCCAGCATTTTCAGATGCTGACGCTTATGCTTAAAATTGGCTAACAGTACGGCTAGTAACCGAATAGCTTAACCAAATAAGCCTTTAATTCCTCTCCCCTTAGGTTTTTAGCAAGAATCTTTCCATTCGGATCTATCAGGAAAGTTGTGGGTAATGCTGTCACGGCAAACCGACTAACTGCAATACTGTTGTCCGTCGGACTATCGTGCAATTGTATCCAGGATAATTGTTGGGTTTTAAGCATATTCTTCCATGCATTTTCACTCTTATCAGTAGAAATACTTAAAATCTCAAACGCCGACTTACCTTTATATTTTCCGTAGATCTCCTTGATTGTTTTAAACTCTTCAATACAGGGACCGCACCAAGAAGCCCAAAAGTCCAATAACACATAGGAACCTTTCATAGAAGCGAAATCAATTTTTTGACCGTTTTCATTTGGCAATGAAAAATTGGCCACCAAAGCCCCTTCTTTTGACAACAATGCTCCACGAATTTGATTGCCTGCAGATTTACCATAATAGGATTGTTTAATAGCTGTCGTCAGCCCCTCATAAGCCTTTAAGGCTTCCTCCGGTTTCATTACCTTTCCATAGCGGTCCAATAAAAAAGCTGCTCCAAAAGAATTGTTATTTTGAGCAACGACCTGCGTAATCACTGCAGCTTCATCCGCTTCCTTAGTCTGCATAAGGGTGAAATACTGATTCAGTACATCATGCGCTTTGGATCCCGAAACCTTGGAGGTATAGAAAGACTCCAGGTCTCCCGCAATATGAATCGTTGCAGGAGCATCAACCAGAATACCAAAGGGCGCGTAACCGCCATGTTTTTTAGACTCGGCTTCAGAGGCCAACATGTGTCGGGTGGCTACGGTAAATGGTCGTTCTATTTGCCAAGCCCCTTTTGTAACAGTAGCTGTATCATTATCCCCCGTAATATTGTTATAAAGATAGATCTTGGTACCATCAAATTTCGGGTCAACTTTTCCTACAAAAACAACCTTAGAAGTTGTCTGAGCACGAACAGTCAAAACACAAAATAAGGATAAAACCGTGCCTATCGCGAGTGTAATAAACGTTAATCTCGTCATCATGTTATTTCAATAGTTCTGCTAATTTTTCATGCAGCTGTTCACCACGTAGGTCTTTGGCAACAATCTTCCCGTCAGGACCGATTAGAAAATTCTGTGGGATACCACGTACACCGTAGAGCTTAGCCGCCTCGTTATTCCAAAACTTCAGATCACTTACATTTGTCCAACTCAATTTGTCCGCTTCAATAGCCTTCAACCAGTTGTCTTTCTTGCCCGGTTGATCCAACGAAACACCCAATACAGTAAAATTTTTATCCTTAAACTTATCATAAGCTGCTACAACATTGGGATTCTCCGCCCGACAAGGCCCACACCAAGACGCCCAGAAATCCAACAACACATATTTACCCCTAAAATCAGATAACTTAACAGGTTTGTCATTGACATCATGTTGCATAAAGTCTGGTGCAAGCACACCAACTGCAGTTGATTTGGCCGCTGTGATCTGTTTCGCGAAAGCTTCTCCGGTTTCGGAACCTCGTACCGAAGCCGAAAGTTTATTAAATTCAGGCTCCAGAGCTAAAATTTCGGTCCCAGCATAGAGTTGATCCTGGATCGCCAATAAACTGAAATAAGAGTTTGGATTCTTCGCGATATAGTCTTGTTGCAACTGTTTCTTCTGCTCAGCAAATTTTGTATATTGTTCACGAAGTGGTCCCGCAAAGGAATCGTCTTTGCGTTGCTCTGCAGTAGCGCTGCTGTATTTCAGATTGATCGCATTAATTCCATCCTCGGCTTCCTTGATAAGATTCTTATACGCCGCGTGAGCATCCTGTAACGACGAACCTTTAATAACGGCTGTTTTAACAGAGTCTTTTGCTGTTATAGTTGTCTTTCCTTTATCGACGTAAATACCGACCATGTCACCCTTAAAACCGATCTTGTCCCAACCTTTGTTTTCCTGATCGTAGACAATATAAACCATTGTCGGTCCATTGGATTGACCTTTAAAAGCGAACGTTCCCTTATTTACTTTTACAGAGTCTAGTACCTGACTATTCGGAGTACGGATAGACATAAATACCTTTCCTTCTTTTTTGGGTTGCTGTATTTTTCCCTCAATATTAAAATCCGACTGTTGTGCCATTGTTGTACTAGGAAGAGCCAACAAGGCAATCATTTTTAAAATTTTCATGTGTACAAATTTGATTTTAGATGGTTTTATTTGATATTTGTTTCTTATTTAATAATCATAGGCAGATGTCTTTAATCTGCCTATGATAAATTGATATTTTTATGGAATTCCCGTAGGCTATGATAGTCTCATTAATGGAAACTGTCCAATTTTTGGCGATACTTGTTACCAGCCGCCTGAATGTCCCAATGGTATTCTTTCTTGAGAAAATCTGTCAATATCTTGTATTTAGCGGTTCTTTTTTCACTGGTATCTAAGTATACTTTTTTAATGTTTTGATAGGATTCCGTTGTCAACAGACTAAACCACTGCCCCAAGTCAACTTCGTAACCCCTCGAGCCTGAGCCAGAGATATAACCACGTTCTGCGGCCAATTTGGAAACCTCACGATTACGAGCTTCAATATCTTCATCACTATTGCCCGGAAAATTTTTGTTAATTTCATCGAGTGCCTTTCCATTGTCATAAGGCATTCCTGCAGCCTCAAATCCAGGAACCTTTCCTTCCATTCGCTGCGCGAGCATCCCGGACAAATTGCCCCAAACCATACGGGTAAGTACAGAATCCTGGTAATAATGTGTTTCAGGCACCGTAATAGGTTGGGTATTTAATCGTTCATTAGGCCAACATACAATTAAACGCGAACGTCCCAAGACATAAATATCCTGTTTCCACCAAGAACCATTATAGGTCTTTACGAAAAAGAACTCCCGTGGAAATACCCGCCGCACAAAATCCGAAGAAACATTATGCAGCAGGGTATCTACAAACATAATGGCACTTGGCTTGGCTTTGTCCTCCATTGGTGTTGCTCCATAGCGATTATTGACATCTTGCACCAAAATACTATTTGTCACTTCCTTCGGATCCTTAAAATTAAGACGCAGCCATAAATCATAGGTCTTAAACATCTCCTTAACAGCAGGTAATTCTTCTTCTTTTGGGCCAAAACGCTCTTGAAATCCGAAAGATTCTGAGGAATTGATTGATTCATTTTTTGTACATGAACTGGCCAGCAACAACATGCTTAATAGGCCGATTGAAAATATCTTCTTCATTGATGAATTGATTATCGTGGATTAATAGGCATATTTGGTGAATTATTCTGTTCTGATTGCGGAATCTGCAAGACATATTTTGGATCATCTTTGCGCATGACAAACTCCTGTCCATTTTTATAAGTATGCTTGATTTCAGGCTTTCCAAGTCGACGTAAGTCAAAAAATCGCAATCCACCATCGAAAGCGGTTTCCAGACGGCGCTCTTCGAGTACCCTTTTCAAAATGCCAGCTTTATCACTATAGTCACTTTCCTTTAACCCCGTAAACGTTCCTTTTTTGTAACGCGTAACCAACAGATCGCTGAGGTCTTTCAAAGCATTGCTATACTGCTGTTTTCTAGCATAGGCCTCAGCCCGTATCACATAGGCCTCACTGGCTTTAAAGCCAATATAAAACCAATATTTTTCCTGTGTCGCAAACATATGGTACACCGTCTTTCCAACCATGACACCATCAGGCTGTGAAAAGTCTTCAAATGAATCAAACAAGTACTGCCTGTAATCTACCAGATTACCATTTCTTTTGGTCAGGTCCAAGATCTCTTCGGTAGGTTTAAATGCTGCCTGAGAATAGTAAAAGATATTATTGTTGGCTCTTCCTGCTGTAAAGAATAGTATTTCTCTATTATAATCTGTATCAATAAAGCCTACATTGCCCGAAAAAGCATACTTATTGGACTTACTGTCAATATAAGATTGCATCGTATTGAGATCAGCGAGCTTTGCACTTGACATCACTTCTCCGGCAAAGGCTATTGCCTGATCATATTGTCCCATAAATAATGCAACACGGGCGCGTAATAATTGTACAGTCGTAATATTGAGCCGAAAACGATCATTCGTAGGCTTTCCGCGCAATAGATCTGCGGCCTGACCCAAATCTGCTTCGATCTGCCCCCATACTTTTCCTAAAGGTTGGCGTACATTATTCTTGCTGAATTCGTTAACATCGACGGCATCAAGAGGCATTGGTACACCTGGGAGTTCCAGATTATTTGCTGTATATACATCAGCATACATATTAACTAGGTAAAAATAGGCATAGGCCCGCAATGCCAATGCTTCACCTTTTATCCTATCATAGTTTGACTGTTCTTCACTGGTAGGGATGACTTCTTTGAACTTATCCAAGACCGTATTCGCATAAAAAATAGTCTTGTAAAGCTGTCCCCAATAGGGATCGTTTGGGCTATTGTCCAATAAATGCGATGAGGCAAATAAGAACCAGGGTTCATCAGCAGCACTGGGCTTATAAGTCGTATTGAGATTGACCATTGCGTTATCGGTCATTAATTCGGTTTTATAGAAATAATCGCTGCGTGGATACCCACCTAATAAAATCGATTCATAGTCATTGATTGTTTCGGGTGTCATACTATTGACGGGTTTTATATCCAATAAGCCCGTACAAGATGACAAGCCTATTGCTGAACAAAACAGACCCAACAACAAATATTTAGATGTAGTCTTCATAATAGCTTTTAGGTTAAAATTGAACTTGTAAAGATGCTGTGTACGATCGTGGTACAGGGAGGAATGTATTTCCAAACGAGACCTGCACTAACCTTGAGTCAGAATAGGACATTTTGCTTCCTTGCGCCTCCGGATCCTGACCTTTCAGTTTAGCATCTTTCCATACATAGAGATTATTTCCCTGTAACATAAGACGAATATTCTGGATTCCCAATGCCCGCAATCTAGGCGTAAAATAATCATAAGAAATGGAGAGATTCTGCAAGCGCACAAAATCACCTTTTACTGTTCTCAGATCAGAGTTATCGTACATTCTGCCATTGTATGGTGAAGTACCTGTCACGGCGGCCTCGAACGCAGAGTCTTCAAGTTTAGGGATATTCGTATTGAGTTCATCCCCGGGTTTACGCCATCTGTTTACCCATTCTCTCGACAGGTTCTGTGTAGGCTCTGGAAAAGTCAAGGCATAGTTTTGTGAGAGGTTACGCAGTCGCATCACATTACCAAAACTACCAATAAACAAGGCTGACAAAGACAAGCGTTTATAGGCGAACGTATTGGTAAAACCCAATTGCGTCGTTGGTAGATTAGGCCCCTCGTACTTCAGCCCATCCAAGTTCGTCATACCATAGAGTACCTTCTCCCCTTCTTTATTGGTATAAAATGTAGCTCTACCGTCTGTATTGAGTCCAGCATAACGATAAGACCACACCCCATCTAGTGGCTTGCCAATTACTGCAGATGATGCATAGTTAGTCCTATTTGCTTCTGTCAGACTTCCCACAGTAGGCTTGGCGTTAACGTCCAATACCTCATTTTTGTTCAAGCCATAATTGATATTTGATGACCATCTAAAATTCTTAGAATCAATATTGATTGAGCTGACAGAAAACTCCCAACCCCTATTGCGCATAGTCGCCCAGTTCACCTGAAGCGATTCGAATCCGGTCACTTGCGACACTTGTTTTGATCCCAGCAGGTCAGTGCCTTTTTTATTATAAAATTCGACAGAGCCCATCAAACGGCGTTTCCATAAACCAAATTCAAGCCCCAAATTGGTTGTATAGGTCTTTTCCCATTTGAGATAAGGATTTTTCGGTGCATTGATAATTAAATAATTGACCGGATTATCTACATTCACAGCGCCGATCGTCGCAACCAAGTCGGAGTAGGCCTGAGAAGCAACATTACCCTGGCTGCCATAGGATCCTCTGAATGTCAAATAGGATAACCAATCAATCTGATTTAGAAAATGCTCCTGCTTCATCTGATAGTTCGCTCCGAATGCCCAAAGTGGCTGAAATAACTGATTAGTTTTCAGACCAAATCTATTGGAACCATCTGTACGGGCGTTAAAGCTTACGGTATATCTATTGTCAAAAGTATAATTGAGTGCTCCGAAATAAGATACCGCAGCAGCTTCATCTAGACGCTCCGTCCAATAGGGGACACCCATCTTTTTCATCAGTTCAAACTGTGGCACTTGTTGATGGCCCCTATCATGTGCATATCCATAGACCTGCGTTACTTCCTCCTCAGTCTTAGATTTACGTACCTCTTGTCCAAGCATCACATTCAAATAATGTTTGTCTTTAAAGAGTGGATTATAAATTAATTGATTCCGAAAGGTAATCGAACCGTTGACGGATGCCTTCCCTCTTCTATAACCTCCATCTTTCCAGATCTGTACTGCTGTATAATCAATGATATCATAATAGTCTTTTTTCCGGCTCCGCACAAAATAACTATCCTCCAAAGCAACATCTACATCTCGTGTATTTTGTTTCGTATAACTAAACAAGGACGTAAATGTCAGATCTTTCATGAATTTCCATTCAAAATCCACTGAAGACCGTAGTCCGAAGTTATTTGCATTTCTCCAGCCCTGCTCCCTATTTTCCATAAAGTTATATTTCAAGGTATTATGGTAGAAATAACTATAATTTCCATCGCTGTCAAAAGCTGGCTGGGCCCGTGTGGTATAAATAGCCCATTCATAGGGGTTTTCGCGCGAATCGACAGCAAAAAAGCTCTTATTGTCGCGTGCATTGATATCCATCATGACGCCCAATCGCATCTTGGGTGTTAAGAAAGTATAGGCTTTCAATGATCCAGTATAGGTTTTCTGTCCCACGCCTTTCGCGGTCGCCTGATCATTATTGTAGCTTCCTGAGGCATAAAAAGTCGTCTTTTCATTTCCACCTGAAAAACTTACATTATACCGTTGAGACAGCGAATTCCTGAATAGATGTTTAAACCAATCGGTATTAACCGTTTCCAGGTACTTTATTTTGTCTTCAAATTGACCCCAGCTAATCCGCTTATCATTTGCATCAATAAAATAACGTTCAAAATCAGTAACAGTACCATATTCGCCGGGTTTAGGGCTGTTTGCATTAAACAAATTCCGCTGCAACATTTCTAAATTGACGTCCACCCGTTGCTTGGAGTTCATCATATAGGCGTCCGCTATCCGTGGTCGCTCCCCCATCGTTAAGGTGCTTGAAAAATTCACTCGGGTTTTACCAGCCCGACCCTTTTTGGAAGTAATTACAATGACACCGTTAGCGGCTTTAGTTCCATAGATAGCCGTTGCCGCTGCATCTTTTAAGACATTGATGCTTTCGATATCTTCCACATTGACACCACCAATACCAGAAGCGATCAGGTTTCTATTAGTCATAATATCATCAACGGAAACATTCACCGCATCATCCAGAATAATACCATCGACAACCCATAAAGGCTGCACATTTCCGCTTAACGCAGCAGTACCACGAATGCGAATTTGTGGCATAGCGCCCGGAGCACCCGAAGTACTCATGACCATAAGCCCAGGTACCTGTCCTTGTAAGAGTTTATCAATATTCGGCTGAAATATCGTTTCTAACTGCTCCATATTGACTGTAGCGACCGAACCGGTCAATGATTTGCGCTGTAGGTTTTGGTACCCTGTGACGACCACATCGTCCAGCTGGTTTTCGACAGGGGTCAACCGCACCTCTACCCAAGTCTTACCCTGCATAGATATCTGCAAAGTCTGGAAACCCATACTTTTGAAAATCAACGTTGTATTTGCATTTGTTACCGATAGGATAAACGTCCCATCAGTATCCGTTCCAACAGCATTCTTTGGATTGTCTTTTTCGGCTACCGTAATACCGACCAGCGGTTTTCCCTTATAATCCATTACACGGCCACGTAGCTGTATTTTCTGCTGTTTGGCCGAACGAGGTTTAGGCGTTATTACAATCGTTTTATTATCAATACTATATTGCAGCGACTGATCTTTAAAACAATGATCCAATACCTCCTGCACAGTAGCATTCTGCATGTCGATATCCACCGCCGTATTGGATTTGACAAGAGACTCATTGTAGAAGAAATCACAATTGCATTGTCTCTTGATTTCACTAAATACTTGAGAAAGCGGAACTCCCTTCCTCTTTATAGTGACCCGTTGTGCAAAAGCCGCCAGGCTAAACTGCGCACAGGTCAGTGCAACAAATAAAATTGCAGTGCGTTTGCCCAAAGCCCTCCTTTTCAATAGGTCTCTGGAATTGAATAAATTCATTTGGTCGTAATTTATTGGTCAAATAATTAAGGTATACTGCTGTCCCCCGCTCAGCAGCGGTTAGTTAGATTGCATAGGTAAAACTACATCATCAGAATCACCCTCCTTTCTTTTGCTCCCCAAGGAGTGATTTGATATTTTATCTGTCCTGTTCTCCGCATGATGGACAACACCTCTTCTAATGTCTTTTCTTTGGAAATGACTCCCGTAAAACCCAATTCGTCAGCTTGGCCGAGTATCTTAACATCTATGCCATACCAGTGCGACAACTCCGCTCCGATCTCTTCTAAACCTGCATTAAAAAATGAAAATTCATTATTTCGCCAAGCATTCACATTGGACAATAAGGCCGGAGAAACATCGATAATAGTCTTCCCGGGATCGACAACACTGCTTTCTCCAGGGGTCAAAATACGGACCTTCGATGCTGTAGAAACGGCAACACTACCTTCCATCAATGTTGTTGTAGTCCGATTACTCGCATAAGCCTTAACATTAAAATGTGTCCCCAGCACCTTGATTTTTTGATCATTTGAAACCACCATAAAAGGTTTCTGCTTATTGTGCGAAACTTCAAAATAAGCTTCTCCCTCCAGATAAACGATACGTTCGGATCCAACAAAATTGGCGTCGTAACGTAATTTAGTACCCGTATTGAGCCAAACTTTGGTTCCATCAGTCAACACGATTGCTCCAGTTTTACCCATTGGGACGTGAATTTCCTGTACCATAGGTTCGGAGGCATTCTCAAATTTTTTGATCTCAAAAAAAGATTCCTTATTTGTTGTCTTTGCAGCAGCATATTGCGTTTTGCTACTATCCGTCAACTCAATTTTCTCGCCATTCGGCAGCGTCAATGTCATCAGTGATTCCACTTTTGCGCTTTCCATATGTCTATTCGTGACAGTAACACCGGTAACGCTTAGAGCCTCCTCATATGCTTTATATTGATATCCTCCTACATAGAGAATCAGTATTGCTGCCGCAGCGGCTACCCATGGCCATACGCGGATCAAAATGGATGGTTTCGTTTTAATCTCTTCTCCAGTGAGCAGCGATTCTAAGATTGGATATTGGTTTTTCGATTGGGTATATAATTCCTCAATAATGTCCCCTTCCTCCAACTGATCATTCATTGCTACATCCATATACGTTTCCAGTTCCCCACGAAAAGATTCGTCAGCGAATAATGAAACCAACCAAACGGCCTGCTCCGGTGTGCAGGTGCCAGCCAAGTATTTCTCGAAAATCTCCTTTTTATTGTACATAATAATCGCTCAAATCATCGCCTTGATAATCTTAATACGGAGAAGGCATAGAAAGTCTATGCTCAGAAAATCATTTTTTTTAAAAAAATTAGGTTTAAGGAGGATAAAAAAAACTATTGAGACTAGTCTTATGTGGAACAAAGCACTAGTTAAGAAGGCCTAAAAGTGTTATCAGTAGCATAAAAAGTTTGGCTCCTAGCTCCTGTTTTAAAAAACGCATAGATTTGGCCATGTGATCTTTTATGGTACCAACTGAAACTTCATGGATCTTTGCGGCTTCTTCATAACTCTTTCCCTGGAATTTGCACAACAGGAATATTTCTCTACGCTTTGGGGGTAATTTTTCTATCGCTTTTGATAGTTCATCAGACATCCGTTCCACCGCATCATTGGCTTCGTCCAGTTCATAGTATAAGGTTGCCTGTGTCAAAAGCGCTTTACGCACAGCTTCATCTGTAGCTGATTGACGAAAATAATCAATGGTCAGGTTACGGGCTATTGTATGTAGCAATGACCAAACGCCTTTCTCGGGAATAATTTTGGCGCGCATATCCCATAATCGTACGAAAGCAATTTGATGTATTTCCAGCACATGCTCCTCGTCTGGTAGCAATCTGTTCAGCTTGTGCAACAAGGTGGGAGAATAATATTCATAAAGCTTAGAGAAAGCCGTTTTGTCTCCCTTAATTAAAAGAGAAACCAGCTTAACCTCATCATTTCCATCGTTTTTCAAGTGATCTGTCCGTATATTATGAAAGCCCTAAAATTATAAAATTTATCTTATTCAAAAGCAAAACTCCAATGATTGTCTATCCCAATAAATCATGCTAAGGAGGCTTATCCTGCTAAGATATGTTTTAGAAATACCTTCAGTATAAAAAAACAGCAGTAAGCTTGCGCCACTGCTGTCTATACTATTCATTGCAAACAAGCTTTTTTGTCTAGTCTGCAAACGGCATCGAACAAGTCGATTATTCGACGTTTAGATTCAACTCTTTTTCTTTATTGATTAAATGCGCAATGCTGGTGTCATTCAAAATTTGCAACATCGCATTCCGCACTTCCACAAATGTATCACGGATGCCACAGGCATGCTCTTCGGTACACTCTTCACAGGAACGATAGAAATTTAGACTGACACAAGGGAGCAAAGCAATAGGTCCATCGATCAGACGCATTACCTGAGATAAAAATACATCCTCTGGAGCTTTATTTAGACTATAGCCACCACCTGCACCTTTTTTACTATAGAGAATCCCTGCGTTGCGCATTTCAAGGAGAATCTGTTCCAAGAATTTTTTTGGAATATTTTCTTCCTGTGCAATCTTAACGATCTGCATAGGTTCATTTCCGTAGTTACGACCGAGCACCATAAGTGCCTTAATTGCATATTTTGTCTTTTTGGAAAGCATAATTTGTTAACCCCCTGTTGAATTGCAAATTTACGTTTTTTATTCAATAGAATAAAACCTATAAAACTAGCCTGTAAAAGAAAAGCCCTTAGCACAATTTACCCGTTGGATATCCTTATGCTAAGGGCGAATATTATTTGATCATCTAATTGCTATTGGCCCAATACTGCTGTAATGGGTTTACCGATACTTCCATTGGGTTCGGTAATATGCAATAGTGATGAAATTGTAGGCGCAATATCGACAATATGGACCTCGGTATTGGACACACCTGGCTTAATACCCCAGCCCATAAATACCAATGGGATATGGGAATCATATCCCGACCAAGTACCATGTGTCGTACCCGTAGAACGTGGGGTACCATCATACCATTGTGGTTCACAAACGATCTGGATAACACCACTTCGTTTGTAGTTATACCCATTGATCATTTTTTCACGGACAGGCTCTGGAATCATTAGTCCTTCGCTCTTTTCCATATCTGCAACGTATGCAACACCTTCGGTGTGGCGCAATTCGCGAATAATTGTCTCTTTTATTTTATCCCGATCCAATTGAAGCGAATCAATTATTTGATTATTCAAATGAACCTGATAATTCATCATACTCTTGACGATTTTTTCCTGTCCAAATTTCTCTTTCAACTTTTTGTTTAGATCCGAGATAATCTGACGGGAATAGAAATAACCGCCATTTCCTTTCATATCCATATAGAATCTCGAGTTGTAAGAAGCGCCATGGTCAGCAGTCAGGAAAAAGGTGTAATTGCCTTTACCGACAGCGTTGTCCAGGTAAGCAAAGAAATCGGCCAGTTGTTTGTCCAATTGCAGATAGATATCTTCAATCTCTACAGCTGTTAATGAGTAGCGATGTCCGACATAATCTGTAGCCGAAAGACTAACACAAAGGAAATCGGTATTTTTAGTTGGGTTATTTCCCATCTGCTCATTCTTGATGGCTTCCATTGCCAGATCTAAGGTAAACTGATTACCCATTGGCGTTGTTTTTATCAACTCAAGACCTTCGTCTTTCATCAACTTAGATGTCGCACGCGGCAAGGTTGGTTTCTCTTCACCAGGATATTTCCCTTCATAGATATTATCATCAGCAATACTATTCGCTGCATAAGTACGCACATCGTACATCGGCTTCCAGTCTGCCTTAAGATATTTTTCCGCTAATTTTTTCTTATTGAAGTCAACGACCCACTTCGGTAATTGATCCATATAGAAATTGGAGGTAATCCAGTTGCCCGACTTCGCCTCAAACCAATAAGCAGCATCCGCAAAGTGACCGGCAGGTAATATGCCGCCTCTGTCTTTAATTGCGATACCAATGACTTTAGATTTAAAATTTGAAGCCAGTTTCAACTGATCCGTTACTGTAGACGCCAGTAAATTACGTGGGGATTGTTTTCCTTCTTTCTCTGTAGTACCTACACCAACGACATTGTCATCTTGGGTACAATACATATTCTTGCCCGTAAGCTCCTCGATCCAATCATTACCCGCAATACCGTGGATTGAAGGAACAGAACCAGTGTACACCGAACTGTGTCCTATAGCTGTATAGGTCGGAATATAATTGATCAGGGTATTCTCGCAGGAGAAGCCTTCTTTCAAAAGTCGCTTGAAACCATCATTTCCATATCGGTCCGCAAAGCGATATAGATAATCCCAGCGCATCTGATCCACCATCAGACCGACGACCAATTTGGGTCTTTCCGGTTGTTGTGCCATGGAGGAGAGTGCAGCTATTCCAAATACGACACTTAAAAAAAATCTTTTAATCATAATAGTATTAAGTATTGAGTATTAAGCATTAAGATATTAGATTTGAGACGCTCACAATACGAAGTCTCCGACTTACCTAAATCTCCTTTTTTTACTTATTAATTTTAACCGTTGACTTTACTAATCTAAGGTCCTAACTTCAGCAGCCACTGTGTAGGGCCGCCGTTTAATAACGAATGCTAATGTAGGGTTTAATCTTTTAAATGTGTTTTTAAAAATTGTCCTGTATAAGAATCTTTACAATGTGCAAGATCTTCTGGAAGTCCCGTAAAAACTACCTTTCCACCTTTATTACCCCCTTCAGGTCCAATATCAATCACCCAATCCGCCGACTTGATCATATCCATATTATGCTCAATGACCAAAATACTATTGCCGAGAGCAATCAAAGCATCAAACGATTTTAGCAGTTTTTTAATATCCTGAAAATGCAGACCAGTAGTCGGTTCGTCAAAGATAAACAGGGTCTTCTTGCTGTTATTGCCTTTGATCAAAAAGGAAGCAAGTTTAATCCGTTGGGCCTCACCCCCTGAGAGCGTACTGGAAGACTGCCCGAGCTTTACATACCCTAAACCAACATCTTGTAATGGCTGTAACTTAGCCAATATTTTAGGCTGGTCACCGAAGAAGACAATGGCTTCATCCACGCTCAGTTCAAGTATATCTGCTACGGATTTACCTTTATATTGCACGTCTAGCACAAACTGCTTGAAACGTTTTCCACCACAGGCCTCACATGGGAGTACGATATCTGCCATAAATTGCATTTCGATCTTCACTTCCCCCTCACCTTGACAGACATCACAGCGGCCACCCTCGACATTAAAAGAAAACGCAGCTGGTTTCAATCCCGCAGCTTTGGATGCGGCTTGATTGGCATACAATGCCCTGATCTCATCCCAAGCCTTAACATAAGTCACTGGATTGGACCGTGAAGAACGACCGATAGGATTCTGATCGACCATTTCGATCTGTTCCACTTGTGCAATATCGCCTTCTATGGAATCATATACACCTGTTTGTTCACCAGAATAATTACCGATTGATTTCTGCAATGCTGGATAAAGAATCCGTTTTACCAAGGAAGTCTTTCCGGACCCAGATACCCCAGATACGACGGTAAATGTATTTAAGGGAAACTGCACATCGATCCCCTGAAGATTATTTTCATGCGCTCCCTTTACAGTAATACTGTTGGACCACTTTCGCCGTTTTTTTGGAACTTCGATCTGGCTCTTGCCACTCAGATATTGACCCGTTAAGCTCCTATCATCTTTTAGGATCTCACTATACGTTCCAGCAAATACCATCTCACCACCATTGATCCCTGCTTCAGGGCCAATATCAATCAAGTAATCTGCAGCCTCCATCATTTCCTGTTCATGCTCAACCACAACAACCGTATTACCTACATCACGCAGGGACTTCAGTACCGAAATCAGACGTTGTGTATCCCGCGGATGTAACCCAATACTTGGCTCATCCAACACATAAATTGAGCCGACGAGCGAACTTCCGAGCGAAGTTGCCAAATTGATCCGTTGCGATTCCCCTCCGGATAGCGTATTGGACAAACGGTTTAAGGTAAGGTAGCTTAAACCTACATCGCATAGAAATTGTAACCGGTTATTAATTTCGGCCAATAGACGTTTGGCGATCACCTTTTCATTTCCTTCCAGAGACAAATCTGTAAAAAATGCCAAAGCTTCTTCAAGAGGCATCAATACGATATCGGTAATTGACCTACCACCTACTTTGACATAGGTCGCATCTTTGCGCAACCTTGTTCCTCTACAATCCGGACAGTCGGTCTTACCACGGTAACGCGATAACATCACGCGGTATTGAATTTTATAGGTCTGTTCTTCAAGCTCTTCAAAGAATTGGTTAAGCCCTGTAAAATAACTATTTCCCGTCCAGAGTAATTCTTTTTGTGCTGCGGTCAGATCAGAATAGGCGCGGTGTATCGGAAAATCAAACTTTAAAGAATTTTTTACCAGCACCTGTAACCATTCGCCCATTTTCTCTCCTCGCCAAGGAGCAATAGCGCCATCATAGACAGAGCGACTCTTATCTGGTATAACAAGATCTGGGTCTATACCAATGATCTTCCCATAGCCTTCACACCGACGACAGGCACCATAGGGATTATTGAAACTAAAGAAGTTGGGACTAGGCTCCTCAAAGGTAATTCCGTCGAGTTCAAACTTATGCGAGAAATGATGTCTTTTATCCTTTTCTTCAATATACAATTCACCTTTACCCTCAAAAAATCCGGTTTGAATAGAATCTGATAATCGATTAATAGTATCATCATCCTGTTCGATACGTACCCGATCCACTACGATCAATACCTCGCCGTCCTGAATCGTTTCATTGGCCATGCTCTTATCGTCAATAATACTTTCGATTTTTTGCATTTTATCTTGATAAACGACACGGACAAATCCTTTCTGCAGTAAGAGAGACAACTCTTCTTTGAGCTTTCGCCCATGGGAAGGCACCAATGGAGCCAAAAGCGTGACAGATTCTCCCTCGTCAAACTTCAAGGCAAAATCTACCACCGAACTCACACTGTCTTTAGTCACTTCCCTGCCTGAGACAGGAGAAATCGTCTTCCCGATTCTTGCATATAGTAATTTCAGATAGTCATATATTTCGGTAGAAGTTCCGACAGTAGAACGAGGATTGCTGGTAATAACACGTTGTTCAATCGCAATCGCTGGAGCGATCCCTTTGATGTAATCGACTTCGGGTTTATTCATCCGTCCCATAAACTGCCGTGCATAGGAAGAAAGACTTTCAACGTACCGTCGCTGCCCTTCAGCATATAGGGTATCAAAAGCGAGGGAAGATTTTCCCGAACCCGACATTCCTGTAATGACAACTAATTTATTTTTGGGAATATCTACATCAATATTTTTCAGATTATTGACTCTAGCCCCCTTTATTTGAATATATTCTTTTGGAGTATGCTCCACTTTTTTACTCATAATAATCCTTATCTCACACAAAGTTACGCAATCTTGGCTGATTATAGTCCCTATGAATTAAAAGCTCTCACGAAAAAATACAGCCGCTATCATCATGCAGTTCTATAAATTTAGAGGTTGCCTTTTTTCATTTCAGTGACAGCATAATCTACGGCTCTAGCTGTTAATGCCATATAGGTCAGCGACGGATTTTGCGTTCCTGTTGAGGTCATGCAGGAACCATCGGTGACAAATACATTTTTCACCAAATGTAACTGGTTCCATTTGTTCAACAACGAGGTCTTGGGATCCAGTCCCATACGTACTCCGCCCATTTCGTGGATATCTAACCCCGGATTTTGGTTACTGTCACTAATGTTGAGATTCTTGACTCCTGCAACATCCAGCATCTCCTGCCCTTGTTGAAAGAAGTCATCTCTTGATTTGTAGTCGTTTTCCTCGTAACCCACGGCTGTAATCAATTGAGGAATACCATAAGGATCTTTCTTGTCTGCACTCAATCGCACATGATTGCTTTCCTTGGGAATCGTCTCGCCCTGCATCATCATAGAGACGCCCCAGCCCCCAAGTTCGGATAAACTGTCTTTATAACCCCCGCCAACCGGTACTCCCTCAAAAGCTCCTCCCCGCGAACGGGAAGCCCCAAAGAACGAGGCATAACCTCTTAAAAAATCTGTTTCCTGTCGATGTATATTTCTAAAATTGGGAATAATGGGTTGGGTTGGCCTACGTCCATAATAATATTTATCTTCATAACCCTCCATTGTACCCGTTATTGTACCCAAATAATTATGAAAAGCGACATATTTCCCCAACAGTCCACTGTCATTTCCTAGGCCATTCGGAAAACGGTCGGAAGTGGAATTCAATAGAATCTGGTTTGTCGCTAATGCAGAGGCATTGACAAAAATAATTTTCGCAAAAAATTCTTGACTCGCCTTAGTTATGGTGTCAACAATACGGACACCGATCGCTTTTTGTAAACTATCATCGTAAAGTATAGATTCGACAATCGCTTGAGGGCGAATGGTCAACTTTCCTGTTTTTGCCGCCCAGGGTAAAGTGGATGCATTGGAACTAAAATATCCACCAAAAGGACACCCACGATGACATAGGCTACGTGCCTGGCACTGGCTCCGCCCTTGATCAATATGGATCTGTCTGGGCTGTGTCAAATGAGCACAGCGTCCCTGAATCACTGGACGATCTTTATACTGCTGCTGTATGCGTTGTTGTATCGCTTTCTCTACAACGTTCATCTCCCAGGCCGGAAGAAAATCACCATCTGGCATCGCGTCAATTCCATCCTTATTACCCGATATTCCGACGAAATGTTCGACATACGAATACCATGGTGCTACATCATCGTAACGAATTGGCCAATCCACTGCAAAGCCATCCCTTGCAGGGCCTTCAAAATCGTACTTAGACCATCGCTGGGTCTGACGGGCCCAAAGGAGAGATTTACCACCAACTTGATCAGCCCGAATCCAGTCAAATGGTTTTTCCTGAATATAAGGCTGGGCCGCATCCGGCAGAAAAAAGTGCTTGGCGTCTTCCCGATAGACATAACATTTTGAAGCAATTGGATTTTCATCCTTGGTCTGCTGTTCCACTTGTCCACCGTGCTTGAACTGCCAAGGATCCATATACGCTGTGGGATAATCCTGGATATGTTTGGCATCTTTACCTCGATCCAAAACAAGTGTTTTCAATCCTTTCTCGCAAAGTTCCTTAGCGGCCCATCCGCCAGATATCCCCGAGCCGATCACAATAGCATCAAAATGATTCTCCTTATTCATCATTATATTTAGGTCGTATTTGAAGAGTTAATATACTGTAAATAAAACTATTGCAGCAAATATTCATTACAACTCACATGATTTTGTTACAAAACAAGCGAAGAACAAATGTATCAACCACAGCTTATCAAAGGGTGCTCTTTTACATCCGTACAGGGTTTAACAAACAATTATTTTAAATATTCAACCATCTGCAATTAATCCTTCTGCATTTTTAGCTGTCTTAGAAATATAGTTTTACAAAACAGCGTAGCAATAGCGATAGAAATTGCGTTTAAAGAATAAAATAAAAAAAAAGGTTATGAGAAAAAATGTATTTAAAGTTATGGTCATGATGCTATTCGTTTTCGTCGCATCCACAACAGTAAGTAAAGCACAAATGGTGATTGATAAAATAGATTTAAATATTTTTCCAGCAGCGGAAAAAGGATACAAAAAAATGGTTATCGAAGTTCCATATTCGGAGAATGATAAAAATAAGAAGATCGAATTCTCTGTAGGTAAATGGATGGAGGTAGATGGTTGTAACAGTTTTAATCTAGCTGGTTCTTTTGAGAAAAAAGATCTTCAGGGCTGGGGGTATGATTACTATGTATTTAAAACTAATGGAAATGTAGCAAGCACAATGATGGCCTGCCCAGATAAAGCAAAAAGAAATCTTTTTGTGAGTGCTCAACCTGAAATAGTACGTTATAATGGTCGGATGCCTATAGTTATTTATGTCCCTGAAGGTTATGAAGCGCAATTCAAAATCTACTCAACTGATGGGGATACCTACCGTGCTGCTGAAGTCAGAGAAAAGAAGTAATCATACAGTTTAGTTACTTAAAATAATAGCAAACAAGCGCTGCTTGTAGCAGAAAGTCTCCAATAAAAATTGGAGACTTTCTTTTTTATATACTGTTAAAAAAAGGATCAACATTATTGCCTCCCTCGTGGCATTTTGCTCCAAAATTGGCAACGGGGCTTTCAAGATTATGATTTACACGACATTATAACAAACAAAAGAACTTAATACTATAAACTTAACACCCGGTTAGTTTAGTATTAATATACAAAGTTTAATATTGCTTACGTTTTCAGACATAAGTATAAAATGATCATGTTTAATCAACCTTCATTACATCTACCAAAAATTGCAGTACTCACGTGTATCTTAACGACGTTATCTGCAAAGGGTTTTGCCCAATCCCAAACATTTCAGGGAAAGCTGATTGATTCAGTGAGTCAGGATGCAATTCATGGCGCAACCATTCGAAATTCTCATCTGAGTAAATTAGTTTCATCAGACCAGGCAGGAAATTTTTCCATTCAGGCGCAAATCGGAGATACCTTACGCATAGGTTTTATGGGTTATCTTCCTAAAAGCTTTATTATTTCAAACCAGGGGCCTCTACAGATTTCGTTATCTCCCAATCAACAATCACTCAATGAAGTTGTGGTAACTGCCTTGGGTATAAAAAAAGAAAAGCAAGCCATCGGTTATTCCGTACAGGAGATCAAAGGAAAAGATCTGGTAAAAGCCCGTGAACCAAACGCGATCTCTAGCCTTGCTGGCCGAGTATCGGGTCTGACAATTACGCCGAGCACAAATCTATTTGGAGACCCTGGTATCACATTACGCGGAAGAAGCAATATTCTTATTGTGGTAGATGGAATGCCGATCAATACCGACTCCTGGAACCTTAGTCCGGACGACATTGAATCCTATTCGGTATTGAAAGGAGCGAATGCAGCAGCCTTATACGGAAATCGCGGACAGAATGGTGCCATTGTCATTACGACCAAACGAGCAAAGACAGAGGATAAAGGCTTTCAAGTAGAGTTCAACTCGAGTACACAACTGCAGACAGGATACAATGCGATTCCCAAGATCCAAACCGAATATGGTCCCGGTTCAAATTTTCAATATGCTTTCAAAGATGGACGTGGTGGCGGAATAAACGACAATGACTATAATATTTGGGGACCTCGATTTGAAGGTCAGCTTATCCCACAGTACAACAGCCCCATCGATCCTAAAACAGGCGCATTGGTTCCGCTTCCCTGGGAAGCTCGTGGAAAGGATAACTTGAAGAAATTCCTTCAAAATGGATTGTTAAGCACCAACAATATTGCTATTTCAAGTAAAACAGAGCGTGGGGACATTCGCCTTTCGGCTTCTCAGCTATTTCAACGTGGCACAACACCGAATACAAAACTCGGTGGCACGAATATCAATTTAACAGGGGGGATCAATGCCGGAAGCAAATTGAGGATTGACGCAAGCATCAATTACAATAAACAGTATTCGCCAAACTACCCCAATATCGCTTATGGACCAAACAGTCCCATTTATATCCTAACACTATGGGGTGGCGCGGACTATGACATTAATGATCTGAGGAACTATTGGCAACCGGGCAAAGAAAATGTACAACAGTATAATCGCGAGTACACGATATATGACAACCCCTGGATGACAGCTTATGAAAACCTACGCACTTATGATAAAGATGATATTTACGGCTATGTATCTGCCAATTACAAATGGAACAGCCATCTCTCTTTCAATGCACGTACCAGCGCAAGCACTTGGAACAGGAACCGAACCATCAAAATTCCGATCTCGGCCAATTTATACAATTACAATATTGGCGGAAGCCGTGTCGGTGGTTACCAAGAGACGTATGATACCTTCTGGGAAAATAACACCGAAGTTTCATTAAAATATCAAAACCGCATTTCAGAAGACATTGGCTTTACAGGTTCGGTATTCGGGAACTTACGAACAGTAAGTGCAAAATCATTGTTTGCCCGTACGGATCGAGGTTTGACTGTCCCTGGAGTCTACGATTTAAGTAATTCGGTCATGCCGACCGTATCGACCAATGACCGTGCACTACGCCAAGTCGGAAGCGCCTATGGTTTTGTGGATCTTGACTACAAAAATATGCTGTTCTTGAATCTGACTGGTCGATTTGATAAATCGTCAACCATGCCCCTAAAAAATAACACCTATTTCTATCCATCTGCTTCCTTAAGTGCTGTCATATCGCAGATGGTATCTTTACCTAAAGTGATCTCATCACTGAAAGTGCGTGGTGCCTACGCAAATGTTGCCAGCGATTTTGTCAATGAAACAGCACAATATGATATTTACAAACTTCTACCGGCCTATACCAATTATGGTCGCTGGGCGAATTCCATGACCGGTGTCACCTATACAGATGTATTACCGAATCCAGATCTCGTAGCGGAGCGTGTAAAGACTGCGGAGATCGGTTTGGAAACCCGCCTCTTTAACAACCGTCTCGGTGTAGATCTCGCCGTATTCCGAAACCTGGAAGGCCCCCGCATCATCGAGCTAGCCACATCGGTCACTTCGGGTGTAAAAGCAAGACAAACCAACGGGTTGACTTTGCTGCGAAAAGGGATTGAATTGAGCATCGACGCAACAGCAATCCAACGAGAACGCTTTAGCTGGAATATATTGGTCAATGCATCGACCAATCATGCCTGGTTGCATGATATCGATGGCCATCAGACCCGATCAGGGGATGTACGCATCGGAGAACGCTGGGATAGCTTCTATGTAAATGATTTTCAACGCGATGAAAAAGGGAATTTAATCGTAGGAACCAATGGTCTGCCGGCCTACAATCCTTACGTCAGCAAGATTGGATACAGCGATAATAAGTTCACAGCAAGTATCAGCAACAGTTTCCGCTACCGTGACTTCAACTTTAGCTTTCTAGTCGACGGTCGCTTTGGAGGGTTGATCAAAAATGTGCAGGATGCCAAACAATGGGGTTCAGGAACGCATCCCGAATCGGCCAGCGCCTATCGCTTAAAAGACTGGGAAAACAGAGACAGCAAAGACTACAAGGGTTCGGTCATGACTGAGGGACTAAAAATTATCAAAGGCCAATTGAGCACGGACCAAGATGGTAAAATAATTTCTGATACACGGGAGTTTGCACCAAACGACATCCCCGTTCTATGGCAAAACTGGGCTACCAATTATTACCAATCTGGGCCAATTAGTGCAAAAGACAGGACATTTGTCAAATTACGGGAAATTGTCTTCAGCTACAACCTTCCAGCTAGTGTACTGAAAAACTCCAGGTTTTTACGTAGCGCAAGCGTATCCCTTGTCGGCCGAAATCTATTATACTTTACCGGAAAAGGCACAAAAAATATGGATCTGGATCAATTTACCGCCGCCAGTTCGGATTACCAGACTCCATCGGTAAAAAGCTTTGGTCTAAATATTAATGCAACTTTTTAAAGATTTTAACACATCAAGATATTTTCAACCATGAAATACTTTAAATCAGTCTTACTTTTATTGCTCTTTGGCAGCACGTTGAGCTCCTGTAAAAAAATCGAAGACCTACAAAAGGATCCCGCGGCCGTATATGATCCTGCCCCCAAACTGCTCTTTACAGGTATATTAATGCGATCTCATGACGCCCCATGGAGCGAAGACCATCGTTACAATCAGTACATGACCCAAAATGAGGCCTATTATACTGGGCAGCCATACAGCTGGACGACAGGTTCCTTTGAGACACCTTATGGTATACTACGAGATGTATACCGGATGGAGATCGAAGCGGCTAAAACACCTGAATTGGGTGCTGTGTACCTCACGCTAGCCAAATTCTTCAAAGCCTATTTTTTTGTCCGCACAACCGAAATGTTTGGCGATATTCCAATGGCAGATGCGCTAAAGGGAGAGGCCAACAACAACTTTGCCCCTCGGTACAATACCCAGCTGGAAGTGTATCAGCAAGTGCTCTCCTGGCTAGAGGAGGCCAATACCGAACTGGCTGGTTTTAAAGAAAAAGGCACTATACTTGACGGTGATTTCTTCTACAACGGAAAGACGGAACAATGGCAGAAGTTGGTCAACTCCCTCAAGCTGCGTATACTGCTAAGCCTGAGCGAACGCGCCGATGATAGTCCTGCGCTACGCATTAAAGAGCGATTTGCAGAGTTGTTGACCAATCCTTCAAAGTTCCCGTTGATTCTTGATAATAGGGATAATTTCCAGTTACAATACAATGCTATCAATACCTATCCGCTCTGGCCTACTGATGGTGTGATTATCAAAAAAGATGTGCGGAATACCTTGGGAGCAACCTACTTGGATATCCTAAAAACAACCCGAGATCCACGATTGCTGGTTCAGGCGCTCCCGGCCTCCGCTTTACCTTTTGACCCAACGAAACCTTTCGAGGCTTATCAGGGCGGCAAAACAGGGGATCTACAAAGCAGCCTCCTGAAACAAGCGACAGAAGGCCAACTTTCTATGATCAATTTTGACTATTGGCTCGCTTCACCTTCGGGTTTACCATCTATTCAGCTTGGAGCGTCTGAGGTGCAATTTGCGCTTGCTGAGGGGATCAATCGTGGCTGGAGCAATGCTGATGCAAAGTCCAGATTTGAAGCCGGCATAACCCTGTCTATGCAGTTCTATGGGATTTCCCCGGAGAAGATTGACGCCTTTCTAAAAGGTTATGCTTACAAAGGGAATAATCCCGAAGGCTTGAAACAGATACTCACGCAAAAATATGTTGCCTTCTTTGAAAATTCAGGCAAACAGGCTTTCTTTGAGCAACGTCGTACAGGTGTACCAGAGTTTAATGTTGGTCCGGCAAATGCCAACAACAACCAGATCCCTAAACGATGGGCTTATCCGAAAAACGAATATAGCACCAACGAAATCAATTTAAAAGAGGCTTTGCAACGGCAGTTTAATGGATCAGATACACAAAATGATCTGATCTGGTCTATCAAATAAACAAAATCAATACGATCGATTGTCCCATTCAATTTATTCAGCTTCTTCCCTCCTAGCCTTTTCCAGCTTAGAAGCCTTTGCAAAGAAGAAATTAAGAAAGGGGGAGGACCTGAAAAAGTAATATAAGCTGATATAAAAAAAGCCCTCGAAATAGTATTTCGAGGGCTTTTTTTATAATCTTTAGTTACCTACTATTGAAATTTTTTCGCGTTTACTTTACGCTCATTTTCTGTCAAGTAGATTTTACGCAAACGGATAGATTGTGGTGTAACCTCGATGTATTCGTCTGCTTGGATATATTCCATAGATTCTTCTAGAGAGAATTTAATTGCTGGTGCGATACGAGTGTTATCATCTGTACCAGATGCACGCATATTTGTCAATTGTTTACCTTTAACAATATTGATCGTTAAGTCATTGTCACGGATGTGCTCTCCTAAGATTTGTCCTTCATAAATATCCACACCTGGATCAACGAAGAACTTACCTCTATCTTGTAGCTTATCAATAGAATAAGCAGTTGTTGTACCTTTATCTAAAGAAATCAATACACCATGCAAACGTCCAGGGATTGTTCCTCTCCAAGGCTCGTATCCTTTCAAACGGTGTGCCATAACAGCCTCTCCAGCTGTAGCAGTCAATACGTTGTTACGAAGACCAATGATACCACGAGAAGGAATTTCGAACTCAAGATGTTGCATTTCACCTTTCGTTTCCATCACTAAAAGCTCACCTTTACGTTGTGTTACCAACTCGATCACTTTACCCGAAACTTCTGCAGGAACGTCAACAACCAACACCTCGATAGGCTCACATTTCTTGCCATCGATCTCTTTCAAGATTACTTGCGGTTGACCTACTTGCAATTCGTAACCTTCGCGACGCATTGTTTCGATCAATACAGATAAGTGAAGGATACCACGTCCATATACCAACCAAGCGTCTGGAGATTCAGTAGGAACGACACGTAATGCCAAGTTCTTCTCTAATTCTTTTTGTAGACGATCGTGAATATGTCTAGAAGTAACCAATTTACCTTCTTTACCAAAGAATGGTGAGTTATTGATCGTGAACAACATATTCATTGTTGGCTCATCAATGCTAATAACTTCCAATTGTTCTGGGTTGTCAAAATCAGCGATTGTATCACCGATATCGAAACCTTCGATACCAACAACAGCACAAATATCACCACATTTAACTTCCTGTACGCGACGACGGCCTAAACCTTCAAATGTATGCAATTCTTTTACACGTGATTTCACGATCTTACCATCACGTTTTACCAACGAGATTGGTTGACCTTCTTTAATTATACCACGAGCGACACGACCGATAGCAATACGTCCGACGAACGTAGAGTAATCCAACGACGTGATCTGCATTTGCAATGTACCTTCAACAAATGGCGAAGGTGGGAAGTGACTAATGATTGCATCTAATAATTCAGATACATCTTCTTTCTTTTCTTTCCAATCTGTTGACATCCAACCATGTTTGGAAGAACCATATAATACGGGAAATGCCAATTGTTCCTCTGTAGCATCAAGGCTAAAGAATAAATCAAATACATTTTCGTATACTTCTTCTGGGCGACAGTTTTCTTTGTCCACTTTATTCACAACAACCAAAGGTTTCAAACCTAAGGATAATGCTTTTTGTGTAACGAAACGTGTTTGCGGCATTGGACCTTCGAAAGCATCCACTAGCAATACAACACCATCAGCCATTTTCAATACACGCTCAACCTCACCACCGAAATCGGCGTGACCAGGTGTATCAATAACGTTAATTTTTACTCCTTTATATTCAACAGAAACGTTTTTAGCGACAATAGTAATACCGCGTTCACGTTCTAAATCGTTATTATCCAGAATTAAATCACCTGTACCATCATTGTCTCTAAAAAGATTTGTGAAGTGTAAGATTTTGTCTACCAACGTAGTTTTACCGTGATCGACGTGAGCGATAATCGCTATGTTTCTAATATTTTGCATCTAGCAAGTAAATTTGTTTTTAAATTCAGGGTGCAAAGATAAACATTTTGCACCATAAATTTTATAACTATGTGTATTTTATTTAATTACACCTAATTCTTTACCTACTTTAGTAAAGGCGGCGATAGCTTTATCCAAGTGTGCAAGCTCATGTCCTGCTGAAATTTGAACACGAATACGAGCTTTTCCCTGAGGTACAACAGGATAGTAGAAACCGATCACATAAATACCTTCGTCCAACATCTTAGCAGCAAAAGCTTGTGCAAGTTTCGCGTCGTAAAGCATCACAGGGACGATTGGGTGGAAACCTGGTTTGATATCAAATCCTGCTTCCGTCATTTTTTCACGGAAATATTTGGTGTTGGATTCAAGCTTATCACGCAAAGCGGTCGTCTCACTCAGCATATCCAATACCGCAACAGAAGCGCCTGCAATCGCTGGCGCCAATGTATTTGAAAATAAATAAGGGCGTGAGCGCTGACGTAACAAATCAATAATCTCTTTTTTACCTGACGTGAAGCCACCAGAAGCACCACCAAGGGCTTTACCAAGTGTTCCGGTAATGATATCTACACGATCAATCACATTGAAAAGTTCATGCGTACCGCGGCCTGTGGCACCAATGAAACCTGTACAATGCGATTCATCGATCATCACCAAAGCTTGATATTTGTCCGCAAGATCACAGATCTTGTCCAATGGCGCTACTGATCCGTCCATGGAGAATGCACCATCGGTAACGATGATTTTGTGTCTTGCTCCTGAGGCTGCCTGCAACTGTGCTTCTAAATCTGCCATATCCGCATTCTTATAACGGAAACGCTGCGCTTTACACAAACGTACGCCATCAATGATCGAAGCGTGGTTCAATTCATCGGAAATAATTGCGTCCTCAGCACCAAACAATGGTTCGAAAACACCGCCATTCGCATCGAATGCTGCCGCATATAAAATCGTATCTTCTGTTCCTAAGAACTGGGAAATCTTTGCTTCTAATTCTTTATGTACATCTTGTGTACCACAGATAAAACGTACAGAAGACATGCCATAACCATGCGTATCAATAGCCTGCTTTGCCGCTTCGATAACCTTCGGGTGAGAAGATAGTCCCAAGTAGTTGTTTGCACAAAAATTGATGACTTCCTGTCCTGTGCTCACTTTAATATCTGCTCCTTGAGGGGTAACAATCACCCGCTCTTGCTTATACAATCCCGCTTCTTTGATTGCTTCCAATTCCTTTTGTAAAACTGGTTGTAATGTATTGTACATAATTCGAATTTATTTTTTTATACAATATTACAGTTTTTCTTTGGTGGAAACAGCCTGTTTATTGAGAATTCACCTCAAATCAATGTTTTGATAACATTAAACCGTTTGCACAAATTTATACCACCCTTTCATTTCCTTCCTTTTGCAACGAATAACGGTATCATCATGGAATAGATCACTGGCAAGCCTCCTCGGATCACTGATAGCATGACAGCGAAGTATTAAATGTAGCAACTGATAGCGATCAACAATGTATTAATTTAATACAGATTTGGTTTATTCATAACGCAGCGCATCCACGGGATCCAATTTTGAGGCTTTGGATGCCGGATAATAACCGGATAGCATCCCCACAAGACCACATACAGCAAATCCAAGAATAATAGCTGTCCAAGGAATAATAAAGGATGTTCCTAATTGCAGAGCCAATAAATTACCGATCAGGATGCCGATAAATATACCCGCGACACCGCCCATCATACAGATGACAATAGCTTCCATCAAAAATTGCTTGCGGATCACACTTGGAGTTGCCCCTATTGCCTTCCGAATACCTATCTCCCGTGTCCGTTCGGTAACAGACACCAACATGATATTCATTAATCCGATGGATGCACCTACAAGGGTAATAAAAGCAATCACGACTGCTCCTAGGGTCACCATCGCCATATTCTGCATGAGCATTTGTGCTACAGCGTCGGATTTGGTAATCTCAAAATCATTGGTTTGTCTTGCAGATAGACCGCGAATATTCCGAAATACGATGGAAGCTTCTCCAATTGCAGCTTCTAATCGCATGGGATCATTAGAAGAAACTGTGATCACATAGGATGGCTCCACAACCTGCATGACAGATCTTGCTTTCACCAAAGGGATAAAACAGGCTCTATCGCCCCCCATACCTGCAGAAGACCCCTTGCTTTTCAGTACGCCTATCACCTGATAACGAATATTATTGACTGTGATATATTGTCCTATTGGATCAAGGATTTCACTAAAAAGCATTTTACTAACTTCACTACCAATAATAATCACAGCTCCACCGGTCTCCACATCCCGAACAGAGAAATTACGTCCCTCACTGACAACATATCCTGAGGTTTGAAGATAATTTTCATCTGTCCCTATGAGTCCAATATTGGGATTGGTTTTTTTGGATTGAAATTTTACTGTCGAATTCCAGGTCACATTGGCGCTGATGGAGGTCGTCGCATTAAAATGAAAATTCTGTCTGAAACGGGCCGCTTGGGCATAAGTTATATTTGCGAAGACCTTAGATCGCGTTCCACCGGTACCAATCTGCACATTGATCCCTCTATTCCGAATATTGAATGAGTTGGAACCCATGGAGGAAAAAGAATCCGTGAGGGAATTTTTCATGGCATCGATAGATGTCAATACGCCAATCAGGGCCATCATCCCTATGGCTATAATCAGCGCTGTTAAAAATGTCCGAAGTTTATTGCCTACAATAGATTGCAGCGCAAGTTTTACGTTCTCAACATAAGACATTTTTACGGACATACAGCGATTATTATAATTTGCAGATGAAAATACTGTTATTCCTCCACAAAACCAAAAGGCAATTTATTCTAATGAAATAAATTGCCTTTTTTATACCAAATCATTGCCATCAAGAAGGTCGATTTTGATTTGCTATAGTTCTTCAATACAATTAGTTGATCCTTTTCCAGGTTTCGGTCCTACCCAATAAACTGACGCCGACATAGCCACGTATATCAAGTTTATCACCTTTTAAAGTCATTTTACAGCTATAGGTCTTTCCTGTTTTTGGATCATAGATTTTTCCATCCTCATAGGTATTCCCGTCTTTTGTAAAATTGGTCAGGATCTCCAATCCCTGAACCGCCCTATCCTGAAGCGCTTTGTCGGGATTTTTCACATCTTTTTTGGGCTGTCTGGATTCATTGTTCGGAAATTTAAGCCAATACAGTTTACCGAAAAATTTGTCTCCTTTTTTATAAATCTCCACACGGCCCTCTCCACTTGGGTTTTCCCATTTTCCGATGATCGGATCTGTTTGTGCAAACAATGTTACTGTAGCAAGTAACATGATGAATGACATCATAATTTTCTTCATTGGTCTACTATTTATGAGTTATTACTAAAAAACGATCGCTGATATCTAATCTATTAATATGAATAAATATACAAAATATTTACTATGCTTGCATATATTTATTTCTCGTGATTCCAATTTATTTAAATAGACACAAAGATTCATTTTTGGTTTAACGACGCCCCCTATTTGCCAAGTCCCATTAAGTCTTATTTGGCACTTATTCGACCCTGTGCGGCCCTTGATCTGTCCATAATTTCTAAATCTTATATCCTTTTTCTATCGCTTCGCTATAGATCACTTAAAAAATCAATAGCGGATTAGTCGCAGACTTCCGAACAAAGTCTGAGCAGATCCGAACAAAGTCTGAGCAGATCCGAACAAAGTGTGAGGAAAGAGCAAGCGAAACAGCAGTTTATCAGTATATGCACATTAAATTTTGGCATCGCGTTTGCACGATAGTTTTTATATTATTACTTTATTCACTGTTTATAAATTAGCGCATATTATGAAATTTATTATTAGTCTTTTACTCACCGGAGTTGTTGTCGCAATCGCTTGCTGGCTTATACCCGGTGCAAAAGTTGCTGGTTTTGGCTGGGCTATTGTCACAGGACTGGTTATCGGGTTTATCAATGCTACCGTAGGTTCTATTTTGAGGCTGTTTACCTTCCCTTTGAACTGGCTTACACTGGGTCTAATTTCCTTTATTATCACTGTTTTGATGGTCTTGCTTTCAGACTCACTCCTTGGAGACAAATTTAATGTAGATGGGTTTTGGACTGCGGCGTTATTTGCTATCGTTGTCGCAATATTAGAAATGATCATCGGAAGCACTTCAAAAGACTAAAATTATATTTATTGAATGATAAAAAGGCTGTTTTTCAAATAGAAAAACAGCCTTTTCTATTTCAGCATGACGAATAACTTACGGATGGTACGTCTACTTTGAAAACCCGCTTATCCGCCATTTTTATTGGACCTTCGCTCGCTTTTTAAGCTTAAAATAGCTAAATTTATATTATTTAATAGACCCCTCGATATATGTGCGAACACAATCACGAGCATAGCCATACAGAAAAAGATACACCTTGGTGGATTTCACAACGCAAACTCCTTATTGCTCTCATCATATTGATCACACTGTTGATTCTCAAGTACGCATTTAAGATCACACTTCCGTTTTACGCGTCACTCCTTCTAAATGGTATTGCTTACTTATTGGCAGGCATTCCGGTTCTCCAGATGGCTTTTCGAAAGGCAAAGCGTGGCGATTTCTTCAACGAGTTTTTTCTAATGAGCGTTGCAACCCTGGGCGCATTTGCAATACGGGAATTTGAAGAAGGCGTAGCTGTCATGGTATTTTATCAGATTGGCGAATGGTTTCAGGATACCGCCGTGGACAACGCAAAAAAATCCATTAAATCACTATTGGATATACGTCCGGACAAAGTCACTGTCTTACGAAATGAAAAACAAGTGGACGTCAACCCCAAGACGGTTGAAATCGGCGAAATTATTCTCGTCAAAGCTGGCGAAAAAGTGGCGTTGGATGGTAAACTGATCAATGAACGGGCGGCATTCAATACCGCAGCGCTAACCGGAGAAAGCAAACCGGACACCAAATATAAGGGTGACACCGTCTTTGCAGGTATGATAAATCTAGAAACAGTTGCTGAAATCACTGTAGGCAGCTCGTTTCAGGATAGCAAATTGAGCAAGATATTGGAAATGGTGCAAGATGCGACAGCGCGCAAATCTAAAACACAGCTCTTTATCTCAAAATTTGCAAAAATCTACGTCCCTATTATCTTTGCGCTGGCACTTCTGGTACTTATCGTCCCTATATTCCTTGTCAGTGATTATAGCTTCAGAGACTGGTTTTACCGCAGTTTGGTCTTTTTGGTTATCAGTTGTCCTTGTGCACTAGTGGTCTCTATACCCTTGGGTTATTTCGGCGGAATAGGACTGGCCTCCAGAAATGGAATATTATTCAAAGGCGGCAATTTCCTGGATGCCATCACTGCAGTTGATACTATTGTTATGGATAAAACAGGCACCCTCACCGAAGGTGTTTTTGAAGTAAAAGAGGTCCACGCTGTCAATGGGCAAACCACAACATTACTAGATTATGCCAAGGCCATTGAATCGAACTCTACCCATCCAATCGCGAAGGCAATAGCGAGCTACCATCCGGGAGACAACTCATTCATTACAGAAAGAATTGAGGAAATCGCGGGCTATGGACTCAAAGCAACGATCAACAATAAGCTTGTCCTCGCGGGCAATAGTAAATTGCTGGATAAGTTCGGCATTCGCTATCCGGAAGAAATAAAGCAAATTGTCTATTCCATTGTATTGATTGCCATAGACAATCAATATGCAGGCTACATTACCGTTGCAGATCGAAATAAGCCTGATGCAAAAGAGGTTATTTCGGCTATGCGGGCACGAGGCTTATACACGGTCATGTTGTCCGGTGATAAGAAGGCAGTAGTAGACGAGGTTGCGAGGGAACTTGGAGTTGACAAAGCTTACGGTGACCTTCTGCCTGAAGATAAAGTAAGTCATGTACAGAGACTGATTGACGGAGGGCGCAATGTCGCTTTTGCTGGGGATGGCGTCAATGATGCTCCCGTGGTCGCCTTAGCTCAGGTAGGTATAGCAATGGGTGGATTAGGGGCCGATGCAACCATTGAAACGGCAGATGTTGTGATCCAAAATGATGAACCACATAAAATTTTATCCGCAATCAAAATTGGTAAAATTACCCGCAATATCGTTTGGCAGAATGTCATCCTAGCGATGGGCATAAAGATTATTGTCTTAATCTTGGGTGCCGGAGGAGTTGCAACACTCTGGGAGGCTGTTATCGCCGATGTTGGGGTAGCGCTCCTGGCGATTCTAAATGCCATCCGTATACAAAATAAAACTGTATAAGCTAATTCGCTAGCGGAAGAAAACTGTACAAAATCGGTATAACATAAGCGGCTGACTTTTTCCAAAGTCAGCCGCTTATGTTATATCGTAGTATCAGTATTCCTAAATAACATGTACTTTCCGGTCATCTTAATCACGCCAGGATTTATACGTATTGATCAACCCATTGGTGGAAGAATCATGACTAGTGATGAGATTATTATCACCTAATTCTGGTAAAATCTTATTAGCTAACTGTTTACCCAGCTCGACACCCCATTGGTCAAAACTGTAGATATTCCAGATCACACCTTGCACAAAAATCTTGTGTTCATACAGGGCAATGAGTCTACCCAGTGTACGTGGCGTCATTTTTTTCAATAAAATAGAGTTTGTTGGCCGATTACCCTCAAATACTTTATACGTTTTCAATTCCGCCACCTCTTCATTCGATTTACCCACTTTTTGTAATTCGGCAACAACCTCTTCCTCCGTTTTACCATTCATTAGTGCCTCAGTCTGTGCAAAGAAATTAGACAATAAAAGCTGATGATGATTGCCTATCGGATTAAGGCTATTCGCCGGTGCAATAAAATCGCATGGTATCAATTTTGTTCCCTGGTGAATCAATTGATAAAAAGCATGTTGTCCGTTTGTTCCAGGTTCACCCCAGATGATCGGTCCTGTCTGGTAGTCTACACGCTCACCATTCCGGTCTATATATTTTCCGTTACTCTCCATATCCCCTTGTTGGAAATAGGCCGCGAAACGGTGCAAGTATTGATCATAAGGAAGAATGGCATGGCTTTCGGCTTCAAAGAAATTATTATACCATATACCAAGCAAAGCCAATATCACCGGAATATTTTCCTCCAAAGCGCTGGTTCTGAAATGCTCATCAGCATCGTATGCACCTTTTAGAAGTTCCTCGAAATTATCAAAACCAATAGCTAGGCTAATAGACAGTCCGATTGCAGACCATAGGGAATAACGTCCGCCAACCCAATCCCAAAATTCGAACATATTTTGTGGGTCTATTCCAAAAGCCTTTACTGCATCTGTATTGGTGCTCAACGCCGCAAAGTGTTTAGCAACATCCTGCTCGCTTGCGCCCTTACTTAGAAACCAATCTTTGGCTGTATGCGCATTGGCCATCGTCTCCTGTGTTGTGAAGGTTTTGGACGCAATCAGGAACAATGTTGTTTCGGGGTTTACTCCCTTTAGCGTTTCAGCGATATGTGTACCATCTACATTGGAGACAAAATGTACATTCAGCCTGCTCTTGTAAGCTTTTAAGGCTTCGGTGACCATTACTGGTCCCAAATCAGAACCACCAATACCGATATTAACAACATCCGTGATCTGCTTGTCTGTATATCCTTTCCATTCACCGGAGAGAATTTGCTCTGTGAACGTTTTCACATGTGCCAACACGCTTTTAACAGCAGGCATCACATCCTTTCCATCGACAAAAACAGGCCGATCGGATTGATTTCTCAATGCGGTGTGCAAAACGGGTCTGTTTTCGGTCACATTGATCCGCTCACCCGCAAACATAGCCGCTATCGCTTCGGAGAGCTGACACTCCTTTGCTAACTGGATCAAAAGTGCCATTGTCTCTTCGTTTACGCGATTTTTGGAATAATCTAAAAGAATATCCTCAAAAAGGATCGAAAACTTCTCAAATCGCTGTGGGTCTGCCACGAAAAGCTCACGGAGATCCTGCTGATTGATATCAATATAATGATCTACCAAATATTGGTAGGCTTTGGTTGTTGTAAAATTAATTTTTGGAAACATACTGTTTTTGTTGAAATTATTTGTTTTAAACCGCTAATAAGAACCTTCCATACTTTTTCATTACACCTGACACAGATCGCAAAATGAAGGTTTATGCTGTTGATGATATCAAAACTAAAAAAAAAAGGTCAAATATTAGTATTGAGTGGAGAGTATTGCATATTTAAACGTCAACAGTACAAGTCTGTGGCTTATCTTGTTGTTCTTAATATGACTGGCGACTGTTATAATAACATATTGAGCCCAAGAACGGATTTATTGATTAAAAATATCTACATTAGCAGATATGACAAAAGAACAAATTCAAGACTTGAGGGATCGTGTTACTTCCCTGAGGAGGCATCTTTGACATCGATGTCCGTAAAGAAGAAATAGAAAGAGATCAAGCCATCACAATGGAAGCAACCTTCTGGGATGACTCCAGAGCGGCAGAGAAAATACTTTTGGCCATCAAAAACCAGAAAGTATGGACAGATCATTTTGATGAAGTTGCCTCCGCTGTTGAAGACACCTATGTAATGTACGAGTTTTTTCAGTCTGGAGACGCAACTGACAAAGAACTGGACGACCAGTATAAACTGGCATTGGAACAGGTCGAAGAACTGGAGTTCAAAAATATGCTCAGTGCAGAAGAGGATCAGCTGGATGCGATCTTACAGATCACCGCGGGAGCCGGTGGTACGGAGAGTTGTGACTGGGCAGCCATGTTGATGCGGATGTATATCATGTGGGGGGAGAAAAATGGCTATAAAGTCACCGAACAGGATTCTCAGGAAGGGGATGTTGCCGGAATTAAAAGTGTAACTCTTCAACTATCTGGAGACTTTGCATATGGCTACCTTAAAGGTGAAAACGGAGTACATCGACTGGTTCGTATATCGCCGTTTGACTCCAATGCAAAACGACATACCTCATTTGCCTCGGTTTATGTATACCCCCTGATTGATGATAATATTGAAATAGACGTCAAAGATTCAGAAATCGAATGGGATACCTTCCGTTCAGGAGGTGCTGGTGGTCAAAATGTAAACAAAGTAGAAACAGCTGTACGGCTCCACCATAAACCCACAGGTATTATTATCAAAAATCAGGAGACGAGATCGCAATTGCAAAATAAGGAAAATGCGTTACGCCTATTGAAATCACAATTGTATGAGATTGAAATGCGCAAACGGCAAGAAGCCTCCGCTGCGATCGAAGGAAATAAAAAGAAAATCGAATGGGGATCCCAAATTCGTAACTATGTCCTACATCCTTATAAATTGATCAAGGACCTACGCACAAATTACGAAACATCAAATACCCAAGCGGTATTGGATGGAGACCTAAATGATTTCTTAAAAAATTATTTGATGGAATTTGGCGGTTAATCTATCGCGAAAAATCTACAAAATCGAAAGGGGTATCAGCAAGGCTTGATAGCCCTTTTTTCACACAAAGTCACTGCCTTCTTTCGGACACAGTTTGTCACTTTAACTGTCAAGTTCTCTTAAAAAATTTCCCAAAAACGTTAAAAAACCTTAAATGTCTACTGCTCATATAGGGTTGTTATTTTTTGATCACACAAGCATCACAACAACACAATAATCTGTAAATCAGGAATTTAAAAACAATACAAATGTATCAATAACGTTACAAATAAGCTGCTTCTTCGATTTTTGGCACAAAATAAAGGCATGTATTTTGCGTTTATGGATTCGTAATATTTTCATTACAAAAGACTCCTCGTCTGAGTCAACAAATAAAGTAAAAGAAGAATGTATATCTAAAAATAGAACGGCTATGAATTACATGAAAGAAAACTCAATCGTATCAAAGCAGATGGCTAAACAATGGGAACCTGCAATGTACGATGTAAATGAAGAACAGCAGCAATCCGAGACCGCAGTAGAGAAAGTCGAAGAAAGCAGTTTTGGACCAAAGGAATACGGTATTTTCGGAGCGACCTTTTTCGTACTATTTGCATCAGTCTTTGGTGTGTATATGCTCCAACCAGATTTTGATGCATTACGTTTTCAACGTTTAGATAGTATAGGTGGAACATTTTTAATAGGCTTAGGTATATTTTTGGCCACTGTCGCGATCAGCTTTTTAATATTTTTAATTGTGCTTCACCGTAAATACAAGCCAATTGCATCTGTTTCAGATGAAGAACTACCGACCTGTACGATTATAGTTCCGGCTTATAATGAAGGACAATTGGTTTACGATACACTTCATAGCTTGGCGAGCAGTGACTATCCGGAGAAAAAACTTCAGATTATCGCCATTGATGATGGAAGTAAGGATAATACTTTCGCTTGGATACAACGTGCCAAAATGGAGTTGGGCGATCGCATAGAGATCTACCAACAACCTAAAAATATGGGTAAACGCCATGCTTTATACCGTGGTTTCAAATTAGGAACTGGAGAGGTATTTATTACAGTAGATAGTGACTCTGTGGTAAACAAGGACACTATTCGTAATATGGCCAGCCCATTTGTAACCAATCAGGAATGTGGCGCTGTAGCAGGTAATGTGCGAGTACTGAATAATAAAAAGGCTATTATACCACGGATGCTAAATGTAAGCTTTGTCTTTAGTTTTGAATTTGTACGTTCGGCTCAAAGCATGCTAGGTACCGTGATGTGTACTCCAGGAGCATTATCTGGATATCGCAGAGAAGCTGTCTTGAACTGTCTTGAAGACTGGATCCATCAAACATTTATGGGACAACCTTCCGACATTGGAGAAGATCGTGCCATGACCAATATGATTTTGAAGCAAGGATATCATGTATTGTTCCAGTCTAACGCGTTTGTATATACTGATACTCCTGTACGTTATAAAAACTTATATAAAATGTTTATCCGTTGGGAAAGAAGCAATGTGCGTGAAAACATTATGATGAGTCAGTTTGCCTTTAAGAACTTTCGTCAAGGACCGAAGTGGGGTGCGCGTATCTTATTGATTATGCAATGGCAAAAAGTGCTGCTATCTTACCCAATGCTATTATTGATGCTATGGACAGTATTCCATTATCCATTGATGTTTTTAAGTTCAACTTTGGTAGGTATTCTTATATTTTCAAGTATCCAAGCATATTTCTTTGCCTCTAAAAACGCAAATGCGAAAGAAGCCTTCTGGGCATATAGCTACAGTATATTTTATGCCTTTAGTTTATTTTGGATCACTCCTTATGCCATTGCTACTGCTGGACGTAGAGGTTGGTTGACGAGAGGTTAATTTCAGCGTAAAGAACGTATCTTTACTTTAAATATAAATATGACAGACTTTCAGATAAAAAAAATTGCCATCATTGGACAGGGATATGTGGGATTGCCATTAGCGATAGCTTTCTCTGATTTCTTTCCAGTGATAGGCTTCGATATTAACAAAACACGTATTGACGAACTTAAAGCCGGCATAGACCGTACACTGGAAACTCCTGCAGATGAGCTTACACGTGCAAGGAATCTATTTACGACATCGGAACAACGCAAAGGGTATGATGCGAGTGCAACCGTTCAAGATATCGCAGATGCCAATGTCTATATTGTAACTGTTCCGACGCCTATAGATCGTTATAATTCGCCAGACCTATCTCCACTGTTGGCTGCCTCCAAAATGATCGGTGAACTCCTAAAAGTTGGTGATCTGGTTATTTATGAATCCACGGTCTATCCCGGTTGTACTGAAGAAGAATGTGTTCCGGTTTTGGAAAAGAACTCAGGTTTGAAATTTAATCAGGACTTCTTTGTTGGATACTCACCAGAACGCATAAATCCTGGCGACAAGGTTAATTCACTGCAAAAAGTGATGAAGGTAACCTCAGGAAGTACTGCCGAGGCAGGACTTGTTGTGGATGGACTTTATAAACAAATTATTCACGCAGGTACACATCTTGCTCCTTCAATCAAAGTGGCCGAAGCGGCAAAAGTTATTGAAAATGCACAACGTGATGTCAATATATCGTTTATGAACGAACTCGCTTTGATCTTTGACCGCGTTGGTATAGATACGCAGGACGTGCTTGATGCTGCTGGAACAAAGTACAATTTTCTCCGTTTCAAACCCGGTTTGGTCGGTGGGCACTGTATTTCAGTAGATCCCTATTATCTGGCTCAAAAGGCAACACAATTAGGCTATCATCCACATGTCATCCTTTCAGGCAGGGAGGTTAATGATCAAGTAGCTTCATTTATCGCTTCCAAGGTCGTCAAACTGATGATACAAAAGAACATCAAATTCGATGGCGCAAAAGCTTTAGTATTGGGTGTAACGTTTAAGGAAAACTGTCCGGATATTCGTAATAGCAAGGTCGTCGACATGATTCAAGATCTCAAAGAATTTGGTCTGGAAGTAGATATCTATGATCCTTGGGTAAACCCTGATGAGTTAAAAAAACATTTTGGCCTTGACCTATTAACAACTCTTCCGCAGTCTGGCAATTATGACAGTATCATTCTTGCTGTAGGACATCGAGAGTTCTTACATCTAGATCTCAAAAATTTAAAAAAGAATCCTTCCGTTGTATTCGATATCAAAGGAATATTAGATCGAAAATTAGTGGACGCTCGCTTGTAGGGTCCTGTTTTTTTAGATTATTTTCTGGTAACATTCTTTTAAACCGTCAGTTTTCCTGCTATTTATTGAGAAAACTGACGGTTTTTGTTATAAATGGAGATTATGCAATCGTTTGTTTAAAAAAATAGCATCAAATCTTTTGTTTTTAATATTAACTTAACACCACAATTATAAATTTGACCTCATTAAACTAAGGGATATTTAGCACAAATTGCGGTACTTATGAAACAGTTAGACGACACCGAGCTATTCATCAGAATTCAAGCGGATGACCGTTATGCTTTTTCTGAATTAGTCAATCGCTATTCAGACATACTTTTCCGTTTTATTCAACGCCGTGTCTCCTGTACCGAAGATAGTGAAGACATTTTGCAAGAAGTATTTGTTTCACTATGGAATCAGCGTCTTAATATCACAATAGAATACTCGCTATACCCGTATCTATTTAAAGCGGCTAAGTATAAGATTATCGACTGGACAATAAATGAACAAAAAAAATTGTCCGTGCCGAAAAACTACTGGCAAGCTTTCAAGGGGTGTCCCCCACATCCGAAGAGGAGCTTATGGCAAAAGAATTAGCGGTATTGATTGACACCGAAATCGAAAAAATGCCCACAACAATGAAATCGGCATTTTCACTTAGCAGAAAGGAATCCATGTCGATCAAAGATATTTCTTCGGAACTAGCCATATCCGAACAAACCGTGAAAAACAACATTTCGTTAGCCTTAGGTTGGTTAAAGCTTCGTTTTAAATAAAATCTCCGCTATATCTTTATATCAAAATAGGCTATCCAAGCCACTATATTAGCAGGCGAACTCCCTATATCTCTCCTAACTAAAGGTTAGTACGAAAAAAAAAGCCTTTCATAAAAATACACCCCTGTTTATCAGTCGTTTAAAAATAATTTCAATTTTCTTCGGTACTTTTATTCTCCTTCTCTGATTATAGGTCTGTATGAAGGAACAAGAATCGTCAGATCAAGCGAAAGCTTTGCTCAAAAAGTATCTGGAAGGCCAGTGTACACCGGAGGAAGAACAACAAGTTCTTCACTGGTTTTATGCACAGGACCAGTCCGAGGAAGAGCAATTAACGAAGGAATACTACACAGGATTAGCATCACGTATCAATACGAAGCTAGAGGCACAGCTATTTAGTGAATCTACTCCTACCGTCCGACGACTAACTTGGTTTCGTTCCAAATGGATGGTGGCAGCGATGCTTGTAGCCGTTTCAGGCTGTAGCCTTTGGATGTACAACAGATTTTCTTCGTCGGATCAAAAGCCGCTGGAACTGGCTGCGGAAGTACCTTCACAGAATCAGGCCTTTCACAATGATATCCTTCCTGGAGGGCATTATGCCAAAATCATAACTCCAAAAGGAGAAGAAAAACAACTAGCCGATCCATTTGTCCAGCGACTTGAGCAATCCTCCGATCAACAAGGAAAGAATTTTCTTGTTGATGTCCCAAAAGCCGGTTCTTATATGATTATTCTTGAAGACGGAACCAAAGTATGGCTGAATGCTTCTACAAAATTATCGTACCCAACACATTTCGAGGCCAGTCAACGCCAAGTTGCTTTAACAGGGGAAGCCTATTTTGAGGTCGCAAAAGATGCCAACAGACCTTTCCGGATCAATGCCAACGGTACCACAATTGAAGTCCTTGGAACAACTTTTAATGTCAATGCCTATCACGATGAGGTTTCTACATCTTTAGTGGAAGGTAGTGTGAAAGTCCTTAAGGAAGGTAACCAAACGATTATCAAGCCAGGTCAACAGGCGACAACATCGCTAACAAACGATATCAAAGTTACAGCAACTGACCTAACAAAAAATACAGCTTGGCAACGGGATGAATTTTATTTCGATGGCAACAATTTCAAAGATATCTCTCTTCAGATCGCCCGATGGTACGATGTTGAGTTTGAAAATACGGAGACAATCGGCACAAATTCAACCTACAAAGGTTCGATCAGCAGAAATAGTAGACTTTCAGAAGTATTGCAGATCTTGGCGCTTGCCACAGGGCGCAAATTTGATATTATCGGACGAAAGGTTATAATACAATGAGACTAATTACCCAAATATTAAACGGCCTATGGTATAGACATCAACTTTAGCGCCTTGTGGTTAACAAAAAAGGGGATGTTGACGCATCCCCGGTTAAATTCAAGGCTTATTTTACTGATTACCAACAGAAATTTTAAAACCTTAAAAATCATTCTAATTTATGAATTTTTTTTCTCCAATGAAAAGGCAGGAGAAAGATCGGGGATTCCGTATCCCTCCAGCCTTTAAAACTTTATGTATGATAAAGTTAAGCACTCTTTCCTTGCTTTCCCTCGCACTTGGAGCCCATGCGTCGGGAACTGCACAGACTGTCAATCTTTCCTTAAAAAAAGTACGGGTAGAGAAAGTTTTGCAAGAAATTTCAAAACAAACCGATCTCCGTTTTTTCTATGATGAAAAACTATTGAACAGTTTGCAACCTGTAAGTATCCATGTCGATCACGGACCTATACAGCAGGCCTTATCCAAAGTTCTTAAAGGTCAGAACCTGACATATCAGATTCTCAATAACACGATCGTCATTTCAGAAAAACAACGCACAGATATCGAGATAACAGGTACTGTACGCGGGCCAGAGTCTACACTAGCTGGTGTTACCGTATCCGTCGAAGGTCATGCTACACTTTCGACCAAAACCGATGCCAATGGTCAATTCAAACTTCGTATACCGGAGAACGCTGTATTGGTATTTCAATATATGGGTTATACCACAGAACGTGTGCAAATAGGCAGCCAACGTACAGTGAATGTGACCTTGCAAGAAAGCAACTCACAGTTGGATGAGGTTATTGTTGTTGGCTACGGTACACAACGGAAAGTGAATCTCACCGGAGCCGTTGATATGATATCGTCCAAACAACTGGAAAGCCGTCCGATCGCAAATCTTGGCTCCGGGTTACAAGGGTTAATCCCCAACTTGAATATCACAAGTTCTAATGGACGTGCAACCACCAACCCCTCATTTAATGTACGTGGTTTTACAAGTTTGAATGGTGGAGAACCGCTAATATTGGTGGATAATATTCCTTATTCGACAGATGAGGTTGCTCGAATCAATCCAAATGACGTCGAGAATGTATCTGTATTAAAAGATGCGGCCTCTGCAGCTATCTATGGCGCTCGTGGCGGTTTTGGCGTTGTATTAATCACTACCAAAAAAGCGAAGAGTGACAAATTAGATATCTCGTTCAGCAGCAATGTTGGCTACCGGACTTTAGGAAAGTTACCTAAATTTATTACGGATCCTTATCAGGTCATGGATATCAAGAATGAAGCAGGCAAGCCTTTGTATAACCTTTATCCAGAATCTGCCCGTGAATATGCAAAAAAACGTTCGCTAGATCCGTCGCTACCCGCTGTGACCCTGTCCGACAATGGTCAAGATTGGGTGTATACAGGCACAACAGACTGGTTAAAAGAAGCCTATAACAATACAGCTCCAACTTACAACGCTAATCTGAGCATCGCAAAGAAATCTGATAAGATCGGATATTACCTTTCCAGTGATTATTATAAGCAAGATGGGCTTTTAAAATACGGAAATGATATTTACAAACGGTATAATGTCAGGGGAAAAGTTGATCTTGTTGTAACCAGTTGGCTGCAAGTTTCCAACAACACACTTTTAACCAGTACGAATTATGAAGCACCGGTATTTCTTGACGGAGACTTCTTCTGGAATGTTAACCGAACAAATTCTTTAGATGTACCATTCAACCCAGATGGCACTTGGACAAGAGCGGGTGCTCAGGTACTCGGCGCATTGCAAAAAGGAGGAAGAAAAGATGATCGCATCAATGAATTTGTAACGACATTTGCTGCCAAAGCTTCATTAATCAAAGGAGTTTGGGACTTAAATGCAGATGCAACAATCCGACGGACTTCTGGTTTAACGCGTTCTTACGATGTCCCATCCATGTACAAAACGGGTCCAGAAGCGATCTTAACACCGACCTTTTCAAATACCTATGCAAGGAATGACAATTCAACGACTCGGTATAATGTCTATAATATCTATACCGACTTTCATAAAGAATTCGGAGATCATTATCTGCAGGCAATGGTCGGTTATAACCAGGAATATAATTACAATAATACGAACTGGATCAAAGCGCTAAGTCTTATATCTTCGTCTGTTCCCTCTATCGGAACCGCAACTGGAGATATCTCCAAAGATGAACGAATTAAAGACTGGGCAGTGCAAGGCATATTCTCTCGTGTTAGCTATAATTATAAAGAAAAATACCTAGCAGAGTTCAACGGCCGTTTTGATGGCTCATCTCGTTTTCCCGCAGGTAATCGCTGGGGATTTTTTCCATCTATTTCCGCAGGATGGGCCGTTTCAAAAGAAAACTTTTTTGAGCCGATAAAAAACGCGCTGGCCATGGATTTTCTAAAGATCAGGGGTTCTTATGGTTCTTTGGGCAATCAGTTATTCAATTACAATTCTGATTATCCTTACCGTGATACTTATCCTTACATTCCCATTATGACCAACAAGCAAACGGATTATATCTTGGGTAACGGAAAACCGCAAGCAGTATATAGTCCCAATGCCGTTTCAGACACCTTTACTTGGGAAACAATACAAACTGTCAATGCGGGTATTGATATGAATTTCTTCAACAGCAAGTTGGGCGTTAATTTTGACAAATATACACGCTACACCAAAGACATGCTGGTCCCGGGGAAAGTATTGCCAGGCCCATTTGGCACAGTTGTTCCCGTGGAAAATGCCGGTGATTTAAAAACCAAAGGTTGGGAATTACGTCTGACTTGGCGCGATAGCAAAGAATTAGGTGGTTCACCGTTTTGGTATAATATTGCGCTTACCTTAGCTGATAACAGATCCTGGATAACACGGTTTGACAACCCAAGCAAATCTCTGGGCAACAACTGGATCAACAATTACGTCGGACAAGAAATCGGAGAAATATGGGGAGCTGATATCACTGGATTTTTCAAAAGTGATGCTGATGTAGCTGACCATCCGAATCAAACTGCTATGGGAACTGACGATCAATCCTATAAATTCTATGCCGGGGATCCGATCTTTGCTGACCGTAATGGGGATGGTAAAGTAGATATGGGTAAGAAAACTGTAGATGATCCAGGAGACATGCATATCATCGGCAACAATAGCTCTAGACTACCCTATAGTATTGACCTTTCTACAGGATGGAAAGGTTTTGATTTCCGCGTATTCTTACAGGGTATCGGAAAACGCGATTGGTACCCAGGCGGATCCAACATCTATTTTTGGGGTGTGTATGCACAACCTTGGACTAACCCTACAGCACAAAATGCCGATCATTGGACACCGACAAATCAGGATGCTTATTTCCCGGCAGTACGCGCTTATTCTGCGGAGGATAACTACCAACAATTGGGCATACCCAATAAACGTTATATGCAAAATGGGGCTTATATGCGGGTAAAAAATCTGACACTCGGTTATACGTTGCCTGCATCCGTACTACAACGCATCAAATTGCATAAGGTACGTTTCTTCTTTAGCGCAGAAAACGTCTTCGAGATTTCACACCTCAAGGTAAAATTGGATCCAGAATCTTTGGGCGGTCTATATCCATCATCAGCGAATCGGGTACAGGCAGCTTATCCTTTTCAAAGGACATTTACTTTCGGTCTGAACATGAATCTTTAATTCTAAAACTCAAAAAATGAAACGTATCAATTATATCGCTTTAGCATCGCTGGTATTCCTAGGAGTATCTTGTAAAAAAGACTACCTTGATCGAACTTCCGGCTCTGCTATCACCAAAGAGGTCTTTTTTAATACTCCTGAAGATCTAGCCACATACACAAATGGTCTTTACAAACAAATGCGTGCAGAATATACAGACTTATATTCGGATAATATTGCCTTGAGCAACAACGATCAAAATGCTGAAGTCAGAACACTCCTAGCGGGCACGCTTTCTCCTGCGACCGTCAAGGGTTGGGATAAGGATGTATGGGCACCATTGCGTGATGTCAATTATATGCTAAACAATGTCGGAAAAGTAAGCGGAGATCCTGCTGTCATTAACCATTATATAGGAGTCGCTCGTTTATTCCGTGCAAACTTCTACTATAAGATGGTAAAAAAATATGGCGACGTGCCCTGGTACTCTCAAGTATTGGGAACATCCTCCGAAGATCTATATAAAGCAAAAGACCCACGTACTGCGGTGGTCGACTCCCTTATGAAAGATCTAGAATTTGCAGCAGCAAATGTACTGCCGGCAAGGACAGACAATTCTTATATAACCAAATGGAGCGCATTGACCCTATTGTCACGAATCGCACTCCACGAGGGAACTTTCCGTAAATACCACCCAGAATTAAATCTACAAAACACAGCAGCGACATTTTTGGAAAGAGCTGCATCTGCCTCGCAGGAAATCATAAATAACGGTGGATTTGTAATTTCAGGAAATAACGTAACGGACTATCGTGCGCTCTTTTCTAGCAATAACTTATCGACCAATAAAGAAATCATCTTTATCCAAAAAAATAGTCGCGATCTTGGCGTTGCAAATAATACACATACAGTGTTAGATTGGCAATGGGCGCTAAGTGCTAACTTGGCCAACGAGTTCCTAATGAAAGATGGTACCCCATTTACTTCAGTGGCAAATTATGGTAAGAAAAATTTCTCAGAGATTTTCCAGAATCGCGACCCACGTCTTGCGGAAACAATAATGCCTCCAGGATTTAGTAATAATGCCCCAGGTACGCCTTATATCACTCGTCCTGACTTTGGGGGATTGCTTCAAATTAAGTTCTACCCTCGCGATCCTGCACTGCGTGGTGGCTGGGAACTTAATTATACCGATTTGCCTATCATGCGTTACGCGGAGGTTCTATTAATTAATGCCGAAGCAAAAGCTGAATTAGGAAAATTGACCCAAGCTGATATTGATGTTACTGTAAATAAGATTCGTAGTCGTGTAGGTATGCCTGCTTTAAATCTTGCCGTTGCCAATGCGACACCAGATACATATCTCGCAAACCAATACCCTGCAGTCTCTGGTGTCAATAAAGGCGTACTTTTAGAAATTCGCCGAGAACGTCGTGTTGAACTCGCCTGTGAAGGATTCCGTTTTGATGATCTTTATCGTTGGAAAGCCGGAGCTTTACTTGCACAGGCTCCGGGGGGAATGTATATTCCTGCCCTAGGTGGAATAGATGTAACCGGAGATGGAGTCGCTGATATCGCCATCCTTAAAAAAGGGGATGAATCGCCAATAGCAAACCTTCCTGCGGCTGTAAAGGAGAAAATTGTGAAATTTTATGTGAATGAAGGAACATTCTATCTTGAAAACGAAACCTCAGGGAAGGTAATGTTTTTGGATGATAAAGCACCACAACGCCCAAGAAGCTTCAATGAAGCGAAATACTATTACTTTCCGATACCCATCGAACAAACTGTATTGAACCCAAAATTAGAACAGCCAATGGGCTGGAAATAACGGTTTGATTTTAACCATAAAGAGCCAGCTCTCCCCCGGGAGCAGCTGGCACTACTTTATAAAACTATGATAAAATTAACTAAACTAATCACATGCCTTCTACTTCCGATCGCGCCCTTATTTGCACAGCAACGGGTAGGTCGCGTTTTTGAAGATCAGAATGCAAACAACCAGTTCGAACAGAACGAAAAACAACTTGCCGGAATTGTTGTTTCTGATGGTTATGATGTTGTAAAAACGGATAACACCGGAACATACGCCTTACCTCACAATCCAAACGCCCGCTTTTTGTTTGTTACCATCCCTAGTGGATATAAGGCGACTAAAACACATTATATTCCGCTTCGTGCCGAGCATAAAAATTTAGATTTCGCCTTAACCAAAGATGCTGTACAACAAACAGATTTTTTGCGATTTATCCAAATTACGGATACCGAAACGCCTCTCTATGGCCCATGGATAGATAACGTCAGAAATTATGCCCAGCAGCAAAAGGCGAGCTTGATTATGCATACCGGTGATATCTGTTATGAACCAGGTATGCTTTTTCATGCCAAGCAAGTAAACTCCGAACTGATGGGCAGGCCTACATACTATACGGTGGGCAACCATGATCTCGTAAAAGGAGAATATGGAGAAAAGCTATTTGAAGACCTCTTTGGCCCGACCTATTACTCTTTTGATGCTGGTCCAGCCCACTTTGTCGTGACACCAATGCCAAATGGAGATTATAAGCCAAGCTACACAGCCGACCAGATCATCGCCTGGCTTAAGAAAGATCTTGCATCAATGGACAGATCAAAACCTTTGATCTTTATAAATCATGATTTCTTCGCTGGCCCAGACTTTATCCTGAAAGGTGAGAAAGAGCAAATTGACTTGATGCAATATAATCTGAAGGCTTGGTTTTATGGCCATTGGCACAACAATTTTGTTTTTAAACAAAAGGGAGTTTATGTTGTCTGTTCAAACGCTCCCAATAAAGGGGGTATTGATAATTCGGCAGCGCAGTTTGTCGTGGTCGATATCGACAAACAAGGAATCAAAGATATTAAGCCTATTTATACCAATCTACGTGACCATATCCAACTGGTACATCCGACCACTGACCAACAAATAAACACTCAAGAAACTCTTCCAATCGTGGTCAGTGCTTATGACAGTGAGCGGAAAATACAAAGGGTAGCAGTGGAAATCTCTGCCCATGAAACTGGTAAACGTCTTACTAGCGTACAGCTGTCTTCTTCTGGCGACTGGTTATGGCAAGCAAAGGTACCTTTCGGAAAACAAAAAGGTCAATATGATGCGCTGGTTACCATCGTATATCAAAATGGAGAACAAGCCTTAAAAAGACAGTCTTTTAATTTGGCTGGCCGTGCAGAAAGCGCCATGAAGCTGCAATGGTCTGCTGCTGTAAACGGAAATATTTGGAAAACCAGTCCGCTGATTGTCGGGGACAAACTTTTCGTTGCGACGATGGACGATGGTATTGGAACCAATCATTCCATTATAGCACTAGATAAACGCACCGGAAAAACGCTGTGGTCATTGCCAACAATTAATTCCATCAAACATAAACTGCGCTACAGCGACGGTATATTGCTCGCAACTGATGTCGAAACAAATATATATGCCATCGACGCAAACACAGGCAAAATCCTGTGGACACAAAAAACATCCAATCCAAGCCTTCCTACATTTGTATCTGGCCCAGCACTTGACAGAGGAATTTATTATGCAGGCCTAGGCAAGCGTATGTCAGCAATTAACATCCATAGCGGGAAAGTGCTTTGGGAAGGTGTCGATCCATCGGGCGGCGAAGCGACTCCAGCAGAACTATCGGTCGTAGATCAAACCTTATTAGCAGGATACAACTGGAATGCCCTATGTGCGTATGATATCCAAACTGGAAAACTCCTTTGGAGACGCCAAGAGGATGGGCTACGTTTTAGAAGCGGCGGCGTTACTGCAAAAGACGGTTATCTGTATACAGCCGGGCTCAATGGCATATTTAAGCTAAACTTACAGACTGGCGAAATCATACAAAAGAGCATCAAAACAGATGATTTTAAAGTCATGGCCTCTCCTAAAATTTCCGATGACCTTTTGGTCATGCCGACATCTACAAATGGAATAAAAGCATACGACCTTCAAACCTTAGAAGAGAAATGGCATTTTTCCACGGACGAGGCGCTGGTATATACCTCCCCTTATAGTAGTCCTGATCAACATAAATTGGTCGGAACTGTAGAATCATCGGTAATTGAAGTCAAAGGAAAGCTGTTTTTCGGTGCTTCGGACGGTTACGTCTATATGCTCAGCAAAGAAGGAAAACTAATTTCAAAATTCAACCTGGGTGCTCCTATTTTTTCGGAAATCACTGTGGATGGTGATTTTATTTATATCGCTGATTTCGCAGGAAATGTCTCCTGCTTTAAATTATAGCAGACAACTTTAACCCACAGGACGCCCGGATCTGCGATTATCCCGAATCCGGGCGTTCTGAGTTTTTTTATCAACGAATTTAAAAATGAGTTTGTGCACGATCGACAGCCGAACAGATGACTAGATATTTTCCAAGCAGATAATCTTCTAGCAGATAAACAAAAAGTTGAGCTAGAGATTCGAAAATAGACCAGGGTTTTAGCATAAAAAAAGCGACTCTTTTGAAGTCGCTTTGTGTAGCCCGTAGGGGAATCGAACCCCTGTTTCAAGAATGAAAATCTTGCGTCCTAACCCCTAGACGAACGGGCCGTTTTCTGTTTCGGTGTGCAAATATAGAAAGTTTTCTAAATCTGTCAAAATTTTATCGAAATTTTTATTCATTTTTTTCTAAATAGATCGCAAAACCCTCTAAAATAGCTATATTTAGACTCATTGAAAAAGTAACCAACATGACTAATTTTAAAAAAATTAAAAATCCTCTACGCTATGCTGGTCTTGGCATGGCACTTTTCAGCCAAGCAGCATATGCTCAAAAATCGAGCACGATTGCAGATCAGCTGCAACTCACCTGGCAGGTCAAGGATGGCCAGAACATCCGTAAAAACCCTGTCTCAACAATCATTCTGAAAAATAAGGGTAAAAGCGCAATACAGCTCAATGATTGGAGCCTCTGGTTTAATTTTATCAGATCTATTGATCCTGATAAAGTAGATAAAAGATTTGCCATTGACCACAGGAATGGCGATCTATTTCAAGTGAGCTTTAAGAAAACCAATTTTTCATTAAAAGCACAGGATACCATCCATATTGATTTCATTACAACAGGACTTGTCAATTATACCGATGGACCAATCGGTTTGTACATAAAAAATAGCAAAACTGGGCTTTCAACAGATATTCAGAACTATACCGCGGTGAAAACAGCACCTCAATCCGATGCTGAAAAAGCGGATTATTGGTCTCATAAGTATGCCCTAAATAAACTTACCGAAGGTATAGAGGCGCAGGCCATTATCCCTTTACCCAGCAATATCAGTATCAACAATAATGCAAAATTCAATATATCGACTAGTACAAAAGTATTTATCACTAGCGAATTCTCTTCCGAAGCAAGCTTTCTGACAGATTTCCTAAACAAATACGCAGGTATCAGGTTGTCAACTAGCTCTGAAAAACAAGATGGTATTGTTATCGTCAAAGCAAACGATCTGAAACCTGAATCTTATCGCCTAAACATCGATGCAAAAGGTATCCAAATAGAAGCGGCGGATAAGGCTGGCGCTTTTTATGCCATACAGTCTTTGAAATCTTTGATTAATCATCAACAATGGAATAAAACGAGCAAATCAATTGCCTTACCTTATGCAAAAATAGAAGATAGTCCTCGTTATGGCTACCGTGGGTTTATGTTGGATGCGGCCCGTAATTTCCATAGCAAAGCAGAAGTGTTACGGATCTTGGATCTGATGGCTACCTACAAGTTAAATAAGTTCCATTTCCACTTTATTGACGATGAAGGTTGGCGATTGGAAATTCCATCTTTACCGGAACTGACTGCAGTGGGAGCCAACCGTACTGCTAATTTCGAAGACGGTAAAGGAATTCAACCTGCTTACGGTTCTGGTGCAACTGCAAAAACGCATCAATTCTACACCGTAGCTGATTATATCGAAATCTTAAAATATGCGCAAGCAAGGCATATCGATGTGATACCTGAAGTAGAAACACCAGGGCATGCCCGTGCAGCAATCAAAGCAATGCGTGCGCGCTTTGCACATTTTACGAAGGCAGGTGATAAGCAAAAGGCTGAGGAATTCCTGTTGGATGATGCGGATGACAAATCGGTGTATAACTCCGCGCAAAACTGGAACGACAATGTGATGAACCCTGCCCTGCCTTCAACGTATCATTTCCTGAGCAAAGTGGTCGATGAAATCAAAGCTATCCATGAAAAAGCTGGAGTACCGTTGAAAATTATCGATTTGGGCGGTGATGAAACACCGAGTGGCGTCTGGGAAAAATCACCAAAAATCCTTGCTTTCATGAAGGACAATAACATCAGTAATGTACTTGATGTATGGCCGATATATATTGCCAAAATCAACAAGCTCGTTCAAGAGAAGGGTTTGACGATGTCAGGATGGGAAGAGATGGGCATGCGCAATAAAGGAAAAGGAATGGAAGTTAACGCCGAATTGGGTAAATCCGGCATCCATCTCAATGTATGGAATAACCTTCCGGGTCAAGGCCAGGAAGATTTAGCTTACCGACTGGCAAATGCAGGCTATAAAGTTGTTTACACGAGTGCGGCAAATAATTATCTGGATATGTCATGGGACCGCGACTTTGCTGATCCAGGCCATAGCTGGGTCGGTACCGTAAACCTGAACAGAACCTATTCTTTTTCACCAGAAAACTTCTTCATTAATCTTCGTAAAGATGATACCGGAAAAGATCTCGTAAAAGAAGCGTATACCAACAAAGAGCAGCTTACTGCTGAAGGAAAGAAAAATCTGCTCGGCATTAAGGGTGCACTCTGGGCCGAAAAAGTATCGACAGATCAACGCCTTGAAGAGATGATATTCCCTCGATTAATTGCTATTGCAGATCGCGCATGGGCGCAAGAACAAGCTTGGGAAAAAGGCGATTCTTATGATGAAGCAACCTATCGTAAGTCGTATACGGCCTTTATTAAGAAATTAGGCGAGGATGAATTGAAGAAACTGGATATTATTGATGGGGGTTATACCTATCGCCTTCCGAAGCTTGGTATTAAAAAAGAGGGTAACCAGCTTTATATCAACACCGATTATCCCGGATTCAAAGTCTATTATACAGAGAATGGAAGCACACCGACATTGAAATCAAAAGAAGTAAATGGCGCAATTCCTTTTCAAACGGGCAAGAAATATCTATTCAAAGTCTTTGATGCCAAGGGTAGATCCGGAGACGTTATTGCATATTAAAAACTGAACTGGATTATTACAATAAAAAAGTGATATCCGATGTCCTTAAGCTCGCCGGCGAAATAGTATAGGCCGATAGCAATTCTAAAACTGAAAAAGGGATGATTTCTATTCGAAATCATCCCTTTTTACTTGTGCTCACGATTAAATGCTATCTGCTTAAAACTTATAGCCTAATGAAACAGCCGCATTTCTAGGGTCGATCTGATTGATAAAACCGCCTCGGAAATACGAGTTCAAACCAATCTCGTTGGTGATATTGTTAACAAAAATTTTTGCATCAAACCTTCGCCATTTATAACCCACCTGTGCATTTAAAGTTGTATAAGCTGGCATATTGAATGGTTTTTCGCCATAATATTCCCCGTGGCCTTGCGGTGTTAGACTATATTCATTTACTGGACGATCGCCCACATAATAAACTCCGGCACTTAAGCTCAAATTTCTTAAAGCACCTTGATTAAACACATATTGCACCCAGGCATTAGCTGTATGTTTTGGCGCATTCATGGGAGCAGAACCATTCATATAGGATGGAGAGTTTTTATATCGGGCATCCAAATATGCATAACCTAACATCACTGTTAGATTTTCCAATACACGACCATTTAATTCAGCCTCGATACCATCCCGGATTAAATCACCCGCTTTAAAATAAAGTCCAGTAGTCTGATTTTCGGAATTGTATTCCGCATTGGTCAAGTCTGACGTATAGATATGAAAATAGGTTAAATTAAATCGTAATCTATTATCTAACCAATCTGACTTGATTCCTGCTTCAAATTGTTCTGTCGTTGAAGATCCAGCCTTCGTTCCATCAGTTAAAATATTGGCAGCACTTCTGAGATTGGTCGAGTTCGTATAAGATCCGAAGACATTAAAATTCTCGAAAGGCGTTACGATAACCCCTGCCATCGGATTCCAGGCGGATTCCCTTTTATTTCCGTTTGATGTAAAGTCCTTCGTGGTGATTTCGGAGTAACGTAAACCTAATACTGCTTTAATATATTGATTGAATTCAATGACATCCTGTGCCATGAAGCCAACAGAAGAATAGTAATTTCTAACTGGCGTTTTAGCCTCAAAAGCCACCTTTTTTCCTACCTGTTTGTTCCCCAATGAATCCACATAGGATACTTGAGTCAAATCATTGGCCCAATCACCATGAATATCAATCACGTCGATTGTACCCCCAGCTAATGCAGATTGTCCTGCCTTTGACAAAAGAACTTTACTGTCCAATAAACTCAATTTGGTACCAAATGAAGTTGTTGTTGCATCAGCGATACGATAATCAACTCCTGCTTGTACCAGATGTTTTACGTTACCTGTATAAAGATCTTTTCCAATCAGATCAAATTGAAATGTCTTGTTCTTATCATCCCTTAAGCTCTTACTCATCTTCCGTGAAAAGGTATTGTACTTCTTCTCACTGTCCTCTATCAGGGTCGCTGACGTTGTCAAGTTATCGACCTGATAAGATGATGTCGCTATTGAAGCGCGAATGCTCCAACGATCGGTCAATTCATGATTGATCTGCCCCATAAAACTCTTCATCTCCGTATTCACATTATCAGAATTCATTCCCAAGAATTTATTGTTGGGAATGACATATAAAGCATTAATACGCTGCGAAGGATTTAAGTTAACTGCCGAATTCACTGGGGTACGATTATCGTTGAAATAATCCCCTTCCAATGTGATCGTTGTTCTCTCCGTAGGCTTCCAAGCCAGTGATGGATTCAGATAGACACGGTTGGCTGAAAGTCCTTTTCTAAAACTATCACTTCTTTCATAAGCACCATCCATACGAAAAGCGACAGTCTCCTTTTTATCTAATACTGTCTGAAAATCGAATGTCGGCCGAAACTGTCCCCAGCTTCCCACGCGTACCCCAACCTCGCCAGAGTTTGTAAAATTAGGTGTCTTTGTCACGACGTTAATCACCCCACCGGCATTCCCAAGGTCAGTAATAACGCCTTGTGTCACCGCTGCCGATCCTTTGATCATCTGGATAGACTCCACCCCTTGCATATCAACAACGCCCGAAGCCGTCTGAAACTGTGAATCCATGCGCACCCCATTTTTCAAAACTGGCACACCTCTGAAACCCCGTGTAGATAGTGATTCTTTGACACCGCCGTAAGAACCAAATAGTGTAACGCCCGGAATATTTCTAACAGCATCAGTCAATGTTAATATACCCTGATCTTGAATTACTTTATTGGATATCACCGATATACTCTGAATCTGATCGGAAGGTTTTAACGGCATACGGGTAATCATCTCAAGCCCCTTCGGCTTTTTATTCCGCTCACCAAACACTTCGACTTCATCGATAGCTTGCTCATTGCTCACTAACACCACCGGTTTTATGACGACCTCACGGTTAGTGGAACTAAATACATAATCAACTGATGTAGCCTGGTAACCTAAGTAAGTAAAACGAATGATTACATTCTGATCGACACCCTGAAGTCTAAAATGACCTTTATGGTCTGTCCGTACTGTTTTATCACCGATTGAAACGGTTACAGAGCTTAATGGGTTGTTGTTTGCATCCACAACCTTTCCTTTTACGATTCCTGAAGTTTGACCGTATACAGCGCTTCCGATTAAAAATGTAGAGGCAAGTGCAAGTAAGTGTTTGTCCATGTTAATAATCTTTGGTATTTATTTTTAATTAATCTAAATAGCAAGGCAAAGGTATAAAAATTTTGCTTGCTATAACAACTAAAAACAAAAAAGCGCTGAACCAATTAAGATTCAGCGCTTTCCTATATTAATTCAGACTATTTTAGTCAAATTTCCATCTTACAAAAGCTTCTATCGCTTCATAGTTTGCAAGACCTAATCGGTCATACATTGATGCGGTATCGCTTGTACGGTCTTCAGCACGTACCCAGAATTCACGTGGATCATCACCTGGGAATACAGGTAGATCTTTTTGAGATTGATGTTTGAAGATCGCTAAACGCTTGCGATATACCTCTTGTGGGGATAATGGAACAGCCATTTCGATCTCATGGATCGGATATTCATGCCATGCACCTCTATACAACCACAACCAACAGTCTTTTGTCCACTCGTCAGTTTTGCTCAATCTTCTCAAAGCCTCGAACAAAATATCGAAACACACTTTATGCGTACCATGTGGATCTGCAAAATCTCCTGCTGCAAATACTTGGTGAGGTTTCACCTGACGCAACAATTCCATCGTTTGTTGGATATCATCTTCAAACGATACTTCTTTCGCAAATTTTTGTCTATCGTAGAATGGTAGATCTTGGAAATGGATATTTTCATCTGGCAACCCGACTAAACGAGCTCCAGCAATAGCTTCTCCTTTACGGATCAATGCCTTTATTTTGCGAACAAGTTCGGTATCGATCTGATTAGGTTTTTTCGTTGCAAAGATTGCTCTTTCCTCATCATAAATCCGATTGATTTGAGCGGCCTCTGTATTTGCACCAATTTGATTTGCCAGATCTTCAGCAAATTCTAAATAACGTACTACATCATCATCCCACACAGCTGTATTACCACAAGTCTGGTAAGCAACATGCACATTGTGTCCTTGATCAGCCAAACGGATAAATGTACCGCCCATAGAGATGACATCATCATCAGGGTGTGGAGAAAATACAATCACATTTTTCTTAGCTGGATTAGCACGCTCTGGACGTTGCGAATCGTCTACATTAGGTTTACCACCTGGCCATCCTGTGATCGTATGTTGAAGTTCATTAAAAATACGAATATTGATATTATAAGCAGGACCAGTTTCTGTCACCAACTTTGCCATACCATGAGCGCTATAGTCTTCGTCCGTCAGTTTCAAAATCGGTTTATTGATTTCCAGCGCTAACCAAACAACAGCTTTTTTGATCAATGTTGGCGTCCAGGTAACATCTTCTGCCAACCATGGAAGGTCAAAACGTGTCAACAAGGATGCCGCTGCTTCATCTAAGATGAATTCGACATTATCCGATAGTTGAAGATAGGTTGCAGGAATCTCTGACGAAATTTCGCCCTCAACCGCTTTCTTAATGATCTCGGCTTTCGTTTCAGTCCAAGCCATCAAGATAATTTCGCGTGCTTTGAAAATTGTACCTACGCCCATCGTGATGGCTTTTCTTGGTACATTTTCTTTACCACCAAAAGCACGTGATGCATCCCGACGTGTCAAATCGTCTAAGGTTACAATACGAGTCCCAGAGTTTGGAGCAGAACCTGGTTCATTAAAACCAATATGGCCTGTACGACCAATACCTAATAATTGAATATCTAAACCACCAGCAGCTGTAATCTTTTGTTCGTATGCTTCACAAAATGCATTGACTTGATCCGGTGCTAGGGTACCATCAGGAATATTTACATTCGCCTTATCAATGTCTACATGATCGAACAAGTTTTTGTTCATAAAAGTCACATAGCTCTGATCGGCGTCAGGTTGCATAGGAAAATATTCATCAAGATTGAAGGTAATCACGTTCTTAAAGCTTAAACCTTCTTCTTTGTGCAAGCGAATCAATTCTTGATAAACTTTCACCGGTGTAGCACCGGTAGCAAGACCTAGAACAGCTTTTTCACCTTTCTCCTGCTTTGCACGAATAATTTCAGCAATACGATTTGCAACGTTTTTCGAAGCTGAATTTTGATCTGGATAGACGCTTACGGGGACTTTTTCGAAGCGTGTTTCTTCCAATAAATTTAATCTAGCCATTTTATGGATATATTGATAAACGTGAATTACAAATTTATGAAATTAGTGAGTTAAGTTGAAGTAAAATTTTAATAAAGTGGCTTATTCTTAACAATATTTTAAATAAAACCTTTTAGCCCTTATTTTAGCATAGAAATCCCGCTATATTTCGTTTAAAATCGCTACTGCTTTTAACAAAGTGGCATCTTGCTTAGCAAAACAAACACGTAAAACCTGCTGATCTGTAGCTTGTTTATAAAACGCAGAGAGTGGAATGGTCGCTATTTTGTAATGTTTTGTCAAATAGCAGGCAAAATCAAATTCCTTCTCTTGACTAATGGCACTATAATCGAGATTAAGAAAATAGGTTCCTTCACAAGGGAGAATCTTGAAACGGGACTGTACTAATCCATTTTTGAGTAAGTCTCTCTTCTTCGCGAAAAAGCCAGCGAGACTCTCCACGTAAGCAATATCTTTCAAATATTCAGCGATTGCAATCTGCATAGGCGTATTAACACTGAATACATTAAACTGATGGATTTTCCGAAATTCACGCATCAATAGGACTGGCGCCACACAGTAGCCGATCTTCCATCCCGTAGTATGCAACAGCTTTCCGAAGGAAGCGACAACAAAACTCCGCTCCCGTAAGCTCGGTATACTTAAAACAGATTGTGGTGACACGCCATCAAAAACGAGATGTTCATAAACTTCATCGCTTAATAAGAGGGTATTTGTTCCCGCTAATAGCTTCCCAAGTTTATTCAGGTCCTCTTTTCCAAGTACTTTTCCAGTAGGATTATTCGGATTATTGATAATCACCAATCGTGTTTTTTCGTTGATCAGTGTAGCCACATAATCCCAGTCAATTTGAAAATCTGGTGCCAATAATCGAACTGGAATAACCTTACCTCCAAACAATTCAATCGTTGGGGCATAACTATCATATGCCGGTTCAAATATAATCACTTCATCTCCAGCACCAACAACTGTTGCTATAGCCGTAAAGATAGCCTGGGTTCCTCCGGCTGTCACCGTGAGTTCTTCAGTCGGATCTATATCCACGGCATATACCTTCTTGTATTTATTTACGATCGTCTCCCGTAGACTTTGTGCACCGATCATTGGTGCGTATTGGTTATGCCCTTTTTCCATTGCGGCAGAGACCAATTGCACAAGCTTGGGATCTGTCTCAAAGTCTGGAAAACCCTGCGACAGGTTCAGCGCCTGCTCCTCATTGGCAAGCATGGTCATCTTGGTAAAGATCGATGTACCGACATGTGGAAGTTTAGCTATTAGGTTGAAGTTCATTTTTTGACATTTTATTAATCTACCAAATTAGTGGATTTTCTTATATTTGTAAATATATACAAGAATAGCAACATGATAAAATACATCACACTACTTTTTTTGGTTCTTCCGTTCTTTGGTTTAGCACAGAAAAAAGAATTGACCAAACAGGAATATATCGCTCGCGTAAAAGCTGCACCGGATTCCATCTCAACTTTAGTTGATTTGCGTCGTGTAGGCGGTTACGACCCTGTCTATACTGAATTACAGGTGCTTTATAATACCTTGAGTGGCAATGTAAAAAATTCCATTGAAGGGAAAGAGTTTCAGGAATATCTAAATGCACTGGAGACGGTTCAGATCGGCAAAGTTGCGCCTGCTTTTACACAAAATGATACAACAGGCACCCCTGTACAACTATCCGATTTCAAAGGTAAATATGTATTACTTGATTTTTGGGCCTCATGGTGTCCAGACTGTCGCGTTGAAAGTCCAGATCTTGTAAAAACGTACGAACAGTTCAAAGGAGACAACTTTGAAATCCTGGGTATATCCTTTGACAAAGACCGTAACTCTTGGATCAAGGCCATTCACACAGACAAGCTACATTGGAAACATGTTTCTGACTTAAAACGTTGGCAAAATGATGTTGGTACATTGTACGCGGTGAAATCTATTCCCCAAAATGTACTGATTGATCCGAATGGAAAAATCATTGCGAAGAATTTACATGGAGATGCTTTACGTGCGAAGCTAAAAGAAGTATTGAAGTAAGAATGTATGTTAGCCAAGAGGCTACAGGGCAATAGGAGAAATATTAAAGAAAAAAACAGGTGTCCGAAAATCGGGCACCTGTTTTTTTTACTGATTTATTATTCTATTTAGCCAAATAAAGCGCTAAACAGGTCTTCCAATTTAGCTACTGGCCTAATGGCAATATTATATTTCTTGGCATCCAATCCTTTGGTATTAAACTTGGAAATAAATATCCCATCAAAGCCCAACTTCTCTGCTTCTTGGATACGTTGTTCAATGCGATTTACAGCTCTGATCTCTCCCGATAAACCAACTTCGCCGGCAAAGGTCAGACTGGTCTTTATCGGAATATCTTGTTGTGACGAAATAATAGCCACGATAACTGCCAGATCGATGGCTGGATCTTCAACACGAAGTCCTCCGGCAATATTCAAAAATACATCCTGTGCACTTAACCGAAAACCAAATCGCTTTTCCAATACAGCCAACAACATGTTTAATCGTTTTGTATCATAACCTGTAGATGAGCGTTGGGCGGTACCAAATGCTGAATTACTTACCAAAGCCTGAACTTCAATCATCATCGGCCGCATTCCCTCGAGCATGGCTGCAATGGAAACACCACTCACGGGCTCATCTCGCTGTGAAATCATAATTTCGGACGGATTTGACACCTCCCGCAATCCGGAGCCCTGCATTTCATATATACCCAATTCCGACGCGGAGCCAAACCTATTTTTTACCGCACGCAATATACGGTAGACATGATGGCGGTCGCCCTCAAATTGAAGTACGGTATCGACCATATGTTCCAAGACTTTCGGTCCTGCAATGGAACCATCCTTGGTAATATGTCCTACAATAAATACTGGGGTACTGGTTTCTTTGGCAAACCGGAGTAATTCGGCTGTACATTCCCGCACTTGAGAAACCGAACCCGGTGCCGATTCAATCTGCGCTGAATGCAAGGTTTGGATGGAATCTATGACAATGACATTAGGTTGTACTGTCTCAATCTGCTTGAAAATATTTTGTGTAGATGTTTCCGTCAAAATATAACAATTGGCTTTAGAGGATTGTGACAATCGCTCGGCCCGCATCTTGATTTGCTGCTCACTCTCCTCTCCGGAAATATACAGGGTTTTAACCTGTGGAATGGACAAAGCCAGCTGGAGCATCAATGTGGATTTTCCAATTCCGGGTTCGCCTCCTATCAACACCAGGGAACCCGGGACGATTCCCCCTCCCAACACCCGATTAAACTCCTGATCTGGAGTCAAGATACGCGATTCATCCTGATATACAATCTCATGAATAATAGCCGCCTTGTTTGCCCGCTTTGTATTCCCCGTTGTCGTCGTCGTGCTTCGCCATTCAGGAACTTTTGAGCTTGACTTTTCGACCACCTCTTCCACGAAACTATTCCATTGTTTGCACGAAGGACACTGTCCCATCCATTTGGGAGCCTCATAGCCACAGTTCTGACAGAAATATGCTGATTTTGTTTTTGCCATTCTACGAAATTACAAATTTCTATCCTTTACTTTACCCTTCGTTTTCTTTTAAAATCCGTAGAAAATTCTGTCCCATGATTTTAGCGATATCTGCTTTGTTGTAACCTCTTTCTAAAAGTCCTTTTGTCAATAAAGGAAATTTAGAAACATCTTCCAAGCCCTGAGGAGCAGATTCGATGCCATCAAAATCCGATCCAACAGCAACATGTTCAATTCCTACTTTCCCAACGAGATAATCAATATGGTCCAATAGTTTGGACATTGGTGCATCGACTTCATATCGAGCATCCGCGGGTAACTTATCATACATCTTCCAGGTGCTCAATGTAGTATCGGCATTCTTACCAAATTGCTGTGTATATATGCTCTTTAATCGTGTCTCATACTCGGGATCTAAAAAACCAGAGTAAAAGTTGACCCCGATCACACCGCCATTTTTCTTCAGGGCCTCCAATTGTTCATCTTTCAGGTTTCGGAAATGTGGACATAAATGGTAGGCATTGCTATGTGACACCAATATTGGCTTACTGGAAACCGTAATGACATCATAAAAAGTCTGCTCACCACCATGGGAAAGATCGACTAGCATGCCAAGTTCATTCATTTTCCGAATGATCGCTTTCCCATGATCAGTTAATCCTTTTGCCTTCGCATCCATCTTACCAGACTCCATCGCAGCACAACTCGCCCAAGGCACATTATAGTTCCAGGTCAAGGTTAAATATTTCGCGCCACGTTCATGGAGTTTGATGAGATTGTCTATGCTCCCTTCGATCATATTACCGCCTTCCACACCGATCAATGCAGCAATTTTTCCAGCTTTTAAAATAGCATCAATATCCCTTACTGATTTTGCCAAGGCAATATTCTCGGCGTTGGCAACGATCATTTTCTCCAGTGCATCTATTTGCACATTCGCATGCTCAAATGCTCCAGTCTTCCATTTTGCGTCATCGGACCAAACAGCAAATACCTGCACATCGACTCCACCTTCTTTTAATCGCGGCAAATCCGTAGCGCCCGTATTCAATCGTTGACCAATATCCTTTCCTCCTAAAATTGATTCATAGATTACATCATTATGTCCATCCACAATAATTAGATCCTGATGAACTTTTTTATAATCCTGACTATAAGCCAACCTGTTTAAAGATAATATGCCCAGCCCCATGAACAATAGTTTTTTTATCATTTCTTCACTTCATTGATTGCTTCATAAATGGCATCCTGAATCCGGCTACGGATATTGAGATCCAACAATTTAGTGCTGACCTGCGGGTGCACGCGATTGGATAGGAAGATATAAATCAATTGGTTTTGAGGATCCACCCAGATACATGTGCCTGTGTATCCGGTATGCCCAAAAACAGTACTATTGGCCAATTTAGAGGGATACTCATTTTTCGGGTTTGGATCCCAGCGGTCGAACCCCAATCCTCTTCGGCTTGTCGCAGACTGCTTAGACGTAAAAAGATCTATTGTTTCAGACTTAAAATACCGCTCACCGCCGTATTCTCCACGGTTGAGCAAAAGCTGTCCATATATCGCGAGGTCATTGGCTGTAGCAAATAAGCCCGCATGTCCAGCGATGCCTCCGGCCATCGCTGCGCCCTGATCGTGCACATATCCTTCCAACAATGTTTTACGGAACGAAGTATCCTGCTCCGTAGGTACAATCTGTTCCTTCGCAAATCGTTCCCTGGGAAGATATCCGGCATGTGTCATCCCTAATGGTCGATAGAAATTCTCCTGAACATAATCCTGCAATGGTTCGGCCGTCTGATGCTCGGCAACTTCCTTCATCACATACATGCTAATATCACTATAGACATAGTTTCCCGTTGGCTTAACAGGTGATTTTAACATTTCGGGCCACATCAGATCGCGGTAATAATCATTGAGAATATAACTATTGTCGGCCATCTTGACTTGATGTTGTTGGTCTGGTACGGCGACAACATCACCTGCTTTCAAATATTTATAAAAAGGGATAAATGGCGTAAACCCTGCTTCATGTAACATCACAGAACGCAATTTGATATCCTTTTTATTTGTATACTTTGCCTGCAAGAGGTAATGCCCCATCGTACTATCGAGATTGATGATATTGCGCTCCGTCAATCGCATAATAACAGGAGTTGTGCCCGCAATTTTACTGACTGAGGCCAAATCAAAAATATCACCTGTTTTTGTTGGAATGTCTTTTGTATAGGTATGATAACCATAAGATTTCTCCAATAGCACCTGCCCATCTTTGATAATCATCACAACTGCACCGGGGGTCGCCTGCTTTTCAATGGCCTCTTGAGCAATGGCATCAATTTTTTTGGTCAATTTACCCAAATTCAGATTGGAGTTTTCACCTAAACTGTATTGTAGTCTCGATTGGGCCGTCTTAATATTTCCTGCAGTAATCGCAGCTCCACCAAAAATAGACATCGCAGCATTGCGTTGACCAAGTTCGGTAAAGGGTGCCAACAACTCGATCAAATCAGACTGTGGATGTTCGGACAATGATTTTTTGTTGCGTTCCTGTTCAACGAAATGACAAAGAACAACCTTTTTATTGTTCAGCACTGCCTGCTTTAACTGTGACAAGCAGTCGGCATCTAAATCATCCTCCTTACCCGCAACAATAATCGTATTATAATATTTGATATCTTCATCAAATTTACTGAAATCAAATAGCGTTATGCCTGCATAACGTGCCAATTGGTTTGTAAACGCGGCATATTTTTCAGCATTAGGCACAACGACGGCAATACGTAACTGCGCCAGATTGCCCAGAGGGAGTAGCTGATCAACATTATTGTAAAGTATGGTTTCATTCTTTATGGTCGACTTATACTGAGCGAACAAGGGGCCAATACAGAACAAACCTGCAAATAACACCCCAAAAAATCCTTTTTTCATTCTGATTTTATCGTTTTTTAGGTTCTATCAAATAAAAATACGAATAAAATAAAAAAGCAAAGTCCTTTCCCTTAAAAAAATCAATTTTGTTACGCCTTTTTTTTACAGCTTCAGCAGATGGATTTTTGGCATGAGCAAGTATAAATCTTTTTTTTTCTGTAAGTTTGATTAATGCCGGAATTGATTCAAGATAAAACAATATTTTCCCTTTTGGAGGTAAGCAAAAGTATCCAAAAAACGCTTGCTGAGCGTTACAAGAGCTTATATTGGATCAAGGCGGAGATGAATAAGCTCAACCATTATACGCATTCCGGACATTGTTACCCTGAGCTTGTTGAAAAGCAAGACGGTAAAATTGTAGCTGAGATCAGATCAACTTTGTGGAAAGCAGACTTCACCCGAATCAACAACAATTTTCTGAAAATTGCGCAAGAACCCCTACGGGAAGGCATTACGATGTTATTTCAGGCAAGTATTTCCTATGATCCGATGTATGGTTTGAGCTTAAGGATTGTCGATATTGATCCAACTTTTACGTTGGGGGAGCTGGAGAAAGAAAAACTGGATAGCATTAGAAAGCTCAAAGAAGAAGGCATTTACGAGGCTAATAAATCAGTCCCGTTCCCAATGCTTCCAAAAAGACTAGCCATTGTTTCGGTGGAGACGAGCAAAGGCCTTTCTGATTTTTACAAGATTATCAATCAAAATCCTTGGGGTTATCGGTTGGAATGCACCTTATTTCCGGCGCTCTTACAGGGTGATAAATCTATCCCCTCAATCATCAATCAACTCGCGGTGATCGCCGATAAAATAGCTGAATTTGACGTGGTCGCCATTATTCGTGGTGGTGGTGGTGAGGTTGGGCTATCAAGCTACAATAATTATCTGTTGGCAAGGGCTATAGCAATCTTCCCTATTCCTGTATTGACCGGAATTGGCCATTCTACCAACTATACCGTGAGTGAGATGGTGGCCTACAAAAATGCAATCACACCAAGTGAGCTGGCTGACTTCCTCATTCAAAAGTTTCATAATTTTTCTGTTCCTATTGACAAAGCAACTGAAAGCATCCAACACCAGATCACTACTCGTTTTAAGGAAGAAAGGAATACTTTGTCTCAAATGGCAACGCATATCCAATGGGTTGGGAAAAGAGAACTTCAGACTGCGCGCGCCAATATTCAACAGATTCAACACGAACTGGCTGCGTTGATCAAACTACGCTTTTATGAACATAAAACAGCGTTGGCGCACACCGAACGGATTATCCAGCTTTCTGATCCGCGACGACTGCTTAAACAGGGGTTTTCCATCACAAAAGTCAACGGCAAGTTACTTCAATCTGTTGATCAGCTATCTCCGGGTGATCTGATCCAAACGATGGTGGAAGATGGCGAAATTACAAGTACTGTAACGGATAAGAAATCGCTTAGCGACGGATTCGAAGACAGCTAACGGAATTATTTGAAACTGAAAAATTTAAAGAGATAGCATACAATGGAACAAAAATATACATATACCGATGCCTTCAATGAATTACAAACGATTGTAAAAGAAATTGAGAATGGAACAACAAATATTGATGAACTTGCTGAGAAAATCAAACGTGCATCTGATCTAATTGAGGTATGTCGGGCAAAATTGACCGCAACCGAAGACGAGGTGAATCAGTTGTTGCAAAAGATTTCCCCGGTACAGGATTCAGATCCCGGTTCCCCATCCTAATATTGATATGCAACAATTTGTTTATCCTTTCGCAAAACTTTAACGAGCTCTTTATGTTGATTTATGTTGCCTGTCAATCGCCAGGTGGTATTCAGACTTTCCTTATTATACCGTTGATTTACAACCGTTGCTTTAAACCCCATCTGTCTGATCAACTGCTCTGTATGTTCAAAATCTGCTTCAGATAACGTCTGGAGTTCATAGTCTTTAATTTTATGGTAATTATCAATATAAGTCTGTAAATAGGTCAACAGCCCCAAAATCACTAAAACCAATCCTACACCGATAAAGGCTAAAAAAATATACCCCGCGCCGACACACATTCCCAGAGATGCGGTTGCCCATATCGTTGTTGCTGTTGTAATGCCACTAACTTTATTATCTTCTTTAAAGATTACTCCAGCCCCTAAAAAACCAATTCCTGTAATAATATTAGCTGCTAGTCGATCTGGATTTCCGACACCTATCTTCAACGAAATAATAGTAAAAAGGCAGGAGCCAAAACTCACCAGTATAAAGGTCCGTAATCCTGCAGATTTATTACGGTATTCGCGTTCGACGCCAATCAATAGCCCGATCAGCACTGAAAACATAATCAGTAAGACATCCCTGCCCTCAAAAGCATGTAATAAATTGTCCATGGGCTTTACTTCTATTCCTACTCCAATTTACAAAAAATAAGGAGTACCTTTTACAGAACTCCTTATTTTTATATTAGTTATTTAGATTTCTTTTTTCAACTGTTTCGTCGTCTTCCTGGTCTAGTCGAACAATGCAACTAGCATAAAATCAAGTATTACCCAATCATGAAAGGAGCAGACTCCCAGGACTAAAACATTGGGACTTCAATAAGTAACAGCTTTGCATTGTACTCGGCCTTAATCTCAATGCTATCCAACTCGTAGATGCCAATGGCATCCCTTCGCGATAATATTTCGTCTGCTACCTGCACCTTGCCCTCTAGCACAAAAAGATAAATTCCATTTCTTTCAGAATGAACAGTATACGGGATTGTATTCCCTTCATCCAAGTCCACAATATTGAAATATGCATCTTGATGAATATGAACCGCATCTGGATCCGAAACATCAGGGGACACAATGGTTACAAATTTATTATGACGGTCCAAATGAAGGTAAGACTTCTGGTCATAACCAGGAGTAAGATTCATTTCATGGGGTATTATCCAGATCTGAAGAAACTTAACAAGCTCCTTCTGGTCCCCATTAAACTCCGAATGCTTTACTCCCTTTCCTGCAGACATAATTTGTACATCTCCAGTTTCAATGTTTCGGACATTGCCTATACTGTCCTGATGGGAAAGTACTCCTTCCAGAGGTATGCTCACAATCTCCATATTGTCATGAGAATGGCGACCAAAGCCCTGCCCCCCTTCAACCTGATCATCGTTTAATACGCGTAGCGCTCCAAAATTTACTTTTTCTGGGTCAAAATATTGCCCAAAGCTAAACGAATGGGCACTTTTCAACCAACCAAAATCAACATGGCCACGATCGTTTTCTCGGTGTATGATCTTTTGCATCTGTTCCTTCCTGTTATATAAACAACTATTAATCAGAGGACAAAACTCATACCAACAAGCATTTCCCTAAAAAATCTGCCAATTTGACAAAGCCACACTAGAGTGCTTTGAGTTTTCCGGGAGCAACCGCTTGAATCAGTGCTCGGGCGAGAATACGATTGGGATCAATTACAACCATTCCGTTGTGATCTTTTTCAGGAATAGCCAATGGCAATTCGGCACATCCCAAAATAATCACCTGAGCACCTTGTTTTTTCAAGTCATCCATAGCCATTAATAGGTCTTCTCTTGCCTTATTGGCTATAGGTGCTGGCTGTGCCTTAATACCATAATCTTTATCGTAGATAGCATTGTTTACCTTTTCTTTCTGTGCACCTTCAGGCTCCACAATAGGAAAACCCTTTTTCATAAAAGCTTCCCGATATTGGCTATAAGCCTGTTCACCTGCTGTCGATAGCACTCCTATTGTACTTTCTGGATAATTTTCATGAACAAAGCGTACTGTCTCATGAACAATATGAAGTAACTTCAGTTCATTCCCTAAACGGGCCATCTCATCCTGGATAACTGAAAAAATCGGTTCTGCATGCGCTGTATTCGACGGAATTGCCGCAATCGTTGCGCCAGCCTGCTCCAGTTGTTTTAAAATCATCGCTATTGCCTTTCCTGGATTCTCCTTCGATGTATCCAATAAATATGCGGAACGATCTGGAATTAAATTAGGGCAGGAAAACAATAACAGTGGCAAGTGCTCCTGATCGGAACTTGCCACTGTTTCATCTATAATTTTCTTGGCTATATCCAAGCCTGCATAAGGACCTAGGCCACCTACTATACCAATCATAACTACTATCTTTTATACCTTATGATATAACCAATAGCTCGCCGAATGGTTTGATAAAGTTTACCATTCAATGGCTTGATCCTCATCTGGAATCTGTGTATTGAGCTGACGCTCCAAAATCAATGAGCCAGAAACCTTGAATTTGATCGCCGTAGTAGAAACAAGCGTATAATCCGTAAATTCGTAATCCACATTATTGATTGTGATATAACGATGCAATAAATAAGGACGGACGGCGTCCATCTGTTCTGAAACAGTATAACTTGCATCTTTTTTGACAACGAACTTCATATTTGGATTTACGGCACGAAAGCTTACCCCACCTTTGTCATTGAATGTTGCAAAAACTTGATAATTCTTCCGGTCCTTTCGCTCTTCATCTATATTACCCGCATAAAAGAAGATCGTATTCTCATCGACAACATAACTTTTGATTTGACTTTTTACGATCGGGGTTTCATTTTCATGTCCTTCCATAACAACCTTCAAGGCCGTCCCGCTATAGGTCCCGGAGTAATTGTTAAAAGGGTTGATGCGTAATAGTGCTTTTTTATAATGCTTCCGGGGATTGACCTTATATTTAGCCCCCGGATCATCCAAAATGGTCAAGGGAAGCACCCATTTTTCGGTCATATCAATACCTTTCAGGGTAAAATCAATGGCCATTAATCCGGTATTTTCTCCAGACTTGATATCCACCGCTGATGGAATCGTAAAAAAGTTAGTACTGAGCTGTTTGTAATAAAAATCCGTCCTCGTCTGGAATCGCTCGTAATTCAGGATACCCAATGTATCAGCATCCACCCCAACCTTGACCGAAAGATTATTATCGTTGGTTGTCGACCCGCTCACTTCCAACGGTTGCATGAAGGTGGTCTTTTGCCCATCCTTGTAACGAACATAGATATTCGCGACGCCTTCACTTTCCAAGGGAGCTTTAAAAGAAATGTAATGTTCGAACTGTTCCTCTTTCCATTCATCATTACAAGAGCCGCAGACAGCAAGTAAAGTGAGGAACAACAATTGTATATATGACTTGTTCATAAAATGCATATTTGGTTAATCATTATAAGTCCATCCAGGATTTTGAGTCAGATTCTTATTGCGCTTAAGTTCGGTATGGCTAATCGGCCAAAACCACATTTTGTCAGCAAAGGTTGTCTTCAAGGTCCAGATCGCGACGGGCTGATAGAAAAGGTCACGTTCCTCTACGTTCATCAAAACGTTACAGCCATAGACCGGCAATGCTTCTTCCACTGGCGCATCCATCCAGCGACGCAGATCATAGTAGCGCTGTCCTTCCCCCATCAGCTCAATAAAGCGCTCCCGTTTCAATGTTTTGCGCAACTCATTTTTGTTACCATATATACTGACCGCATAGTCAGGCACTCCAGCACGGATACGAACTGGGTGGACACCCTTTTTAATTTCAGCAATGTCACGACTGATCGAGTAACTTGATCCGCGCCAAGACGGAACCGTATATGAGCCGCTTAACTCATTTAGCGCCTCAGCATACATCAGCAATATATCTGCATAACGGATGGCCGGCTCTGCCTTAGGAATAATACGTGAGCCAACTCCGCCTTCATAAGTATCACTGGGATGAACAAACTTCTTAACTCCGAAACCCGTACGCAGCCAATAGCCATTCGCTGAATTGAATCCGTTACCTTTTGGGTCAGCGCTATAATAGAAGATTTGTTTATTGCGGTTTTCCTCTTTTGTTTCATTAAGCAATGTCCAGAAACTTCCACTATAAGCCACCGAAGCATAGAATCTAGGTTCTCGGTTTGCATATTGCAACGACACTCCGGGACGCAATGGCCTGTATTTTTTGTTGTCATAATCCTCCTGAGACACAAAACCACCGATACGATTTGAACCATTTCCACGGCCAATTTCCTTATCCTTACCCGGTACATCCGTGCCATCATTCATATAATAAGCATCCACCAGCTTCTGTGTTAGTCCGTGCGTATTCCATCCCGTTGCTGAACGCGGTAGTTGGTGGATGACCATTTGGTCGATACCCTCATTCGGCTGGTTGTTACCCCGGGTAAATATTAACTCCGGATTACCCGAAGCAGTCAATGTCCCATTAAAGACCTCTGCATATGATTTGGCAGGATCAATGTCCGCCCAACCTGCTGGCCAGCTTTTATCCGAAAAATTATGATCCTGAGGAGGTCTGACTGTTGCCTCATCACCCGTTTCCTGAAAAGGGGCCGTGTAAAGCCGATATACCCCCAGTTCGATGACATCGCGCGCAGCAGCTGCAGCCTTTGCCCATTTCTCTTCTTTATAATCGGCAGACAACAGGCGTTTCATCTGCTTGTCTACCAGTCGCGCAGCGTAAGCTGAATTATTCCCATTGGCCAATGGACTTGCAGCATACAGGAGTACCTTAGCCCGCGCAGCCAATGCTGCCCCTACAGAAGGGCGGCTAGAGCCATCCTGTCCACGTCTCATCCCAAGGGCTTCCATTTCTTTCGCGGCCGTTAATAGTTCGTTGCTGATAAATTCAGCACACTCATCATAGGTATTTCGCGCAATGGCCAGTTCTTCGTAACTATCCGTATAATCCAAGCCTTCATCGGGCAGTATCGGAATTGGTCCATATTTACGGAGCAATAACCAGTAGAGGTAAGCCCGCGCAAAACGCGCCTGGCCCCGATAATCAACGATTTCAGCCTCAGACATCTCGGTATTCATATAGATATTATGGATAAAGGTTGAAGCATTCCGAATCCCGCGATAAGATTGAGTCCATGTCCCCTGTTTATCAGTTTCGGTATACAAACCCATTTTAAACATATTATAGGACAGTTCATTTTTTGATGGATCGTAATCCTTGTCCCGATCACCATAATACATATCATCCGCGAAACAGTGCGGTGTCAGGCCTTTACTGGCGACATCGGCATTTTCACCTTTAAACTCCTCAAATACATGAGCCAGCCATTTCTCCGAATACAGCTTGCTTTTAAATGTTTTTTCCAAGGTGATCCGATCTTTAAAATATTGGTCGGACTTTAAGTAATCCTTTTTACAGGATGAGATCAAATTTGTGCCCAAAGCGAGCATCAACGCAATATATAATGTCTTTCTTTGCATCGTTTTCTAATTTTATAGGTTAATATTGATGCCAAATGTAAATGACTTGGGCAGGGGATAATCCTCGCCCCTTGGTGTTGCCAGCTCCGGATCCCAAAGTTTGAATTTTGACCAGGTCAATAAATTTGAGCCGACGAGGAAGAAGCGGATGCTATTGGCCTTAATCCGATTGGTGAGGTGTTTTGGCAGTGTATAACCAATATCCAGAGTTTTCAATCGAAGATATTGTCCGTTTTTTAACCAAAATGTTGACTCTCTGAAATTATTAATATTGTCTCCAAAACTTAAACGTGGATAAGATGCATTTGGATTCTCGGTTGACGGATCGCCTGATATGTCGGCAGAAATCCATCGATTATCACCCATGACACCTTTCATCACCTGGCCCCATTCGCCTTCACGGAAGGCTTGCACCGTTTTTCCATAAATCGAAAAAGTAGACTTCCCTGATCCTTGGAAATGGACACTAAGGTCAAATCCGCGCCAACTTACCGAAGCACCTATACCATAAACCAAATTAGGTCTTCGCGTTGCTCCTATGGCCACCCGATCCCCATCATCCACTATGCCATCTCCATTGACATCTTTATATTTTATATCTCCGGGCTGATAATTTGGTGGATTATTATCAAACTGTTGTTTCGGGCTATTGCGAATGTCATCGTAATCTTTAAACAAGCCTAAAGCGATCAATCCTATAGACTGATCCACACGATAGCCTTTTTGATTTTGATAACCATATACGTTATTTTCCTCATCGATTGCCGTAATTTCGTTCTTACTATAGGTGATATTGCTACGTGCTGTAAGGTTCAATTCACCAATCTTCTGTTTATATTCCAAGCGTCCGTCGAAACCACGTGATTTTACTCCGCCCACATTCGCTCTTGGAATACTTTCCAAGCCAACCATGCTTGGCAAAAATCTTCGTTCCATATAAATGCCGGTACGTTTCTCATCAAAGAAATCGAAGTTGGCGACAATTTTATCCCGAAATAAAGCGATATCCAAACCCAGGTTATTTTTGGTAGCCATTTCCCATGTTACGTAGGGCGAAGCCACCTGACTATACCGAATACCACCATAATAACGATCTAGGCCATAGTCAGCCCATTGATACCCCCCTTCGGGAATCCTCTGACCGCCGTCCAGTATAAGGTTCCCATTATTATCTCTACGCCAGATTTCATCAATCGTATATAAGTACGGGAAGCGTTCGTTGTTGTTGCCTATTTTAAGTTGGTCATTTCCCACCTTACCCCAGGAGTAACGTACTTTAAGCAAATTCAGCCAAGGAACATTATTTTTGACAAAAGGTTCCTCGGAGATATTCCATGCTGCTGCTACAGCGGGAAAGAAGCCATATTGTTGCCCCATGGCAAAGTTTTCCGACCCCGTATAACCAAAATTGAAATCAGCAACATAACGTGACTTCCAATTATAGGTTAATCTCCCTGCTAATGCCTGGTTACGTCGTGATACACCATTTTTGATGTCATTGCCCAAATCAACTGTTTTGGTAAAAGCATCCCGGGTAAAACGTGCTACTGCTCCTAAATTATGGTCTCCGATTTTGCGATCATAATTAAACATAATATCATAAAACTCCCGTCTATTTCCTTCGGAGTACCCTCCCTGTTCCATTTCTCTGGGATTAGCCTTATGCGTAAAAATGAGATTTCCATTCTCATCACGCGCGCGTTCGGCATGCCATAATTCAGGCAATTTAATACGTGTGATATTGTTATTATTATAGGTATCAAAGCCGACAATACCCCTAAGCCTTAAACCTTTGGTAATAAAATCAAAGTTCTGTTCGATTGTGACATCGGTCTGCACTTTGTTTTGCCAATTTTCATTGAATCCCGACTGTGTTGACATGACCCATGGATTGATCTTATTGCCATCTCCTATTGTTGGCACACGGCCGTTGGAATACAGCACTGGTGTACTGATCGGGGAATATCCAAAAAAAGAACCCCAAAGATCCTGATCACCCAGGCCCGGACTATTCCGTTTGTCCAGTGATCCCGCAACACCAACTTTCAATACCGTGCTTTTGGTCACGTTGATATCCGCATTCAGACGATAATTCCAACGTTTATAATTAGCATTTGTGTTATAATCGTTGCGCAGTGTTTCATCTGTTTTATACATACCACCTTCATCGACATAACTTCCCGACACGAAATAACGCGTTGTGGCCCCTCCTCCTATCATATTGAGGTTTGCCCTATACGTCATGGCACCATCTTTCAACAACAGATCTTTCCAGTTGACATTGGGATAAAGATCCGGGTCCAATCCCAAACGCAAGATTTCCAGCTCTTCCGGACGATAAATAGGTTCAAAATTTCGTGTGATCCGGGCCTCATTTAGTAGGTTAGCATAAGTTACACCATCCTCAAATTCAGGCGTAATCGTACGCGTATTATAAATGGTTTCGTCCTTAAAATTGATGTTGATTTTTCCCTCTTTACCGCGTTTAGTAGTGATCAGGATAACGCCGTTTGCACCTCTAGAGCCATAAATTGCAGTCATAGCTGCATCTTTAAGCACTGTAAATGTTTCAATATCTTCGATATTTATATCATTGATATCGCGCTCAACATTGTCTACCAAAACTAAAGCTGCGCTACCACCACCGAAGGTAGAAATACCACGTATCCAAAACTCGGAGATATTTCTACCGGGCTGACCCGACTGCATCATCGCCATTACTCCTGGTACATTTCCAGCGAGTGCATTCGTGATACTTGAAGTCGGGTTGGATTTCATGGTTTCTACATCGACTCCACTTGCAGCCCCCGTCAAAGTCAGCTTCTTTTGAGTTCCTGTGCCTGTTACCACCACCTCATCCAATACACTGGTCTCCGATTCTTTCAAGCTCACATCAATGATATGTGAATCTTTCACAAGTACTTCCTGTTTTTGATAGCCAACAGAAGAGAAGACGAGTGTTTTGTAACGCTCTACCTTTATCTTATAGTTACCCTTGCTATCCGTGGTCGTCCCTAGCCCCGGAGCGTCTTTCACAGCGATGCTGACACCGATCAAAGGGGACCTTTGGGTATCGACAATAACACCCGTTACTTCAACAATTTCTTGTGCGAACACACTCAAGCTGAAACTGAGAAGCGCCATACATGTTAGTAATATTTTATTTATCATCTTATCACAGGTTAATCTTGGTCATTTTCATCCATTTCCTCCAGAGCTATCTTACGAATTCGCCTATTTTCCCGGTCTCCGATATAAAAAGCTTGTTCTTTTTCATTATAGGCGATGCCTGATGGTCGATCAAAACGAGCATCTGCCCTTAGATCTCCATTAACATAACCGTAAGGATTAGTATTCAGGCTTGAACTACCTCTACCAGCAAAAGTTGTTACGGCACCTTCAGGCGTAAGCATACGAATGGCATGATTCATAAGGTCTGTAAAATAAAAATCGTAGACATCAGGCTTACCTGCTTCCACATAGGCTTGATTTTTTACAAATACCCCTTGGTAGGGCTGATTGACACGGGCTGAGGATCCCACCCCATCTTTATAACCGGATTCACGGACTTTACCGCAAACTAAATAGGGTTGGTTAAACCGTTTTTTATCCCAGTTGTAGTCCGCACGCATAATATAACCCTGGTTAATCACCAAAATATAGGCGTAGTTTCCCGTCGGATGGATCAAAGCCCGATACTCCCACTCCGGATCCTGGATCACATATAACTGCTCAGCTTTTACCGTTTTATCCGTGAAATACTGATTGAGATCAAAACGGAAGAACTCTCCCTTTGCATAACTGTTAAAATACATTTCCCCATTAATTGGGTGGATGGAGGCCCCATTACATTGTCTACTTTTGGTCAGTACTTCTTTATCGAGAAAGCTCTTTGCACGGGAAAACAAGAGGGTAGATTCATCGTTCTCTCCTCCCCGATCTTGCGCCACAATCATATATTTCCCATCTACCGAAAAATCTACACTACGCGGACGGTTAAAATCGGAACGCTTTTTGGTAATCGTGCTATCCTCAAAATTGATCAGATAAAGGCCATTATTATCATCAAATGTCACCCACAGATGTTTAGGATTCATGGGGTCAAACTTCATAAAAGAGGAAAGCCAAAAGCCGCTCGCCATTTTGTTTTGGTCAGCATCTTTAAACTTGCCATCTTTCCAAGGTTCGTCACCGCGGGCATTCCGGTAACCAGCGAGTGTGGATACCACCAGCTTACGTTTATAATCAAACTTTGCTTCTGCCCGTCCTATGACAGGTTTCTCGGCCCCGCCAACACGCACTTCGATATCCCCCGCGAAAGCCTGTTTGGGAACAAGGCAATACAATGACTCTCCTAAAGCATTAATAACGACTGCTTGTTGTCCTCCTATAAGTACAGTAACATTCTTCGGATCATTTCCGAAATTTTGCCCATAAATAATTAGACGCTGACCCATACCGCCCGATTTTGGGTTGAAATCAGACACGACGACTGGTTTATTGGGATCAAAAGGCTTAGATTCTCCCATAATTGCTGTTGTATCGTTCTTGCAGGCCCAAAGACCAAAGGTGAGAATCATAAAGACCCAGAGTCTACCCAATTGGTACAAGGCTCTACTCGCTACTTGTTTTGTTCTCATAAATTATGAATTGGTTAGAATTTATTTCAAATACTTTTTTTTAGTACCCCAGTGGACCGCTTCCGGATATTTTATCTTTAGGCTTATCTCGTTGAAAGCATGTCAGGGACTTAACTAGTTTTTCTTACGTCGAAATTTTAGGACGAACGAATCGATGCCCGCCCTTTTGAAGGGCGAACTTCTTTTAAAAGTTTACACATAATTGATTTTTTAAATTATAGCTAAATGGTATTAGCTTTTGACAGCGAAAAAAGACTTTCGTGCAATAGCTTCAAAGTCTTCCTAATTTATTTAAATTACTTTTCTAATACTTTCTATTTCCGTTTTCAAATCCCGAATAGGACACAGCTTCATGTTTTATTAGAAACTTCCTGTTCCTCGTTTAATAGTTACTTCAAACCATTCTACTGATTATTCGCATTGTACTGTCTGTTCCGTTCAAAAAAATTTGTTGGATATTTCTTAAATTTTGGTTTCTAATATTTCTCTAAGATGTTCTGCTTTATAATTGATTACTCAAAAGTAGGGAACGTAAAATTTTTGAGACTATCGAATTATCTCAATAATCTGCGTATTTGTATCAAACCAAAACATCCATAACACAATAATCTATAAACTAGCTCACTAAGGATTTATTTTTTCTGTACAACTCATCAGCTAGTTGATATATAGTCCTTGAAAAGTAGATTTATTTCATTTTGTTCCAGATTGAGATCTTGGATCCTTTTCTTTATGATTGTTAGTTTCTTTTATCGATATTTTTAGGGACAACACATTAAAATCAAATAGAGATCAAATTAGCCCTTTTCACAGTACTTGTTCAGTGCTCGTTCAGTGTTTGCTCAGTGATAACTCAGTAAAGACTGAATAACCAATGACTGATTACTGTCTAAAAATTGATTGAAAATTGTTATTAGGCATAATGTGGTATTAGGATGTTTCGGCTTTAATGCCTATCTTAACTATCCATATTATAATCAGTTAGTTATGGCAATCATCAAAAATGGCGTTAATGGAACTGTTTCTGGGAAAGCAGGTTCCGTTGTGTTTGTGTTAACGAAAACAGGAAATTATGTGCGTTCTCTCCCGCGCGTTAAAAAACGGGCGCCCACTCCTGAACAGTTGCTCAGTAGAACGCGCTTCAAAATTGTGAGGTCGCATATTAGCCTGTTAAATTCGATCATCAAGATAGGTTATAAGGCGTATAGCTATCCAAAGCGGGCATACGATGTCGCTATGTCTTATAATCTGAACGAAGCACTTATCCAGGAAGGAGACGGTTTTGTGGTTAACTGGCAGAAATTTATGATTGCCAAAGGAAGCCCAAACCCCATCACTTCCTACACGATGGATTTCGATCAGGAAAAACAAGTGCTTCAGGTTACTTGGGAATATGATGCCTATCTGGAGAAGAAGTTTGACACAAGGTCTTACGATTCCTTCTTAATCCTGTATAGCGCAGCGGATAGTAGTGTTGAATTTCCACTTTTGATGAACGACTCGAAAAACAGCTTAATATCTGGCAAACAAGATGTTAATATTCCAGAGCATAGAAAGGAAGCGACTTATGAAGTGTATCTATTTTTTGTAGAGAGCTATGGTGGAGGTAATACAGACAGCCTGCACTTGGGGAAGATAAAAGTTTGAGCGGTATCATGTGTCATTATTCTAGATTGAATGTAACCCGTAGTACGAAAATCTTAAAAAGACCAGATGCTTAAAATAAATAATTTAAAGAAATTTTATGGGAATCACCTAGCCTTACACATAGGAGATGTAGAATTCGGAGAAGGGCTGGAATTTCATCATTTGATAGGAAATTGCATATGAAGGTTATTCTTCACTTTTTCTTGGGAATCAATATAGGCTTTGTAGATACTGAAAAACAAAAAAACCTGCAAATTTACTATTTTGCAGGTTTTTCTTTTGTAGCCCGTAGGGGAATCGAACCCCTGTTTCAAGAATGAAAATCTTGCGTCCTAACCCCTAGACGAACGGGCCATTTTTAATGCAACTCCAAAAGCTTTCTTGTTTTTGGAGTTGCAAATATAGACCTTAAAATTAGTATTACAAAAATAATTTTAAATATTTTTTAGATGAGGTCAAAACCGATGTCACGTCTGAAGTATTTTCCTTCAAAATAAATTCTTCCGGCATCAGCAGTAGCCTGTTGAAGAGCATCAAAAAGTGAGTCTTGTAATGTCGTAACGGCAATTACACGTCCACCGGCAGTGACAACCTTACCATCCTGCTCCTTGGTCCCTGCTTGGAATACAATAGATTCCTTGACGTTTTCCATATTCGCGATCTCTTTTCCAGATTCATAGGCTCCAGGGTAACCTCCCGCCACTAACATCACCGTAACGGCTGTTTTTGGTGAAACGGTATAAGAACGTTGGTCTAAATTTCCTTGCGCAACGCCTTCCAACAAATCCAATAGATCAGATTCAATCCGTGGCAATACGGATTCTGTCTCTGGATCGCCCATACGAACATTATATTCAATGACATATGGTTCCCCTTCAATATTCATCAATCCAATGAAAATAAAGCCTTTATACGGAATACCATCTTTCTTCAGTCCTTCGACAGTTGGTTTGATGATACGTTCTTCCACCTTATTCAAAAATGTTTCGTCAGCAAAAGGTACTGGAGAAATAGATCCCATTCCACCTGTATTTAACCCCGTATCTCCCTCTCCTATCCGCTTATAATCTTTCGCAGAAGGTAATACCTTATAGGAGTTTCCATCTGTCAATACGAATACCGATAGCTCAATTCCTTTTAAAAATTCCTCAACGACAACGACGCGACTTGCCTCTCCAAATTTGGAATCCGCAATCATAGCTTTCAATTCAGCTTTAGCATCTTCAAGTGTTTCACAGATCAAAACGCCTTTTCCCGCAGCCAAACCATCGGCTTTAAGAACGATCGGCAATTTTTGGCTCTCGAGATAAACCAATCCTTCCTCCAGAGAAGCGACGTCAAAAGAACGTGATGCAGCAGTAGGTACGCCATGTCGATCCATAAACTGTTTCGAAAAATCTTTTGAACCCTCTAATTGGGCTCCTTCCTGTTGCGGACCGATTACCGGAATATCTTTCAAATCTGCACGGTTCAAAAAATAATCATGAATACCTTTTACCAATGGCTCTTCTGGTCCTACGAGTACCATTTGTATCGCATTTTCCAACACAAAGGAGGCGATAGCTTCAAAATCAGTAACTTTAATATTGACATTTTGGCCATATGCTCCTGTACCAGCATTTCCTGGAGCAATAAACAATTGACCTAAACGTGGACTTTTCGACAACTTATAGGCGAAGGCAGATTCACGACCTCCGGAACCGATTATTAGGATATTCATAGCACAAAGATATTTTTTTTATGCTAATTTTCAGGCATAAGATGGTTCAAAAACGGATTTTAAATTTATTTTCCGGCTCAAAAGAACTCCAAAGCATCAATACAAATAATTTAACATCTCCAATTCGATAATATTTTGATTTATAAGTTGATTAAAGGGAAAATATTTTCTAATTTTCAAGAAACATTAGTCATATGTACGCTCGAATATTGTTGTTAGTCAATTGCCTATTACTTCCTTTCTTGGCGCTCGCTCAAATTGATCAAACGTTACAGACATTGGAGTCTTACCATGAAAATCATGTAACCGAAAAAATTTATCTACACCTAGACAAAAATGACTATTCGGCCGGTGAAAATATTTGGTTCAAAATGTATTGTACCACCGCACCCTTCAATTACTTGAGCAATATCAGCAAAATCGCCAATATCGAATTAATCTCACCAACAAATAACGTCATCAAGAGCATCAAAATTCCACTAACATTAGGGCTCGGCATTGGTGATTTCAGCCTTTCTGACACCCTCGTGGAGGGTTCGTATAGAATTAGAGCGTACACCCGTTGGATGCAAAATGATTCCATATCCAATTTCTATGAGCGTATTATTCCTATTACTAACGGAAGAGCGGATAATGTCATAACTCAAAGCACATTGCTTAAAAATGGGAATGAAAATTTCTTCCAGATCAATCTAAAGACAATTCAGGGAGCACCTTTAATAAACAGCAGTATAAGCTATACGCTCCAACAAAATGGCCAAAAGGAAAAGACAGGCCGGTTAAAATCCAATGAAAATGGAACGATAGCACTTGAACTCAAAGATAACTTTAAAGGCGGGCTATTAACATTGCAATTCCTTTCCTCAGACAAAAGACGTGTGTTAAAGAGTTTTACCGTCCCAAATCCAAATCAGCAAAACAGTATCCAGATTTTTCCTGAAAGTGGTGAATTGGTAAACAATATCTTGAGTAAAACTGGAGTCAAAGTTCTTAGCCCTGCAGGCTTGGGTCTAAAATCAAAAATCAAAATCGGAGAGGAAAACCAATCGCCGATCATCGAATTTGAGACCAATGCTCTTGGTATGGGAAGCATGCCGCTTATTCTAAGCGCTGGAAAAAAATATATTGCCACAGCAATCTTCCCAGATGGAAATTCGGTAAGCACCCCACTGCCTCCAGTAGCAGCCTCTGGCTATGTCCTCACCGTCAATTCGGGTTTAAAAGATAAGATCGCAGCCCAATTATCCTCCACTAATGATCTGGTAACCGGCAAAGATGTTTATCTAATCGCACAATATAATGGTATTGTACTACATGCTGTAAAGCAAAAGTTAAATGGATCGGAGATTCTATTCAACATTCCTAAAAAGGATCTTCCTTCGGGAGTGATTCAACTGTCTGTACTTAATGAGCAGATGACTCCCATCATCGAGAGGCTCGTCTTTAATTACAATGCTCCTAAAACATTATTTCCAATAGCAATCCAGTTAAATAAGCCCTCCTTTTCGACGAGAGACCAGGTCATCGCAAACCTCTCCGTTAAAGAAGGTAGTAGCGATACCTCAAAAATAGCGGCACTATCTGCTGCTGTAGTCAATCTCAGTAAAATCGATTCTACGACAGACCAATATTATTCTTCCATAATCTCGGAGCTTCTACTCAAATCCGATCTCCGTGGTTTTGTAGAGCGGCCCAATTATTATTTTGAAGATCTAAATAACATCCGGTTTACTGATCTTGACAACCTCATGTTGATCCAAGGCTGGCGTAAACTGGATTGGAAGAATTCTCTCAGTACAACGAATAATCCAAATCTACCTGAAAAGGGACTCACAATATCAGGAACAGTAAAGAAAACTGGGCGCAAAGCGGTCGTTCCTAATGCGAAGGTGACCTTAGTACCAACGAGCAATATGATGCTGAGTATAGATACATTGACAAATAATGATGGTCGATTTGTTTTTGATAACTTATTATTCGCCGATAGTATTAAATTTATAGTAACCGGGAATGGTCAAAAGGAGAAGAATAGGGTCGATATACTTGTTGACGAAACCGCAGTTCCAGCAGTTACGGAAAGCAAAGACCAGCCATTGATCGCGAATGATGTAAACACCAAACTGATCGATCAACTCAAAGGTAGCCAGCAATTCTTGACGGAACTGGAAGCTGCTGGTATTATTCAAAAAAGTATTAAATTGGAGGAAGTCCAAGTTAACAGGGTAAGGACCAATAAAGCAGACAAAAATTCAAGAAATCTCAATGGCCCCGGCCATGCAGATCAGGTTTTATCTGCGGAAGATCTATCGACCTGCACAACCCTGGAGCAATGTCTCGCAGGAAGACTAGTGGGCGTTATCTTCCGAAATGGAGTCCCTTACAGCACCCGATCGATGGGAATGAACGGGGGTAGTCCCATGCAGGTTGTTTTAGATGGAATGTACATTGAGGCGGATCAGATCAGCATGATCAATATTCAGGACATCGCAAGTATCGAGGTGCTGAGGAGCATAGGCAATACCGCCATTTATGGTATGTATGGCGGAAACGGTGTATTGGTCATTACGAGTAAATCTGGTGAAGCATTTTCAGCCTCCTATACGCCAACAGGAATTGTCACAATTGTGCCTAAAGGACTGCATGTAAACCGTAATTTTTTCAAACCACAATATAACACCGCTCAAAAGCAGGAACTCAAGCGTGACCTCAGAACAACCATCGCCTGGGAACCTAACCTGGTTACAGAGAAAAATGGGAAAACCAAATTTGATTTTTTCACTTCTGATGAACCCGGAACTTATAAAATTATCATCGAAGGAGTTGACATGGAGGGCAAAATTGCCCATCTTGAATATTTAATAGAAGTGAAACCACAATAGCAACACGAACAAACCGTTATAAATTTATATAAATTCGTTATGGAGCACATTAAAACCAACATAGAAGACCATATTTTAAGTATTTTTTTGGATCGGGGAAAGTCAAACGCCATCGATACAAAGCTATTGAAAGAACTTATAGAGACCTTGGAATCTAACCAAGAAAACGATGCCGTCCGTGGAGCGATTCTTATTGGTAAGGAAAACTTTTTTAGTGCCGGTCTCGACCTTATAACCTTATTCGGCTATGATGAGGATCAAATCCGGGAATTCTGGAATCTTTTTTTGGAGGCAACGTCGCTACTGGCCTCTTTTCCTAAACCGATAGCTGCCGCCATATCTGGTCATAGCCCTGCTGGAGGTTGTGTATTTGCCTTATGCTGCGATTATAGGATCATGGCTGAGGGGAATTTTGTCATAGGTCTCAATGAGATACCTGTTGGACTTATCGTTCCCGAAAGTATCTTCCAACTTTATGCTTTTTGGATCGGGAAACGACATGCTTACCAGAATCTCCTCGAGGGAAAACTGCTTTCTCCGCAGGAAGCAAAATCACAGGGCTTAGTCGATGAAGTCGTTCCAGCTGATATACTTTTTAATACCGCAGCAAAGAAGATCAGACAGATCACGCAGTTTAATCAAAAGACCTGGCAGACTTCTAAACTAAACTTCAGAAAAGAAATAATTCTTAAATTGCGCGAAAATAGAGAAGAAACTATTCAGGCCATTCTAGAGCAATGGTGGTTACCGTCAACACGGTCTATATTAAAGTCGATCATCGAAAACTTGACTTCAAAAAAATAATATTAAATAAACGAAAATAACATGAGAAACCTCTTTTTCTTTGTTCTTATCTGTCTCTCCATAGGTGTGATCTCCTGTAGAAACAATAAAAAAGAAGACAAGGCAGTAAAAATTGCCCAGGATTCTATCCCTTTGGATACCATAAGCAAACCAGACACGATCGAAAAAGAAGTGAAGAAAGAGGATACTGAAACACTGGAAGAAGTATTGGAAAAAATTGCCAAAGCATATACTGATCAAGACAGTAAAACAATCAATAACTATATCCATCCAAAATTAGGGATCTATATCATCTATCGTCCGGGGGCATTAGATTCGTATGTGCATCAAAGTAGTTTTAACTTTTCCAAACCAGTACCAGAATATCATTCGTATGAAAAACTGAGTTACAAAGGACCTCTAAAAGCAGGAAAACTGCCTGTTTTTGACTGTGGAACAATGAAATGGGACAAACTTGGTTTTTTTTATGATAGGAAGTCCCGTCCGAATGAACTGTCACAAACAGCCAAATTCATGAATGAGATTTTAGATGCAAAAATTAATCAAACCGAATTACTGCGATTGAGAAATATAGAAACCAGGAGCTACCGTGCAATCATGACTTCCAACGAAAGCGAAGAACCTTTTGTTTTTCATGTGACAAAAGAGGGGGAAAAATGGTACATTACAGTCATTGACCGCGCCTATGCGGGTTGCGACGCCTAAAAGAATTTTTTACATTTAGCCATATTTAACGATCATGGGAAATTTAGATAAAGACATACAAAAGAAAGTTGACGATTGGTTGACCTCAAATTACGACGAGGAAACAAGGTGCGCTGTTCAGAAATTAATAGATGATCAGGCCGAGACGGAATTGATTGATTCATTCTACAAGGATCTCGAGTTTGGAACTGGAGGTTTAAGAGGGATTATGGGTGTGGGATCCAATCGTATGAATAAGTATACAATTGGAAAAGCGACCCAGGGATTATCAAACTATCTAAAAAAACAGTTTCCCAACGAGGAGATAAAAGTAGCCGTCTCCTACGATAGCCGTAACAATTCGCAGTCCTTTGGCCAGCTTGTTGCCCAAGTATTTGCAGCAAACGGTATCAAGGTTTATCTTTTTAACGAACTGCGTCCTACACCGATGCTATCTTTTGCAATCCGTCATTTTGGATGTAAAAGTGGGGTCATGTTGACTGCTTCACATAATCCTAAGGAATACAATGGCTATAAAGCTTATTGGAACGATGGTTCACAATTGACAGCTCCCCATGATAAAAATGTAATCGATGAGGTCAATGCTATCGCTAGTGTCAAAGACATCCGATTTGAAGGGAATACCCAAAATATTATTTCTGTTGGTGAAGAAATTGATCCAATTTATATTGATGCCAATAAAGCACTAAGCATACACCCAGAGGCCGTACTGGCACAGAAGGACCTAAAAATAGTTTATTCTCCGATACACGGTACTGGAATTACGATCGTTCCAAAAATGCTTGCCTCATGGGGCTTTGAAAATGTTACTGTGGTCACCGAACAAGCGAACCCGGATGGGAACTTCCCTACAGTGATCTATCCTAACCCTGAGGAGGAGGACGCCATGGCCTTAGCGAAGAAAAAGGGGGAAGAGATTGACGCAGACCTTGTTTTAGCAACCGATCCAGATGCGGACCGCGTAGGGATCGCGGTTAAAAACAGTCAAGGCCAATTTCAATTACTCAATGGTAATCAAATTGGCAGTTTGTTAATCTATTATGTGCTGAGTGCAAAAAGTGATCTAAAACAATTGGGCAACAACCCTTATATTGTGAAAACGATTGTAACCAGCAACCTCCAGGTTGACATTGCAAATCATTACCATGTCGCTCATTATGAAACACTCACTGGGTTTAAATATATCGGCGAACTGATAACAAAACTAGGTGATTCGGCACAATATCTTGCCGGTGGAGAGGAAAGTTATGGCTACTTAGTCGGTGATTTAGTCCGGGATAAGGATGCGCCTAATTCCTGTGCATTCTTGGCCGAGATGACTGCATATTTTAAGTCAAAAGGCAAGACTGTTTATGAAGTGTTATTAGATATCTATCAAGAATTTGGTTGCTATCAGGAAAAACTGATCTCTTTAACAAAAAAAGGAAAAGCTGGAGCCGAGGAAATTCAAGCCATGATGGCCGGTCTACGCCAAAACCTACCTACCAAGCTCGGCGGAATAGAAGTCAAAGAAATTCGGGATTATGAGCTTTCCCAAACAACTGACATGAAAACAGGCCGTAAAAGCGAAATTACCCTTCCAAAGTCGGATGTATTACAGTTTATCACTGTGGATGGTGACGTGATTTCAGCGAGACCTTCGGGTACAGAGCCCAAAATCAAATTCTATTGCTCCGTTAAGGGGACGCTTCAAGATAAAAGTGATTACCTAAGCCTTCAAAATATATTGGAAGAAAAGGTAGACCGTATGATGAAAGATATTGTTGGATAAATGGAAAAATGGAAACGATTATCATCTGAATATATCTGTAAGGAACCTTGGGCAACATTACGCAGGGATACTTGCGAACTACCCGATGGGCGCATTAATGACCACTATTATGTCCTGGAATATCCGGATTGGGTTAATATGGTCGGCATCACTGCACAAAATGAGTTATTAGTAATCCGGCAATACCGTCATGGTGCAGGTATCATTTCATTGGAAATTCCAGCCGGTACCACTGAGCCAGGAGAAAATCCGCTAGACGCCGCAGTTCGGGAAATGCTCGAAGAAACGGGATATCAATTCGATAAAATTGAAGAGATTGCGAGTCTCTATGCCAATCCCGCGACAAGTGGCAACATTACCTATACCTACCTCATGACAGGTGGACAGAAAGTTCAGGAACAAGATCTGGACGAACATGAAGAGATTGAAGTTTTTCTTATCCCACTTGAGGAAGCGAAAACAATGTTGCTGGAAAACAAATTTAGTCAGGCATTACACAGCAGCGCATTATTCTATGCTTTTAATAAATTAGGCTTGTTATAAAACAAGCCTAATTTTATTCTGTTTTTCTCTTTCATACTTTAATTTTTACTAGACTTTTGATTTTTGTACCTTTGTCCTATGGCAAGAGAAATTTTTGAAACCAAGCGCAAGGCCCTGAAAATAAATCTAAATCCTGAGATTTATGGAACCTTCGCTGAGATCGGTGCTGGACAGGAAGTCGCACGAAACTTTTTCAATGCAGGGGCCGCTTCTGGCACAATTGCAAAAACAATGTCGGCTTATGACATGGCATTTAGTGACGCGATTTACGGTGAGGAAGAAGACGGCAGATATGTCAGCAGGACCCGTTTACAAAAAATGCTTTCTCATGAATTTAACTTGTTGACCCAACGCTTGCATGGTGATAAATATTGCAATAAAAAATTCTTCGCCTTTGCAGATACTGTTACAACACTGAATTTCACCAAAACGAATGAGCCACATGGATGGATTGGTCTTCGTTTTCAACATGAGGTCGGTGGGCCCACAAACGATATTATTGTCCACGTCAGACTTTTGGACAGTGACAATCAGCTGCAACAAAAAGTACTGGGCATTATCGGGGTAAACCTGCTTTTTGCGGCTTACTACTACACAGAAGATGTGCAGACCTTGATTGAATCCTTGGTTGATAATTTATCTGTAGGATCGGTCGAAATTGATTTAGTTAAGTTAAATGGTCCTTTGTTTGAAAATGTCAGCCAACGACTGATCAACTTATATCTCATTGCCAAAGGATTTGCAAAGGCTGCTATTTTCCAACCAGACGGTAAAGCGGTCCAGATCAAGGATTATTTGTACAAAAAGAATATCATCTTACTTCGTACAAAATACCGCCAGAAATCACTTCCTAACTTTGACCTATTTAACCTTGCTGTCGAGCAGTTTAAGAAAAATACGGGGGCAACGGACAGCGATACCATTGTATTGATTGAGGTGTTAATGGGGAATGTACTGGAAGATACACATGAGATCACGGATGAAGATCTACAGGAATTTGCATCGAGAGCAGATGAATTATGTGCCACAGGGAATAACATTATCGTCAGCAACTTCCGTAGAAATAATCATCTAGCGGAGTTTATAAGTAACTTCAAACCCAAAAATATCGGGATTGCAACAAACGTATATAACTTAAAGAACATCTTCAATTCGGACAACTACAATAAAGACCTTTACACCAATGAGTTACTATCCTACATATCAGGTATGTTCAATAAAAATGTAAAGCTTTATGCTTATCCATATCTATTGAAAAAGGAAAATAAAATCATCACAACGCAAAATATGCCCGTCTCGGAAGAAGCCAAACCACTATTTGAATTCTTAATTAAGAACGGTTATATCATCGACATTGAAAATTACGACGAGAAATTTGTAAAAACCGTATAACACAAATCTTCGCTATAATTTATTATATAGTCCAATTTGGTTAAATTGGACTATATTTATGTCTGAGCCTTATGAAGCAAGAAAATGTAATATTAGTCGATTCCAATGACGCTGTCATTGGGAGTATGGAAAAATACGAAGCTCACGAAAAGGGTTTGCTACATCGAGCTTTTAGTGTCTTTTTGTTCAATGACAGGGATCAGCTGCTTATGCAGCAAAGGGCTTTGGACAAATATCATTGCGGTGGCTTATGGACCAACAGTTGCTGTTCTCACCAACGTCTTGACGAGAGCAACCTGGATGCTGCCGAACGTCGCCTGATGGAAGAACTCCGAATAAGCGCATCAGACATATACGATGCATTTTCATTTGTTTACAAAGCCGAGTTTGACAATGGCCTTACTGAGCATGAATTTGATCATGTACTTATTGGCAAATTCAACGGCGAGTCTGATTTTAATGTTGCAGAAGTAGCAGCCGTACAATATATGGATCAACAACAGATCAAAGATGAGATAGCGCACTTTCCGGGGAAATTTACCCCTTGGTTCAAGCTCATCTATCAACGTGTATTTGAAACCTATTTGGACAAATACAAGAAGTAAGATCATCAAAAAGGCCTGTAGCGATAAAAGCAGATCGACGTCCTCCTTATCATGGCCAAACCCTATCAACAGCACGCTAATAGAAACTCAAGGGTCTGCTAGCCTGCAAATAAAAAGGAGCAATTCTATCACAAATTGCTCCTCTCATTTTTATACTGTTCAAGAAACCACTATAAGTATTTCTGATAGATGGAATACATAATCTTTAGATCGTTTTCATTCAAAAATGCGGTATTCACATCTTGTTGAATATAGTGAATTTTAAAAGCCTTTATGGCTGCATCCAGATTACGGACATCATAGCCAATAATACGCAAAGCCATTTTTGGATTAAAATCGACAGGCGGCGTTTCTAAAAATTCCTCATACCAATAGCCAAATCCCTGATCTGCCAATTTTTTCCAAGGGAATCGTGATGGGTCATTTTTACGCGAAGGTGCCAGATCCATATGTCCGATAAAATTTGCCTGTGGAATCTTATAGGTATTTTTCAAATAGTTCAGCAGCTGAACCAAAGCATTTATCTGTGCATCCGTCCAGGGGTCTGTCGTCCCATTATTATCCAACTCGATACCTATCGACGAAGAGTTCAGATCAGTATCATTTCCCCACTTACCCAGACCGGCATGATGTGCCCGGTATAGATCATTCACCATCTGTACCACCTTACCATCCCGCCCCACAACATAATGTGAACTTACACCGGCTTTCGCAGAGTGAAACGTACGGATTGTCTGTCCTAACGAATCTTGAGCTGTATGATGAATGACCACAAAATTAGGCTTTCGGATACCGAAATTGATCGAGGCGATCCACTGCTGATCTTTGACATTGACTTTCTCCAACTGCCCAGATACAGGAGACTGGCGATACAGCTTAGAAAACTCTTTTGCTTGGTTTTTATATACCTTTTCGGTCTTAGCATATTTATTGCCAGCACAAGATGTGATCAATGCTGCAATAATAAAAAGATTGAATCGTGATGTTATCCTCATATCGAAATGTTTCAACACAAATATACTTCCAAAATAGGATATCGTTATGATTGTACTCTAAAATGATACAATAATCTTCTTTTCAGAGACAGCTCCAGTGAAATTGCCAATTGTTCTCAAGTGATTTACCACACACGAGTAGCTATCATCAAAAAAGTCCAGATGGAATATCTGGACTTTTTAAGATCGATGTAACGTATCGATATTTTATTTTAAAGCGCTTACATTCAATTTACCCATGAATGCTTTCAGCTCATCTAAACTATACCCATTACCTCTTAATGTGATCAAATAACGATCTTTTTCAAGGTAACTGATTTCGGAACTCTTTGGAGTCGAACCTTCTACACCTTTATTATCCGTTGTTTTCGCCCGCTTTCCTTCAAAATCACCTGTTTTCTCTACTTCTGTATCAGTGATATTTTCTGAATCGACCATAAAGCCCATTTGCGCAAGACTAACAATAGCGGAAGCGGTCTCACCCGCACCATCAATAATGCTTATTTTAATGTCCTTTTGATCATCGACAGTATATGTTGCATCGCCAGAAACGACACTTACACCATACATAGAGCCCGCAGAATAAGACGTTCTTTTCAAACCGTCTAAGCTTTCTGGGAGAAATGCTTTTAATTCATCCGAACTCAATGGTTTTTCAGATTTCAGTTTGGTCTGAAGTTCTTCCATTTTCTTTGCACCATCAGTCAGGTTATCTAGATTAGATACCCCTTTAACCACATCCGAGATTCCCGTACTTGTTTCATTATCATCTGCAGCACCATCCTTGGATTCGTTGCGATTACCGCAACTTGTGATCAAAATAGCTACACCCAATAATAGGGACATTACGCTCAATTGTCTTTTCATAATTATCAGTTTTTTAGATAAAACGTTAGAAAGATAAAAAAATGATTTAATGGGCGCAACTATTTAAAATATAGCAGTAAAATAGTCCTATTCGTTTTTCCTGAACTTATCTAAGAATGTTTGGGGATCATCATGCTTACATACTCTTTCGTGTCTATCCTTCTGGTTTATAAAGGCTTCATTTAAAAGCCTTAATATTTCCCAGACTCCTGCAAATAAACTCGTCTGGATTAACCCTTTTACGGTATAATGCTTTATTTGCCTAGCCCCAATTCGTCTCACACTAAAAGTCAATACATTTTGCATAACAATATAATGACCTTTTCTAAATTCTCAGTAAAAATAAAAGCCCCTCCGATATGGAGAGGCTTTAAGGATATTATTTTTAAGGCTGTTACGCCTCAGCATATTCTTCGATAGAAGGACATGAGCAGATCAATGTACGGTCTCCCTGAGAGTCGTTTACACGACCTACAGAAGGCCAGAACTTACGTTCTCTTACGTACTCCAACGGATAAGCCGCAGTTTGACGACTGTAAGGTCTATCCCATTCATCTGCAGTAACCACCGCTGCTGTATGCGGAGCATGCTTCAATACGTTATTTGCTTGTTCAACATCTCCGGATTCAACCGCAGCAATCTCCTGACGAATTGCAACTAATGCATCACAGAAACGATCCAATTCAGCTTTAGATTCAGACTCTGTTGGTTCAACCATCAATGTACCCGCAACAGGGAAAGAAACTGTTGGTGCATGGAAACCGTAGTCCATCAAACGTTTTGCGATATCAGCAACTTCGATACCTACATTTTTGAAACCACGGCAATCTAAAATCATCTCATGCGCACAACGTCCATTGCTACCAGAATAAAGTACTGGATAAGCATTTTCCAAACGCGCTTTAATATAGTTTGCATTCAATATTGCAGTCCGTGTAGCATTAGTCAACCCTTCACCACCCATCATCGAAATATAAGCGTGGGAGATAATCAAGATTGATGCTGAACCAAATGGTGCCGCCGAAACAGCTGTAATGCCTTCTTCTCCCGAAGTAGAAACAACTTGATGGTTTGGCAAGAAAGGTACCAAGTGTTTAGCAACACCGATTGGCCCCATACCCGGACCACCACCACCATGTGGAATACAGAACGTTTTATGCAAGTTTAAGTGACAAACGTCAGCACCTATATGGCCCGGACTAGTCAAACCTACCTGTGCATTCATGTTTGCGCCATCCATATACACCTGACCACCATTGGTGTGAATGATTTCACAAACTTCAATGATTGATTCCTCAAATACACCATGCGTAGACGGATAAGTCACCATTAAAGAGTTCAGGTGAGCAGCATGCTCCTCCGCTTTTGCTCTTAAATCTGGGATATCAATGTTTCCAAGTTCATCACATTTCACGACCACCACTTTCAAACCAGCCATTGAAGCCGAAGCAGGGTTTGTACCATGTGCAGAAGCTGGAATCAAACAGATATTACGACCATGATCGCCTCGACTCTCATGATAAGCACGGATAACCATTAAACCGGCATATTCACCTTGCGCTCCTGAATTAGGCTGGAAGCTCATTTTAGCAAAACCTGTGATCTCTGATAACCAATCGTTCAATTCACCGATCATCTGCATGTACCCGGAAGTTTGATCTGTTGGTGCGAATGGATGTAGTCCACCAAATCTCGCCCAGGTAACTGGAGTCATTTCAGCGGTCGCATTCAGTTTCATTGTACATGAACCCAATGGGATCATCGAATGACATAAAGATAAATCTTTCGCTTCCAATGATTTAATATAGCGTAACATTTCATGTTCAGAATGGTAGCTATTAAAGTTTGGATGAGTTAAGTAAGCTGAAGTACGAACCAATTCAGCAGGGATCGAAGAGCCTAAGTTTTCCTCTAGCGTATCGAAATCTACGTCGTTCAATGTTTTGCCTTGAATTTTTGCAAACACTTTTACGATCGTTTTGATATCCTCATAGGTTGTTGTTTCATCGATAGCGATAGAAACTTGTGAACCGTTGTAGTAGAAGTTCAATTCATTGTTCAACGCTTCAGATTTTAAAGCGCCGGCATGTCCACCTAAATCTACACGTAGTGTGTCAAAATAAGCGTTATTCAATTGAGTATAACCCAAAGACTGTAAAGCGTGATCCAATAAATTTGCTAAAGCATTGATACGGGACGCAATATTTTTGATTCCTTCTGGACCATGGTAGACAGCGTAGAAAGAGGCCATGATAGCCAATAAAGCTTGCGCTGTACAGATATTCGAAGATGCTTTATCACGACGGATATGTTGCTCACGTGTTTGTAAAGCCATGCGTAAAGCGTACTTTCCATTCGAATCAGAAGTTACACCGATGATACGTCCGGGAATATTACGTTTGAAGCTATCACGTGTAGCGAAGAATGCCGCATGAGGACCACCGAATCCCATTGGTACACCAAAACGTTGTGAGTTACCAACAACAACATCTGCCCCCCATTCTCCCGGAGGAGTCAACAAGGCTAAACTCATTAGATCCGCAGCAGCACATACTGTAATATTTTTACCGTGTGCAGCCTCAGCAAATGATTTGTAATCAATGATTGACCCGTCTGCCGCTGGGTATTGTACGAATGCAGCAAAAACATCATCTGTCAGTTCTGATTCTTGAATAGCTGTAATTTTCAGTTCGATACCGAAAGAAAGCGCACGCGTCTTTAACACGTCAATCGTCTGTGGATAAGCATTTTCAGAAACCAAGAATACATTTGCATCTTTGTTTTTACGCGCTGAATAAAGCATAAACATCGCTTCAGCAGCAGCAGTAGCTTCATCCAATAATGAAGCGTTTGCAATTTCCAATCCAGTAAAATCAGAAATAACGGTCTGGAAGTTTAACAGTGCCTGTAAGCGACCTTGTGCAATTTCTGCTTGGTAAGGTGTATATTGTGTATACCATCCTGGGTTTTCAAACACATTACGTTGAATTACACCTGGAAGGATCACATCATAGTAACCCTGACCAATAAAAGATTTAAAAACTTTATTTTTCTCTGCGATTTCCGCTATCCGCTTTAAATAAGCAACCTCAGACAATGCTTTTGGAAGATTTAAAGGTTTTGGAGCACGGATTTGAGAAGGGACCGTTTGGTCAATTAGCTGGTCAATTGACGATACGCCCAATTTGGCCAACATTTCATTCGCTTCAACTGGACTTGGGCCATTGTGGCGACTTTCGAATTTTTCTTGGAAGTGTATATTGCTCATGTGTGCAAAAAGTTAACGCTTATAGACAGTTAGCGACATAATAATTAGGTAATTAACTCTCTTATAAACAGTCGTTTTTTGGATGAGCAAAGATAGCAAAATAAATGACTGAAAACGAAGCAAAAAAGTGGATAAAAAGTCAGTTTTAAGTACAAACGAATATGCAATCGATTGTCCTCTCCATATCAAAATTAAAATAAAGATAATCAATGACAGTTCATATTGAAAATATACCAATCAATCCGAAAATAGATTGACACAATGACAAAAAACAAAAGATTATGCTACTATTTTTCAACCATCATTTTTTCTTTTTAAAGATATTCTTTTTGCAATGGCGCTGATTTTTCAATACATTAGTATAAGTACCAATTGTAATTGATTGCTGACACAACGAAATTATTCAGAACGAATGTCACGCAGCTTCTGGAATACGCTGATTCGCTCAAAAATATTGAGAACAGGTATTTTCTCTTTCCTACAATAGGGCTCATACAAGTAAGAATATCATTTCTTTTTAACAAATATAAACCAGCGAAGTAACGATTATAAATCATGAGAAAACAGGTAACAGACAGCGTACTTCTAGTAAGACCCTCTGTCTTCCGCAAAAACGAACAGACCGCAGTCAATAATTTTTTCCAAAAGGACATTGAAAATCTAAGCGGCGAAGAAGTAAATAGAGAAGCACAAGGTGAATTTGATGCTCTTGTCAATGAATTGAAATCACATGGTATTTTAGTGACCGTCATTCAGGACGATGAAAAATCCGAAAGCCCAGACAGTATATTTCCGAACAATATTGTCTCTTTCCATCAGGATGGCAAAATTATTTTTTATCCGATGTTTGCCCCCAACCGCCGAAAAGAGCATTTATTGGACTTTGAGGGGCCGTTGAAGCAAAACGGTTATTATGTAAAGTTGATTAAAGACCTCAGCGAGTCCGAAAATAATCGACAATATTTAGAAGGAACAGGTGCTCTTGTACTAGATCGTACACATCGCATTGCTTATTGTGCCCTGTCTGAACGAGCGGACCGGACAATGTTAGATGAATATTGTAAAACTGAAAACTACACTCCTATTGTCTTTCATGCATTTCAGACAGTCAATGGCGAACGCAGACCTATCTACCATACCAATGTGGTATTGGCTGTGGGAGAAGATTTTGCAATTTTATGCCCGACTGCAATTGATAATCCATCTGAGCGTGAGGCACTACTAAAGAAATTAAAAGACACTGGTAAGGAAATCATCGAGATCAATGAAAACCAACTGGAAAATTTTGCAGCAAACTGCCTTCAGGTGAGAAATAAATATGGAAATCGTTTTATTGTCCTAAGTGATAAAGCATTGTCATCACTAACACTATACCAAACGGCACAATTGGAAAAACACGGCAAAATTATCCATCAGGATTTACATGTCATTGAAACCTGTGGCGGAGGTAGTGTCCGCCATATGATGGCTGAGGTATTCCTTCCAAAAGAAAAAGTGATGAATGCTTAGGCATTCATCACTTCTATAGATAATCAAATTTCAAAGATAAAATAAAGAAGGACCAAATCCATAATGAATTTGGTCCTTCGTCCACTTTACAATACTCACCTTGCTAATCAAAGGCTTATTTTGACTTAGGTGCTAAAACCGGTTTTTGATATAACCGCTTTTGTTTATTAGCTAAAAAGAATAGCGTAATCCTAGCTGAAATTGATAGGGATTACCTGAAGGAGTAACTATCCCTGAATTGTTCACATTATAATTAAACTGCTGTTTTGTAACATCAAAGGGGATCAGCTTCTCTCCAGCAGCATCTTTTCCACCTAAAGCATATAAATTCTGGTTACCTAAAGATTCATTGATACCCCAAGTTTTCTTGAAGAGATTGCCCACGTTGAAAAGATCTCCCGATATTTCCAATGCATGGTTCTTATACAAATTGAATTTCTTAGCAATCCGTAAGTCAATCAAACCATAGAAACCATTTACTCCACCATTACGTTCGGCCATTTTACCCTGGTATTTTTTGATATAATCTTTAAGACTTTGACTCGCCTCGGGATTATTCAACAGATTGTTTAAGCCAGTAACCAGTTGTTTTGAGGTATTGGGATTATTAGGGTCAAAGATAAAGGCCAGATCATTGTCTCCAGCAACAAAGTCTCCGTTAATATTTCCTCCCGCCAATAAACTATAACGTGTACCGCCAATACCAGAATAGCGTACACCCACACTAACACCGTAAAATGTTGGCAACGTACCATAGATCACAATCTTATTGCGGAATTGATTGTTCGAATAGCTCATCTTACTCAAATCGCGCGGATCATCTTTCACAGCCAAAGATAAAGTTGCTGTATTAGCTACATTTCCGTTGAAGGAGGTATTGTCTTTCGCATCATTCCAGGTATAGCTAACCGAGATAGATCCATCTTTATAATATTGATAACTGGCATCCAATACGACAGCAAATTGATTAACTTTTCCTTCAGAATTCAATTCCAGAACGCGGCCAAACTTATCAGAAATACGTCCTTTTTTCCAATCCGGAGCACCGTCTACGATAGATGTTGCTGGGACAAATACGCCTCTATTATCCTCATTAGCCAATCTAAAGAAAGGATCCTGTACCATATTTCGATCTACGTACATATAGTTATTGCGTCCTAAATTCATATATCCCGAAACGCTCGCTTTTAATTTTTCTGTAAAAAAGTGTGTATAAGATACATTGGCTTTGTATACAACTGGAATCTTGGCATCTGGACCATAAGTATTGATGGTCGGTACTTGGAACTGGGTCAAAGTAGGCGCTAAAGAAGGATCTTTTCGGTAGTCAATAAAATTCGGTGTCGGTACATCAGCCCCACGAACATCAACAGTAGCAAAGTGTTTACCATCGAAAGTAAGGTTATTGATCGTCATATAGTTATTGATATCCGAAGCAAATATACCTCCCCCCACTCGGAAGAAATCTTTACGTTCTTCGTTTACATCCCATGTCATTTGAAAACGAGGCTGGATAACGAAAGACTTCAGTTTATGATCTGTACGTACTCCGACCTCTTTTAACAATTCTTCGTTTAATGGAGAGGTTGGATAATGACCATAATCCAGTCGCAATCCAGCTACCAAATCCAATCCTTGTGCTAATTTAGTCTGTAATTGCCCGTACACACCAGCATTGAATATCTTACCGGCTACTGCAGGGTCATTGACCAATGGAACTTCACGATAGTAAGCGTATGGCTTCATCTCGTCAAAGTTTTGCATGGCTGTCTTTCCATCACTCGGTCTAAAGTGAAAGCGGCCATTGACCTCACTTCCATAAATAGAGTTTGCGTGCGTATACATCAAGTCCACGCCAAAGGTGTAATTAATATTATCGGTACTGTAATAGATATTATCAACAAGCTGAAATACGTTATTTTTAAAGGATTCCTGTGCAAAACGATGACCACCCAATTGCAATGTCGTCTTTTTATCTTCTCCAGCAACCTTGGAAACTGCATCTTCGACAATTGCACGGGGAATATTTTGACTAGGTAAAAGGTCTCCTGGACTACTCTTCTGATAGGTATAGAGATGTTGTACTTTCAATTCATTGGTTACCTTAGGGGAAATGGTTGTACGTAATGTTGCCAATAAACTATTGTCTATATTTTTGTCATTTCCATAGGATTCATATAACGTAATTGGCTTATTGTCCTGCAGCCCCAATTTATTGTTATCGCTCGTAAAATTATTGCGGATTGTCAACAAGTTTTTATCATTGATCTGCCAGTCAATACGGCCGAAAATGGCGTCAGAACCTCTCTTTTTATCAAAAGCACCATATTGACGTTCATCACCCAATCCATACTTTTTCCGTCCAATATTGACAAACTCATCCAACGTCGCATTTGTGACATTGAATCTTTTTTCATCGGCTTCAGAGTTGATATCCGCAATAATCAAAGGACGGGAGTCCTGCTGATGATCCCAAGCAACAAAATAGTGCAGTTTATCTTTTATAATCGGACCACCTAAAGTAAAGCCATATTGATAAGTTGAAAAATCATTGCTTCGTTTATTTCCTCGGATATCATATGGGCTGGACAACCAGTCGGCACGAGAATATAACCACGCGCTACCTTGGGTTTTATTTGTCCCTTGTTTTGTCACAGCACTGACGGTTCCCCCTCCCGCCCTGCCATAGGTTACATCATACTGATTTGTCACGACCTTAAATTCACGGACAGCTTCTATGGAAATTGAAAATGGGGCGCCACTCCGACTTGTTGTTGACCCTGCCGAAGTTGGGTTTTTCGCATTCATACCATCAATCGTAAAATTGGTAGAAGATCCAAGCTGACCACCAATATTATCGCCTTTGCTCAATGGAGATAAATCCATTAAAGACGTAAAATTACGACCATTGACGGGTAGCTTTGCGATATCTCGGGCTGTCACCGCAGTTGCAGCACCAAGGTTCTCAATTTTATTTTTCAACGTACTTATTCCCGTGAGTTCAACCGTTTCCAATACGTTGGATGCATTTTGAATAGGAATATTTAAGCGAATCATATCGCCCTGGTTTAGTGTAAAGCCCGAACGAATCTGTTCGCCATAACCAATAAAGGTAACTTTGATAATATATGGCCCTCCGAGTGGAAGTTCCTTAAAATTGAAATCACCATTGGCATTGGTCGATGTTTTGGTGGTAAAACCTGTAGATTCGTTACGAACCTCTACTGAAGCCCCATGAACGCCTTTGTTATTCTCGTCCGTAATCTTTCCGGAAAATCCTGCTTGGGTTGTTTGCGCATACAAACCTGTTCCTATCGCAATGGCACAAGTCGTAAGTAATATTTCTTTCATTTAGTTGTTGGTTGTAATATGGCAACAAAACTACTCTGACAGTATTAACAGAAGCTAAACGAAATATTATGAAATTATAAACAAAGCATCATAAAACACTATATGAAAAAATAACGAAGCAAAAATAAAAGATAGGGAACAATAGGCCTATTCCGAATAAAACAAGAATCACGCAAATTATAGCTAAGTTTCATCATCCTGCTTGCCTAACATTCATAAAAAAAGTCAGTAAAATACTGACTTTTAATATAAGATGGTAAATTTGAAATCCAAGGGATTAAAATATTTATAAAGATCTCTAAAAAGGTTATCACCATATTTTACATACAACAAAGCAAAGTTTTCAGATCGCTCTTGCAGCCCTCCCCCGGGAAAGAGCTTTTCTTTTACATTGTCGATATCTGCCAATGCATGCTGATGGTTTCGTTTTTCGGCTTTCATCAACTTTTTTTCTAGGTTGTTCATCGCCTTTTTCAGGCGAGCTTTTATCGCCTCAGTGCTGGGTCCTAGACTAGGATCAATTTTGTGTGTACGTAACCTTATCTTTCCGAAGATCGCATTCAGTTCCATCCATTCATCATTAAGATTCAATCTTTCCTTGGTATGACGACGCACATACTCTTTCTTCAAAACCTCTGCAGAGCGAAAAATGCTTTTGAAGGTTAGATCGACCCGGAAAAGCTTGGCGGCCACATTATCTTCGGTAATCATGGCTGAATTTCGCGGAATTAAGATAGGGAAATCTATTTGATACTGATCAAAATTAGATTTTAGTTGCATCCAATAGACCATCTCCGCACCACCACCAATATAAGCTAAATTAGGAAGGATAATTTCCTGATACATTGGGCGCATTACCACATTTGGACTAAAACGTTCAGGATGGGCATCTATTTCTTTTTCCAGCTCTTCCTTGGTAAAATATATATTTTGATGTAGCACCTCATATCGGCCGTCTGCAGCCAGAACCAGGCGTTCCCTAAATTCGTCAGTCAGATAGAAGAAGTTGATCTCCCGAGCATGTACCTGAGTAGAAAACCCTTTCGCTTCCAGTTCTTTCGATCTGTCTGTAATAGCCTTAAAACTATTTTCGGATAAAATATCCGTTTTGATAATCGGCTTAAATAATTCCTTTAGTTCTTTATCATCTGCATCGATAATCAAAAGTCCATAGGATTTAAAAAGTTCGTTCACCATATAGCGCGTCGCATCAGCCAACCTTTTGTGTTTCAGATAAGCGTCCTCTACAATACGTGTAAGCTTAGCAGAATTGTCTGAAAGGCCAAGGATATTGGTGTATTGCTTTACTGCATCGACAATTGAGGTGGTATCCATACGTCCTGTAGCAGATATCGCGGGCGTCTCCCATGCAATTTTTTTCCCATAGACCTTGGTATGATTAATTTCTTCAAAATCATGATCTTCAGTTGCCATCCAATATACAGGGATAAAGTTTTTGTCCGGATGTTTGGCATGCAAGTCTTCGGATAGACGTATTGCCGTCATGATCTTAAATATAAAGTACAACGGCCCTGTAAAGATATTCAGTTGATGACCTGTGGTAATCGTATAGGTATTATCCTGCAGCAACAAATCTATATTTGCTGCGACGGCGGGAGAATCCTGCAACAATGTCGCATATTGAGCTTTTAGGCGCTCCACAAGAATGGTGCGGTGGCCAAAATGCCTTTTTTCGTGCAATTGCTTCTCAAAACCATCAAATGTTGGCCAGTGTCCAACAAACGGTTTCAGTGCCTCGTCATGAGCCAGATAGGCCAGCAATGTTTTGGAGAAACTATTTGTCTCACTATATTCGATATAAGTTGCTTTCATATATGCTTATTGTACGATATACAAATGTATTTAGTTTGAGCAGACAAAATACTGATTTTTAATAAAAAGCTCATTCCACTTTTAAATTATATCATTCTATTGACAAATGTCGAAATAAAACATTCATGCTTTCGCAAGCACCACCAACTATAGAAGTCAACTGAAGGTTCTTCCTGACCAATAAACTGAGCAAAGTGAAATCACTGATGCCTTAATGAAAAAATCAATAAAAAGCAGACATTTTTAGAAAAAAAAAGAACCTCCCTGTATTTGGGGAGGCTCTTCTGTATAGTATCTTCACCGCCTACATCGGCCAATCAAGTATTATTTTTTGACAATTTCGCCATAGAGATCGAAATCTTCAGCACGATCGATTTTTACCTGCACAAAATCACCGATTCGTGCATAGGAATCAGCAGCCGAAATCAGTACCTCATTGTCCACTTCCGGGGAATCGTATTCTGTTCGCCCGATAAAATAATCTCCGTCCACACGGTCAACCAGCACTTTATAAGTATGACCAACTTTGGATTGATTGATCTCATAAGAAATACCTTGTTGAACCTCCATAATCGCCTCAACCCGTTCTTCTTTTACTTCTTGCGGAACATTATCCGCCAAGGTATGTGCATGCGTCTTTTCTTCATGAGAATAAGTAAAACAACCCAAACGATCAAAACGGGTTTCTTCTACCCATTCCAACATTTCTTGAAAGTCTTGTTCAGTTTCGTCTGGATATCCACAGATAAGGGTTGTACGTAAGGCAATATCTGGCACTTTGTCCCGGATGGCATTGACAAGATCGATCTGCTTTTGTTTGGTTGTCCCTCTGCGCATAGACTTCAACATTGGGTCAGAGATATGCTGCAATGGCATATCCAGATAATTACAAATATTTGAACGTTCATTCATTGCGTCCAAGATATCCATTGGAAAACCAGAAGGATAGGCGTATTGTAAACGGATCCACTCAATACCGTCCACGTCAGATAGATGACGCATTAAATCAGAAAGATTACGTTTACCATAGATATCCAGTCCATAATAGGTTAGATCCTGCGCAATTAAAATCAACTCTTTAGTTCCATTTGAGGCTAAAAATTTAGCTTCTTTAACCAAGTCATCAATTGATTTGGAAACGTGCTTACCACGCATTAATGGTATTGCACAGAATGAACATGGGCGGTTACAACCTTCTGCGATCTTAAAATAAGAAAAGTGTGAAGGCGTCGTCAATAGACGTTCACCCAACAATTCGTGGCGGTAGTCAGCTCCAATGGAGGATAATAAATCCGGCAAATCATTTGTCCCAAAATAAGCATCCACACTCGGTATTTCTGCCTGTAATTCTGGCTTATAACGTTCAGAAAGACATCCTGTTACAATCACCTTATTGATCTTACCTTGATCCTTTAACTCCGAATATTGTAAGATTGCATCAATAGATTCTTGTTTAGCATTGTCAATAAAGCCGCAGGTATTGATGACAACAATATCATTCTCCTGTATATTTGAGGCTTCATGGACAACTTCCATCTGGTTACCTTTCAACTGGCCCATCAGCACTTCACTATCGTGAATATTTTTCGAACAGCCCAAAGTAACCACATTGACACGTGGTTTATTGATCAAAGGGACAGATTTCGTATATTTTGTCTTCATATGATTAGAAGGGTTTGTCGAGAAAAAAAAGGGGCTGATTAATCATTCCTAAGCAAAGAATGACAACCTTATTTCCGACAATTGTTTTAATTTTCTATTTGAAAAGGGAGTCTACAAATTCCTTTTTATTAAATAATTGGAGATCGCCAATTTTTTCGCCTACACCAATGTATTTCACAGGAATCTTAAATTGATCGGATATCCCAATGACGACACCGCCTTTCGCTGTTCCGTCCAATTTCGTCAGCGCCAAAGCGTTTACGTCTGTCGCTTGTGTGAATTGGGTACATTGCTCTATGGCATTTTGACCTGTTGAAGCATCTAAGACCAATAAAATTTCATGCGGCGCGCCGGGAACAACTTTTTGCATGACATTTTTAATTTTGGTCAATTCATTCATTAAGCCAACCTTATTATGGAGACGACCGGCGGTATCAATAATACAGACATCTTCGCCATTCGCTACAGCAGATTTAACTGTATCATAAGCGACCGAAGCGGGATCTGACCCCATCGCCTGTGCAACAACGCGCACGCCAACACGTTCACCCCAGAGTTTAAGCTGATCTACAGCAGCAGCACGAAACGTATCCGCCGCACCCAAAACCACTTTACTTCCAGCCTGTTTAAGTTGATGAGCAAGTTTACCTATTGTAGTAGTCTTTCCAACACCGTTCACCCCGACCACCATAATGACATAAGGCTTATGGTCCCCGTAATTAAAGTTTTCAAAATCTGAGCTATTATTTTCCGCCAGTAAAGTCTGAATCTCTTCTTTCAGTAAATTGTTCAGCTCAGAAGTGGACACATATTTGTCTCTAGCAACACGCGCCTGTATACGGTCGATGATTTTTAAAGTCGTTGTAACCCCCACATCAGAAGTAACCAAAACCTCTTCCAGATTATCAAGCACATCGTCATCTACAGTAGATTTACCAACTACGGCTTTCGTTATCTTGGAAAGAAATCCTTCTTTTGTTTTTTCCAAACCTTTATCTAAGGCTTGTTCTTCTTCTTGTGTTTGTGGTTTTTTCTTAAAAAAATCAAATAATCCCATGGAGTGTTTAGTGAAAATTGATGTCCAAATATAAACAAATGTCCTCAACAAAAAAAGCCCTTTCGGTAGGATACCAAAACGGCTATTTTTTATCGAATTCTTTTTAAAGAAAAACTTTAAAAAAGGAAAATGCTACTAGTTATTTTTTTGAGCTTCTGCAACTACGTCTTTCACTTTATCATTGTGAATCATACCTTCTTTGAAAGTATACGCGCCAGTTTTCGCAGATTTAGTAGTAACAATAACCTTTGTAAATTCTTTACCGCCACCTTTTTGTAACGATGCAACTGCTTTCTTTGCCATGGTATTTAAATATTTTTACTCAGCCCTCTATTGCAAGTGCTAAGATGGGTGAATTACTTAATTTCTTTATGAACAGTAACTTTTCTCAATACTGGGTTGAATTTTTTCAACTCTAAACGCTCAGTTGTGTTCTTTTTGTTTTTAGTAGTGATGTAACGAGACATTCCCGGAAGACCACTTTCTTTGTGTTCAGTACATTCTAAGATAACTTGTACTCTATTTCCTTTTTTAGCCATTGTTTTACTTTATTTTGATCCTAATATAGGATTGAAATTCATGAATAATCTTAATGTAACAGGCGATAAATCAATATTAAATTGATCCTTTAACGATAAATTTATTAATCGCAGCTGTGATACCGTTCTTGTTGATGGTCTTGATAGCAGAAGTAGATACTTTCAACGTAATCCAACGATCTTCTTCTGGAATGTAAAAACGTTTAGTTTGTAAATTTGGATAGAATTTACGTTTAGTTTTAACGTTTGAGTGAGAAACGTTATTTCCTGTTAACGCTGCTTTGCCTGTTAAATCACAAATTCTTGACATGATATTATCTTTTTTGTTGTCTTTATTACAATATGTTAATCCTTTGCACTCTCTGCAAAGAGTTTGCAAATATCTATATTTTTTTTTAGATAAGCAACAACATTAAGGGAATTATTTTTAAAAATAGTTCTACACAGGAATGGTATGGGCAAAAATAAAGCATTTTATTGTATTATATTTGCTCTGTAAAGAAAAATAGTTTTCAACAATTCACATTTATGAACAAATATCTTCGCAAGGGTCTAAGAGAAATAATCATTGGTGTATTATTGGTTATCCTAGGTTATTACCTGATGGAACAACGATCCAACTGGTATAAATTAGCCATGCTCGTCGGAGTGGTTGCATTTAGCATTGGTTTCCTCACATTAATTTATAGAATGATTCGAAAAGTGGACCGCAATGCAATTATCGAAATGCGTGGAGAAGCCCATAAGGAGGATATTCCTAAAAAAGACAAGGAAGAAGATGCTGAACAAAACTAGAGCTGTCGTCTTAAAAACAACAAATTATTCGGAAAGCAGCCTCGTCGCGCAACTATATACCGAGTCATTTGGCATGCAATCTTATCTCATTGCTGGAGCACGTAAGCCAAAAGCAAAAATCAAAGCCAATATCTTACAACCTTTACATCTGCTGGAAATCATAGCAACACACAAGGACAATGGCTCACTACAGCGCATCTCGGAAGCTCGGCAAACTCCGGTATTACAGGAAATACCTTACGATATTATAAAAAGTTCGCTAGCGCTCTTCTTAAATGAAATCTTGTATAAAGTACTAAAAGAACAGGAAAGTGACCCCTATTTATTTGAATTCATCCATCAGTCTATCCGATGGTTAGATGAAACCCATTTAAATCTAGCCAATTTTCATTTGGTATTTCTAATCAAACTGACACGCTTTCTTGGCTTTTATCCGACCGCATCCAAACAGTCTCTGCCCTATTTTAACCTACATGAAGCAACATTTTCAAACAGTCTCCCAGAACACCCGCTTGTACTTCAGGAACCACATACTTCAATTTTCCGGGATTTAATAACATCAGAATACTCAAATTGTGATCATATCAAAATGTCTAGTACAGACCGACAATTTTTATTGGAAAAGTTACTGGATTTCTACCGTCTTCACCGCACAAATTTCAAGGAGATAAAATCGCTCTATATACTTGAAGAGATTTTTCGGTAGTGCTGTACAACTGTTATTATAAATAGGTCATCCCCAAGACAGACCTGTACATTTGGAGGAATAAAAAGATACACTCAATGGGAGACCAATGAGCACATAACATTAGGATCTATTTTAAATTAATATTAAATTGAGCCCAATGGGACTTCCATAATAATTGTTTAACCAGATAAATTCTTGGTACATTTATTGTAACAGAACCATATTAACAAATGATTTACTAACATATTTTTCACCTAAAAATCTAAAAATTATATGGAAATTAAAGATTGGTTTTTAAAAGTTGTACGGGATAACTATGCAAACTTTAATGGACGTGCACGCCGTAAAGAGTATTGGATGTTCTTTTTGGCAAACGTTATCATTGGAGTAGTCTTCGGAATACTCGGCCGAATTGCAGATGTATTTTCTTATATTTCTGGTTTAATAAGTTTAGCATTACTTATCCCAGGTATTGCTGTTGCAGTACGGAGACTACATGACACAAATAAATCGGGCTGGTTTTTACTGTTGGCTCTTATTCCATTTGTCAACTTATACCTGATTTATTTACTGGTTATTGAAGGAGACAAGGGGCCTAATCAATACGGTCCTGATCCAAAAGCGGAGGAAAATGGCACAAACCATCCATTCAATCAGCCACAAGATCCATTTGGTTCTTCACAACCGAATAACCCCTTTGGAAGTTCACAGACACCAAGCTCATCTTCAACACCTCCTGCAGATAACGATCCTTTTGCATAGGTCGGTCGAAATAAGAAAAAAGAGCTTTCATTAAAATGAAAGCTCTTTTTTCTTATTCACTTTTTGTCGATTGCGGAATTTTCTGCAAAAACGAAAAATCCCTAAGATTAATGTTTATGTTTCTTTTTCTTCTGTTGTCCCGGAGCAAAATCTTTTGCTGATTGTTCTCCATAATATTTTTTTGCCTGACCAGGAGGCATACCTTTTGATCCACGCCCATGTCTATGTCCATGATGCGAGGAATAACATGCGGACATAGAAATTGCCAGCACCACAGAAAGGATCAATACTAAAGTACGTTTCATGTTAAACTATATATTTGAAACATATCAATACAATTATCAGTCCAAAATATTTGCTCAATAAAAAAGCCCATGCTGATGGCATAGGCTTTTTCACAATAAATATATCTTGAATCTAATTAGATAACTCTTACATTTACCGCATTAAGACCTTTACGGCCTTGTTCAACTTCGTAAGATACATTGTCATTCTCACGAACTTTGTCAACTAATCCAGAAACGTGAACAAAAATTTCGCTCTCGCCTGAATTAGGGATGATGAAACCGAAACCTTTGGTCTCATTAAAGAATTTTACTTTACCTTCTTGCATGGCACTATTTTATTAATTTCCCTAAAGGTATAGAAATAAAATTAAAAATCTTAACGTTTTTATTTTTTTTATCCGTTAAACTTTTTTGTCTACTTTGGCTCCAATCTTGTAGCAATGCGACAATAGCAATCGTATTATTATAAAACTTTAAGATAGTAAAACATGAAAAAAATATTATTAGGACTGGCTTTTTTAGGTTTGATGACAAAACTAAACGCTCAACAAATGGTAAATAAAGAATTTGTATCCACAGTGGGTCGCGCTGAAGAAGAAGTGACTCCAGACATCATCTATATAGATGTTACATTAAAAGAGTTTTATGACAATGGAAACACTAAGAAAAAGGTTGCTATAGACAAGTTAGAAAAAGACTTATTTGATTCGGCAACAAAAGCTGGTGTTAAAAAAGAAGATTTTACGATCCAGAATATCTGGAGTTACAATACTCCGGAAAAAAAGAAAAAGGATACAGATATCCTGCTTTCCAGACAATACCGCATCAAGGTTACCAACTTAAACAACTTAGATCAATTATTGGATGGTGTCGATAAGGCCGGTATTCAAAGCACCTACATTAGCGAATACGATTATTCGAAGAAAAAAGAACTTGAAAAGACCTTAAAAACAAAAGCGGTTTTAGATGCCAAAGTGAATGCGCAGATTCTCGCTGAAGCAGCAGGACAAAAAATTGGTAAAGCAATCGTGCTTTCGGAGACGCCTCAACAAATTATTTTTGGTGTTCAGCCGATGATGCGTAATGCGATGTATAAAGGCGCCATGGCAGAAATGGCAGACGACGCGGGTGGTAATGGGCTGGACTTAAATATCAGACCAATGAAAGTGACCAGCGAAATCAGCGCTTCTTTCGAACTATTGTAATCATGCATAGAGAATTATCTCAAGAAGATAAGAAGAAACAAATAGACCAAGATTTCGGTTGGATCAACCGAATATCTTGGTTAATGGATAATCAATTCAAGATTGGTAATTTCCGGTTCGGATTAGATCCAATTTTGAATTTGATTCCTTTGGGCGGTGCTATTGCCGGCCTTGGCACATCACTGGTTCTGGTCATCGCCATGTGGCGAAATGGGGCAAGTCCAAAATTAGTTATCCGCATGCTACTCAATATCAGCCTCGACGCAATCTTAGGAAGCATCCCTTTTCTGGGTAATATATTCGATTTCTATAGCAAAGCCAATGAAAAGAATATCAAACTTTTACGCGAGCACTATTATGAGGGGCGACACAAAGGCTCTGGTATAGGTATTATCCTAACGATAGTATTCCTACTATTTATCTTAATAGGAGGCACTTGTTACCTGATCTGGATTTTCTTTTCCTGGGCGTTTTCTCTTCTAAATGGGATTTCTTTTTAAGATCCAGCCTTTTTTACCCCTCCCTCCGTACACAACAAATCCTTCGTACAAAAACAATTGTGCATATCTGATATCTATTTAATAATTTTGATAGCGATAGATAATGTTTTTACCTGATCTATCAACACTAATTTTAGTATTATAAAATGAGTAAAAAAAGAATATTTGCCCTACTTCTGGTTGTCATCATGCTAGCGGCCATCCTGACAAATCCAAGCAAAGAGGAGCATGAGAAAATTGTACGTGCAAAAGCCGAGCAATTATTGAAAAGTCAGCTTCATGCAAAAGACCAGGCCTTTTTTGGATTGGGCATGCAACTTTTTGGGAACAAATTAGTCGATGATTTTGTCCAAAATTCTGTTATTATAGACAACTATTATCTCTTTTCCCTCACCAAGATCAAATGGCAAGGCACAGAGCAGATTATAGGTGGTGGCGCTTTTAAACAGATTTGGTTGAGTCCCAAGATTGATGAAAAAGCAGATGAAATCATAGCAGCATTGAAAAAGATCTAATATGTCCTTAGAAATTCTTTACGAAGACGAATCCATCGTAGCGATTAATAAACCCCATGGTCTATTAGTGCATCGCTCATCCATTGCGCGTGATACATCCGAATTTGCCCTCCAAATACTACGGGATCAGCTCGGAAAAACGGTGTATCCGGCACATCGCTTGGATCGTAAAACGGGCGGTGTGCTGTTATTTTCCCTGAATAAAGAAACAGATCAATACCTACAAAAAAGTTTTCAGGAACATCAAATAGACAAAAAATACCTCGCCGTACTGAGAGGCTTCGCCCCTGAAGAAGGGATTATCGACTATCCTTTGAAAAAAGAAAATGGCACGATTCAGGAAGCACAGACATCATTTAGACTATTGGCTAAGAGTGAGCTCGATATTCCTTTCGGGAAATTCCCAACCTCGCGTTACAGTCTTGTTGAAGCCAATCCGCTGACTGGTCGCATGCATCAATTACGGCGTCACTTTGCACACATCTTTTACCCCATTATCGGTGATCGTCCGCATGGCTGTAACAAGCAAAATAAATTCTGGAAAGAGAACTACCAGATGGATACAATGCTACTTCATGCCTCTGAATTAACCTTCAAACATCCGCTGTCAGGTGAAACTGTTCATGTAAAAGCAGCTATCCAATCCGATTTCCAGAAAGTACTTGGAATCTTAAACATACACGAATTATGTTAAAATTAATTCTCGAAGCATTTATCAGTATATCGGGCATCGCGGCAGCATCTGGGATTGTCTACAATAATGATGAACTCCATATTGTATCGGATAACAGCAATTACCTCTATAGCTACAACCTCACCCACCTACGCTTATCCAAAACAGTCTTATTTGAAGCTGAGCCCATGGAAAATATAAGCAAAGCGAATAAAATGGATCTTGAATCTATTACTTTCTATGGCAATCGTTATTATCTCTATGGCTCAGGGTCAACTGAAAAAAGAAACAATCGTTTTATTTGGGACGGGAAAAAGGTCATACAGGAAGACTATAGTAAAATCTATACGCATTTTATGCAGAAATTTGGGATAAGCAAAGAAGACTTTAACATAGAAGGCGTAGTACATATTGATGACCGGATATTGTTTTTCAATAGAGGAAATGGCCCCAAAGGCATCAATGCTGTTTTAGAATATAACATTAATGCTGAAGATAAATATAGGTATATTCCTATTGAATTACCCAAGTTAAATGGGATCAGTACTGGTTTTTCCGATGCGACAGTTGTCGGTGATGACATTTATTTCATTGCAACTGCAGAAGATGCAAAATCGACCTATCTCGATGGGGAGATCGCGGGATCTTTACTTGGGAAAATATCAACAGATCTGTCCTCCAAACCTGAAGTATTTCAAATACCCGAAAATCACAAGTTTGAGGGAATCACCTTCAAAGAGAAAACTGATAACGGTTTAATTTTCTTACTTTGCGAAGATGCTGATACAGAAGATGCTGAGTTGATGGTTTATTCGTTGAAAGTAACGAATTAAATCGTTTGTTCTAAAATAGATTCAAGGCTAGGAATCACGTATATTTTATTAAATTTGCAACTGATTAAAACTTAATTTTTATGTTAAAAAATACTGCCCTTTCGGAGACGCACATTGCTTTAGGAGCAAAGATGGTTCCCTTCGCAGGCTTCAACATGCCAGTACAATATACAGGTATCAATGATGAGCACGAAACAGTTCGTACAGGTGTAGGAGTTTTTGATGTAAGCCACATGGGCGAATTCATCCTCAAAGGAGAGAAAGCCCTGGATCTTCTTCAAAAAATTTCTTCAAATGATGTATCGAAATTATATGACGGCAAAGTTCAATATGCTTATATTCCAAACGAAACGGGCGGTGTAGTAGATGATTTTCTGACATACAGACTAGACGATAACACTTATTTTTTGGTTGTCAATGCGTCCAATATTGAAAAAGACTGGAACTGGATTTCCAAATACAATACCGATGGCGTAGAAATGAAAAATATTTCTGACCAGACATCTTTATTTGCAGTTCAGGGCCCTAAAGCAGCGGATGCTTTACAATCGCTGACAGATATCGAGCTTGCACCAATGGAATACTATACCTTTGCCAAAGGTACTTTTGCTGGGGTAGATAACGTATTGGTATCCGCTACAGGATATACTGGTGCTGGTGGTTTCGAGATTTACGTTGCCAATGAAGATGCTCAGAAAGTTTGGGATGCTATTTTTGAAGCTGGAAAAGCTTACGGAATTAAACCTATCGGATTGGGTGCTCGCGACACTTTACGTTTAGAAATGGGTTTTTGTCTTTATGGAAATGACATTGATGATAATACTTCTCCTTTAGAGGCCGGATTGGGTTGGGTAACGAAGTTCACAAAAGACTTTGTAAACTCTGCTGCACTTAAAGCTGAGAAAGAAGCTGGACTTAAAAAGAAACTGGTTGGTTTTGAAATGATCGACAGAGGTATCCCGCGTCACGATTATGAAATCGTAGATGCTGATGGCAATGTGATTGGCCGTGTTACTTCTGGAACGCAATCTCCAACATTGAAAAAATCAGTAGGTTTGGGTTACGTAGATACTGCATTTGCAAAAGATGGTACAGATATCTTTATCCATATCCGTAATCAAAAAGTTAAAGCTAAAGTAACGAAACCTCCATTTGTAAAATAAGAACAGGTGTAGATAATATAAAAAAGAGCAGAAGACTATCGTTTTCTGCTCTTTTTGTATGTGATAAGTAAGAAACTCGCTACTATTTATTTTTTCCCTTTGCTTGCTTAGCAGCGTATTCCTGTTTTTTTTCACGATCCTTTTCTTGGATAACGACTTTTATCCGCTTGCTTAAGACAACCTTAAGGTAAATCAGAACAACCAAAAATGCGATAGACAGTCCTGTCACCAACATATTTCCGGCTTTATACCCTTCAAATCCACAATAAGCCAAAAATACAATGGCCAAGTTCAATACAATATTCAGTATAAAATATTTTGTCATGTTACTTTTTTGTTAATCCCAATACACGTGGTCGCCACACAAAGAAATAGAAAATTCCGCCGATAATATTAAGCAGTACGATAGCCAGTGCCATCAACATCCGTTCACCATTGGAAATGGTCTTGGAAAACATAATTTCTCGCAAGGCCAATATCACCCATAAAAGGGACAATAAAATAGAGAGACTACCTAATACAGGGAAGACACCTAAGTTTAAGAGCCTAGTTAATAGGGCTACGATATAAAAAGCAAGACTAAACAAGAAAGCTTGTTTAGTCTGATGCTCCAAATTTTTCATATTAATAAACGTCTAACTCTGGATCGATTTCCTCTTTCCAGGCCAAGATGCCGCCTTTTAAATTTGCTAGATTATCAAATCCTTGTTGCTCCAACAACATAATTGCCTGTGCTGAACGTTTTCCAGAACGACATTGAACGATAACCGGTTTATCCTTCGCAATCTTATCGGACTCGATCAAAATTCCCGAAAGTGGAATATTTAAACCATCCAAATTTGAAACTTCGTATTCAAATGACTCACGCACATCAATCAATTGAAAATCTTCGTTATTATCGATCTTGTTCTTTAATTCTTGTACAGATACTTCTTTCATTGTCAAATAATTTATACTCAAATATACTACATTTTTTTCTGAATCGTCTGTCTTCAAACGCCATCAAGAACTTTCGTACCTGTTGCCAATTCAATGGATCCTCGAAAGGTTTATTGAAAGCATCTTTTCTCGGAATTCATTAACATCCTCCATTTCAACTTTCATGACCTTGAGCATAAAGATGATATGGGTTTATGGTAAGGCATTACGAATTTCCGCAAAAATTACATGCGAAATCATTATCTTCATCCGAACATTACTAACTTTATGAAATCAGCACCTAAAATATTTTTAGCCTTATCGTTAATTGCGCTATCTTCCATGACATTTGGACAGCAAGTGATTTCCGAACAACAAGGTCAGGACGTGAGTCGTATCTTAAATACGTTAGCCTCGGATAATATGCGTGGACGATCAGCCTTAACAAAGGACATTGAGCCTGCTGCAGATTTTATCGCGGGAGAGATGAAAAAAATAGGTCTTAAACCTTATGCCGAAGAGTCTTTCAGACAAACATTCCAACTGGACAAACTCTCGCCAAAAAACAATACCGCAACCATAAATAAAAAGACAATTCCCGCGGAGCATATCATATCGCTTGGAAACCATGTGGATCTCAAATGGGATGATAAAAGTCCCATTAAAATCGTTAACATTACATCCGACTCAGATTTCGCTCAGGCCTTCCGGGAACAGTCCTTATCCAAGGAAAATACACTTGTATTGGTAGATCCATCCTTTGAAGCCTCTTTTGTTCGTTTTGGCCAGATGCTTAGCAACCCAAAATTTATTGAAGATTCAAGTATACAAAAACCCTCAATAGTTTATCTGCTAACCAAGGAAAAACCAAAAACATTCCACATTCACATTGAACGGAATCTTCAAAACTTTCCACTTTTTAATGTTGCGGGAGTTATCCCCGGAAAAAGCAAGCCAAATGAATATGTGATCTTTTCAGGGCATTATGACCATATTGGTATATTATCTGCTGTTGGACAGGATTCGATCGCAAATGGAGCCGATGATGATGCTTCGGGAGTAACAGCGATGTTAACACTGGCAGACTATTATAAAAAGAAAAACAGCAATGAAAGGACACTTATCTTTGTGGCATTTACAGCAGAAGAGCTCGGTATGTATGGTTCAAAATATTTTTCTAATCACATCAATGCGGACCAGGTTGTGGCAATGGTCAATATGGAAATGATCGGAAAAGATTCAAAATTTGGCCCTAATACGGTCTATATAACAGGATATGATCAATCCGATTTAGGCAAATTAATGCAGGAAAATCTGAAAAACACAAATTTCAAATTTTATCCTGATCCTTATACAAAACAAAATCTATTCTATCGAAGTGATAATGCTGTGTTAGCGGCTAAAGGTGTTCCCGCGCATTCATTTTCTACATCGCAAATGGATAAAGACGAATATTACCACACCGTAAAGGATGAAGTAACCACATTAAACGTTCAAAATATTATCTCCAGTATCGAAGCGATTGCGATTGGAGCCTCAGGTATTGTAGAAGGCAAGCAAACTCCCTCGCGTGTGGAAAAATTAAAAGACTAGGAAGTGGCTGTACGATCTATTACCAGCTGCATGACATAGTCATTCAATACATAGTCATAATAGGGAATATCAACAGTTTCAATAACCTGAAAACCCTGCTTTAAATAGAAATGGTAAGCAGGGTTATTTCTATTTACATTGAGTTCCAAAATGTCCTTGCCTTTGGCTTTCGCTTTTTCAATAGCAAAGTCAATCAATGCTTTCCCAAAACCTTTTCCCTGAACATTGGGCATCAAATAGAGCTTCTCAATACGGAGTTTATCTGTAAGAGTTTTCAATGCAACAAAACCTTGGCCAATACCGTCTTCCTTCAGAATATAAAAGAACTGTCCACCGACCATTCCTTCAGCTAAGCCCTCTATGGTATAGCTTTTCTCCAGCATGAAATCAATTTGGTCTTTTGAAAGTATTTCTCCATAAGCTTCAGGCCATATAATATGCGCCATATTAGAAATGCTCCGGATATCTGTCTGTTCGGCTAATTCTATTGTTATCATGAGATTGTCTCTCCTATTAAAATATATTTTGATTTCGAAAATCTGAGGGTAAATAAGCCATCCGCTACTGTTTCATAAAGATTTTCACCAATTTTTCGAAGCCCTTCTGTCGTGATTTCTTCACCTTGGGAATCTATGTTTAGCTGTTCACCCTCCGTTTTCCATTTTGTAAAACCGGTAGGTACAAAATAGTAGCGTACCCCCTTAGCTAACAAGACCACATTGATCTGATCCAAATAGTGTTGATAGTGTGCAAGACTTATTTGATCCGTAATAATATTGACCGCCTTATACTGATGTTTAATGAGATATCCAATGGCCGATTGTAAAAAACTATCGATATATGGAATCACTTTTAAATTCTCCTGCGCTTGATTCGCTTGGGTCTGCGCAAAAACAATATCAAACTTGTATCCTCTAGCGTCCAATGGATCAACCATATTGTTTTCTATAACAATTGTTGGACTCCATTCAAGCAATTGCCCCAAATCTTCTTCGTCTATGAGAAAAAGGTCTTCAATCAGCAGAGCAGGCTCCTGGTTCTCACGAACGATATGATGCGATGACATACTAAAGATCTAATAGCCTAATCTGCGCAACGTGATATACGCCATTAGCCCTGTACTGATCTCCAACGAGGACTCGTCAACATCGAAGGTTGGTGTATGAACCGCAGAAGTTATTCCTTTCGCTTTATTTCCCGTGCCTAGTCGGTAGAAACAAGCATTGATTTCTTGCGAATAGTAGGAAAAATCTTCAGCAGCAGGCCAAAGATCTAAATCCACGACATTCTCTTTTCCAAGATATTCCTCCGCAAAAGTACGCGCACTCTTCGTCAGTTCAGGCTCATTGATCAAAAATGGATAGCCTCTGCGAACCTCAAAATCACAGGTAGCACCCATACTTTCTGCGATTCCAACAGCCATTTTTACCATCTTCTCATGTGCTTCGGCGCGCCATTGCTCATCGAATGTACGGAATGTACCCTCGAGATAAACTTGGTCAGGAACAATATTTGTTGCACCGTTAGCGATGATTTTGCCAAAAGACAAAACCGTCGGTGTACGCGGATCTGCAAAGCGGCTTGCTATCTGTTGTAAAGCAGTAATAATATGTGCTGTGATCACAATCGGATCAATATTCTGATGTGGATGTGCTCCGTGCCCTCCTCTTCCTTTAACGGTCATAAATAACTCGTCACAGGAAGCCATATACTTACCTTCACGAAATCCGACTTTGCCAACTTCGATAAACGGCATTACATGTTGACCTATTATAGCAGAAGGTGCAGGATTTTGTAGTGCTCCTTCTTTGATCATAATGGATGCACCTCCAGGCAAACGTTCTTCGCCTGGCTGAAAGATTAACTTTACCGTACCACCAAATTCAGCCTTCAAGCTATGTAATATCTTCGCAGTTCCTAAAAGCGAGGATGTATGTACATCATGGCCACAAGCATGCATGACGCCTGGGTTATTGGATCCATAAGGTCGTCCTTCGACTTCCTGAATAGGTAATGCATCCATATCCCCTCGCAATGCGATTACTTCATCTGAAGGGAGTTCACCTTTAATTAGTGCTACAATACCCGTATCTGCTTTTACTTCGTAAGGGATGCCTAATTGATCCAGCTGCGCCTTTACAAATGCCGAAGTATTATACTCTTCAAAGGAAAGTTCAGGGTTTTGATGAAGATGTCTACGGTTAGCGACTGTATCTTCAAAGTATTGATGGGCTAAGGCCAGGACTTTTTCTTTCGTACTTGCCATGAGGTTGTTTGATTTATTGATAGACAAAAACGCTTTCTGAAAATACGAAAACGTTACTAAAATATTGACGCAGCTCACGCATAAACGCATTTGCTTCGGAACGACTTCTAAAGTCGCCCACCTTCACCCGATAATTGGGTTCATCATAGGTGATATAGGTATCAACATCTTTATACATTCCCCGGAAACGAGTTTGCTCCGAAAAAGCTTGATTTCGACTAGATCCAGCAAAGATCTGTACGCGAAAGCCTCTCACCTTGACTCTTGTTGCAGCAGAACGTACAACAGGTTTCGAAGGAACTGTTGTGATTTTGCTTTCGACAGGATTGATTCCCATGGCAGCCCTAAAATTTTGAAGCTGTGTAATCAAAGAATCTTTGGTTACAATAACTCCACCCTTTTCTTGCGCCTTTACATTAACGATCGTAAATAGCACAAGTGCATGTATGAAAATCAATCCTCTCTTCAGCATAGTTTAACTTTTCTTATCGATTAGTTATTTGCGCCGTGGCAATTTTTATATTTTTTTCCTGAACCACAAGGACATTCGTCATTGCGTCCTACTGTATTCTCGTTGCGAACAGGTTCTTTCGGTCCATCATTCACATCTTCTTCACTGACACCTGTTGGTGAAACTAATTCTGCTTTTGTTTCAATCGTCTTTACAGGAGCTTGATTTACTTGTCTAGCCTGTAATGAAGTTGTTTCCTGTCCAGGGATCTCACCTTTGAATATAAAGCTCACGACATCCTTGTTCATAGAAGCCAACATGGATTTGAACAAGTTAAAGGCTTCCATTTTATAGATAATAATCGGATCCTTTTGTTCATAAACAGCATTTTGAACAGATTGTTTTAGATCATCCATTTCACGTAAATGCTCTTTCCACGCTTCATCGATCAATGCCAAGACGATTCCTTTTTCAAACGATTTGAAAACCTCTTTACCATTGCTCTCAATCGCTTTCTTCAAATTAGCTGAAACTTGGATACCGCGGATACCGTCTGTAAATGGAATAACCACATTTTCAACAATCTGACCGCGTTCTGCATACACATTATTTAATACCGGAACAGTCAATGCGCCAATAGCGTCAATTTTATGATGGTAAGCGTTAATTGCTTGCTCGAAAAGACGATCTGTCAGTCCTTCAATCTTACCCTGTGCAAACTCTTCAGCAGTAATTTCCGGAGTAATCGCAAAAATACGGATTACTTCGATTTGGAAGTCTTCAAAATTACCTTGCTCTTTGGCTTCAGCAACAATCTCTTCAGCAACGTCAAAGATCATATTATTCAAATCCACGTCTAAACGCTCTCCGAATAAAGCATTTTTACGTTTTGAATAGATTACTGTACGTTGGGAGTTCATGACGTCATCATATTCCAATAGACGTTTACGAATACCGAAGTTATTCTCCTCAACTTTACGTTGTGCACGCTCGATAGATTTGGTCAACATGCTATGTTGCATTACTTCTCCCTCTTCAACACCCATTTTTACCATGATATTGGAGATTCTTTCAGAAGCAAATAGACGCATTAAGTTATCTTCCAAGGAAACAAAGAATTGTGATGATCCTGGATCCCCCTGACGACCTGCACGACCACGTAACTGACGGTCAACGCGACGCGATTCATGACGCTCAGTACCAATAATAGCAAGACCCCCAGCGTTTTTAACGATCTCGGTCAATTTAATATCGGTACCACGACCAGCCATATTCGTAGCAATGGTTACTTGGCCTGGTTGGCCAGCTTCTGCAACGATATCGGCTTCTTTCTGGTGCAACTTCGCGTTCAAGACATTATGTTTGATCTTCCGTAATTGAAGCATACGACTCAATAATTCGGAAATTTCTACCGATGTTGTACCAACCAATACAGGACGACCTTGTTCTGTCAGACGTTGGATTTCTTCTGCCACTGCATTGTATTTTTCACGTGCAGTACGATAAATAAAATCCTGTTGGTCATTTCGTTGGATACCACGATTCGTAGGGATTTCAACAACATCCAATTTGTAGATTTCCCAAAGCTCTCCCGCTTCTGTTGAAGCTGTACCAGTCATCCCCGAAAGTTTGTGGTACATACGGAAGTAGTTTTGTAATGTAATCGTCGCATAAGTCTGTGTCGCATCTTCGACTTTTACATTTTCTTTCGCTTCGATCGCTTGGTGTAAACCGTCCGAGTAACGACGACCATCCATGATACGGCCTGTTTGCTCATCAACAATTTTCACTTTACCCTCGTCAACGATATATTCTACATCATTCTCGAATAGGGTATATGCTTTCAATAATTGATTGATCGAGTGAATACGATCAGCCTTAATTGAGTAATCGCGTAACATATCTTCTTTCTGAGCGGCTTTTTCTTCCAAAGTCAACGAAGACTTTTCAATTTCCGCGATCTCAGTACCTACATCAGGTAAAATAAAGAATGAAGGATCCTCTCCTGTGGCTGTGATCAATTCAATACCTTTTTCAGTCAGTTCAACCTGATTGTTCTTCTCATCGATGACAAAATAAAGCTCCGCATCGACTTTAGGCATATTTTTATTTTGCTCTTGCATATAGTAGTTTTCTACTTTTTGCAAGATAGAACGATTAGCACCTTCACTCAAGAATTTGATTAAGGCTTTATTTTTAGGTAAACCTCTGTAAGCTCTTAATAAAGCTAGGCCACCACCTTCTACATCAGAATCACCTGCAGCCAATGCTTTTTTAGCATCATTTAATACGGTATTGATATAAGCCTTTTGAACATGTACCAAACGCTCAATACGTGGTTTCAATTGATAGAACTCATGTTGATCACCACGAGGGATCGGACCTGAAATAATCAATGGCGTACGGGCATCGTCAATTAAAACCGAGTCAACCTCATCGACCATGGCAAAATGCAATTTACCTTGCACCAATGCATCAGGTGTCTGAACCATATTATCACGTAAATAGTCGAAACCAAATTCGTTGTTCGTACCATATACGATATCCGATTGGTAAGCTTTACGGCGTTGCGGCGAGTTTGGTTGATGTTTATCAATACAATCTACTGATAAACCGTGGAATTCAAATAATGGGGCGTTCCATTCAGAGTCACGACGAGCAAGATAATCATTCACGGTCACGATATGTACCCCTTGTCCAGAAAGTGCGTTCAAATAGGTTGGCAAAGTTCCGACCAATGTCTTACCTTCACCCGTAGCCATCTCAGCAATCTTACCACTATGTAATACAATACCACCGATCAACTGTACATCATAATGTACCATGTTCCAGGTTACCTCTGTACCTGCAGCCATCCATTTGTTTTTCCAAATGGCTTTATCACCATTGATAATAACGTTTGGCTTGTAGACAGCCAATTCTCTGTCAAAATCACTGGCAGTAACTTCCAATTCTTCATTTTCTGTCAAACGTCTTGAAGTTTCCTTCACCACAGCAAATGCTTCTGGTAAAATATCCTTCAATACCTCTTCCAACTTCTTATCACGATCTTTAGACAATTTGTCTACTTGCTCATAAATAGAAGTTTTTTTAGCCATATCGTCCTCATCTTGATCCGCCTCTTTTTTAAGCGTATCTATTTCTTGGTCAATATCTGCAAGGTAATTTTTAATTCTTTCTTTGAAGTCAGCGGTCTTGGCACGTAACTCGTCATTGGTTAGATTTGAAAGTTTATCATATTCAGCTTTGATTTGCTCTACAACTGGCTGAATCCCCTTGATATCTCTTTCGGATTTACTTCCAAATAATTTACTTAAAAACTTTAACATAATTTTTTTTCTATCTCAACTAAAGATTTTGTACAATAATGACTCCAAAGTAAAATTGCAGACAATTTGACACTAATCGGGCAAATTTAGTTATTAGATATGATATCTAACAGCTTACCCCTATTTTTTTTGCGTTATTTTTTTCAATCGGATTAGCTTGTTATTCTACTCATCTCAATTTACCCTATTATCTACGATCTCCTGTTCCGGGTATGCTAGTTATTTGATCATTAAACCCAAAAATAGTCACATTGAAACCAAACTGTAGAGTTCCTATACAAGCGGCCTGCTCATATGGCTACTAAATATCAGTGATGATGTTATGAAAGAAACAGTTTTTTATCCGAATGTGGAATAAACCCCATTTCCTGCGCTTTCTGAAACATCTTAGTAATTGCATTACGTCCTTCGCCCCCCAATTCAACGGAATATTTATTGACATACAGTTCAATATGCTTATACATCACCTCCTCACTCATCTCTTGCGCATGACTGCGGATAAACTCCAATCCGGACTTTGGATTTGCAAAAGCAAATTCAACACTTTCTTTTAAAATTGTATTAAGCGTGTCTTTCACATCTTTCGGCAACGAACGTTTTACGACAATACCACCTAGCGGAATCGGAAATTTTGTCGTACTTTCCCAATATTCCCCCAAATCGACTACTTTATACAGTCCTTTTTCTGCATAGGTAAACCGATTTTCATGAATAATAAGCCCTAAATCAATTGAGCCATCTAATAAAGCTCCCTCAATATCAGAAAAGACCAGCTCTATTTTATTGGTTAATTCCGGAAATGCTAACCCCAACAGGAAATTTGCTGTTGTAAACTTCCCCGGATATCCCACCTTTAACTTATTGAATTCACCCAAACCGTCACCATTTTTTAGCTTCGCTTGGAGCGTTTCGGCCAAAGTCGCATCTTTTGTAATCAGCATTGGCCCTACACCAAAGCCCAAAGCACTACCTGCATCCAATAATTCATAGTCTTCAACGGCATAAGCAAAAGCATGATAACTCAGTTTAGTGATGTCCAGATCTCCTTGAAATGCCTTCAAATTTAATGTCTCAACATCCTGATATTCCACCTCAAAATCAAGCCCTTTGGTGTCAATTTTATGATGAATCAAAGCATCAAAAATAAATGTATCATTTGGACAGGGAGAAAACCCCAATGTTAATTTCATTTTATTCCTCTTAAAAAATAAACAATAAAAACTTCGCAAATAACCTTCGCTGTATAGCTCGGATATCTTTACATTTCGTTTTATACAGTCACTTTATGTGTAATTAAATATAATATCATGGCCAAAAATGTCATGATGATAATTCCTTTCCCTACCTGATCATTACCTGAACGGTATGCAAACCTTAAGAAAATCAAATTGATCAAAACGGCAATGGTATACGTTGCCATTGGCTTCTCGGGCAGAAAATGAAGTTCGATGTCGGTGAAGCGTACCAATAAAAATGCCAGCAAGGGAAAAGCAATTCCTACGCCCGAGCCTACCCAAAGATTATTTCTCACCGTTGCTGTGTTTCGTCGTACCTTCCAAATGATCAAAACTCCATGAATTGAGCTCTGGGATAGCATGATGTGCAGTCATGTCGAATTGTGTAGGAACTACTGAAACATAACCATTTGCTAATGCAAAACTATCCGTATCTTCTCCACGGTCTTGTAAGACAAACTTCCCTGTCGTCCAATAATAATCACGGTTATGTGGATCTATACGTTCATCAAATTCCTCCACCCAATGTCCTCCAGCCTGTCTGCAGATTTTAATCCCTTTAAATCCTTGTGTTTGTGGAAAGTTGACATTTAGCAGTGTATTTTTGGGTAAACCATTGGCCAAAACCTGTTCCGTTATGGAAATCACATAAGGCCTACAGTAGCTGAAGTCTGCATCATGGGAAAAATTATCCAACGAAAAGCCAACAGAAGGTATTCCCTCTATAGCTCCTTCGACCGCAGCAGACATTGTTCCAGAGTATAACACGTTAATTGAATTGTTGAGCCCATGATTAATACCGGAAACACAGATATCCGGCTTCTGTCCTTTGAAGACTTTATTAACAGCAAGCTTGACACAGTCGACCGGTGTTCCAGAACATTGGTACATCTCAACTCCCTCATAGAGATTGATTTTATCCAATCGAAGTGGTCTACCAAGCGTGATCGCATGCCCCATACCCGATTGCGCCGAATCTGGTGCTACGACAACCACATTACCAATTTTTTGCATTTCTTCTAACAACACCTTAATTCCCGGAGCTGTGATACCATCGTCATTAACAACTAAAATATTCGGTTTCTTCTTTACCATATACGAAGTTAGCAAATCTGAAAAATAAAAACCGCAAGAAAATTTGTCTTAATAGATCCTTTACATAAGTACGACATCGATTGCGTAAGATTGTATCGTTTTTGAGAAATATTAGCCCTAAATTTAGCTTTCAAATAAAGAAAAATCATTCCGTTATGAGCATTAATTTTGAATCCCGCTATGCAATCGGGCCGAAAGAATACAAAACATTAGATACACAAGGATTAAGAGATAATTTTCTCATTGAAAAAGTTTTTGAAACTGATAAAGTTAACTTTGTCTACACACACTATGACCGTTACATGGCTGGTGGTGCAATGCCCGTAAATTCTAAAATTAAATTAGAAACAATCCCTGAATTATTAAAAGAACCTTACTTTCTCTCTAGAAGAGAATTAGGTATTATCAATGTCGGTGGCAATGGGCAGGTAGAAGTAGATGGAACATTGTATGAACTTAAAACCAAAGAAGCTCTCTATATCGGTCAAGGCGCAAAAGATATCTATTTTTCAAGTCAAGAAAGTGCGAATCCGGCAAAATTTTATTTAAACTCAACACCAGCGCACCATAGTTATCCTACCAAAAAGGTCACTAAGGAAGATGCTAATAAAATAGAATTAGGATCTCTGGAAACAGCCAACCACCGTACCATCAACCAGATGTTATTGAATAAAGTTGTACAGACCTGTCAGCTGCAAATGGGAATGACAGAGCTAAAGCCAGGATCCGTGTGGAATACGATGCCATCTCATACACATGACCGTCGTATGGAGGTCTATTTTTACTTTGAGTTACCAGAAGGTCAGGCTGTATCTCATTTTATGGGGCCGATAGACGAAACACGTCATATCTGGATGCATAATGATCAGGCTGTCATTTCTCCACCTTGGTCAATTCACTCAGGAGCTGGAACATCCAACTATACTTTTATCTGGGGTATGGCGGGCGAAAACCTCGACTACGATGATATGGATAAGTGCGCTATTACTGAGCTTAAGTAGTATTTAGATATTAAATGACAGATTTGAGATCTCAGTTCGTCAATCCTCCGGTTTACAAACGCTGTCTTTAATCTTTTTTCTTTAGTCCTTTATCAAATGAAAAGAACATTCATATTAAGTTTAACGCTAGGGCTTTCGAGCATCGCTTTTGCCCAAAACAATAAGACGATTACGGTTAAAAATCCTTCATCCGTATCTAGAACAGAGCTGATCAGTATTCCTTATGCAACATTCGAAAAACATTTTGAGTTGAAGAAAAATGTCTTTACGATTGTTGATAGCAAGGATAAAGCGGAATTGGCTTACCAACTGGAACAGCTAGGACAGTCAATCCCTCAAAATGTACTGATACAAGTATCTATTGCGCCTAAAAGTGCTTTGACTTTTGGTGTAACTGGAAATAGTCCAAAAACCGTTGCTACCAAGACTTTTGCGCGTTATGTCCCAGAACGTAAAGATGACTTTGCCTGGGAAAATGACATTGCTGCATTCAGAGCCTATGGAAAGGCATTAGAAGGTAGCTCCGAAGATGCCCAAGGATTTGATTTTTGGTCTAAAAGGACGAATGATCTTATTATTGACGAATGGTATAAAACAGGGGATTATCATGCCGATCATGGTAAAGGTTTGGATTACTATTCTGTGGGTCAAACACTAGGAGTAGGCGACGCAACTCCATTTATTGATCAGCAGGTCGTCTATCACAAACATTATCGTCAATACGAAGTCTTAGATAATGGTCCTTTACGGACTACATTTAAGCTTATCTATGAGCCAGAAAATGTAAAGGGTCAACATATACAAGTTGAAAAAACAATCTCTCTGGACGCGGGAAGCCAACTGAACAAAATACGTTATGCAATCAAAAATACGACTTCAAGCAGCACCCCTGTTGTCGTTGGTCTTGCCAAACGAAAAGAGGATAAACCTCAGCTGTTAAACGACACCAAAAATGGTATTTTGGCTTATTGGGAGCCTGCTGAGGGAGATAAAATCACTGGGACCGCCGTGATCTTGCCTAATAAAGTAAAATATGTATTTAAGGATAATCCAAAACAGTTTTTATTGGCAACTTCGGTCAAAAACAACAGCCCTTTGATCTATTTTACCGGAGCTGCATTCAATAAAGCGGGAAAAATAACCAGTTTTGATCAATGGCAATCCTATATCAAAGAATTTAGAAATAACTTAAATCAACCATTAACGATAAAATACTCAAAATAATGTCCATACTGCAATCTTTTGATTTGACCGGGAAGGTCGCTTTGGTAACTGGCTGTAAAAGAGGAATAGGTAAAGCTATAGCTGAAGCATTAGCGGAAGCTGGGGCAGATATCATTGGTGTTTCGGCATCGCTGGAGACAACAGGGTCGGCAGTAGAAAAATCCATCCAAGCATTAGGAAGGAATTTTTATGCTTACCAATGTGATTTTTCAAAAAGAACCGCACTCTATCAGTTTATTGAAAAAGTAAAATCGGAGCATCCAACCATAGACATCCTGTTCAACAATGCTGGAAATATTCTGCGTAAACCAGCAGCTGAACATCCCGATGAGTACTGGGATGAAATTATCGAAATCAATCAAAATGCGCAATTCATCCTGACAAGGGAAATTGGAAAAGATATGATTTCACGTGGAACTGGAAAAATTGTATTCACGGCATCGTTATTGACTTTTCAAGGCGGTATCAATGTTCCTGGATATGCAGCCTCCAAAGGTGCAATAGGGTCATTGGTAAAGGCTTTTGCAAATGAATGGGCCTCCAAGGGAGTGAATGTAAATGGTTTTGCTCCAGGTTATATAGCAACGGATAATACGGAAGCATTGAGAGACGATCCAGAACGTTCTAAATCTATCTTGGATCGTATACCTGCTGGACGCTGGGGTACGCCAGAAGACTTTAAAGGACCAGCGGTATTCCTTGCTTCAAAAGCAGCAGATTACGTACATGGCACCATCCTTACTGTCGATGGTGGCTGGATGGGAAGATAAAAAATCAACATTTTAAGATTTTTTGTTTTAAAAGTCTTTATCCTTCGGGGTAAAGGCTTTTTTTACGATCCTAAATCCGAGATTACTGAATGAGGCATTCGGGCTAACAGAGCCAATATAGACCGTATTGAAGGCCGAACAGCTATTTCTACTGCACCACCATGACCCTCCTCTTGCATGTGCTACATGACGCTCCCCATCTCTATTTAGCTTGCCTGAACAAAACTCAAATACATTACCGAACACATCATAAAGTCCCCATGGATTCGGTTTGAATGCCCCTACAGGGGAAGTATACATATAACCATCCGAATAGTCTGCTTTAAGGTGATCTCTGCTATGCCATATATTAGCATATTGACCTATATTTTCTTTATTCACCCCTTCAAAATAACGTCCATCATTGCCTGCTCTCGCAGCGATCTCCCACTCCTCAAAAGTGGGTAACCTACAATCAGCCCAAGCGCAATAAACCAATACGTCTTTAAAAGATATACAGGTAACAGGATGATCCATTTTGTCTACTATACCTCCACGGCTTATCCCATTTGGAAAACGCCAATAAGCAGTGCTGTCTTGCAGCCACCTGAATTCGGCAAGTCCAGGCTCAAATACCATTGCATTATGATATCGTTCTGCCAAAGTCTGATAGCCCGTCGCCTGTACAAATTTTTCAAATTCGGCATTGGTCAGTTCGTATTGAGCAATCCAAAAAGATTCTATTTGTACTGTTCTTTTCGGATTATCCATACTCATCGTATCCCCCAATTGATAATCTCCCCTGGGAATTAAAACATACCCTTTCTCCTGCCCTACTAATGATATATAGCCCAAGAGAAACAAGATCAATATGGAAAGTGCTTGTTTCACTGGTTTTTACGTTTTTTATATAGCGCTTGAGCGGATTCAATAATATACTCTTCGTTGGCTCTTGAAAAATTCACCCAGCTATCAGAATGTGTATTTTCTCCGTATAACTTGTTGTATATTTTAGACTGTTCAAATGCTCCAAAATTTGACGTTTTCAATAATTGAAGCAAAGTAGTCAATATATCTTTGTCATTTGGATTCTTTTGATAGAAACTGACCAAAAAGGGAATACTATCCCAAGCATCAATTTCTATTAACGCTGTTTTATAATTTAATCCAAGTGTATTGCTACGTGTTGCTTGGTCAGTAATCAGGTCCATTACTCTTTTTCTATTTTTCTTCATAAAATGAAGTTGACGATCACTCCAAAAGACGCCATTATAAACAAAAAGCAAATGCCCGAATATTTTGCTTTGGGGGTCAAATACAAACATGCGCTCTGCGCAAGCCTGGCTGTAAATTTCAGGATAGATCATTGTATAGGTAAACTTCTCTTCGAAGCTCAACTTATCAAAGTCAGCTCTCGAAATTCCAGCATCATAGTCTACCAATGCTTCATCCGGAAGGCTTTTCAGTCGCTGTTCAACTAAGCCTTGGACCTTTTTGAGACCAAAAGGTGGTGTACTTGTTTTTTCCCGCATGCCATAATATGCTGAATCATTTGGACGAGGTTCATCCCAGGCAACATCTTTATATTCTTGGCCAAAACTCGGATTACTGATAAAGCCCAGCAAGATCAGGCAGCAAGCCCATATTTTATTTACCTTTTTTTTCATTGTAATACCCCATTGCTCTACGATATATTAGTGCTTCGTTTTCTTGATTATAATCTAAGTAGGAATAGTAATTACTTGTCTCGCCATATAACTTTTTGAAGGATGTAGACTTCATAAATTCGCTATATTCGCCACGTTTCATCAGTAACAACAGCAAAGTTAATGCATCCTTATCTTTAGGAGTTTTCTTTGCATATTCAATAACAAATGGAATCATTTGCCAGCCATTGATCTGTTCAATCGTCTCTTTGTAATTCACCCCCATTCGTTTGCTTCTCAAGACAGACTCTTGAATCAGCTTCATAACCGAATCTCTGTTTTCTTGCAAAAAATCGATCTGTCTTTCTGACCACCAAGCTTCATTAAAACCACCGAGCAACTTACAGAATATTTTCTTGTCAATAGCTTTCTGATTTTCTGGTATATCGCAATTCTGGGCATATACCTCAGCATGAATCATGGTATACGTAAATTTTTCGCGTAAACTTAAATTCTTGAAATCCGTTGCAGAAAGAGCAAGCACACCAGTATCTGTCCCATCTTTATCGGCTACAGGAGATAATTTAGCAATCAAAGCTTTCACCTTTGCCAAACCATAAGGTGGTATTGTCATCTTTGTCCTAAGTTCAATAGCAGCGGGGTCCATGATATAATTACTTCCCTCCTCATTTTCTGTCTGTGCAAAAGCCCAAGTCCAACTACTTAGGCAAATAAATAATAAAATTAAACTTCTCATAAAGTATACATAATGCTATTTAAAAGTAAGGAAATTATTTCTACCAAAAACAATTCCATTTTTTAAATCTAATACCATAAATTTTATTTATTTCTGATCTATAAGGGTATCACTTTCGATATTTCTACATGTTCCAAAGCTATGCGCTGCAAGATTAGCTTTCTAACTACGTAGAAAACAAAAATCCCTGGACTTCCTAAGAGATCCAGGGATTCACTTTGTATATTTTGCAGTCCTTATGAATAAAGCCCCTTTTTATCTATAAAATCAATTACTTTTTGCGGTGTAAAAAACTGAATATTCTTATTCTCTTTGATCGCTTTTCGCAGAAAAGTAGAAGAGAGTTCCATTAATGGTGTATCTGTCATGGTTATGGAAGGATGATCCTTAAGTTTTCCCCCATCATAACCTGGACGAGGGTACACATAAATATGAAAATCGCGCAAAATAATCTCCGCATTCTTCCATTTCTCCAATGACTCTAAGATATCCTCGCCCATCAAAAGCACAAATTCTCTAGTTGGATATTTTTCTTTTAGAAATGTTAAGGTATCTATTGTATAAGACGGTACCGGTAAATGAAATTCAATATCACTCACGCGCAAATGTTCACAATCCTCCACTGCAAGATTTAGCATCTCTAAACGATCGTAGGGATCCGCTAAGGTAGATTTTTTCTTAAATGGATTCTGTGGAGAGACTACAAACCAAACTTCATCCAGTCCAGTAAAATTGGCCATGTAATTTGCTATAATCAAATGCCCAACATGCACCGGATTAAAGGAGCCAAAAAACAAACCAATTTTTTTCATTTAACCCTTTATTTATTGATGAAGCCCATTACAATTTCTTCTGCGTCGGCACAAGCAGTCGCGAGGTCAAAATTTTTCAAGATCACATCAAACTTATTCGCATAGGTAAGTTCCAATTCCGCTTTGGCAAATCTTTCTTGTAGTTTTTCCTCCGAATCTGTGCCACGTCCGGTTAGACGTTCTTTAAGGACCTCTAAAGATGGTGGCTGCACAAATATAGAGATTGCCTGTTCTGGAAATTTAGATTTCAGGCGTAATCCCCCGACGACATCAATATCGAAAATAACATTTTTACCCTCTTTCCAAATACGTTCAATTTCGGAACGCAAAGTACCATAAAATGTGCCAGAATAAACCTCTTCAAATTCGATAAACTCTTGTTTGGCCACTTTATGCAAAAATTCTTCTTTGGACATAAAGTAGTAGTCTTTTCCATCGACTTCCTGTCCCCTTGGATCACGGGTACTCGCAGAAATAGAAAATTCTATTTTATCTCCATGTTTACTTAAAAGGTCTCTTACTATAGTTGTTTTTCCCGCACCCGACGGTGCTGAGAAAATAATTAATTTACCGCTCATCCTTATAATACGTTGAGCAACTGCTCTTTTATTTTTTCTAATTCTTCTTTCATTCTAACCACAATCTGCTGTATACCGGCGTGATTAGCTTTAGATCCCAAGGTATTGATTTCACGGCCCATTTCTTGAGAGATAAAGCCTAATTTCTTACCATTTGAATCGGCCGAATCAAAGGCTTTTAGAAAGTAGTTACAGTGTGAACGGAGTCTAACTTTCTCTTCAGTGACATCTAATTTATCGATATAATAAACAAGCTCTTGTTCAAAACGATTCTGATCTACATTCTCTTTACCCACGCTATCATTGAGAAATTGATCTATACGTTGTCTGATCAAAGGAATACGCTCAACTTCCAGTGCTTCCACTTCGCCCAAATAGATCAAAATCATTTCAGCTCTCTTTTTTAGATCTTGAGCCAATACATTTCCTTCATCTTCACGGAATGTATTGAAATGTCTTACCGCATCATAAAAAGCATCCATCAATACGCTAGATTCTTCATCATCTACGGTATCGTCATTGTTGGTGACAACTTCGGGCATATTTAACGCCAATTCGAATAGATTGACATTTGTATCATTTAGCTCATTTGCGATCTGCTGCAATTGACCATAATATTTTTTCAGTAAATCAGCATTGATAGACGAGGCCTTCGCTGTTTGATCAGCATATTCTACGGTCACGTTCAAGTTAACTTTTCCGCGCTCAATAAGCTTACTGCACTCGGTGCGCAAGGTCAATTCTTTGTCCGATACTACTTTAGGTAGACGAAGATTTAATTCAAGGAATTTTGAATTTAAGGACTTTATTTCGACACTATATTTGACTTTACCGTTCTCTTTGGAAGCCGTGCCATATCCTGTCATGGATTTTATCATATGCAAAGGTATGACTTTTCGAATAAAAGTTGAAGACGCAACATAGATTAATTGCTGATACTCCTCAAATTACCTCCAAATAGGACAGTTTATTTACCAATCATGCTTTGCAATAATAACAACAAGATAGCTTTCATAAGGACTAGCTCCCTTGCACTTCACATAACCAATCCCGATATCATATAATGATCCATTCCATTGATCCATACCCAATAAATGCGTACGATGGTGGTAACCTGGCGCTTCTCTTCCGATAATCAATGCGTTAATAGCATCGGTTGCACTAGCACGATTAGCAGCAATGGATTCAAAGTTATTGGCGCTCCTTTTTTTTAGCCAAGACTGATTTAACTCGTATCCGGCTTCTTCTATAAAATAATTGGGTCCATAGCCCTCAGGAGAGACATGATCAAAATAAGACCGTTTGGCCATATCTTTAGCGCGATATTCTGCAACTTCGGCAAGCTGCTTGTTCCAATTAAGCTTTGTTCGTGTAATCTTTTGTAGATTGAAAAGTTTTAATTCCTTTTTATATTTCTCAGGATTTGTTCGAATTTTATTCAATAGATCGTAAGCCTCTTTTGCTTGACGCCGATCGACAGAGACACGCTGCCCTAAAGCAAGCTGTGTGACAAATAAGGTAAATGCTAAAATGAAATATTTCATATCAATCCTTTAACCTTAAAAGACTGACTTTAGTATTTAACGTTTAATCTTTTTTTGACCTTTTAACAGCTAAAAACTGTATCAACATGGGTATTAGGCTAATAAATATGACAGCTAATACAACTAGGGAAAAATTCTGCTTGAAAAAAGGAATCTGCCCAAAAAAGTAACCCGCTAGAATAAATAACGATACCCATAATATACCACCTACTATATTGTATTTACCGAAAATGCGATATGGCATCCTGCCAATACCCGCTACAAAAGGGGCAAAGGTTCGGACAATAGGTACAAAACGAGCATAAACAATGGTTTTAGTACCATATTTAGCATAGAAATCTTGTGTTTTTTGAAGATAGGATGGTTTAAAAATTTTTGAGTCTGGTTTAAAAACTCGAATTCCAAAATATTTACCTATCTCATAATTCACAAAATCGCCAGAAATAGCCGCACATATTAGAATAAATAGGAAAAGTAATAGTGAAAGACTGCTTTCTGGTCTGGCAATAATGGCGCCCAATGCAAATAATACAGAATCCCCCGGAAGGAATGGCATAACCACAAATCCTGTTTCAGCAAAGATAATCAAGAATAGAATGAAATAAGTCCATCCAGCATAGGTATTGACAATCTGCAGCAAGTGTTGATCAATATGTAAGATAAAATCGACCAGTTGAGAAACAAACTCCATATTCGATAAATAAAACCTTCATGCTCTTTATAAGCTCCAACAGCTATGAAAATCAACTGAAGGTTCTTTCTGAATAATAGAAAACAGATACTTTCAGAAAAAAAGGGAGTCCTATTGAACTCCCTTTTTAGTTTTTATTTTTTCTTTTACCAATTCAAATATAATAGGCAGTACTGAAATAAAAATGATCAGTAGTACCACTTTCGAAAAATTATCTCGAATAATTGGAATATTACCCAAAAAATAGCCAGCTAATGTTATGCCACCCACCCACAACACAGCTCCTACTATATTGTAAGTAATGAAAGTACCATAATTCATCTTGCCAATACCTCCAACAAATGGTGCTAAAGTACGGACAATAGGTACGAAACGAGCTATGACAATCGTTTTACTTCCATACTTTTCATAGAAAGCATGTGTTTTGGCAATCTGTTCATCCTTGACAACCTGTTTCCCAAAAAGTTTTAATTTTGTCAATCGCATCCCAAAATGCTTTCCGATGGAGTAGTTAAGAGAGTCTCCTGATATTGCAGCAATCAGTAGGATCAATATCATCAACCAAACATTCAGTTCATTCGGTTGTGCAGCAAGCATTCCGCCAGCAAATAGCAAAGAGTCTCCAGGTAAAAAAGGCATTACGACCACACCTGTTTCCACAAAAATGATAAGAAACAAAATAAGGTATGTCCATAATTGATAATCATTGACAATTTCAACCAAATGTTTATCAATATGGAGAATAAAGTCAATAAGATGTGTAATTATTTCCAAAACCGATAAGAAGATTAAGCGTTATTTAACATCACAGGCATAACCAACATCAAAATGTCCTCATGATCTTCAGACGTCGCAGGAATCAATAAACCGGCACGATTTGGTGTACTCATTTCGATAACAACCTCTTCGCTTTCAAGGTTATTTAACATTTCAACCAAAAATTTAGCGTTAAATCCGATCTCCATATCATCCCCCTCAAATTGACAAGACAAGCGTTCGTGTGCTTCGTTGGAGAAATCCAGATCTTCAGCAGAGATATTCAATTCGCTACCAGATATCTTCAAACGTACTTGATGTGTTGTTTTATTTGCGAAAATAACAACTCTTCTCAAAGTGTTTAAGAAAAGTAACCGATCAACTGTTAGCTTATTTGGATTGACTTGAGGAATTACCGCAGCATAGTCAGGGTAACGCTCATCGATCAAACGACAGATAAGATTGATATTACCAAAACTAAAAAATGCGTTGGTCTGATTATATTCGATAGATACTTTTGTATCATCTGATGGTAAGGACGATTTTAATAAAGAAAGTGCCTTCTTAGGTAGGATAAGTGAAGCAGGTTTTTCAGCACTGATATCTGATCTGGTGTAACGTACCAATTTATGTGCATCTGTAGAAACAAAAGTCACATTTTTCTCAGCCAATTGCACTAAAACCCCAGACATAGCTGGTCTCAATTCATCATTACTTACCGCAAAGATCGTCTTACTGATAGCTTCCGAAAGAACCGGAGCTGGCATTTCTATAATAGATCCGTTATCAATAGAAGGAATTTTAGGAAAATCATCTGCATTTTCTCCGCTCAATTTATATTTACCATCACCTGCACTGATTTCAATAGCCAATGTATTCATGTCTACTGAAAAAGCAACGGGCTGATCAGGGAGAGTTTTTAATGTTTCTATCAAAATCTTAGAAGGCATAGCTACTCTTCCTTCTTCTTTTGCTTCAATCTGCAAAGAAGTAACCATACTCGTCTGCAAATCCGTAGCAGAAATAGTCAAGTTATTGTCTTTTATTTCAAAAAGAAAGTTTTCCAATATTGGTAAAACAGTACTTGTACTAGATGCTCCATTGATAGCTTGTAACTGCTTTAATAAAATTGATGTTGATACAATGAATCTCATTTCCTAATTACTAATTATTATGTGCAATAATACACAAATTAATCAATATTTTTCAGATTTGTAAATGCCTTTCTTTCCACATACGAAGATTTATTGCACTTAAATAAGCGATTGTATTTCAATTAATAAGCACGCTTTCAAAAGTATAGAAAGCAAATTCACCCTGATAAATCACAATATTTATTACATTTGTATAATAGCAATAGTGTATGCAGTTTAAAGATATCATTGGGCATAAAGACATTAAAGAACATCTTGTTCGTACGGTTCATGAAAACCGTGTGAGCCATGCGCAATTATTTCTAGGCCCGGAGGGCTCCGGAAGTCTTGCGCTAGCCTATGCATATGCTCAGTTTTTAAACTGTGAAAATAAACAAACTACGGATAGTTGTGGCGAATGTGCTTCTTGCCGAAAATATGGCAAGCTGATTCATCCAGATTTGCACATGTCCTATCCTTTTATTGCCAAACACAAAGAAGATACAGCGACAGATTATGCTGAAAACTGGCGAAAGTCCTTTTTAACCAATCCCTATATGGGTCTGGAATACTGGCGAAATCAGTTGGATGCAGATAATAAACAGGTCAATATTAATATTGCTGAAGCACATGGTATCATCAAGAAATTGAGTCTTAAAGCTTTTGAGGCTGAATATAAAGTTTTGATCATGTGGTTGCCCGAATACTTGGATAGCCAAGGCAATGCCTTATTAAAATTGATTGAAGAACCGCCCGAAAAAACGTTATTTATTTTGGTTGCAGAGAATCAAGATAAAATTTTAAATACCATTATTTCTCGGACGCAGTTGGTCAAAATTAAGAAACTAGATCATACCGAGGTCTCACAGTATTTGAAGACTGCGCAACATCTTTCTGATCAGGAAGCATCTGAAATAGCTTTTATAGCTGATGGAAACTTACAGGAAGCGCTTAATCAACTCAATACACAGAGCAATAATCATTTTGGCATTTTGGTAAACTGGCTGCGATTTATCGTATCGGACGCAGGAACAAACATGATCTCTTTAGTTGAAGAGGATTTGTCCAAAATGGGTCGCGAAAATCAAAAGAGCTTTCTTTTTTATGCGATCAACATGATGCGGCAGATTATTTTGATTAAGGAAGGACTCTCCAGTCTCGTATTTTTACCTGCCAAAGAATTGGATTTTGTCCAAAAATTTGCAGTACATTATAGCATAGAACAAATTGAAGAAACAATAAATCTATTTGAGGAAACGCATTATTTTGTAGAAAGAAATGCAAACCCTAAAATATTATTTTTAGATTTATCTTTGCAATTAACATTAATATACAAATACAAAACGTTTCCGAAAGGAACTCAATATATATAAATAGAAAACTATGGGATGTGGCAGTTGCTCATCCGGCGGAGGTTGCGGTACTACCACATCAAATGGTATACCATCAGGATGTCAGAATAATGGATCCTGCATGACTAGCGGATGTAATAAATTAGATGTATATGACTGGCTTTCCGATATGGATATGCCATCAAACTATAAACCTTTCAATATCGTAGAAGTACGATTCAAAGGATCTCGAAAAGATTTCTTTATTAATGTAGACAACCTATACCTTGAAATGGGAGAAATGGTCGTTGTAGAGCCCTCAACAGGGGGATATGACGTTGGCCACGTTTCTTTGACAGGTGAGTTAGTTCGATTACAATTAAAAAAGAACAATGTTACCCCTGAATTGGTGACAAAAAAGATCTATCGGAAGCCAAATGAAGTGGATGTAGAAAAGTATAATGCAGCGAAAGATCTTGAATGGGAAACCATGCATAAAGCACGTAAACTTGCTTTGGATCTAGGCTTGTCAATGAAAATTTCTGATGTCGACTATCAGGGGGATAAAACGAAAGCAACGTTCTATTATACAGCAGAAGGTCGTGTGGATTTTCGTGAATTGATCAAGAAAATGGCTGAAGCATTCCGTATACGGATTGAAATGCGCCAGATCGGTATGCGTCAGGAAGCAAGCCGCCTTGGCGGTATTGGATCATGTGGACGCGAACTATGTTGTTCTACTTGGTTAACGGATTTTAAAACCGTTTCCACCTCTGCTGCCCGCTATCAAAACTTATCATTGAATACCTTAAAGCTAGCTGGACAATGTGGTAAGTTAAAATGCTGTCTCAATTATGAATTGGATAGTTATATGGACGCATTGAAAGACATTCCTAACAATATTGACCGTATTGAAACACTAAAAGGTGTGGCTTATCTCCAGAAAACCGATATCTTCAAAAAAATGATGTGGTTTTCTTTCCCAGGAGCAGAAAACTGGATTGCAATGCCAGTTCAACAAGTCAAAGAACTTGTCGAAATGAATAAGCAGGGTATTAAACCAGAGGCCATATCAAGTGCAATAGAAACCGAAGATATCCGAGAGGAAAAAATTATCAACTACGATTACGAAAATGTAGTCGGTCAAGATAGTTTAACACGTTTGGATGACCGCAACAAAAGAAAGAAAAAACGGAAAACCAAAAGCAATAATGCTAAACCGGAAAATAAAAGCGGTCAGAAAAATGATAAGGCTGAACAAAATCCACCAAAACAGGTAGTGGCCAAACAGCAAAGCAATCCGGATAGTACAAATCCTGCAACGGCGAGCAAAGAAAATAAAGAGGGGCAAAATAATAAACCTAAAAAACGCTTTAATCGCCATAGAAATAAAAACAAAGGCAACAATAACAATCCTGCCTCAAAAACAGAATAAAATGAATATGCCTAATTTTAAAATGTTAGGCATATTCTATTTATATAGATTTAAAATGAAACTAAAGGCTTTTCTTTTTGGAGTTTTATGTATTGGTTTATGGACATCTTGTGACCAAACTGCTATTATCAATGAAAATAAACCTATCGAAAATAAGACGTGGTTATATACCTCACATCCTAGTTTTCAATTCCATATTAGCGACAAGACAAAAAAATACGATGTACTTATAGATGTACGCCATACACCTGAATATGCTTTTTCAAATCTCTTTGTTTTGATTTACCAGCAAGGTCCCGATAAAAAAACAAATACCTTCCGTAAAGAAATTAAATTGGCAAAATCAGATGGAAAGTGGATTGGAAAATCATCAGGTAGTCTTTACAATCAGCAATCTATCATTCATCAAGATTACATATTTCCAGACACAGGATTATATACGATATCCATTGAACAGAATATGCGAAATAATCCTTTGCAGGAAATTACAGATATTGGATTGACAGTAATACCAAAATAATGTGGACTTTCTTACGATATCTGCTTCTTCCCCTCTCCATTATTTTTGGATTAATCGTATGGTTAAGAAATCGCCTATATGATTTCCATGTGTTACCAGCTCGATCTTTTCAGATTCCTACTATCGTTATTGGTAATTTAGCAGTTGGTGGTACCGGTAAGAGTCCCATGACCGAATTTGTTGTCTCATACCTTAGTCGTTACTACAAGGTAGCTATTCTCAGCAGAGGTTATGGTCGAAAAACAAAAGGATTCCGGACTGTGCAAACAGATTCTCTTGCAATAGATGTAGGTGATGAGCCATTGCAATTCAAAAACAAGCTTTCAAATGTCACAGTAGCGGTATGTGAAGATCGTTGTACTGGAATAGAAAAACTTCAGACAGATCATCAGCTTATTATCTTGGATGATGCCTATCAACATCGAAAATTATCTCCTTTATTTAATATTCTTTTATTCGATTTCCGATCCTTTTCGCAACCTATGTTTGTATTTCCCGCTGGAAATTTCAGAGACCTACTCACTGAATCTAAACGAGCACAAATCATAGTCATTACAAAATGTCCGCCTAATATTTCTAGTGAGGAAAAAATACGTATAGAAGAAAAGCTCCGTCGTTATAACAGAGAGGCCTTGATCGCGTTTAGCCATATAGACTATTTTGAACCTGTTAGTAGTGATGGGAAACCTATTGATATAGAAAATAAGGATATAATATTAGTGACAGGAATTGCCAGACCACAGCCATTACTAGATCATGTCAATAAAAAAGCAAACTCTGTCAATCATATCTCTTTTGGAGATCACCATACATTTAACGACTCCGATATTGACCAAATCATAAAAGCATTCCAAACTCTAAATAGTAGCAATAAAATAGTATTAACCACTGAAAAGGATTATCAACGGCTAAAACCATATAAAGATCGTTTCGATACTATAGAACTCGTCTATTTACCGATAGGACTTAAATTTAATGATCCAGAACAAAGAGATCAATTTTGTAATATTATAAGTGATACAGTCGCATTAAGTGTTAATCAACCTTAAATTTTGTTAAGGGCTAATATTTTAGTAAACTTTTTCGTCAAATTTATATTCAAAAGGAAAGCAAACTTAAAATATAAAGCGATGAAAAAGAAAACTTTAATGGTAATAAGTGGTCTGCTTTTGGCGACAACAGTAGCTTTTGCGCAACAGCGCCAACAACGTAGTCCCGAAGAACAGGCGAAGATGCGTGTGGAACATCTAGACAAACTACTTACACTTAATCAAGTGCAAAAAGATTCCATTTATAATCTTACATTAAGCCAAGCCCAACAGCGAGCGGCAATAAAAAGTGATGGTGGAGACCGCAAAGCCAATATGGAAAAGTTTAAACAGCTCCAAGAAGCTCAGGCAACTAAAATAAAATCCTGGCTCACTCCAGATCAAGTAAAACTATTCGATGAACAGCAAGAAAAAATGAAGGATAGAATGAAAAAACGTTCTGAAAACTAATTTTAATAAAAAAGGTCGATTATTTATCGACCTTTTTTATGAATTATTCTATGGTTAGCCAAAATAGTAGAGAGTATACTTCTCTATAGCATATTAGACCTATAAAGCCTTATAATACCATTATTAGGCCTTTTAAGGCCATTTATCCTTCCAAGCAAGCATATTCTTTCTTCTATACCAAAAGCGATTCTCCGCCCTTTATTTAAAACAAAACAATCATTATCTATTATATATTGCACCTAAAACACATATACAACTGATAATAAACAAGATACATAAATATGTAGCGTTAAAACTTTGTTAAAGTAACATACTTGATACAATATAAATCAGCTTTATTAGTTTTTATATCAAGACATCATAGTTGTAACTTTTTAAATACAATAGATATGAAAAAGCTAATTTTAACAGGTATAGGATTGTGTTTGGCACTTAGCCTAACATTCGCCCAACAGGCTACACCTGAGGAAACCGCTGCGAAAGCTACTACTGAACTGGTACAAAAGCTGAATCTGAATGATGAACAGAAAACTGCTGTATCCTCCATTCTATTGGATCAAGCAAAAGCAGAAGAAACAATTCTAAAAGATAGCACTTCCACTGTTGCTGCGAAAGGCGAAAACCTCAATAAACTTCAAACAGAAGTAGACAGCAAGGTGAGTCAATTACTTACAGAAGATCAAAAAACTATTTATCAGAAGGTAATTGCCGAACGGCCAGCAAAAGCTGTCCCTACGCGTACAGAACCTACTAAAACAGATTCCAGTGCTAATTAACAGCTTATGGAATAATTAAAACAGACGTTAATAAATTCATTGAATAATTTCATTTAAAATTAAACATCATGAAAAAGTTATTTTTAACCGGTATAGGTTTTTTCCTAGCGATGAGCCTAATATTTGCACAGCAAACCACCCCAGAAGAAAATGCAACTAAAGTTGTGACTGAATTGGTAACAAAGCTTACACTGAATGACGAACAAAAAACCGCGGTATCACCAATTGTATTGGATCAAGAAAAAGCGATAGCAGCTGTTATACAAGATACCACAACAACAGCAGATGTAAAAAAAGAGAGCATTACGAAGCTTCAAAGTGAATCAGATAGCAAGATCGCTCTACTATTGACAGACGAGCAGAAAGTGGCCTTTAAAAAATACATTGAGGAGCGACCTGCAGTAAGTATTCCTGCCACTCCGGCACCAACAGAACAAAAGGAAAATAACAACGAAAACAGCAATCAACAACAATAATCATTCTATTCAAATTAAGAGGAATGTATTAAACCTCTGGATATGCTTAGGCATATTCAGAGGTTTTTTTTTTTATTCCACTACCATATAGAGTACAAAAAAAGGGTTGTCTATCTAGACAACCCTTTTTTTACTTTAACTCGATACCAATCGACATTAAGATTTCAATTTCTTCATAATGTCGCTGACATAAGTTTTAAATTTCTTGTCAGTTTCAATTAAATCCTCAACGGTTTGACATGCATAGATGACGGTTGAATGATCTCTTCCTCCGAAGAATGCGCCAATCGATTTGAGCGAAGATTTTGTGTGGCTTTTTGCTAAATACATCGAAATTTGCCTGGCCTGCACGATTTCACGTTTTCTGACCTTTGACTTTACCATATCTACAGGAACCTCAAAGTATTCGCAAACTAATTTTTGAATAAAATCCATTGAAATTTCCTTATGTGTATTCTTCACAAAATTCTTCAACATCGATTTCGCCAGCCCCAAATCAATTTCTTTTTTGTTCAATGTAGATTGAGCCAATAAAGAAACCATTGCTCCTTCTAATTCACGAACACTGTTATCGATTTGCGTTGCTACATATTCCACGACATTTTCAGGTAATTCAATGCCGTCAGAATACATCTTCTTCTTCAAAATCGCCATTCTCGTTTCCAGATCCGGAATTTGAATATCTGCAGATAATCCCCACTTGAAACGACTAAGCAAACGTTCTTCTAAACCAGCTAGATCTTTAGGTGCTTTATCAGAAGTCAGAATGATTTGTTTTCCAGATTGATGCAAATGATTGAATATATGGAAGAAAATATCCTGTGTTTTCTCTTTACCAGCAAAATTGTGTACATCATCCATGATGATCACGTCCATTGCCTGATAGAAATTAACAAAGTCATTGATTGTGTTATTTTTCAATGAATCCACAAACTGCTGACAGAATTTTTCACAGGACACATAAATGACCAACTTATCGGGAAGATTTCTTTTGATTTCATTACCGATAGCTTGGGCAAGGTGTGTCTTTCCCAAACCTACATCACCATAAATCATTAAAGGGTTGAATGAAGTACCTCCCGGTTTGTTTGCTACAGCATAGCCCGCAGAACGAGCAAGACGATTACATTCACCTTCAATAAAATTCTCAAATGTGTAGTTTTGATTCAATTGCGGGTCAACCTGCAATTTCTTTAATCCGGGAATAACAAATGGATTTTTGATATCTCTATTCAAAGATACCGGCACAGGAATAGATTGTCTCTTACCCTCTGCCCCATTGCCATTCGATGGAAGATTAGTCGTATAGGGATGAGAAGCTGATGACTTCTCAACTACAATATTGTATTCCAATCTACCTTGTTCTCCTAGAAATTTCTTTACGGTCTTTCGAAGAATACCCACATAGTGTTCTTCCAACCACTCGTAAAAAAATAAACTAGGTACTTGAATAGTCAAAACGTCACCCTCCAAACGGACTGCTTTCACAGGTTCAAACCAGGTCTTGAAACTTTGTGCTGGGATATTATCTTTGATAATCGAAAGACAATTATTCCAGACACTTGAATACGTTTTTTCCATTCTAAAATTGTTAATAAGTTGATTTACAATACGCGACAAAAAATATGTTGATAACTTTCTCTGAGAACGAAGATGACAAAAAAAAATCAGCTAAAAAACTAAAATATAAAATAATTAATAAAAACCTATATATCAGCTGTTTATCTTGTAAAATTGTGGAAAACTCGCGCTAAAATTGATCTCTAAAAATAATTATTAACATTCCAAATTTATTTCAAAAAAAAGAACAAAAAAAGTAGTAAACATACTACAGCTCAATCTTAAAGGTATAGAACTAAATTAACCAAAATAAAAGCGAAATACAACCTTTAGTTCATATATTTTTAATATTAAATTTATAAGAATTTAAACTCTACTTAACAACATTACTCAACATCTTTCTACTCTATTCTGAAGCCCTTGTGAAATAAAAAAGTATAATAATTATAGGTTATTGAACAATCGTTTTTGTAACATGACAGGAAGGAAGACTCCAAAAAAACTTTTTCAGCAAAAAAAAAAGGAAATCCCCTTAGAGGATTTCCTTTTTATGGTAAATTATAAATGGCTGAATCTATCCAACCATTGTATGGGTAAATTTTCCATCACACATCTTTTTTCCCTCTTCCACAATTGCAGCGGCGTCGTAATGAGAACTTCGCCATTGGGCATTCTGTTCAGCATGTTCTACAATTCGGTCAGGAATACCTAATCGTACAATCTGACTATTGTAACCATGGTCTGCCATAAATTCCAATACAGCGGAACCTATGCCACCTTGCAGACAGCCATCTTCAACGGTGATTATCTTCTTGAATTTTTTAAAGACCTGATGCAATAGGGCTTCATCCAAAGGTTTAGCAAATCGCAGATCATAATGCGCAGGATGTATTCCCAATTCATTCAATTGCTGTACGGCTTTGACGGCTTCATTTCCAATAGCACCGAAGCTTAAGATAGCGAGTTCCTCCCCTTCAGTAATCACTCGTCCTTTCCCTATTTCTATTTCCGTAAATGGACGGCGCCAATCTGGCATAACCCCATTTCCTCTCGGATACCGAATGACAAAAGGTCCTTTATTAGGTAACTGTGCAGTATACATCAAGTTTCTGAGTTCCTCTTCATTCATTGGGGCAGAAACAGTCATATTCGGAACACAACGCATAAATGCAATATCATAAGCTCCATGATGTGTTGCACCATCTGCTCCCACTACGCCAGCACGATCTAAGCAAAACACAACATTCAAATTTTGTAAGGCGACGTCATGGACAACCTGATCATAGGCACGTTGCATAAACGATGAATAAATATTACAAAAAGGTAATAAACCCTGAGTCGCTAAGCCAGCACTAAATGTAACAGCATGTTGTTCGGCAATACCAACATCAAATGCTCTGTCAGGCATTGCCTTCATCATGATATTCATCGAGGAGCCAGAAGGCATTGCTGGCGTGATACCAACAATTTTTTCATTTGATTCAGCAAGTTCCACCATAGTATGTCCAAAAACATCCTGGTATTTTGGTGCAACTGGTTTCTCACTTGAAGATTTCTTTATCTCGCCAGTAATTTTATCAAATAAGCCTGGCGCATGCCACTTCGTCTGATCTTTTTCAGCAAGCGCAAATCCCTTTCCTTTCATTGTTACAACATGTAGCAACTTAGGACCAGGTATATGTTTAAGATCTTCAAGCGTCTTGGCCAACTTCTTTACATCATGTCCATCAACTGGACCAAAATATCTAAAGTTCAATGACTCAAAAAGATTAGCATTCTTCAATAAAGTACCTTTGATGCTTTTCTCCAGTTTTTTTACTATGCCGAGAGCATTTGGTCCCACTTCAGAGATTTTGGTCAACACAGCAGCTATATCATCCCGAAATCTATTATATCGTTTTGATGTAGTAATACTTGTTAAATATTCTTTCAGCGCTCCAACATTTGGATCTATGGACATACAATTGTCATTCAAAATCACCAATAGGTTAGATTTAGAAATACCGGCATGGTTCAAGGCTTCAAATGACATACCGCCAGTTAAAGCTCCGTCTCCAATAACCGCAATATGTTGACGATCTTTTTCTCCTTTTATTTGGGAAGCTACAGCCATGCCTAAAGCCGCTGAAATTGATGTAGAAGAATGCCCTACGCCAAAAGCGTCGTATTCGGACTCAAAACGATTGGGAAAACCCGAAATTCCGTTTTCTATGCGATTCGTATGAAATATCTCACGACGTCCGGTCAGAATTTTATGACCATAAGCCTGATGACCTACATCCCAGATCAATTGATCATAAGGTGTATTCATTACATAGTGTAACGCCACGGTTAACTCAACGACTCCCAAACTTGCTGCAAAGTGACCACCATTCACCGAAACTTGATCAATAATAAATTGACGTAATTCCTGGCTTAGTTGTTCTAATTGGTCTTCCTTTAGCTTTTTAAGATCAGAGGGATCGTTTATTTTACTTAATAGTTCTCCAGCCTCAAATTGCATAGTACTGCTATTTTACATTAAATGTTTACACAAAGTAACGACAATTTTATTTAATCTTTAAAATAAATCGCATTTCCATATTGAGCTACAACAAATAAAAGCACCAATAGTTTCTATATGAACAATTCCAAAAGATTTTATTATGTAAATTTGTATTAGATATGCAAGTAGAAGAAGGTTACGAAATCAAGCTTCCCCAATTTGAGGGACCTTTTGATTTATTACTATTTTTTATCGAGCGGGATGAATTGAACATTCATGATATCCCTATTTCGAAAATTACTGATGATTTTTTGTCTTACGTGAGTCAAATGCAGGCACTCAATATGGAGATGGCCAGCGAATTTATTTTTGTAGCCTCTACATTGATGCGTATTAAGGCGAAGATGCTACTACCTAGACCAGATCTGGATGAAAATGAAAACGAAATAGATCTTAGAGAAGACCTCGTTCAGAAACTTATCCTCTATAAGCAATTTAAAGAGGTCTGTGAAGGCTTAAAGGTAATGGAAGAAAATCGTCTCCAGTTATTTAGTAGAGGCAACATCCAATATGATATACGACAACGACTACAATTGGATGCAACAGGTGAAAACCTAGACAGCTTTGACCTCTATGGACTAATGATGATCTATGAGCAAATAATGTATCAATTTCGCAATAGACCAGCAGAAGTAACACATACTGTTGTAAAGTATCCCTATACTATAGAACAACAGAAAAAGGCGATAGCTGAACTTATTGAAATCAATAAGAAATTGGATTTTCAGGAGATATTGAAAAACTCAGAAAACAAGATTCAGTTTGTATATAATTTCTTGGCCATTCTAGAGATGCTCCAACAGCGTTTATTGCAGATAGAAGTAGGTCTTGGATACAATAATTTCAATGTCGGAGAGCGAGATCCGCAACAAGAAGATCTGATACTCGAAGAGGAACTAGAGCAATAAAAAATGGCTGTCAAATTAGTTTGGCAGCCATTTTTTCTCGTTTCAACTAAACATTCCACATATAACTTTTTCAAGATCTATTCGCAGAAAACTCGTTTTTTACTTTTTGGATATCTTCTTTTTAATCCTTTTTTTTGAAAGCATTCCAGCCCTGTGCTGTAATTGGATATAGATTTCCAGATTTCGAAATCATTTCACAGCCTTCTGAAGCAGCTGTCATGTAGCCTATGATACTGATATCAGGCAAATTCTTAATCTTATCGTGATCTGACTGTGCTATTGTAAACAGCAGTTCATAATCCTCTCCACCATTAAGTGCTGCAACGGTTGGATCAATACCAAATTCACGTCCAGTATCATAAGTCATCTGATCCAATGGAATTTTTTGCTCATACAATCTACAACCTTTGTCAGATTGGCGACAGATATGTAGTATTTCCGAAGCCAAACCGTCCGAAATATCCATCATCGACGTAGGTATAATGCCCAATTCTGCAAATAATTCAACAATATCTTTCCGCGCTTCTGGTTTTAACTGACGTTCAACAATATAGTCTTTACCCTCCAGATCCGGCTGCACGTTAGGATTTTCTAAGTAAATATCTTTTTCTCTCTCCAGTAGCTGTAATCCCATGTATGCTGCTCCTAAATCTCCGGATACACACAATAGATCACCTTCTTTTGCTCCGCTACGATAGACGATCTTTTCTGCATCGGCATAGCCTATACTTGTTACTGATATAACGAGACCTTGTGCTGAAGCCGAGGTGTCCCCACCCACCAAATCAACATTATACTTTTTACAGGCAATCAAAGCCCCCCGATAGATCTCCTCCACCGCCTCCAATGGAAATTTGGAAGATAGACCAATAGAAAATGTAATTTGAGAGGCAATACCATTCATAGCATAAATATCACTCAAATTTACCTGTACAGCCTTATAACCTAAATGTTTTAATGGAACATATCTCAGATCAAAATGGATTCCTTCTAGGAGCAAATCAGTAGAAATTAAAGTCTTCTTTCCTTCAAAATCCAATACCGCTGCATCATCACCAATTCCTTTAATGGTAGATTTCTCGGTCAGCTCTACTGCTTTACTTATATAGTCAATTAGACCAAACTCTCCCATTTCTTCCAAATTGGTACGTTCAGTATTATCAAAATCAAACATGTTTAAAAATTTAAAAATTCAAAATATTATATTATGCATAATCAGGGCATTTCTCTCGATCCTTATCAAGATAGCTTGATTAATAGCATTATAAAATAATAATCGATATGAAAACCAATTTGTTATCATATCGATTATCATCAAAAATTATGCAAATTACTACAGTCCCAAACTTGCCGATATCTCTAACATCCGTTCAATAGGCCGTTGTGCGCGAAGTATGACATCTTCAGGAAGTAAAATTTCAGGCGATTCATATTTCAAACAATTATAAAGCTTCTCAAGCGTATTAAGCTTCATGTGAGGACAATCATTACATGCACAGGCGTTGTTCGGTGGAGCAGGAATAAAAGTCTTCTCAGGGCTTGCTTTCTGCATCTGATAAAGAATTCCAGATTCCGTGGCAACAATATAAGACTGGGCACTATCTGTCTGTGTAAACTTAAGCATTCCGGCGGTGGAACCAACATAATCTGCTTTAGCTAAAATATGGTCTTCACATTCAGGATGGGCAATAAACTTAGCTTCAGGATATTCGCTCTTGAGACGATCTATTTTATCCTGAGAAAAAATTTCATGTACCATACACGCTCCATTCCACAACACTAGATCACGTCCAGTTTTTTTCTTCACATATGCCCCAAGGTTACGATCTGGCCCAAATATGATCTTTTGGTCTATCGGAAGACTCTCGACAATTTGAACAGCATTGCTTGAGGTACATACAATATCTGAAAGCGCTTTTAATTCAGCTGTACAATTTACATAAGTAATCACCAAATGATCAGGGTATTGCTCTTTAAACTTAGCAAACAAATGTGGTGGACATGAATCCGACAACGAACAACCAGCTTTAGCGTCTGGCAAAATAACTTTTTTTGTTGGTGAAAGTATCTTAGCTGTCTCAGCCATAAAATGTACTCCAGCAAACACGATCAAGTCTGCATCCGTTTTTGCTGCTTCTTGCGACAAGCCCAAACTATCCCCAATATAATCTGCAATATCTTGAATTTCAGACTCTTGATAATAGTGTGCTAAAATTACAGCATTCTTTTCTTTCTTTAATCGTTGGATTTCGGCTACCAAATCCAATGAGGGGTCAATCGGAGCATCATTATATCCTTTTGCCTGAAGCTCATAATTTACAATTTCCATGCGAGTACTTTCAACAGTTTATGAACAACAAAAATAAGCATTGTTACATATATAAAAGTCAGCAAAAAGCAAATTAATCAAATATGTAGATAGAGGAAATTAAAAATAATATAAAAATTAAAGTTAAATAATTATCGTAAAAAGATATAAAACAAGAAATAACTAATTTTAAACCCTCTTAGAGTTGTATATCTAATAAATAACCAACCTATATATCCGATATCAAAAGCTCAGTGGGTTTGTTTCAGAATCTTTCCAATACAGAAAACGAATTTCTATGAATTTCTAGCCTTTTGAACGTTCTTAGGCATGTTACAAAACAAGGAAAAATATAGCATAAACGGAAGCTTTATTTATTAACATTTTCTATTCGATCGGAATTTGTAGCCGTTAGAATCCGCTAATCGAAAACAAAATTACAAAGGAAAAAAATATTGATGTCCAGGGAAATTTTGGACGAAACTTCAAGAACCGTCCACTATTCTAATAACTGGCATATCGAGCGATTATAGAAGGTAAAAATATGTCGATTTCAAAGAGGATAGCATCCGTAAATATAAAGTCGTTTAGAATTGATTATTCTCATATAGGAAATCAGTTGCGATTTTTAGGAAAACCTGAAAGACTTTATTTTATATCCAACAGTTTTTAAAAATATAAAAAATAGGTAAAGGATTTTCTATAAACAATCCATTGTCAAATAGGGCCGCTGAGAATTGAATATTCATATACTGGTGCTAACGGTGAAGTTTTAAGAAAACGTCAAAGACTTTATTTTCAAATAGAGCTATATTTTAGATCTGCGAATCGAAAGGAGTAAAACAAGCGTAATCTAAACGCTACCCATTCTCAAATAAAGTCGCTGACAATTGAATATCTGTCTCTATTATCACTATAATGTGCTGCAGCAAAATCTCAAAGACTTTAAATTCTCGGATAAAGTGTTTTATGCAGCATAATTTCGAAAATAAAAATTTGTATTATGAATAGGATTAGACAGTTAAAAGTAGTTAATTAAATAATCCAGATCGATTTTAAGAGTTAATCGATTCCGAAAGATATTGGTTACTCGGAATAAAAAGTCGTTTAGAATTCAATTTTCTAATAAAATAAGAAAGGAAAAACTTATGTGCAAAGCTAGGAGGGTTTGGTCTATTTGTACGGTCGTAATTCAACCAAATAAAGGCTGTAGCAATAGAATATCCTTATAAAAAATCAGTAAACCGGATTTTATTCAAGTCTAGCAGACTTTACTATTAAACCAAGCCCCTTATGGATAAACTATTCAATATAATAAATAGAAAATAGCCATATATCGGAATCCAGAATGCTCAATAAAAACTGTTAGTCGAATAGAAATGAATGAAGTGTTTAGAATGATGTATTCCTACTAAAGCCTCCAATAATACCTTCAAAATAACTCAGAAATATATAGAAAAAATAGCGATTCCTATGCTTTCTATCGATGTAAAGGAATATTATTTAAAAAATTTCCATATAATTAAATATAAACCATATATAAAATTATATTACAATAACAATATTAATATAATTTTAAAAAGTATAAAATATTATTATAATTAACTATTGCAGCTTCTAAAGTCTCTTATAGGGTCCAAGAATTCAATAATCTATAAACATAAATCCTATAGTCCGAATAAACCAATCTTAAAGCCTTTAAAATCCGCTTTCCGCCACAAATAAACTCCTTTAGAATCGATCAGAATTGGCATTTTACAAAGTATATAATTCTATTGCATTCATAAAGACTCTATTTTAAAAATAAAGCCCTTGAGATTGTTATAAAAAATATACAATATCCAATAATGCCATTCATTAAAAGCTAAAGCACTTAAATTTCAAATTTCTAAAAATGCCCAGTCGATACCGGGTCGCAAATATAGTAAGAATGTTCATTTCTCAATAAACTTTTTTCAAATAACACTATCACATTCGATTTCAGTGTATTTACTGTGAAATTATGCTAAACTCATCAAATACGCGGTTCATGCGATTCGATTAGTATATTTCAAAATGCCATATAGAATCCAATAACAATTTTTTAAAAAAATAAATGGAAAATATTCAATTGTAATCGCTTCCATTTTAAAAAAATTTATAATAAAGCCGCTGAGAATAGCATAAATAACAATAAATACTCCAAAAATTCCAATATCTCAAAGAAATCGGTATTAAATAGCCATTAAATAGCATTTTTCAAAATTTTCCCTCATATAAAATTACTTTTTTTTAATAGCCGATCGTAAAATAAATTTTCCTTGTCTTAAAGCCAGTAGGGATCCGATAAAACGTCAAAAGTATACTAACGAATCGTTTATCTGATTCTGAAAGTGTTAAAAATTTCAAATTTGAAAATATAGAAATCTCCCAAAATTACGTTCGAAAATCCAATAAATAATCCTCATTTAAGCAATTTTAAACTTAGTAGTCCAGAAAAAAATCAAATATTAAAGCGAAAACGACCTAAATAAACAGATTTTTCCATTTAAAGTGATTTTAAACGCATTAAAATTCAGATAAAATCCGAATAAAGTTATCAGAAGTGAAATAAACAAGTCTAATAGCCTCAAAAACGAAACTCCAGAATAAAAAGCACAAAAATGCCAATACAAACTCTTTTATAATATCATAAAATGCTGTTTACAAAATTTTAAAAAAAATATTCAATTCTAAAGAGCTCAAAAATCCCTTGAGAAATTGATTTCTGAAAATAAACCCGTTTAGATTTCGATATTTCAATAGGGGAGTTAATCACTTCCAAATATCGTAACCTAAAAAGGTTTGATTCGATGTTGACAAAACTAAACAAAGATTTTCGAACGTATTCCACAATCTTTTTTTTCAATAAATACTAATATTTTAAATTAAAGAATCTCTTATTGTTTATTAGGGTGTGGAAAAGTGGTATAAATTGATTTGAATCGATTTTGATTTTAGGTTTTTATAGAGTTTTCAACAATTTTTCAACAGAAATTTGCTATTAAAGAGCTGATTTTTAAAATTCTAATTTTTCCTGATTTTTATTTTCCATATTTTTTTGTTGAATAGTTGATGTTCGCAAAATGTGGAAATCTGCAAATTTTTGTGCGGAAAAATAATCGGAATTCGTAGTGAAAGTAGGGGATTTGTGGAATGTTAAATACTTTTCATTTTTATTTAACCTTTTATTTACACGTTTTCCACATTTTTCGTTAATTTGAACCATCACTTTTGGGGATAGTTTGTGAATTTTAAAATATATGGCAGATAGAAAAGTAGATTTTTTGGTCATTGGATCAGGTATTGCCGGATTGAGCTTTGCATTGAAAGCTTCTAAATTTGGTAAAGTGTTGATAGTCACTAAGTCCAATGAGGATGAGTCTAACACGAAATACGCACAGGGGGGAGTAGCTGCCGTTGTGGATAAGTCAGATAGCTTCGAAAAGCATATCATTGATACTCAGATAGCTGGAGATGGATTATGCGATGTGGAAATTGTGGAAAACGTGGTTCGGGAGGCTCCGGATCGGATTGCCGAACTTATTTCCTATGGAACCTCATTTGACAAGGAGGAGTCTGGGGTTTATGATCTAGCTAAAGAAGGGGGGCACTCGGCTCATCGTATTCTCCATTATAAAGATATAACAGGTTACGAAATAGAAAGAGCGTTGTTGGTACAAGCACACAACGATCCTAATATTGAAATGGTTACGCATTATTTTGCTATCGATCTGATTACCCAGCATCATATGGGGGAGTATGTTGATAAGAATAGGGAAGATATTACCTGCTATGGTATCTATGCATTTGATACTTCATCGCATCTTGTAGACAAGATTTTAAGTAAGGTGACTGTCATGGCATCTGGTGGCGCGGGGCACGTATATTCAAGTACAACTAATCCGACTATTGCTACTGGTGATGGTATAGCAATGGTTTACCGGGCGAAAGGAAAGGTACGTAATATGGAGTTTATGCAATTTCACCCGACCTCATTATATAATCCCAAGGATTCACCTGCTTTTTTGGTTTCGGAAGCCGTTCGTGGTTTCGGGGGGATTCTTAGAAGGATAAATGGTGAGTCTTTTATGGAGGAATATGACGAAAGAGCATCTTTGGCTCCAAGAGATATTGTTGCGCGCGCTATAGATGCCGAAATGAAGAGGTCAGGTATAGATTATGTGTATTTGGATATTACGCATAGGGATAAGAAGGATATTATTAAGCACTTTCCAAATATTTATGAGAAATGTCTTTCTATAGGATTGGACATGGCTACAGACTTTATACCGGTCACTCCGGCTGCGCATTATTTATGTGGCGGAATTTATGTGGATGATTTCGGCCGAAGCAGCATACGTAACCTATATGCCTGTGGAGAGTGTTCGTCGACAGGATTGCATGGAGCAAATCGTTTGGCTTCTAATTCTTTGCTTGAGGCTCTTGTATATGCTCATCGGATCTTTTTGGATGCTACAAAATCCATAGAAGCTATAAGCCATGTTTCCGATGTCCCTGAATGGGATGATTCTAAGACCTCCCTTTCCAATGAGGATATTTTAGTTAGTCATAATCTGCGTGAATGCCAGAAAATCATGAGTGATTATGTTGGTATTGTTCGATCAGATTTTAGACTAGAAAGGGCGCTCAAACGCCTACATTTACTATATGAGGAGACAGAGGAATTTTATCGTAATACCCGGCTTTCTGTCAAGCTTTGTGAACTGCGGAATGTGATCCAGGTTGCTTATATTGTAACCAAGTCGGCTATGCTTAGAAAAGAAAGCAGGGGCTTGCATTATACAACAGATTATCCCCAGCATTCAGATATATTACAGAACACTATATTTTAGTAGATATGGCACTTATTTTACCAGTTTTAGATAAGTCTCCAATGATAGCTGAGGAGTGTTTTTTAGCTCCCAATTCGACCATTGTTGGTGATGTGGAAATTGGACACCATTGTTCGGTCTGGTTCAATGCAGTAATTCGCGGGGATGTTAATTATATTCGTATAGGTCATTATACCAATATACAAGATGGTGCTGTTATCCACTGTACTTATAAAAAATGCGGAACTACCATCGGTAATTACGTTAATATTGGCCACCAGGCCATGGTACATGGATGTGTTGTGGAAGATCATGTTCTGATCGGAATGGGTGCTATAGTAATGGATAATGCGGTGGTGGAATCCAATGTAATTATTGCTGCTGGTGCTGTTGTTTTGGAAAATACCCGGTGTGAATCGGGGTATTTGTATGCTGGTGTTCCTGCAAAAAAAATAAAAGCGCTTACTGATGAACAGAAAGCGCTTTTACAGCAGTTACCACATAACTATGTATTATATAGTTCTTGGTTTTAGCTTAAACTTATTAGCAGTATTTTTTACTTGGTTTTTACAGATAGCTTCAATCTTATTACTTTTTGAGCCCACTTAATGAAAAGCTATCTTTTTGTTCCCAGTTTGCACGTATCGTGAAAACTTTATTTAGGTAGACAACAGGTTCTGGGAAGGTCTTTTTATCAACATCTCCGGTATCCCATAGTCCGTTGTCATTGTCATCCCGAATGACACGTATGGTGTATTTTCCTCCCGGAAACTGTTTGTAAGCTACTGATGGATTAATACTATTGATCTTATCTGTTCTATATATCTTATCTTTTTTCTCATTGATCAGTTCGACCAAGTAGGTTGTATTGCTATCCAGATCCGTAAAATCAAATATTAGATCCCCATAGTTTTCGCTATCATCGTAGGTCAGATCAAATTTCTTCTCTTTATTTTGTTCCCCAAAATATCCTGTTATGGCACCTTCAGTAAATTCTATCTGATATTTTTTTTCTTTTCTCCAATTATAACGTATATGGTAAATATTGGAGTCATTTGTATCCACTGCCAATTGATAGTTTGTTCTTATAAGAGAATCTTCTTTGAACTTTAGCTTCGTTTTATCTATATTTTTTATCGGAGTAAAAGCAGATACCTGAAGGTGATTGATCCTATCCACTTTACCATTATTTGGTGTAAATTGTGGGTCGATTACCTGTTCTATTTTCACATTTCCTCTTCTGACAAGAATAGTATCCAAAGGTTTCTCATCTTCTGTTAGCACGAGTTTGAGTGAGTCAATTTTTAGGTTGGGAAGAAACAAGGTCGCAGAATCAGAACTCTTCGAGAATCGTACTATTTTATCCTTGTTATTGACTTCATCGTTCAGAATATTAAGCTTTGGTTTATCCACTCTTCTATTGAAAATTAGTAGCACACTTCCATTTTTCTCAAATTTCTTTTCCTGCGTGCGGAATTTTTTTGGAACAGCTTTGAATACTTCTAGATTGATATTGGTAAGGTCCCGTTCTAATTCGATGGAATCTTTCAAAAAGCCTATTTCTTCATCGGGTGCATTATAGATCCGGTCATTGTTCTTTTCCTGGAGAGCATATATACGATATGTTCCTTCACGAAGGTTATTTAGTTTGTAGTTTCCAGCAGTATCTGTTATTGTGAAAATATTGGCTTTCTTTTTTCCAAAAATAGAATCCTGGCTTGTTGGTATTAGAAGAACTTTAACTTCTTTTAATACTTCTTTTGTCATCGCACTTTTTACATTTCCGGATATACTGAGCGAGTCAATTTTATCGCCCGTTGCAAATACATAGGCATAATTTACTAAGGCATTCCCTGCATTATAATCTACAAGGCCCTTACCGAAATAGATACTATAGGTTGTATTTTTTTCCAGTGAATCTGGTAAGGTGATTTCCAGATTTTTTTTCTTGACTTTGAATTGGGGATTACTTCCCATATCCGGTGTGATACTAAATTCCTTTTGCTGATTGGCCAGCTTGATATACTCATCAAAAGTTATGACGATTTTTTTTTCGGTAAAATTCTTCGAAAAGTTCGTAGGACTTTCCAGCAGAATTTTTGGAGGAATAGAGTCTTTTGGTCCTCCTGTTGGCTGCTGTATACTTGCACATTGTATTGACAAGCCAATAAGCATTATAAACATGCTTAAAATAAGTAATCTCGTTTTTAAGCTACTTTTTAGCCTTTCTGAACTACTTTTATTACTTTTTAAAGAAGTTGTCATAAAAAATAGAATATTGTCTTAAATCGCTTATTTTAAGCTTGTTTATTTTTATTTATAATTATCTGTAAATCAATTAATTAACTCATGTGTACCATCAAAACACTGATATCTGATGGTGATACACCCGAAATTCGGGAGGCTTGACCTAATGTTCTAGGTTTGACCTTCGCTAATTTTTGTCTTGCTTCAATTGATAGTGAAGTTAGTAAACTATAATCGAAATCAGGATTAATTTCTCTATCTTCCATCTTCTTCATGCGATTGACTATTTCTATTTCTTTTTCAAAATAGCTCTCGTATTTCATATTAATTTCTGCTTGCTCTATTGTTTCATTATCAAATTGAGAAACATATTGAGCAAAGGCTTCATCGCCTTTGACGATATCTTGTATGCTGACCTGTGGTCTGGCTAGTACATTACTTAAACGAGTTTTTTGAGCAAGTGCACTGGATCCAACTTCTGCCAATACCGTATTCATCTTTTCAAGATTCGTCGAATTCTGTTTAAGGTATTCAATGATGTTATTGGAGTTATCTATTTTATCTTGCACTTTCTTTAGTCTTTCCTCTCCAACTAATCCTAGTTTATAGGCTAATGGTGTAAGGCGGATATCGGCATTATCCTGACGTAACAGCAAACGGTGCTCTGCTCTAGAAGTAAACATACGGTACGGTTCCTCTGTTCCTTTTGTGACAAGGTCATCTACTAATACACCAATATAGGATTCGGATCTTTTTAGAATAAGTTCTTTATCATCATTGATACGTTGATGAGCGTTTATACCAGCAAGGAATCCTTGTGCCGCAGCTTCTTCATACCCTGTAGTACCATTGATCTGCCCAGCAAAAAATAGATGTTTTACCAATTGGGTTTCCAATGTTAGATCGAGCTGCATTGGTGGAAAATAATCATACTCTATCGCATATCCCGGACGGTACATCTTTGCATTTTCAAATCCTGGTATAAGTTGTAGTGCTTTTAGTTGTACATCTTCTGGAAGTGATGTGGAGAATCCGTTGACATAAATTTCCACTGTTTTGAACCCCTCCGGTTCCACGAAAATCTGGTGTCGCTCACGCTCCGCAAAACGGTTGATCTTATCCTCTATTGAGGGACAATAACGGGGACCTAAACCTTTAATTCGTCCGGTAAACATAGGTGATTTTTCGAACCCCGTACGAAGCATCTCATGTACCTTATCGTTGGTATATGTAATCCAGCAACAGCGTTGTTCTGTTGGCATCTCCACATCTGTATAGGAGAATCGTCCTTTCTTTTCATCACCCCATTGTTCTTCCATGAGCGAATAGTTAAGACTACGACCATCAATCCTTGGTGGGGTACCAGTTTTCATTCTACCGGATTCGAAGCCGAGTGAGACGAGCTGTTCAGTTAAGCCTGTAGCTGCCTTCTCTCCTGTTCTACCACCACCAAATTTTTTGTCACCGATATGGATTACACCATTTAGGAATGTCCCGTTTGTTAGGACAACTGCATCCGATTCAATTTCTATTCCCATCGAAGTAATGACTCCGCATGCCTTTCCGTTTTTAACGATTACCTCTTTGACGGTATCTTGCCACATATCTAGATTTGGAAGAGATTCTAATTGTAATCTCCACTCCTCTGCAAATCGCATCCGATCATTTTGTGTACGTGGACTCCACATCGCTGGACCTTTTGAAAGATTAAGCATGCGGAATTGAATCGTTGATTTATCTGCAATGATACCTGTGTATCCACCCATCGCATCTATTTCTCTAACAATTTGTCCTTTGGCTACACCACCTATAGCGGGGTTGCAACTCATTTGAGCTATCACACCCATATTCATTGTAATAAGCAAAGTGGAAGAACCCAGATTGGCTGCTGCTGCTGCTGCTTCACATCCGGCATGTCCTGCACCTACTACAATTACATTGTATTTTTTAAACATCTCTATATCCTTGTTCCACGTGAAACGTGGCTTTTTATTTGTTTACAAATTTACTCTTTTCTTTACGTTCCACGTGAAACCAGTTTGAAAATTTTACATAAAATCTGCAAGATATAACCATCGTTCAGATTTTTGGTCTATCTGTTCTTGCATAATTTTGATCTCTTCTGCTAATGTTGAAAGCTTGACATGATCTGTCGATTGATTTAATTCTTCTGTCTTTGCTTTTACCTGTAGTTCGAGATTTTCTATTTCTGTTTCCAGTTTATTGTATTCAAGTTGATCCTTGTAAGAGAGCTTTTTCTTTTCCTCTTTTACCTCGGGTTTAGTTTTGTCTTGCGTATTTTTCTTTTGTTTTTCCTTTTCTAATTTTTGGATTTCTTCTTGTTCAGATTTAAAGTCGGCATAGTTTCCATTATAGATACGGATCTTACCTGTCCCCTCAAATATGAAAAGTTGATCTGTCAATTTATCCAATAGATATCTATCATGGGATACCAATATAAGTACGCCCCTATAATTATCCAAAAAATCCTCAAGTACATTTAATGTGTCAATGTCCAGATCATTGGATGGCTCATCTAATATAAGAAAATTAGGATTCTTCATTAATACCCGCATCAATTGAAGACGCTTTCTTTCCCCGCCACTAAGTTTGTTTACAAAACCAAATTGCTTCTCTGGAGGAAATAAAAAGTGTGTGAGTAATTGGGATGCTGTAATCACTTCTCCATTTGCCATCTCAATATAATCAGCAACATTTTTTACCACATCAAGTACACGGTCATTTTCATTTACTTCAAGTCCCCCTTGTTTATAGTATCCATACACAGTGGTCTCTCCTACTGCTATGGTTCCGGCATCTGGAGTTTCTTCTTTTGTAATAAGATTTAAAAAGGTTGATTTACCAGTTCCGTTTTTTCCTGCTAGACCGATACGATCTCCTTTTTTGAATGTGTAGGAAAAATCGTTTATGATTTCTTTTGCAGCATAATGCTTGGATACATGTTCCAGTTCGAGGATTTTAGATCCTTGTCTACTTACTTTTACACTAAGCTGAACAGAGTCATTTCCTTTTATTGACTTGGATTTTTCTTCTAGATCGTAGAAAGCTTCTATACGGGATTTGGATTTGGTACCTCGTGCCTGAGGTTGACGGCGCATCCATTCCAATTCCTTACGAAGTAGATTTCTGCTTTTCTCAACCATGACTGCATCGATAGTTTCTCGATCTGACTTCTTCTCTAAAAAATAAGAATAGTTACCTTTATAAATGTAAAGATTGCCTCTATCCAGTTCTCTGATTTCGGTGCAAATATTGTCAAGGAAGTAGCGGTCGTGTGTGACTAAAAGGACTGTCTTGCTACCAGTGGTAAGCAACTTTTCTAACCATTCAATGGTTTCAATATCCAAGTGGTTGGTTGGCTCATCAAGGATATATACATCCGGCTCGTCTATCAAAAGTTTGGCCAGTGCAAGTCTTTTACGTTGCCCCCCTGAGAGACTTTTTATATCCTGCTGGAAGTCCATAATATTTAAACGATTTAAAATCGTCTTTATATTATGCTCATATTCCCAGGCATTCAATGAACTTATTTTTTCAGTAAGATCTTCTAATTTTTTTTGATCAATATCACTGCTTTCAAGAAGTTCTTCATATTCCCTGATTAGACGTTGTTGATCATTGTCTGCGCTATATATAAAATCATTGATTGATTTTAATCCTGTGAAATCAGGATCTTGTTCGAGAAAACCTATTTTTATTCCCTTTTCTTTGACAACTTTTCCTGATGTTGGTAAGGTACGATCTGCTAAAATGGAAAGCAATGTTGATTTGCCTGTACCATTTATTCCGACCAAAGCCACCCGCTCTCCTTTTTGGAGCCCGAAGTGTAAATCTCTAAAAAGCCACCTATCATGGAAGGAATGGCTTACTTGTTCTGTAGCTAAAATACTCACGTTATATCACCCTAAAATTAATTTTAGTCATTTTAATACAATAAAATTCCATTCAAGAATCTATTACCCTTGATGTTTTTTTAATGTACTGAAAATCAATTAATTGTATTATTATATTTGATTTTCAACTATCTATATATTGAATCAATAATCTTTTTTGATTGCTGACTAATTAAATCTAATGGATGGCTTTCTATGCTATGTTTAACTAGGGGCTGAGGAATAAATGATCCTGTTCAGCATAGTCTCAGTAACAAGTTGTTTTAGAATGCACGCAAAAATAAAGAAATAGTTTCTTATTCGATGCGAAAAAAGCTTCGTTGTGCGATAAATCGGCAATAATGATATTACCTTGATAAATTTAATTCAATGCATAATCCGCAATCAGGTTGAAACGTGGTATTTCAACCTGGAAACTGCTATTATCCAAAGAACGGATCATATTGTAATGACCTTGCATGAAACCAAATTCACTGTTGAGATTACATCCCGAAGTATATTGGTGTACCTGCCCCGGTTCGATAACAGGCTGCTCACCTACAACACCTTCTCCCGACACCTCCCTATAGTCGCCTTTTGCATCAAATATTTTCCAGTAACGACTTATTAATTGTACCGTGTAATCGCTCAAATTTTCTATGCTAATGTGATAAGCAAACATGAAATGTTCACGGTCGGGATTAGAATACTCCGATTGGTAGATGGTTTCAACCGAGATTTTTACGCCTTCTGTAATTTGTGTGATCATTTGGATGATGTTTATTGTTGCAACAAATACTTACTGCTAAAATACTAATAATGAGTTTAAAATTCGCAAACTTAATCATTTTTAAAGGTTAAATTATGCTAAGTTTAAAATTACTATAGCCAAATGGTCGTTAATTAGTAGGTTTGTATATGGCAAAAGGTATATTATATTTAATTCCCGTTCCTTTGAGCGATGATGCTGCATTCCAGTCTTTTACTCCCTATTTGGTTGAGACAATCAATACATTGGACGAATATATAGTGGAAAATGAAAAAACGGCGAGAAAGTTTCTCAAGCTCGCTGGATTAAAAATTCCTCAAAGTGAATTGACGATACATGATTATGGTAAACATGCGCGGGACAAAGGAAATATCAATGATTTTTTTGAGGGCTTGAAGCAAGGGAAAAATGTGGGATTGATGTCGGAGGCTGGCTGTCCGGGAGTAGCGGATCCAGGGGCTTCTGTGGTTGCTCGTGCTCATCAGCTTGGGATAAAGGTGGTGCCGTTGGTTGGTCCCAGTTCCATCCTATTAGCACTTATGGCCTCAGGGTTTAGTGGACAGAAGTTTGCTTTCCATGGTTATTTGCCGATTGATAAAAATGAGCGTGCGAAGAAAATCAAAGATCTTGAACTACAATCTATGCGCGAAAAGCAAACTCAGATATTTATTGAAACTCCTTTTCGAAACAACCATCTTCTCGAAGATATTCTAAAAAACTGTAAATCCAATACCCAGCTTTGCGTAGCCTGTAATGTGACTTCCGCTGACGAGTCTATAAAGAGTCTAACCATTGCTGAATGGAAAAAACAGAAAGAGGATTACCATAAAAAACCGACAATATTTTTGCTGTATGTCTAACAACTTGTGTTGAGTTCTCCCCTACCCTGCTTGAGCTGTTGGGACAGTTTTAATATGAAATCTATCTTTAAACAAACATTAAGCGGGATACAGTTTAATAAGTAATTACTCACATACATCGTTTTCTATAACGAAATGGAAAACTCATATTGGAACATAGTAAATTGTTGAGTAGATTTAAGAAGAGTGACGCGTTAATTTGACTAAACATAATGCAATGAAATTTAATAAATTAGGTTATTTTATATTGTTTTTTTCATTAGTTGTAGGCTTAAAATATACTTATGCACAGCAAACTACTTATGTTATTGTACATGGTGGCTGGGGTGGTGCTTGGCAATTTAAAAAAACAGCAAATGAATTAGAGAAAAAAGGACATAAGGTATATCGTCCTACACTAACCGGTTTGGGGGAGCGTTATCATTTAGCGGATACTTCCATTCGTTTACAGACACACATCAACGATGTTGTCAATACTATATTATTTGAAGATCTTCAGGATATTGTATTGGTTGGACACAGTTATGGTGGAATGATAATAACGGCTGTAGCAGACAGCCTTCCGGATAGAATTAAAAAATTGGTATATTTAGATGCTATCCTTCCCGATAATCAGGAATCGGTCTTGAGTTTGATGGTAAAGCCTGGGGACAATGGTCTTTTGAAATTTGAGAAGGAAGGTTTTATTATTCCATTTTGGGTAAAAGATGAAAGTAAGTTTCCGCGTGACGTCCCCCACCCTTTGAAAACGATGACTGATAAAATCAGTTTAAGAAATCCGGAAAGGGAGCGGATTCCCGCGACTTATATCTTGACCTACGAAGAAGGTAAGGCAATGGACAAAGATGACTTTTATCCATTTTACGCGAAGGCAAAGCAACGTCATTTTAAAACCGTTGCATTGATCGGAGATCATAATCCGCAAATAAAAAAGCTGAAAGAATTAGTAGATTTGTTATCACAGGAAAAATAAATAAGAGCAAGATATCTCAATGACGCAAGAAGAATTAATAAAAGAACTAAATAAGCCTGAAGTACTCTATACACTCTTAGGTCTAGTAGCGATACGGATTATTATTTGGTTGTTATTTGCAAATGCTATTCGCAGAACTTTAAACTTGATCGCAGTGGAAAATAGATTGATGACACCCAATCAATCTTGGTTGGTCGCGATTCCGTTAGTCAATATTTATTGGAATTTTCAAGTTGCTTCCCGCCTGAGAGATTCCCTCATCAATGAGTTCTACGATCGTAAGATAGCTGTAGAAGAGAACCCAACCTTTCGGAAGGGTTCATTATATGCATGGATTTATTTGGCGACAAATATCCCGCTACCTATTTCTATTTCTGGGGTACTGGTCATCTTGCACTTTGTTACATTGGCTAACTATTGGTTCAATATCAGTGCAAACCGTAGAATTTTAGAAGAACACGATAAATTTAGAGAAAAGGAGGTGATTATAAACGATGAAAATTAAAGCAGTTATTCAATACCTGGAGCAGTTGGCTCCATTGGATTTGCAGGAATCTTATGATAATGCCGGACTTATCGTAGGCGATGCAAATCAGGAGATTACCAAAGTATTAATTTCGTTGGATTGTACGGAGGAAGTTGTACAGGAGGCGATCGAAAAAGGATGCAATTTAGTTATTTCCCATCATCCCATTGTTTTCAAAGGCTTAAAAAAATTCAATGGAAAGAATTATGTGGAACGCACTGTCATAAAAGCTATAGAAAACAGAATTGCGCTATATGCGATACATACCAATCTGGATAATGTCACTGGCGGAGTCAATTCAAAGATAGCAGATAAACTTGGATTAGTTAATCAGGCGATATTGGAATCGAAAGCCAATGTATTGCGCAAGATGGTTGTATTTGTGCCAAGGAGTCATGTAGAAGAGGTCAGGACAGCATTATTTGATGCTGGAGCAGGTCAGATTGGAAAACACTATGATCAATGTAGTTTTAATACAGCAGGATATGGAAGTTTCAGACCTTTGACTGGGGCCGAACCTACAATTGGCGAAATAGGAACACAGGAACGCGTCGAAGAAACGCGGATCGAGGTGATCTATACACGTTCAATAGAAAGAAAGCTGCTTTTGGCACTTTATGAAGCGCATCCTTACGAAGAGGTGGCTTATGATCTTTTCGATTTGCAGAATACAACAGTGGAAATTGGAGCTGGAATGATCGGTAATTTACCTGAGCCTATGGATGAACGGGATTTTTTAGCTTATTTGAAGGGAAATCTTAAACTGAATGTTATTCGCCATACTGCACTTCTTGGTAGAAAAGTCGGTAGAGTTGCTGTTTGTGGTGGTGCTGGAGGTTTTTTATTAGGTGCAGCAAAGCGATCTGGAGCTGATTTTTTTGTCACAGCTGATTATAAATACCATGAATTTTTTGATGCCGAGGGTGAAATTGTCATCGCGGATACGGGACATTTTGAGAGCGAACAATTTACGCAAGAATTATTGTACGACATTATTACGAAAAAATTTCCTAACTTTGCAACCTTAACAACAGAAATAGATACAAATCCTATAAAATACTTCAGTTGATGGAACAAACCGTAGAACAAAAATTGAAAGCACTATGGCTTTTACAAGCCGTACATACTAAAATAGACAAAATTCGCCAAGTTCGTGGGGAATTGCCTATGGAAGTTGCGGATCTTGAAGATGAGATTGCGGGTTTAGAAACTCGTATTGAGAAGATCAGAACAGACTTAGACGATTTAGAAGATTCGATCGTTAAGCGTAAAAACATGATTAAGGATGCCCAGGCTGCTATCAAAAAATATGAGTCGCAGTTAAATGAGGTAAAGAATAATCGTGAATATGACGCTATTTCGAAAGAAATTGAAATTCAAGGTCTTGAGATTCAGGTTTGTGAAAAGAGAATCAAAGAAGCTGAGTTCGAGATTCGTAACAAAACAGAAAACTACGATGCTACAGTAGGTAACCTGGAGTATAGCAAAAGCGAACTTGAGGGGAAAAAGAAAGAATTGGAAACAATTACTTCTGAAACCCAAAAAGAGGAAGATGCTTTATTAGCTAAAGCTGCTGAAGCGGAAGCTAATATTGAGGAGCGTTTGGTAAAAGTTTACTACCGCTTACGTAATTCTTTCAAAAATGGTTTGGCGGTCGTTTCTATCGATCGTGATAGCTGCTCAGGATGTCACAATAAAATTCCGGCTCAGATGCAATCTGAGATTCGTCAACGTAAAAAAATCATTATCTGCGAACATTGCGGTCGTGTTTTGGTAGACGAAGGTATTGTATTGGAAATCGAACAAGAATACGGTTTTTAATCTTCGATAATAGAATATAAGCCCTGCTCAACAGCAGGGCTTTTTTTTTATGACATTTTTTATGCAACTTTGTTGATATACGAGGCAAGGTACTAGACAAAATAGTAGCTTTGCGTAATAAATTTTAACCACTAAACATTTATGAATAAAACTCATTTTAAGTTTATTGCTGCATTTTTAGTAGGAACATCTTTTCTACAGGCCAAAGCACAGGAAACTTTATTGCTCCGAAATCCAAGTATTAGTGCCAATAATATTGCTTTTGTATACGGAGGAGATATTTGGATAGCAGACAAGAATGGCGCAAATCCAAAACGTCTAACGACAAATCCTGGTGTCGAACAAAACCCAATGTTCTCTCCTGATGGAAAAAAAGTAGCATTTACAGGCAATTACGATGGTAATACAGATGTATATGTTCTTCCTATTGAAGGAGGTGAACCCAAGCGTATTACATATCATCCATCTTCAGATGTATTACGTGGCTGGTTGAATAATGATGAGGTATTTTATACCACATCTCGTGATTTTACCTATGCGCTGAGTCCACGATTATATAGTTCTAATATCCAAAGATTGGGTATGGACAAAGCTTTATTGATGCCAGAAGCTAACCAAGGCAGCCCCTCTGCAGATGGACGTTATTGGGCTTATATCAAAAATACTGATCCTACGGAGCGCGATCGTGTAGCTTTCAAGCGTTACCGAGGTGGTGGTACACCTACTATTTGGATTTTTGATACAAAAACCAAGGAAATTGAAGCAATTCCACAGGTAAAAAGCAACGATGTTAAACCCCTTTGGTTAGGTAGTAAGGTCTATTTTCTATCGGATCGCGATAAAATAGTAAACATCTTCAGTTACGATACCAAATCAAAGAAAGTTGAGAAGCTAACGGATTTCAAAGACTACGATGTGCGATCGCTCAATGGAAATGGCAATGAACTTATTTTTGAGTATGCAGGCGTATTAAATACATTAAGCTTAAACAATAATAAGGTAACCGCCCTACATATTAATGTAAATACAGACGCCATGTTTAAGCGTCCTTTCTACAAAAATATTAAAGAGGACATTCGTTATGCGGCCCTCTCTCCTACAGGCCAACGTGCGCTATTCGAATCACGGGGGGAGATCTTTACCGTGCCAAAAGAAAAAGGTGAGGCACGTAATTTATCGAATTCACCAGGTTCTCATGAACGTTTTCCAGATTGGTCTCCCAACGGAAAATGGGTTTCTTATATCTCAGATAAGAAAGGCTCCTATCAATTGGTTTTAGTAGACCAGTTTGGAAAGGATCAGTTTTTATATTTCAATCTGGGCGAGACCAATTTTTATTTTGAGCCAACGTGGTCTCCGGATTCGAAGAAGTTATTTTATAACGACGCTCACCTCAATCTGTACTATATTGATATAGCGTCTAAGGCTATTGTAAAAGTTGCAGACGATAAGTTGAGTGGACAAACCGGTAGAGTATCCAATCATTTTCAACCGAGCTGGTCTCCAGATTCAAAATGGATTTCGTTTACACGTACTTTGGAAAATGGCGTACCGGCTGTATTTATGTACAATCTGGATACAAAGAAAACGCAACAGATTACTGACGGTATGAGTTCTGTTCGTAGTACTGCCTTTTCACAGGATGGTAAATATCTTTTCTTCACAGCAAGTACCAATACCGGATTGACCAATTCTGGACTGCACATGTCTGCTACACAACGTAATGTTGATTATGCCGTATATGCTTTTATTTTGTCAAGTAAAACCCCTTCGTTCTTTAAGAATGAAAGTGATGAAGAGCAGATTCGTGAAGATAAAGCGGACAAACCAGCTGAAAAAGAGGACAACAAGCCAGCTCGCGTAAAAGAAAACGATAAAAAAGCACCGAAAAAGGATAAAAAGCAAGAAGCTCCGGCTAATAAACCTGAAGACAAATCCATTCAGGTCGATTTTGACCGTATCGAAAACCGCATTGTTGCTTTACCGTTGCCAGTAGGTACCTATTGGAATCTGAATGGTTTAGTCCCAAATCAGTTGACCTATCAGCGCGGAGGTACAATCGGGGCCTACGATTTTAAAGATCTGGAAAATAAGACATTGGTCGAGAATGCCCGTAGTTTTGTGATCAGCGCCGATGGTAAGAAAATGCTATATCAGACAGGGAATGGTTATAATATTGTGACGGCCGGACAGAAAGTTGCGTCTCCGACCGCAGGTGCAATAAAATTGGATGGTATCCAACAATTGGTAGATCCTGTTGCAGAATGGAAACAAGTCTTTAATGAAGTTTGGGCAATGCAGAAAGACTATTTCTATGTAGAGAATATGCACGGTGCGGATTGGAAAGCCATGAAAACCAAATATGAGAAGTTTCTCCCCTTTGTTAACCATCGTTCTGATTTGGGTTATTTATTGAACGAAATGATGGGCGAAATGGTTGTTGGACACAATTATATTTATCCGGGTGATCAACCTTCTACCCCATCTGTGTCAGTAGGTGTATTAGGGGCTGACTATACGATCAAAAATGGATATTACCAGATAGCGAAGTTATTTACACGTTTAGAATGGAATCCTTCTTTTAAGGCACCGTTGGCAGAACCGGGATTGAATATCAAAGAAGGCGATTACATTGTCGCTGTAAATGGTGTTGAATTAACAGAAGATAAGGATATCTATAGTCTATTTGATAATACCATAGACAAACAGGTCGCGTTAAAAATTAATTCTAAGCCATCGCTAGTTGGTGCTCGGGAAGTCATTGTAAAACCGATTTCTTTTGCAGACGAAATGAGCTTGCGTAGCATGGAGTGGGTGGAGCGCAACCGTAAGAAAGTAGATCAGTTAAGCAATGGACAAATCGCTTACGTATATATGCCAAATACAGGCCCTGAGGGGTATACCTACTTCAATCGTTATTATTTCTCCCAGATGGATAAAAAGGCTCTTCTGATGGATGAAAGAAACAATGGTGGAGGTTGGGTAGCCGATTATGTCATTGACTTACTATCCCGTGAATTAATATCCGGCTGGGGTATTCGTGATGGCAAGGGATTTACGACTCCAGGTAATGGTATTTATGGACCGAAGGCGATGATCATAAATGAAAATGCCGGTTCTGGAGGTGATATGATGCCGTATATGTTCCGTTTCAAAGGCCTAGGTAAACTGGTTGGTCGTACAACAATGGGAATTTTGGTCGGTATCAGTGGATATCCTCCGTTGTTGGATGGTGGACGTATTACCTCACCAAACTTTGGTGTATATGACCTGAAAGGCAACTGGATTATTGAAAATGAAGGCGTTGCTCCGGATATCTTTGTTGAGCAATTACCAAAAGATTTGTTGGAAGGACGTGATCCACAACTGGAAAGAACGGTGAAGATTTTATTGGAGGAAATGAAAACCTATCCATACAAAAATCTACAAAAACCTGCAGATCCAATACGGGTTAACTAATAAAGGAATAACTATAAAAAAGGGCTTTGGAAATAACTTCCAAAGCCCTTTTTGCATTTGTAGAGCTCGTTATCTTGCTTTGATAATTATTTTAAATCATCTGGGATAGGCTTTTACTAAATGGTCTTTTTCCGCTACTTTAATGAGGTAAAGGTTATTGAAATGTAGTGATTTTATAAAGTAACATGCTTTTATTGTTATCTTTAAAGCATATTTTAAATTTATGTACCCCGAGCAAACTACTTCCCCTTTTCAATCGTTATTGCGTTTGGTCCTGTTGGTCATCGGATTTACCTTCCTCTCACAGGTCATCGGTATCCTTATTCTCTTTTTCTACTACAAATTTACAGGACAGGCATTTTCAATGGCTACCCTAATGCAAGGATCAGCGAATGAAATGCGTTTTCTACTGCTGTTGAGTAGCTTGGGATCCTTTGTTGTACCGGCCTATCTGATGAATACCCGAGAGGGATATGGAATCAATTATTTTAAACAAGAATATGCGCCACAGGCAAAGCAGTTTGCATATATCTTTTTCGCAATGCTTGCTTTTATGCCATTGATGAGCTTAATAGGGCATTGGAACGAGTCGTTACAGTTGCCTGATAATATGAGATCCGTGCAGGTTTGGATGGAACGTAGTGAGCGAGAATCAGGAGATCTGATTGAGGGGATTATCGTAGAAACAAGTTTTATCGGATTCCTATTTAACTTGATGGTTTTGGCATTGATACCAGCTGTAGGTGAAGAACTATTATTTCGAGGTGTACTTCAAAATATTGTCGGAAGATGGATTTCCAACCCCCACGTTGTTATTTGGATTGTCGCTATTGTTTTCAGTGCCATACATCTGCAGTTTTTTGGATTTATACCACGGATGTTGTTGGGCGCATTTTTTGGTTATCTCTATTTATGGAGCAGAAATATTTGGTTGCCTATTTTTGGTCATTTTGTCAACAATGCAGGTGCTACGATCATGGCATTTTATTATACAAGAAATGGTAAAAGTTACGCTGAAATCAATGCATTTGAAGTGCAATCTTGGTGGATATATGTTGTAGGCTTCATTTTTACTGCTATTTTTGTATTCTTATTTTATCTGTCAACACAAAAAGGAAACCATGGAGAACGATTGGAAGAAAATTAAAACATATACAAATGCTATTCAGGCTGAAATAGTAAAACAAATGCTGGAAGAGAATGGTATTCCCGCTGTTGTATTAAATAAGCAGGATTCTTCTTATCTGTTTGGAAAAATAGAACTATATGTTAGTGAAAATTCGTTTAAAACTGCCGAAAGATTGATTGAAGAAGTAGAGGGAGAAAACTAAAATGAAGACAAGAGCGATAACCGGTGCTATTTTTGTAGCTGTCATGGTGGCATCCACCTTTTTCGGACCATACCTATACAGTATCTTTTTTACACTGTTGAGTGCATGGTGTTTGTACGAATTTTATGGTATTGTGTCGTCTGAAGAACGTGCGCCTAATAAGGCCCTGGGGATCATTTTAGCGGTGACAGGATTCGCCGTAGGGTCTATGGTGGCTATGAACTTGCTGCAACCTAAATTTCTATGGCTTATTACACCACTGGTCAGTTTGACCTATATTATCTCACTTTTTCAAAAGCGAAGTTTTCCCTTTAATGATATTGCTTATACTTTTTTGGGGATCTGTTATGTCACATTTCCCTTCTTTCTTTTTGCGAAACTGGGATTTATCCATGGTGTATATAATCATTATATTCCCCTCGGGTTTTTAATATTGCTCTGGACCAACGATACCGGAGCATATCTGGCGGGTAGAAGCTTTGGTAAACATAAATTATTTGAGCGGATCTCTCCGAAAAAGACGTGGGAGGGATTTTTCGGAGGTTTTATTTTAGCTATTGTGGTGGCTATAAATCTTGAAAAATATTTTGGGAGTTTGCCATTGTGGCAATGGATTATTGTTGCCATGATCATCAGTATTATTGGAACGTTGGGAGATCTGGTTGAATCGATGTTAAAGCGGAGCTTACACGTCAAGGATTCGGGCAGTATCTTACCAGGACACGGAGGTTTTCTGGACCGTTTTGACGGCTTATTATTAGCAGCACCAATGGTTTACGTATTCTTAATTTTAATCAGTTAAAATAATTATGAGTCACATTCAAAAATCTACCTTTGATTTTTTGACCGAATTAAAGGAAAATAATACAAGAGAATGGTTTGCAGATAACCGGGAGAAATATGAGTCAGCATTGGCTGATGTACGGAGTTTTCTAACGGATTTAATAGCCGCGCTGAGTGAATTTGATCCTAAAATAAATACCTCCATACAAGCCAATAAATGTCTGTTCCGTATCTATAGAGATACCCGTTTTTCAAATGACAAGACGCCCTATAAGACCTGGTTTGGAGCCGGAATATCTGTTGATGGAAGAAAATTGCGTGGACCTGAATATTATATTCATATCGGTGCTGAAAATTCATTTATTGCCTGTGGCTACTGGAGGCCAGAGAAGCCGCACCTGGAGGCTATAAGACAAGAGATAGACTACAGTGGCGAACAATTGGCTATGACGCTAAATGGATTGCTGGATGATGGAAAAATAAATCTTTTCAAGGAGGATCTGTTAAAACGTGCTCCCGCAGGTTATGGCGAAGATAATTCCTATATTGATTTTATCAAGTTAAAAAGCTTTGTTCTGGATCAACCCTTGACGATCAAAGACCTGTCAAACAAAAATGCATTGGATAATATTATCGCCTCTTATAAAAAGATGCTACCATTCAAGGAGTTTTTACAAGAAGCGATCGACAGCGAATAGTCTATTCTGGTAAACTAATTTTGCCCATACAGACTGCCGGGGAATCTTTTATATGTTCGACATTAGATTTGTTTCCTGTGAGAGTCTCATTGGCTAGCAAGGCGAATAATACCGCTTCCTTCGCATCGGGATCAACTCCTAATGTAGCGAAGCTCTCCACCTTGATGCCCGGCAGATTTGCTTTGATGTACCCAAAAAGTAACAGATTATGTAATCCACCACCACTGATATATACCGAGAAATTCGCTAGCCCAAGGGCTTGCCGACGTATGCCGTTGATCATTGCTTGAGCCGAAAAGCGGTTGAGTGTTGCCATGACATCTTCTACTGAGAGATCTAACGTCTCTGAACGTTTTTGAGCCTCTTTCAGGTAGTCAAGATTGAATAATTCCGGACCTGTTGTTTTTGGGAACTCCAAAGTTAGGAATTCTTCCGCCAGGAGCTGCTTCAATAACGACTCATTAACTGTCCCCTTTTTTGCAATCATGGCATCTCTGTCCATCTCTTGGTCAAAATGAGCTTTCATATACTGGTTCATCATTGTATTTCCTGGTCCTAGATCTGTCGCATAGGCTTCCAGATTACTTTGATGACTCGGTATAAAGGTAAAATTAGAAATGCCACCTATATTCAGTAAAAATCGGTTTTCAGTAGGATGGGAAAAAAGAAGATAGTCTCCATAAGCTGCTAATGGTGCCCCCTCTCCTCCTGCGGCAATGTGTTTTTGTCTAAAATCTGACAGTGTAATTATGCCCGTATGTATGGCAATATGATCTCCATCTCCGATTTGTAGTGTGCTATTTGGCCAATTGAGGTCCTTCGTCAACGATTGCGGCGCGTGGTATACCGTCTGTCCATGACTAGCGATGCAGTCTATCTCGTTAGCTGAAATATTCCAGCTTTCAAGAGCTTGGTTGATCAGGTTAGCATGGGTGATACCTACGTATGCATTGAGGCCCGAGAGTAACTGTTGGTCGATGGTTCTTTTTGCGAATATTTCACGGACTTTGGTTCTAAATGTATCCTCATAGTCCATTGTGATGAATTTTTCTAAACTTATTTTTGTGGTCTTTCCGGCGTTTTCAATACGGCACAATGCAATATCAAGACCGTCTAAAGATGTTCCAGACATTAAACCAATAATAAAACGCTCTTTTTTTAGCGCGATCTGATAAAGTTTTTCGATTTGAGGATTCATAATCTAAAAATAAACACAAAAATCTTATAATGAATATCATTTTTGACAATTGAAGATATTTTGTAACTTCACGGCATTAAAAATCAAAAAATTAGATACAATGAATTTTCCAGCAGAATTGAAATACACCAAAGATCACGAATGGATTCGTGTTGAAGGTGATGAAGCAGTTGTAGGGATTACCGATTTCGCTCAACGTGAATTGGGTGACATCGTTTTTGTTGACATTAACACTGTAGGTGAAGAAGTTGCCGCAAATGAAGTTTTCGGTACAATCGAAGCTGTAAAAACAGTTTCTGATTTGTTTTTGCCTGTAGCAGCTACAATTTTATCAGTTAATGATGCAATTGATGCTTCTCCTGAATTGGTGAATTCTGACCCATATGGTGAGGGCTGGATTGTTCGTATTAAATTGAATAATGTAGCAGACGTAGACGCATTATTATCTGCAGATCAATACAAAGAAGAAATTAACGCTTAATATCGTTGTGGTAACAAAAAAAGGGGCTTAGTTTTAAAATTAAGCCCCTTTTTTTGTTACCATCTATTGGCATTTTATGACTGTTTTGATCTTTGCTTCAGGCATATCTACATCACTGGTCATCTCTGTTATTTTAGTCAAGCAAGTCTTTTTATCCAATACATAGAATCCTTGGATACTGCCGACCTGTTTTGCGTCGGATCCAAACAATTTTCCTTCCACATTTACCTTATAACCCTGCTCATTTACTTCGGCGAGAGTCATTTTGTTTTCGACCAGTAAACCCGATTCTTCGGATTCTGATTTTGAACTCCATGATTCTCCAATACCAATGGCATGCTCAGGCAATACAGTACTAATATTTTCAAACATACTGCGATCAAAGGGAAGGTTGACACCTTCCGGCAATTTTATATCAGAAGATTTTCCCAAATGATCTATTGAAAAGCTGATCTTACTATTTACTAGCTTGCCTACTGTAGCGTGCATCTGTTTTGAAAATTCATTTGCTTCTGGATTTTTGGAGTCATAGGTCATTTCCATGGCTTCTCCGCTCATTTTCATGTTTATATCAGTGTATTTAAGCTCAAATAGAAAGGAATTGTCTTTCTTGGCTGTATTTGTAATATCAAAGCCCATTGTTAAGTCTGTCACAATCTTCTGTTCGCCAGTTTCGATATCCATTGCCATGATAACATTTTGCGCTATTTTCTTTCCCTCGTCGGGATTCACCCGTAGGGAATACTTCTTTTGGGCTGATACAGATAGGACTACAAATGCGAATACAGTCGTCAAAGCTATTGTTTTTAGTGTTTTCATCTATTGGAATTTTTGTTAGTAATAACAGGACAGATAAATATATAAAAAAATCCCTTTTACAATCAGTAAAAGGGATTTTTATTTGATTCAAAAAAGAATCCAATTATTTTTTGATGTAAGATACTTCTTTTACAGCTTTAACTACTTTTTCTACATTAGGTAAAGCCGCTTCAATCAATGTTGGCGCATAAGGAAGAGGTACGTCAGCACAATTCACACGAATTACAGGAGCGTCCAAATAATCAAATGCATTGCGTTGTACATTAAATGCTAAATCAGTAGAGATTGACGCCAAAGGCCATGCTTCCTCTACGATAACCAGACGGTTTGTTTTCTTTACAGATTCAATAAGCGTAGGGTAATCAATAGGACGTACAGAACGCAAATCGATCAATTCTACACTGATACCTTCTTTTTTCAATTCTTCAACTGCAGGAATTACAACACGAGGAAGCATTTTACCGAAAGAAACAACAGTAACATCAGTACCTTCTTGAATGATATTTGCTTTTCCGATTTCCAGGTAGTACTCTTCTTCAGGAACTTCGCCTTTATCACCGTACATGACCTCAGATTCCATGAAAATAACTGGATCTGGATCAATAATAGAAGATTTCAATAAACCTTTAGCTTCGTAAGGGTTTGAAGGAACAACCACTTTCAAACCGGGTGTATTTGCAAACCAGTTTTCAAAGTTTTGAGAGTGTTGTGCTGCTAGCTGACCTGCATTTCCTGTCGGGCCACGGAAGACCATAGGGATAGAAAATTGTCCACCACTCATGGAGTGGATTTTTGCAGCAGCATTGATAACTTGGTCAATCGCAACAAGTGAAAAGTTGAACGTCATAAATTCAACGATTGGTTTTAGACCGTTCATTGCTGCACCAACAGCAATACCAGCAAAACCAAGTTCAGCAATAGGTGTATCAATGATACGTTTTGCACCGAATTCATCAAGCATACCTTGGCTTACCTTATAAGCTCCGTTATACTCTGCAACTTCTTCACCTAATAAAAATATTTTGTCGTCTTTACGCATTTCTTCGTTCATTGCTTCACGAAGTGCTTCTCTGAATTGTATTTCTCTCATCAGTTGTAAAATAGTGTCAATTTTTAGATTACAAATCTACTATTTAAAATTGATATTTTGAAGATTTGACTAGCCTAATTGTATAGTTTTATGTCATTTTTTAATAAGTAAATGACTTTTGTATTAAATTTTGGAAAATAAGTCCGACAAGAAATCCAATGTTTGTAAAAGTGCCTTATTACTATTCATTATTGCTAGTGGAATGTTCCACGTGGCACGGTTTCTTTTTTCTACATAGTTGGAGATCCCACGGAGCTCAATCACCGGAAGTTCCATTTTATCCGCGGCAAAAAAAACGGCTGCACCTTCCATGCTCTCGATACAACTGTTGGGGTTGATCCGTAGAACTTTTGCAATACTATCGGCATTCCCATGTACCTTATTCACTGTAATGCCATGTCTTTGGGCTAAAAAGGGAAGTGCTACATTTTTGCCTTGAAGCAAAGAAGACTCGAATTTGGATTTTCCGAAACCCAACTGTTCGATCGGGATAAACAGTAGGTCATCTTCTGCACCCAATTCTACTAAAGATTCTGAGGTGACCTGCACGACCTCTCCAATTTTCAGGTTGCGGTCAAAGCATCCCGCAATACCTATATTTATAAGGAGATCATATTCGTTTTCATTTAGTATCCGTCCTAATTCAAATGCTGTTGCAACCATCCCTACACCTGTGATTACCGTATCACAATTGGGGTAGTTGGCTGCAACCTCAAGAAAAGGCTGAATTTCGAATTGCGTGGCGGCTACGATTAATATCTTCATGATAGACTCCATTTAATAGTATGCGAAAATTACGAATTATTGTGGAGCTCTTTAGCACATTAAAATAAAAATCAGCAGATGATCTTTGCTGGTTAATTATATTACCATATTCTGACGGCATTCCTAAAATAGAAATGTTAAAATTGGGCCTAAAGCCGTATCTTTGTATCATTATGATATTTATAACTCGTCGTGAACGTTTTTGTGCAGCACATAAGCTGTATCGTGAAGATTGGAGCAATGAACAAAATGAACAAGTGTTTGGACTCTGTTCTAATCCAAATTGGCATGGGCACAATTATGACCTTTTTGTCACAGTGAAGGGGGAAGTAAATCCCGAAACTGGTTTTTTGATTGATTTAAAGATCATGAAGGAAATTATCAATCGCAGCATCATTGATAAAGTGGATCATCGTAATTTCAACCTGGATGTTGATTTTATGAAAGGTGTCATGGCTTCTACAGAAAATATTGCTATTGAGATATTCAAGATCCTGAAACCACTTTTTGAAGAACAAGGAGTGGCACTGCATAGTGTTCGTTTGCACGAAACCGAAAATAACTACGTCGAATATTTTGGCGATTAATCTTTAATACATTTAAATAGTAGAAACTATGAGTCAACACTCATTTGACAACGAAGAGTTGGATGGATATATTAAGATCGACAAATACAATACTGAAAAAGTAGATCGCATCGCTTCTCATTATACAGATATATTGGAATGCCTGGGAGAGGATCCTAAGCGTGAAGGTCTGGTAAAGACTCCTGAGCGTGTCGCTAAAGCCCTGCAGTTCTTGACACATGGATATGATATCGATGCTGCTGAAGTGCTGAGAGGAGCCATGTTTGAGGAAGATTATAGCCAGATGGTGGTTGTAAAGGATATCGAAGTGTACTCTTTGTGTGAGCATCACATGTTACCTTTCTTTGGAAAGGCGCATATCGCTTATATTCCAAACGGACATATTGTGGGTTTGAGTAAAATTCCTCGTGTCGTAGATATCTTCGCTCGCCGTCTGCAAGTACAAGAGCGTCTGACTAACGAAATCAGAGACTGTATCCAGGAGACACTAGGTGCGCGTGGAGTTGCTGTTGTGATGGAGTGCAAACACATGTGTATGGCCATGCGTGGTGTACAAAAACAGAATTCTGTTACAACAACCTCGGCATTTACAGGAGCATTTCAGAATGACGTGACACGATCAGAATTTTTACGTTTGATCACAGCGGATCTTGCTTAATATTTTTATCGTTAAATAATAAAAACAAGCCCTCGAAAAGCACGTCTTCTCGAGGGCTTGTTTTTTGATGAAATTTGGAAATAAATACAAAAATCAAAAAAAGAGGATATTGCGTTTTTGGGCTTTTAAGGCAAGTCACTAAAAAATTTCTTTACAAACCGATAATTATATCTTTCTGTTTTTCAGTTGTTTATAAAAAAATATTTTTATCATAAAAATGTTTTTTGGTACCTTTGTGGTTATGGAAATTGTTGCCGACGATTTGGAGTCCTATTTGGAACATACTACAGACGATGAAAATTCGTTATTGAAAAGGGTAAATCGGGAGACATATTTGAAGGAAACAATGCCCCATATGTTATCTGGTCATTACCAGGGAAGAGTTCTTTCTTTATTGAGTAAATTGGTTGCTCCAAAACGTATTTTGGAGATCGGAACTTTTACGGGATATGCAACATTATGTCTCGTAGAGGGTCTTCAGCAAGATGGTGTTTTACATACCATCGATATCAATGAAGAGCAACAGGAAAGAGTCCAAGGTTATTTTAATGCGTCTGAATTCGCAGATAAAATTAGATATCATATTGGCGATGCAGCGGAGATTATCCCCACGTTGAATGAGAGATTTGATCTGGTATTTATTGACGCTGATAAAAAGAGAAATTTATATTATTTCGAAACGATAATAAATCAAGTTCCGTCTGGGGGACTTATTTTGATTGACAATGTCTTATGGAAAGGTAAGGTGTTAGATTCAAAACCAGACAACCAAACAAAGCAGATCATTGATTTGAATGCACGTTTAGCTCAGGACAAGCGCGTAGAAAAGGTAATATTACCGATTCGAGACGGACTTTTTGCGTTGCGCAAGAAGTAATTTGAGAACTAAAACATTCTTCATGAATTTAAAACAATTAAAAAGCTTTGTACTGGTACTGGCTTTGGCAACTTTTGGAATAACAAAAGTTTCAGCTCAAAGTGCGGCATATGTCGATAAGTACAGTCCAATAGCAAAAGAAATGATGGAGGAACACGGAGTTCCGGCATCGGTTATCTTAGCCATCGCTATGCATGAAAGCGGAAATGGTGGTAGCAGGATAGCAAAGAATTTGAATAACCATTTTGGTGTCAAAGGAAAGAACAGAAGTACCGTTATTCGGTCAGCTTACAAGGGTTATAGGTCTGTATTAGACTCATATGATGACTTTGTAGGAATAGTAAAAAGAAAGAAGACTACTCAAAGCCTTTTTGAAAAACATCCAGGAGAAAAATATGAAGCTTGGGTAAAGGCGATAGCTCGTTCGGGATACTCTACGAGTAGAGACTGGACAGCGAAAGTACTTAAAACGATCAAACTATATCATCTTGATATGTTTGATAACGATTCCAAGCAAAATAAATTCTCGTCAACAAAAAAATAAGCACGATATTATTGCATGAAGAAGTTTTTTTATGGCATGTTTGTATTCATGATGTTGATTACATCATGTTCAAGCCGGAGAGGCACCTTATCGTCCTCTAAATCCGGATCCAATTCAAAAACTTCTTCATCTTCTTCCGTAGGCCGACCCACCATGGCCGGGAATGACTACATTGCTCAATATAAAGATATTGCAATTGCAGAAATGAACAAGTATGGTATTCCGGCCAGCATTAAGCTCGCTCAGGCTCTGCTGGAGTCTGGCAACGGAAATAGCTACCTAGCACGTGAAGCAAATAATCATTTTGGTATTAAGTGTGGCGGCGTATGGAAAGGTAAATCCGTAACCCGTCCCGACGATAATATTAATGATTGTTTTCGTGTATATGACAATCCTCAACAATCGTTTAGGGATCACTCCGAGTTTCTGCTACGCCCCCGTTATTCGGCTTTGTTTAAGCTGGATAAGGATGATTACAAGAGCTGGGCTAAGGGACTGAAGGCTGCAGGATATGCAACCAACCCCCGCTATCCGGATCTATTGATAGAAATGATAGAACGATATCATCTTGATCAATATGACCGAAGAGAGACACCTAAGGAGAAAGTCGTGCGTGAAGAGGTTGTAAAAGAAGAAATTGTCCAGAATGTTCAGGAGACCCCTCCTGCTACCGTGAAGACTGAGGAGATCAAAAGCCCTTTAGCGATGCGTATTCACGAGGTGAAAGCGCAAGAAACGCTTTATTCGCTTAGCAAGCTCTATAATGTATCTGTCGAACAGATCAAATCATTAAATGGCCTTACAGATGAAGTATTGTCCCTAGGACAGCTATTGGTTATATCTAAATAGTTACGCTTTAAAAGATGTTAAATATTTCAGTTTTGTATGGCGATATAGTAGTTTTACGAAAGTGAAACTAATACGTTATATTTTTCTGTTTGTCGCCATACTAGGCCTTCCCTCCCTACTTTTTTGTCAAGAAAAGAAAGTCGAGGGCATCGTATTTGACAAAAAAACCAAACAACGTATCGGAAATGTGAAACTTGCCAATCTAAGGACGGGAGAGGTATTCTATAATAATATTAAAGGTGAATTTGACTTTTCTGCCCGGATAGGTGATCAGATTGTTGCAATGAGCAAGGAATATTTTTCAGACACCCTTGCTGTTGACAATAAGGGATTATTGTTGTTTCATTTAATCCGAGAGTCAATCTATATTGATGAGGTGCAGGTATTGGCACGAAAGAGCCCTGAGGAAATTCTGAAAAAAGCAAAAGAAGATTATGAGAAGGCCTACCGGCTGGCCGGATATGGTGATGTATTTTCGGTGGGGCCTACTGGGGCAGGACTGAGCATCAACTCTATTTATAGCCTATTTAGTAAAGAGGCCAAAAGGGCGCGCAGACTGACTAAAACCATAGAAAACGATTATAAGGAAAATGTAATTGATTATAAATTTACGAAGGCACTTATTAGTAAGGTCACAGGCCTCAATTTTGAGGAGTCAGAACGATTTAGGAGAATATTTAGACCATCCTATTTTTTCATTCTGGCAGCGAGCGATTACGAGGTAACAAATTACATCAAAGATTGCTACTCCCGCTATCGAATGAACCCTTCTCAATATTTTATTGAGCCTTTTCCAACAATTAATTATAAATTAGTACCGTAAACAAAAAATAGACGTTTTCAGAATGAAGTTTTTCAATTTTGTCGGCATGGCTTTGCTTTGCCTTTCTTTTACAAGCATAAAGGCACAGGATCTGAAAGATCTTAGAGCAAAACCAGATACCGTAATTTCTGTCCAAAAAGAGCAACCTTTAAATATCAAAACCATTCGTCCAGTGGTTCCCAAGCTCAATCTTGAGGTTGATTACTGGAAGCATTGGACAAAGTTTGGGATTAATTTAAACCAGGCATCCTTTAACGATAACTGGAAAGGTGGAGGTGTGGGTTCCATTGCTATTGGTCTCAATGCCAATCACAAATCAGACTATACCCGGGACAATTTTAATTTCGTGACAGAAGTCGACCTCCGGTATGGTAAGATCAAGAATACGAATAATATCGCTAAAAAGAATAATGACCGTATATTTTGGGATAACAAGTTATCCTATAAACTCTCCGCTAATTGGGCGCTATTTACATCGATTACCTTTGAGTCACAATTTGATGCGGGATACAAGTACACAAGCAGAAATGGTAAGGATACAATAGACTATATTGAAAACGCGTTTATGGCGCCAGCTTATTTGACCGAGTCTTTCGGTCTTGAGTATAAGCCGAGCAATGAGTTTTCATTGCGTTTTGGTACGGGTACCGCACGGCAGACCTTTATTTTGGATGAGCGTGTAAAACCTCGTTCGGTAGACGGCTTTTATGATAAATATGGATATTATCTGTTACCGGACATGAACAAGCCAGAAGGCGAAGGTAATCTCCGTAAAGGAACGGGAGAACGATTTGGTGTCAAGGAAGACCGTTCTTTCTCCAATGCATTGGCATTTCAGATAACGGGTAACCTAGACAAGAACTTTACAGATAAATTGAACGTAAAGGCGCGTTATAATCTATTTGCTAATTATGAGAAAATTTCAGACCCAACCCATCGCCTTGATGTTACCATAACAGCTAAAGTAACCCGTGTAATCAACGTCAATCTAAACGGGATTATGATCTATGATCCGGATGTTATTTCAAGAGTTCAATTGAGCCAGTCATTGGCTATGGGAATAGTTTATAGTTTACCAAAATAATGTTTAAACCAGTGTCAATTGGGATCATACTTGCTGTGTTGATGTCTTTGGCGAGCTGTAAGTCCAAGGGACATGCCGCTGTGTCCAGACCATTGGTCGCTTCTTTTGCGCCCGCAGTTGTATTGGAACAAAAGGTTGTTGTCAAACCCGATACGAATCAATTGACACCCCAGGAGAGAAAGGTAATCTTCCTGCAGAAAACAGGGGTTCACTCCGAATGGCGTCAAGCAGAAGCTATTCACTATGATGTTCGCAAGCCAAACTTTGTGATCATCCACCATACGGCACAAGATAGCGTCGGTCAGACCATCAAGACGTTCCAGATTCCACGGACCAAGGTGAGTTCACATTATGTGATCGGCCGCAACGGTGAGATTATCCAGATGCTGAATGACTATGTCCGCTCGTGGCATGCCGGTGTGGCTAAGTGGGGATCCATTGTGGACATGAATTCCTGCTCTATCGGAATAGAATTGGACAATAATGGCAGGGAGCCTTTTCCAGATGCCCAGATCAATTCGCTGATGACTGTGTTGGATACTTTAAAATCACGATACCTAATACCTGACAATAATTTTATCGGTCATGCAGACATCGCCCCGGCGCGTAAAAATGACCCCAGTGTTTTCTTCCCCTGGAAGAAGCTTGCGAACAGAGGATTTGGTATCTGGTATGATGAAGGCCAACTGATTACTCCTCCTGATAGTTTTAATGCCATTGATGCGCTTAAAATAATCGGGTATGATACCTCTAACCTAAAGGCTGCTATCGTCGCATTTAAACGTAAATTTATTGTACGGGATACAACACCCGAGCTGACCTTATATGATAAGAGCATACTTTACAATATTTATAAGAAATACTAGTAAGCTGTCAAAATACGAATTTTGATAGATGATGCTAAATAGGATATTGATCTAAGTCTATTAAAAACGAAAAGTCCGGATTCGAAGCGAATCCGGACTTTTTTTATATTGGGGGGATTAAGAAGACCATTCCAAATTAAATACAACCTCGTAATCAGGCATCTATTTGCGAGTAAGCCACTTTATTTTTCCAGATTGTTTCTATTGCGTATTGCTTCTATTTGGTATAGCAGAATTATTTCTGAGCGAAAGCTGTATAAAATATGCAATTATCATGACGGCCAGACAGCCAATGAGATTCAGCCAGAGAAAAGGAATTTTGTCTAGGTACCAGATGCCGACGACAAAGATTTCAGAGAGGATCGCAGCGATAAAAACAGCCTTTCCCTGAATTTTTTTTAGATAGAAAGCAACAATAAATATGCCTAGTATCGTACCATAGAATAAGGAACCCAAGATATTCACGGCCTCTAACAGATTGCCCAGCTTGTTAGCATATAGCGCAATAACCACGGTGAAAATACCCCAAATTAAGGTAAATATACGAGACCAGAGGAGATCCTGCTTTTCGGTCGCGTTGCGGTTTATAAAACGTTTGTAAATATCTATGGTCGTCGTTGATGCAAGTGAGTTAATAGCACTGGCTGTAGAGCCCATAGATGCCAGAAAAATAACAGCGATCAACAAACCGATCAGACCTTTCGGAAAGGCTTTGGTTACAAACGAAAGGAAAACATAATTATTGTCGTTAGTCTCGGCTGCAGGATTGTTTTTTTTGATAAGTGTCAGTGTACTGTCTTTTACTTGCTGCATCTGTGCATTCAATCGATGCAACGCTGAGCGGGAGGACTCGATGTCCCCCTGATCATCCTGATCCAGCGCTGTACTGAGGCCATTGACGAGAAATTCACGTTGTTGGAATAGCTGAGTGTGTTTTTGTTCAAGTTCTTGGTAGGAAGCCGCATATGGGCTTTCTTTCAACTTCTGTACTTCGACCTGGTTAAAGAAGATCGGAGGTTGGTGGTATTGATAATAGGTAAATACTAGAACACCAATCAGCAGGATGGCAAATTGCATCGGGATCTTTAAAAGGCCATTCATAATTAGCCCCATTCTGCTTTCCCTTATGGAAGATCCGGTTAGATAACGTCCTACTTGGCTCTGGTCTGTGCCAAAATAAGAGAGTTGTAGGAAAAATCCTCCGATCAGGCCAGTCCACAAGGTATAATTGTTATTCAGATCAAACGTGAAGTCCAGTGCATTGGTTTTACCTGATTTACCGGCGATATGAAGCGCTTTCGAAAGACCGATGTCTGCTGGAAGAAGATGAATGACAAGCATTCCTGCAATAAGCAGAGATCCAAATATTACGCTCATCTGGAGCAATTGTGTATGGGATACCGCTTTTGTACCGCCGTAGGTGGTGTAGATAACCACAAAGCTTCCGATGACCAATGTTGTTAGGGTCAGATCAATATGGAGAATAGTTGAGATGATGAGCGATGGTGCAAAAATAGTAATACCAGTGGAAATACCCCGTTGGATCAAAAAAAGTAATGCTGTGAGCCCCCGGGTCTTGACATCGAAACGTTTCTCAAGAAATTCGTAGGCTGTGAAAACCTTAAGTCTGTGAAATATTGGGATAAAGGTAATACAGAGTACAATCATGGCCAATGGGAGACCAAAATAAAACTGTACAAAACTCATTCCCGAAGAATACGCTAATCCGGGAGCAGACAAAAAAGTAATGGCGCTCGCTTGAGTAGCCATTACCGAAAGTCCGACATGGTACCATGGCAAAGAACGATTGCCCAAAAGATAACCATCAATATTTTTGATCCCTCTACTTTTATAGATGCCGTAAGCGACAATCGACAAAAGTGTTAGCAATAGAACAGCCCAATCTACTGTACTCATGAATAATGGTTGGTAAAAAAGTACAGAAAAAGGATAAATATAAATAGCCAGATAACGACCATCCAATAGTAGCGTTTCCAGCTATTCATCCTGTATTTTATCTGTCTGAAGGCTTTTGAGGATAGATAACACTGTTAAAAAACGCAGCGATAATCAATCCAATAACCGCACCGCCAATGATGCTTAAAAATGTCTCATTTGCAGCGAAGCCAATTAATGCACCAAATACTACAGCGACTAAAAGGATGATCCCTTTTGCTTTGCCAGCATCTATCGTTGTGCAGTTGTTGTCAATCTGATTTTCCATTGTGATATTTTATTTTGATTTTGATAACAAATTTACAAATAATCTGTAAGCTCCGGGAATTCCTGCAGGTAATTGTCTAAAAAAAGATAGCGATGTATATACAAATTTCCCTTTTCCGTAGTCCGTGATCAATAATGATCCGTTGTGTAAAGGCTCACCGGAATCTTGTATGGCAATTGGTGTACGGTATCTCTTGTCGATATTTTCAGCGAAATACAATCCCCTCTCCTGTACCCAGTTGTCAAAGTCTGCTTTTGTAATTTTATTGGGATAATTGAAAACCGGATCTTTTTCGTCAAAATGAACATCGGCAAGTTCATCGGTAACCCGACTCCTTCCAAGGCTAAAGGCATAGGGACCAAAATTTTTCGAAACCAAGCCATTGCTTACGTTGTATTGCTCGAGGACAGTTCCGCCATTATTGACATAATCCAATAGTCTATTTTGAATCTGTGCGATGTCTTTATTAACATTGAAGATCCTCACACCCAAGATGACCGCATCATAGCCTGAAAGATCACTTTTTAATAGCTGTTCGCTTGTTAGCACGTCCACTTTGATGCCAATTGCACTGAGCGATTCCGGAATTAGATCTCCTGCGCCATGAATATAGGCTACTTTTTTTACCTCATTGCTTAGATTGATATTGCTCATTTTTATAGCAACATCTGGGAAATAGACAATCTCAGGAATATGGTTATAACCTATAGTTTTTATCTCTTTTAGTCTATCCTTTTGATTGACTTGAAAAAGCAGTGTATCAATGGACGAAACAGTAGCATCTAAGGGGCTTATTGTGATCTCTTTAGAGAGATCGCTAACACCAGAGGTAAACTGGAGTTCAAATGAAGCAGGAGATATTTCCCAGCCTTTTGCTCCAATGGTCTTTACACTAAAGGATTGTGCTGGATCCTGTCCATTTTTTTGGAACAATAGGTTTACTTTGACAGATTGGGCATTTTGAGTCAAAGCCAATGGACTTGAACTCTTTGCAGTGAGCAGTGGAAGGACAACTATTGGATTATAGATTTCGCCACGAACGGGGTCAGTATATTTATATTGTATATTCTGGTCAAATGTGATTGCAGTACCATTGATCAATAATTCAAAGCGTACTTTTGGATTATTGGGGTTTTCGGGATAACCGGTGAGATTGAAATCACTGACATTAAATTTTCCTTTGGCGTGAGGTTCATTTAGCCAATAAGGCTGTGTTGAATTTGTTGTACTAACAGCAATAGCATCTTTTAAAAGAAGATTATTGACAAGGTTTTTATGGATCTCTTTGCCATTTAACTTAGCCAATTGTACGGTAACATCTGGACGTCTTGCAATAATGGCGTTGTCGACATTGATCTGATCACCTACCGCATAATTAGGATTTTTTGCGATACTTTCAAACCAAATTCCAGCACAGGCTAAGATTAATTTCTCTACCTCCTTTTTCTTCTCATTTTTCCAGTACGCGTCATTGATCTGATCAAGTGCTTTATAGAGCTGGATCAGATCGGGCAAAGCCGATTCAGGTTTGTCCATTTGATAGTTCTGATTGACTTTTGCGATCAGTGACTGTACTGTTCCGCTATTTGCGACCCTTTTCCAGGAAGTATCTATTCCTTCCAGTGGAGAAGCTTTTGCGGGAGTACCATCGACATACTCAAAATACTCGATAGAAGAACCACGTTGAGCGGCCGATCCGAAGCCTTGGCTTTTGTGGGAAGAACGGCTATGCGCGGCAATTTCACCATAGGAAGCACCTATCAGCGCATTATAGTTTCCGATATCCACTTTTAGCTGATCTTCGCTAGTGTTGTCCTGTCCGCCGAAATTAAAAGTATTCCAAAGGAGGCGTTTCGCTTGCCAGGGTTTGACGTATTGAAGCTGCTCTGGAAACTGTTTGGGATCGGCTGCGGCTTTGAAAGCTTCGTGTGCCAACATCGCTGAGGCCTGGTGGTGTCCATGTCCCCCCCTAGCATCAGGTGGAAACCTTGTTATGATGACATCAGGTCTGAATTTGCGGATCAACCATACCGCCTCGGCGAGCACCCTTTGTTTGTCCCAGAAGGCAAACGTTTCTTCGGGCGTTTTGGAAAACCCAAAATCATACGCAGAGGAGAAAAATTGTTCCCCTTTGTCGATCTTTCGCGCAGCAAGAAGTTCTTGCGTACGGATCAGTCCCAGTTCGATGCCCTGTTCGGTACCGATGAGATTTTGACCTCCGTCACCACGAGTTAGGGATAAGTAGCCTGTTCTATATTTTTTCTCCTGGGCAAGCCAGGCGATCAGACGGGTATTTTCGTCGTCTGGATGTGCTGCAAAATACAGAACAGAGCCTAAAACATTCAGTTTTTCTAGATTAAGCTTGATCTCGGCGGCATTCCACTGCGGATTTTGTGCTTGTACAGTTGATTTTGACAAGATACTAGCTAATAAAATAATGATGGAAAGAAAGGGTTTTCGCATGCTTAAAGATAAAGATTTCATCCAAAACAGCATTGTTTCACATTGTAATTTTAATGTATATTAATCACTCTTGAGGACGCAAAAATCAGAGAAAATAAAGGAGTTAACTTTAAATACGTACAAAAACAAAAAACGGAAATTCCAACCAAGTTGAAATTTCCGTTTAACAATTAAAATATTTTTTCCTGAAACGAATTTTTAGAGAATAGTTATTTTGTCGCTTCGCTCCAAGTGGCAACCTTTAACATAGTAAATATATGTAGAAAATATTTAGTTCTGTCAGATTCCTTCAATTAGTTTTCCACATTGCTAAATTTTGTCAACAATTTAGCTTTTGGGCAACTAAAAATATGAAAAGAAAGTTTCACTTCAGGGTGTTTAATCAAGCGAAATTATTTGTCAATTGCTCCTAAAACACGTTTCATGAACATATTTAAGGCATCTTTTTTCGAATTGCCTTCTTTTATCAATTTATCAACCTCTACTGCTCCGTATAGGTTAGAAATTAATTCACCGATCACGTCAAGTTCCTCATCTTTCAATGGAGCTTCGGTAAGAGCTTCCAATGTCTCGATGGTCTCCAATACATAGTCGACATCATTCTGTTCGATGAATTCTGTAAGATGTTTAATTACCGGCAGCTTCATTGAATAATTCTACTAATGCGTCCAACTTATTTGTTTGTACTTGATTCACCAATTTGCCGTTTTTAAATGCAGCAAATGTAGGCAGGTTATTGACGTTCGCCAATTTGCGTGATTCGGGGAATTTTTCTGCATCAGCGATGATAAAAGGAACACCCTCATTTTCGCCAGATAATTTCTTGAATTTTGGTTTCATGATTTTGCAATTACCACACCAGGTAGCAGCATACTGAACCATCACAATATCGTTATTGTTTACAATTTCTTGTAAATTATCGTTTTCTAATTCTTGTAACATGATTTTATTATTAAGGTGATTGATGGAGAAATCAACAGGAGCCGGGATAAAGGCCCCTGTTGATAAGAACTAGGGTCTTTTATTGTTAGTGTTTAGCTAAATAGTCAGCTACACCTTTTCTGTCTGCATTCATTGCATCTTTACCTTCTTCCCAGTTTGCAGGACATACTTCGCCAAATTTTTGTACGTGAGCGTAAGCGTCGATCAAGCGTAAATATTCTTTTACGTTACGGCCCAAAGGCATATCGTTTACAGACTCGTGGAATACACGGCCAGTCTCGTCGATCAAATAAGTAGCTCTGTAAGTAACAGCAGATCCTTGTGCTAATTTACCGTATTCAGGATGCTCAACTTCTTGAACGTCCAAGATACCCAATACGCTAGATAAGTTGCGGTTAGTATCAGCTAAAATAGGATATTCAACACCTTCGATACCGCCATTATCTTTTGCAGTGTTTAACCAAGCAAAGTGAACTTCGTTTGTGTCGCAAGAAGCACCGATTAAGATTGTGTTGCGTTTTTCAAATTCAGCAGCAGCCTCTTGGAAAGCATGTAATTCTGTAGGACATACAAAAGTGAAATCTTTTGGATACCAAAATAAAATTACTTTTTTACCTTCTTTAACTGCTTTTTCGAAAATGTTGATCTGCAAATTGTCGCCTAAATAATCGATTGCATCTACCGTAATGCTTGGAAAACTTTTACCTGTGAAACTCATAATATATCTTTCTTTTTTTGTTGTCACAAAGATAAGGCAACTCTGATCAAAAAGCGAATTGATTTTACCAATACACTATCATCAAAATCTATTATGACTAGAATATAACAATAAGTTTTTATTATATTAATATGTGGTGGATGATGTGTTTATACAGGAGCTAGGTCATCCCTGAGAAATAAAACAATTCATACTGGGGTAGTTACAAATTAATGCATCAAAATAGTTGCACAAGTGCTACGCAAAACCTACTTTTGCGACGTTCTATTTCAAAATAGCGCAATGCTGGAGGGGTTCCAGAGCGGTCAAATGGGACGGACTGTAAATCCGTTGCTTCGGCTTCGAAGGTTCGAATCCTTCTCCCTCCACATTTTTTTCCTTTATAAAATTCACTTTAAATTTTCCTGTCAAATAGATGAGCACATTGCACTGATTGCAATCCGTCTCCATTGTCCGGTGTGTACTGTTATGCAGAGGTAGTTGAGGCATTGTTGAGCATCATCATCGAGCTATTTTTTCTTAATGATGGAGGTCTACAAAAAAGATACAACGGATTTTCATGTAGCTATTGACTTATTTATAAAATAAACCTAAGTTTGGCTTTTGAAAAGGCCCCGTAGTTCAACGGATAGAATAGATGTTTCCTAAACATTTGATAGCAGTTCGATTCTGCTCGGGGCTACATAAGGAGAAGTGATATTATTAATGTCGTTTTTCAATTGCAGGAGAAATACTATAAAAGGTATTTCTCCTGTTCTATTTTAAGACATAATCATCTTTGCTATTTTGTATAAGTCTCCTGTCGGATGTATAGATTGTATATTTTTAAAATAAAAATATACAATTTGGATTTGTTGAGATCACAGTGCTATCCAAGTAATGTAATATCTAATTGCTGTACATTAAAAAGGATGTATATCTTTTAGTGTTGATCATCAATAAACTCATTATGTCATTAATTCTGTAACATTTCAGGACTTTTGTCATAATATTTTCATGATTGGTAAAAATTGTGTTAATTTAAATTTTATTACAAATTAATGACTTACTAATATTCGGCAGCTAAATTTGTCTGATAAAACCTGTGAAATGATAAAAGTGATTCAGAATCAATTTAAAAGGATATATAATACCAATTGTGCCTTTTTCATCACCTTCAGTATATGGTTTATACTGATTGCCTCTATCCTGCTTTTTGTTACGAAAAGAGAATCATTTCAGTTTATTAATAGTCATCATGCCCTATGGGCGGATATTTTCATGACATTGAACACTTTCGTTGGGGATGGGATCTGTGTGATAACCCTCGCTGTTGTGTTTTGCTTTCTGAAAAAATGGAATTTCGCCAAGGGAATTTTTGGAACTTATGTTTTTTCGGGCTTGGTATGCTGTGTTTTGAAAAGTCTATTTCATGCGGAGCGTCCGGCAGCGATGTTTAAAGGAGACCCGACATTCCATGTTGTCCCTTGGTTACCTGTAGCCTACGCCAATTCCTTTCCTTCGGGGCATACGACTTCTGCATTTGCTATGGCGGCTACTGTTGCCATCATTTCCAAGGACAAAAGAATAGGTCTGTTTTGTTTTATTCTAGCAGCGTTAACAGGCTATTCCAGAATTTATTTGGGCCAACATTTCGTTGAAGATGTTGCGTTTGGATCACTATTGGGTGTGGGAACTACTTGTATTTATTTTATTCTTATGCCGATGATTTCATTTAATAAACGTCCGGTATCCAACTTTAAATTCCCTCAAACCAAACTAATAGGAGCTGTCCTTCCGGCTATGGTTAATAGGAATAGGTCAAAACAGGAACGAAGACCGTGAGGATATTATGGTAAAATACCAATATAAATAGCGGCGGTCAAAGACAGCTAGACACACTATGAATATACTATCTAAAGCCAATACTGTTAGGAATTGGACTGCGGTTCCTTGAATAGGGATAATCTTCCAACCATACAAAACATAAGTAAGCCGAAGCAGGCGAAAACACCGTAGGAATAGCGAAGACTAAAAGCTTCTGCGATATAACCGATCAACGGAGGTCCCATTAAAAAGCCAAGATAGCTAATGCTCGATACCATAGCTAAGGCCACACCCGATGGTACATTTTTGTTTTGGCCTGCGATACTATAGATAGAGGGTACATTACAGGCAACACCGATGCCCACAAGCATAAAAGCAAGGGTACATACAATAAATTGAGGAAAAACGACAGAGGCCATCATGCCTATAAACATCAAGATTCCACTATATTGTAATGTTCTTTTGCGGCCCAGCTTGCGAATCACGGCATCACCCACGAAACGGCCGATAGCCATCATGATCATAAAAGAAGCGTAGCCCACGACAACGAATTTTTCGGGAGCATGTACAATTTCCTTAAAGTAAACCCCGCTCCAGTCAAACATGGCTCCCTCGGTTGCCATACTGAAAAAGCCAATGATACCCAGTTGCAAAAGACTTCCCTCCGGTTTGGAGAAGAAACTCCGCTTTTCTTTCTGCGGCGATTTTCCCGGAACCAGATACCGCTGATTAATCAATGTATTGCCAGTGACGAAAGCCAATATGATCAAGAAATGGGATAGCGTATCCAGACCAAGATTCATGGTCAGCAGTCCAACTAGCGCTCCCGTAAAACCAGCAATACTCCAGGCGCCATGGAAAGATGTCATAATAGACTTTTTATAGATCTGCTCCGTGGCTACCCCCTGTGTATTGACTGAGATGTTGCACATATTGCCTGTGACACCAAACAGGAAGAGAATAGCCCCCAGTTGCCAGGCATTTTGAGCAAAGGCGATGGAGCACAAGACCAATGCGTAAGCAATCGGTACGATACGCAATACTTTAGCGCTACCATATTTGGTAACCAACTTGCCTGAAAGAGCCATTGTCACCAATTGACCTACAGGAAGCATCAATAGAATTGTTCCCAGTTGTCCTTCGCTCAAATGGAGGCGCTCCTTGATGACAGGAATGCGGCTAGCCCAAGATGCGAAAGCAATACCCTGACAGAAAAAGAAAAGTGATACTGCAATCCGTATGCGGTTGCGCTTATTGTAAAGATCTTCCTCTGAGAGAGTTAACGTTGCGTTCATAGTTCTTGATTTGAGGGTGCAAAGTTACGGATAAGTATTTCATTTTACGACAGGATCAATAAAGAAATTTAATAGCTCAGTTTCAACAGAAAAAATGCTCGCCAAGCTGAGCAAGAATGTAATCGGTAATTAGAGTCGCGATAATTATCTTCAAAAAACAATGCTAATTATCTTCTTTAGTTTTGTTTTCTGCGCAGGAAGGTTGCGATAATTATCTTCGCCTATTCGCTAGGACGGAGTTATTTGCTTTAAATAGTTTATTATCAGATTTCTATGTGTTTCGCATGTCTGACTCAACCAAGCTTATTGATACTAAGATCAGATGCCAAATATTGAAGGCACCCCTACTTTACATTAAATATACGAAGATGTTCAAACATGACCTATTAATATCGGGCTAAATTCAATAAAAATGTAAAATTCACAATACTTCAATAGTTTTTCAATAACCTATTCTATTTTTGTTAAAGGCAAACAATTATTAGCCTCCTAGATATAATGATAAAAAAACTGCTTTTGAGTGCAGTTCTGGCCTATGGTGGAACTGCTTATGTTGTTGCGCAGCAACCGACATTCTTGTCTCATCCCGCGTTGACACCCGATGGGAAGGAGATGGTATTCAGTTATGAAGGTGATCTTTGGAAAGTCGCAAGCCAAGGTGGGGTTGCTGTCCGGCTTACTGGTATGGAAGGTAATGAGATCAATCCCCGAATATCCCCAGATGGCAAATGGTTAGCATTCTCGGCCAATCAAAATGGGAATATGGACGTCTATGTCATGCCCTTAGCGGGTGGAGACATCCGTCAATTGACCGCGCATGACGCCTCGGATGAAGTGGATAGCTGGAGCTGGGACAGTAAAACACTCTATTTTACTTCGACACGTTATAATCGTATGGGAGGTTACCAGGTCTCAGTAGATGGTGGTACGGCAATACGCCTATTTCCACATTTTTTTAATTATATCAGCGGGATCGTCCCTACACCGTCGGGAGAGCTGCTGTTCAACGATAGCTGGGAAGGATATAGTTCGGCAAACCGCAAGCGCTATAAAGGAGCATTCAATCCAGATATCCGTTCCTATAATCCCAAAACAAAAGCCTTTCAACAGTATACAGACTATGTTGGAAAAGATCTATGGCCAACGATAGACCAAAAAGGAACGATATATTACGTCTCGGATGAAAACAACAGCGAATACAACCTGTATCAGCTCAACGGTAAGACCAAAACAGCGCTGACAAGTTTCCCGGAATCCATTAAAAGACCCTTCGTGTCAGCAAACGGCGATAAGATCGTATTTGAAAAGGGGTATCAGCTCTATATTTACGATGTCAATGGAAAGAAAACGGTACAGCCCAATATTGCTTTAAACCGCAATCAGGTACTCGGCAAGCTAAAGGAATTCAATATTTCGGGCAGCATCAGTAATTTTGATGTCTCACCAGATGGCAAAAAAATAGCTTTTGTATCCCGAGGAGAGCTTTTTGTTTCCGATAGCGAGGGCAAGTTTGTCCGTCAGATGTCCGGACAGGGAGAGCGCGTCATGGAGGTCAAATGGCTTAAGGATAGCAAAACCTTACTCTATAGCCAAACATTCCAAGGCTATCAAAATTGGTTTTCCCGCACTGCGGATGGAAAAGGTGAAGTGAAACAGCTGACGCAAGATCTTCGAAACAACCGTGACATTACCTTTAATGCCGACCGTACAAAAGCGGTATACCTAAGCGGCCGTGATGAGGTACGTACGTTGGATCTAGGTAGTCTCAAGAGCCAGACCGTAGTCAAAGACGAAATCTGGGGATTCCAAAATTCTACGCCCTCATTTTCGCCCGACGGCAATTATTTGCTATTTACCGCAATGCGTAATTTTGAGCAGGATATCTTTGTCCATAACCTCAAGAGTGGACAAACGACCAACCTAACCAATACCGGTGTCTCCGAGACCAGCCCCTATTGGTCGCCAGATGGCAAGTATATTTATTTTGCAAGTAATAGAACAAAGCCCTCATACCCTACCGGAATGCAAAATTCGAGCATTTTCCGTATGGCGCTGACCAATTTTGACCAACCCTATCGCAGTACGAAGTTTGATGAATTATTTGCCCAACCCACAGTAAAAAAAGATTCCGTCGCAAATAAGCCAGCAGTGCCTAAAAAAGAAAACGATGCCAAGGATAAGAGTAAGGCCAATGCGGATAAGAATAAACCGGCAGCTCCTAGTCCAGAACCAAAGAAAACCGTTTTGGTACAGCTTGATCTCGAGGGTTTGCGGGATCGTATTGAGCAGGTCAGTCCTGCATTTGGGACACAATATAGCCCTTTGGTGATCCAAAAGGCAGACAAGACCTATGTCTTCTATGGGTCTGATCATGAGGGGAAGTTCAGTGCTTATCGTACAGTTTATGAACCATTCACTGCTCCAAAAACTGAAAAAGTAATTGAAGGCGGTATGGGACAGGTACAGGAATCGGCAGGCAAGTATTTTGTGCTTAACCGTGGTATCATACAGAAATACAGCCTGGAGGGAAACAAGCTCGATGCAATAACCATGAGCTATAAATTTAATAAAGACCTGGAGAAAGAGTTTAACCAGATGTTTTATGAGACCTGGGCCAATCTGGAAGAGAATTTTTATGATCACAATTTTCATGGTGTAGACTGGACAGCAACCAAAAAGAAATACGAAAAATATCTGCCCGGCATCAACGACCGGAATGACCTGCGTATTCTCTTAAACGACATGCTGGGTGAGCTGAACTCATCACACTTGGGCTTTAGTTCAATGGGGACTGAAGAGCGCAAACCATTCGGTTTTGTGACTAACGAAATCGGCGTGGAATATGATAGCCAAAATCCTTATAAGATCAGTCGGATCGTAGGCAATGGACCTGCGACCAAGAAAGAGGTGGATATTAAACAAGGGGACGTACTGGTCGCTGTCAATGGTGTTAAATTAAATACTGCCGCAGATCGGGATAGCTATTTTACCTGGCCATCATTGGAAGAGGAAATTCAGCTGACTTTGAACCGTAATGGGAAAGAGGTTCAAACGAATGTACGACCAGCTTCCAGTACAGCTTTTAGGGAATTGATTTACGATGAATGGATCAAGGATAACCGCAGCCGTGTAGACAAACTGAGTGACAATAAGATCGCTTATTCGCACATGAAGAATATGTCGGGAGGCGAACTGCAACGTTTTCTCATCGATATGGCTGAGCAGGAGAATAATAAGCAAGGTATAATCTTAGATCTGCGGTATAATACTGGAGGAAATGTACACGATGAGGTATTACGCTTTTTGTCGCAGCGCCCTTACCTACAATGGCAATATCGTGGGGGAAAGCGTGCTCCGCAGAGTAATTTTGCGCCTGCAGCCAAACCGATCGTTCTGTTAATCAATGAGCAATCGCTGAGTGATGCGGAGATGACCGCAGCGGGGTTCAAAGCATTGAAACTAGGTAAAATCATCGGTAATGAAACTTATCGCTGGATTATTTTTACCTCTGGCAAAGGATTGGTCGATGGGTCTTTTTACCGCTTACCTTCCTGGGGATGCTATACCCTAGATGGTCAGGATTTAGAGCAGACAGGTGTCGCACCGGATATTTTTGTAAAAAATACGGTGCAAGACCGTATGGAAAATAAAGATCCACAGTTGGAGCGTGCTGTGAAGGAGATTTTAGCTGATCTCAAATAATGCTGTAACAAGATTAAATGACTACAGGCTGGGGGCTACCTCCGGCCTGTAGCAGGATTACTTCGAAAGGCGATTTCGAAAAATAGCTTCCAGAGTTGATAGCGATATTAAATATTGTGAACAGGCTGTGTCCGAAAAAGGGTCGGACACAGCCTGTTTTTTATTTTTACTTGTATTCCCCTACTAGCTCTTTATAGATATTTAAAATTATTTTATTCTACTCTTGTGGAATCTTGAATTTTTGTGCATCCCTTACCAAACATAAAGACATAGACATGGAGAAGATCATATTACAAGTAAAAGAATCTTGCAAAGCAGATTGGGGTAAAATGACACCACAGGAGCAGGGACGTTTTTGTGGCAAATGTGAAAAGGTAGTCGTTGATTTCTCGGAGATGAGCGATCAGGAAATTGTAGATCAGATCAAAAAATCCAGTAAAGGGCTTTGTGGCCGGTTTTATGAAGATCAGCTGCTGCGTGAACTGGATGCCAGTGTTTCCTTTGCAAAAAATCCGATATGGCGCAATAGATGGAGCGGTATTGCTGCGGGTCTGATGCTGATCGGTTCATTGAGCTTTCCTATGGCACAGGCGCAGACTGCCACGACCGCTCAAGGGATTACTGTACAATCAAACGAAAAAGGTGTAAAGCCCGCCGGGAAACAAATAAATCCAAACTATCGTGTCAATAACAAGACGACTGGAAAAGTGATGGTGGTACAATTGAAAGGAAAGAGTGCAGGTAAATCTGTTGGGAAAAAAATAGATTCAAACCATCGTGTTAATAATAAACAGGTATCATCTGGTCAAGATAGCAGTAAGGTAAAGATCGCCGGAAAAATTGTCTGCGCTTCTGCTGGGGAAAGTATGAAGGGTACCAATGTGACCATAGGAAACTACCATACACAGGCTGATGAAAAAGGTAATTTTGAACTTTGGGTACAGCAATCGCTCCTGAATAAGGATCAGGAACTTCGGGCAGAGATGATCGGTTATCGAACTGTTGTCATCCCATTGAAAAAAGGAGCTAAAACAGCGATAAACAAGCCGATTGTGATGGAGGTTAGACCGATGATCATGGGAAAGATCGTTGCTCCTATGAAGCAAGAGGATATACCTACGATGAATAAATATTAGTGTATGCTGTATTACCATCATCAAATTGCTTGAGCGCCATTTCACGAGGAATTATGTGAAAGTGGATATCTTTTTTAGAGGCTCTGTAAGCATGGAGTGGCGCTAATACACCCATATGTCGATCCCTACCACGGTTTGTTCGCGAAAATTTTAAATCCGTTAATGTCGTTTCTGTTGATGATGATCAGTAGGCTTTTCTTGGAGCTTATCTGGATATATCGATTCTGTATATGCCGAATCAGGACTTCGCTTAGGAGATTTTCGAGAGTTATCGCATGTGATATGAATTTGTAAAACCGGTGTACGAACGTACATCAAAAGCGATCGAAGCAATGACGTCAAAAATGAAAGATAAAGAATAAAAAATCTACTTTTATACTTGACTTTCTCTTCAGTGAATCTTACATTTGATTTATCGAATGACTTCGTAGCTCAGTTGGTAGAGCAACAGACTCTTAATCTGTGGGTCCTGAGTTCGAGCCTCAGCGGGGTCACTTTCAGAAAAGCCGTTTTACGTAAGTAGGACGGTTTTTTTGTGTGTTTAGAGCACCGTTAAAGCGGTTTTTTCATTTTTGTCATACCGAGAAGTTATAAAATCTATTAATTACTTCTTTGTTCAAAGATACTAAAAAATGGTCATTTTAGGGCTGTTTTGTCTCGCAAAGTGTCTCGCACAATCGTGAAAAATCAAATTTTAATTCGTGATGGGACTGCATTTTCTGTTTTATATACCGTCAATTGTTTTCGTGTCTCCCCTCCTATCTAATCTTAATGAGCTTTTTTAAACGTTGACTTTATTCTATATAATTGAAAAAAAAGTATTCGCCAGCATTAATAAATAAACCCGTAATTAATGTAAATTAGCGTATTGCAATTTCTCCTGAAAAAAGGATTACTGACCATGATATTGTAAGCTGGATGTATCCATATTAAATAAGACATGAAGATTTTTAAACGATTTCTATTTACGGCATTGATCAACCTTGGAATATCAATGCAAGTCATTGCTCAGGTAACAACACTTCAAGTAGACTCGCTTATGAAGTCCGCATTGGCCGAGTTAGAGGTAGCGGGTGCAGCCATCGCAATTGTCAAAGATGGAAAAGTAGTCATTCAAAAAGGATATGGAACCCGCGATATAGATGCACCATCCCCTGTTAATGAGTATACTAACTTTCAGATAGCCAGTACGTCCAAAGCTTTTACCGTGGCCGCATTGGCAATTTTGGTTGAAGAGGGAAAAGTTACCTGGGAGGATAAAGTAAAGGATCATATACCTGAGTTTAAGATGTACAACGATTATGTCACCGAAAACATGAATATTGCTGATCTGTTGACTCATCGCAGTGGACTTGGACTTGGTGTTGGCGATCTCATGTTCTTTCCGGATGGGGGAGATTTCGATGCAAAGGATGTCGTAAAAGTTTTCCAATATTTTAAACCCGTTTCCGCATTTCGGACTCAATTTGACTACGATAATTTACTTTATATTGTCGCTGGAGAGGTAATCCATCGCGTGAGCGGACAACCTTTCGGAACGTTTGTCGAAAAACGTATTCTAATGCCTTTGGGGATGAATCGTTCAAAAGTGGATAAAAAGGCTATGCTGAAAGATGAGAATACTGCTGGCCCGCATAGCTTGATAGCCAATAAAGTGAAAAGGATAAATTTTTTCGAAAACAGTGAATCCGCAGCAGCAGGGGGAATCTACTCAAATGTTGCCGACATGACCAAGTGGATGTCTGTTCAATTGAATCGAGGAAAATACGGACGTAATCTAGATTCAGCCTTATTCTCTGCAGCCAATAGCAAACGGATGTGGACAATCCATACACCATTGAGTGCAGAGGAATCAAAACGCTATAAATCACATTTCTTAGGTTATGGGCTCGGTTGGTTTCTTACGGATAAAAATGGTTGTATGGTTGTTTCACATTCTGGATATGTACCAGGAATGCATTCTGAAGTGATATTGGTGCCAGATCTGAACTTGGGTATTACTATACTAAATAATTCAGATCATTCAGGAGGGGCACTCAATCATGCTGTAACAAACGCTATTTTGGATAAGTATTTGGGCTTAAGTGAACTGAAATGGGTCGACATGGGTGTCAATTTCCTTGCGCAAAACAAAGGTAAGGATGATGAGGCAACAACAAAAGTATGGGCGAAGGTAGATTCGCTAAAAAAACAGAAGGTTGATATTCAGAAATATATTGGTTCCTATTCTGATCGCTGGTTTGGTGAAGTACAAGTCTATCTAAAAGATAAGGAACTTCGGATCCGCAGTGTTCGATCACCCAAATTAAATGGTGTAATGCATTTGTACGAGAAGGATATTTTCGCTATCCGATGGGATTATCAGGACATGAACTGTGATGCACTTGCGACCTTCACTTTAAATAAAGAAGGAAAGGCCGAAAGCATCAAAATGAAGGGAATTTCCCCCAATATTGATTTTAGCTTTGATTTTCAGGACTTGGATCTTCGTCGTAAACCTTAAATAACAGAATAGGACAATTTGTTTACCTAAGAAATAGAATTAAAACTGTCCAAATTTTACATTTAGATGCAACGAAGGCGGACGGATTTTAATTATAATTACTATTCAGTGTTTGGTTAAGTTCTAATGGCGTAATACGGCTGTATCATGGATATCAAATGATTTGATAAGTCCAGACCCCTGAAAGGAAACTCGGACACCAACAATCTTTCCGATTCCAGTAAGAAACAATCCCTGATAGGCGAGTTTGTCATTCAGCTCTATCTTAATCTTCCCCGCATTGGATATGCATTTGACTGATACAGGTGAAGAGAAGTCGACTCCAAAAGCAGATAGATTGTTGGTAGCTCCTTCCAATAATTGCTCCCCAATCCACAATTGGAGTTCTCCGACACAGCCTGGTTTGGAGAGTGGAATCATAATTATTCCATCTGTTCCTAAGAGTGTTATTCCGCTTTGTTGACAAGGCACATTAAGTTGTCGATATGTATTCTGAATGGCCAGGGATAAAGTGAAATTTTTACTGTCGATGTTCCATCCCCTGGAAACCTGTGTTAATACAAATTCTGGTATTTCGGAATTGTAGTTATTGGTATTTTGTGGTAAATCCTGTTGCTTCAGACCCTGCCAGTCTCCATGATCAATCATTTCCTTGGGCAGATATATTGGGACAGGTTCCTTCGTTATGAATCCCATCCAATCTTCGGATTCTATAAAAATATCATGCTCTTTAACAATCGAGTCATTGAGGACCAATTTTGCCCGGTAATATCCCGGACGGTAATAGGTACTGGCATGTTCGTGACGGTTTTTATCAACTTTTACCCTTCTTTTTGAATCCCAGTTTTGTTGAATAAAGACACTGTCTGCATTAGAATGGCTTGCATCGTACTCGAATATGACTGTATTGGGTATTCCTGTTGTTACAGGTTTACTACTAAAGCTGATTTTACGATAGGATAATTCATTCCTTGATTTTCCTCGAAATCTATTGACCCCTATCAGAAATCCTGTTAATATTAGCAGGATAAGACAGCCATATACTATTTTAGCACGAGGTCTTCTCTTGCGCTCTTCTTTATTGTTTTGATCAGTGATTGGGATGGAAGATATCAGTGAGCGCCAATTGGAGAATCCCGAAAATTTGGCTAAAGCATCTAATGTGCTTAAATTGGGATTGCTATTGTATTGTACCTTTCCCCAGATTCTTTTGAGGGTGCTTGTGCTGAGGACAACATTGGTTTCCTTATAAATCAATTCACTCAGGTTATCAAAATCCTGCGATTGCCAACCTGCGCTACTTCCCCACCCGACTTTTTCTTCGATGAGTTCCTTGCATTTGTTTATATGGTGTTGATTTTCAGTCATATTTAATCAAGATTAAACTTGCACAGATTTGAACAAGCCATGAATTCAGGATATATCCATTGCGAACTATCTTTATCAAAGTATATTTTGCAATGCCTAATATAAACATCAAATCTTTTAACAATATGATTAAATTTAAAATTACATGCTGCTTGTGTTTACTCTTTTCTTTGCTGTCTATAGCATCAGGACAGGAGCCCGTCAAAACAAATTTATCTTTGGATAATTTATGTCCGGTCAACAGGACAGTAACCGTAGAAAAGGACAGTACAGGAACACCTGTCTTACATATTAATGGTCGGCCCAATGCTGGTATCGCATGGATAAAAGATAGTTCTTTTAAAAATGGTTATATCGAATTCGATGTCAGAGGAAAAGACCTGTTACAACAGAGCTTTGTGGGGATAGCATTTCACGGAGTTAATGATACAACTTATGAAGCCGTATATTTCCGGCCATTTAATTTTTATGCAACGGATCCGATAAGAAAGAAGCATGCGGTACAATATATCGCGCTACCGACCAATGACTGGCCCCATCTGAGAGAGCAATTTCCAGACAAATACGAAGCGCCCATAACATCTGTGATGGATCCTAACGATTGGTTTCATGTAAAGCTCCTTGTAGTCGGACAAACGATCAAAATTTATTTTAATTCGGATACTACCCCAGTATTTGAAGTTCAATCTTTACATGGAAAATCCGATGGAAAAGTGGGATTTTGGACGGGACATACATCGGATGGTGACTTTAAAAATCTAACTATTACTGCTAAAAATTAAAAGCATGAAGCTGTTGACACAAGGGCTAATCTCATAAAAACTACCTTCTTGTTACTTAATTCAGAAGATTTATTCCGTAAATTTGTCCTGGAGGCAACAAGCTTATGGAAAATAAGAAGATTTCGATATTGTATGTTGACGACGAGGAAAATAATCTATTTTCCTTTAAAGCGACATTCCGGTTAAAATATGAGGTGTTTACGGCTATAAATGGCGCCGAAGCAATAGAACTTGTCAAAAACAACCCCATTGATATCATTATCACGGACCAGCGGATGCCAGAAATGACGGGTGTGGAGTTTTTGGAAGAAATCATAAAAATTGATGTGGCTCCAATGCGCATCCTTTTAACAGGGTATGCCGATATGGCTGCGGTGGTCGATGCCGTCAATAAAGGGAAGATATTTCATTACCTCAATAAACCCTGGAGTGAGAAAGAGCTCGATCAAACAATTCAACGTGCTTATGAAGTGTATACTGAGCGGCAAAAAATAATTGAAACGAATGCGCTGCTAGAAACCTCTAATGATCAATTGGAATTTATGCTACGTCAGAAGCTGCTATCCTAAAAACTGATTTTTTAGGATAGCAGATTTTATTTGCTCGGTATCCTAACCGTAAATGTTGTTCCTGTATTTGGTGGCGATTGCACATCGATTGACCCCTGTAGCTTAAGTAGGGCGTTCTGTACATTATATAAGCCAAATCCCATTCCTTTGGCCTGATCACTGCCTCTAAAGAATAACTTGAAAATATCACCGATATGTTCGGGAGAAATTCCAATACCATTATCACTCACGACAATAGTAGCATGTTTGTCAGATACATCGACCGATAATTTGACAAATGGATTCGTCTGCTCTTTTTGCTGATATTTAAAAGCATTGGATAGTAGGTTGTGCAAGATTAATTCCAGTATGGCTTTATCACAATGAAATGGCTCTTTCTGCTCCACATGAATATCAAATGTTACATCCTTATTTTGTGTGTACATTTTATAGAATTGTCTAACATTGCCGAAAAGTTCATCAAAATTAATTTCAGAGAGCATAAGCTCACCTCTCCGCAACAGATAGTAGTCCCTTAGACTATCAATGTAGGCATCCAGACTGACCAAGGAACTATCCATCAAGGTAAGCAACTCGTGGATGCGGTCTATGTTGTTAAATTCTAGTCCTAGTTTTACTGCAGAGAGTACGCCAGTTAAGGGATCACGTAAATCATGACTCACACTATATGCAAACTTATCGAGCTCATCGTATGCTTTCTGCAATTCTTGGTTCTTTGTCTCCAATAATGAATTTGCGACATAAAATTTATTCGCCTCTTCGATCGCAGAGATAATTTCTTCACCCATCCAGGGTTTGCGAACGAACCGAAATATATGCCCCTTATTGATCGCATCTATAACCGTATCCATGTCTGCATAGGCGGTCAATAGAATACGGATTGGCTTAGGATAATCTTTTTTGATGCGGTGGAGAAAATCTATTCCCAGTTCCCCAGGCATACGCTGATCACAAAAGATCACACGGATATCCGGGTTGGAAAGAAGTATTTTTTCGGCTTCGGCAGTATTTGATGCGGTATGAATGACATAGTCGTATCTAAAATTTGCTTTAAAACCAACCAAGTTATTTGCTTCATCATCAATATATAATATTTCAATCTCCGTCTGCATAATTTTTATAATCTGGTTTTTTTCCAAAATGAACGAAATTAATGATAATTTATCGAATTCATTGGGTTTACTTTGGCATCAATTTGTTTGTTGTACAGGAATGTGTAATGTAAAAGCTGTTCCCTCTCCTATTTCTGATTCTACAATAATCTTACCATGATGTTTTGCAATAGTATTATAGGCAATAGACATGCCTAGTCCTGTTCCTTCACCTACATCTTTTGTCGTAAAAAAGGGTTCAAAAATTCGGTCTCGAATGTTTTCTGGGATGCCGATACCGTTGTCTGCTATTTTAACATAAATAGCGGATTGATCAGCTGTAAACCCCGTTTCAATACTTAGTTTCCCTCCACTTTTCCCACCGAATTTTTTGCCTATGGCATACACTGCGTTAGTGATAATATTCAGAAATACCTGATTCAGTTTTCCGGCATGGCATTCGATCTTTGGTAGATTTTCAAGATGTTTTTCTACTTCTATCGAATTGTTTATTAGGTTGTTAAGTATTATCATAGTGGACGTCAGGCCTTCATTGATATCCGCAAATTTTAAGGTGTCTTCGTCGACACGAGAAAAGATACGTAAACTTTTTACAATTTCTGCTGTTCGATGAGCACCTTCGTCCATTCCTTTCAATAGATAATCTACTTCGGTCTTCAGATATCCAATATCCAAATCATCTTTAAATTTTTTGATCTGTGACTGTTTTTCACTATCGGAAAGGCCCGTAGTAAATGCAATACGCTCAACTTCGTCCAGTGTTTCCCAGATCATATTGATGTCGCGCTTTAGTGGGGCGACATTGGAAGTGACAAAGTTGATCGGGTTATTTATCTCATGAGCTACTCCTGCAGTCAATTGCCCTAAAGAAGCCATTTTTTCGGCTTCGACAAGCTGTGACTGGGCTTCTTTCAGATGTGCCAATGTTATTTGTAGCGACTCATTGGATTCTTTTAGTTCATGTGTCCGTTCATCTACCTTTTGTTCTAACACCGTATTCTGCTCACGGATAAGTTGCTCATTTTCCAGAGAGATAGCCAATTCTCGTTGTTGGGACTCTTCTTTTTCCTGTTTAAGTATATTGATACTGTATGCCAGACCAAAAGAAAGTAAAGCCATTTCGATAACTGAGGCAATTTGTACCGAATTGCTCGTAAAGTTGTTGTAGTCTAATATCCCATAGTCTTTTAATAAAAATACTACGGATCCCAATAATAGGACAGTCCAGCCATAGACAAAGTATTTCGCCGGCCTATATCCGCTGATCATGATGCGGTAGGATAGATAGAGGACAAATAATGAGCCTATACCAGTGGTCACTTGCATCACAAAAAATGCGGGCTGTGTCAGATTGAACAATGCGAGGATGGTACCAAGGGCAAATAATACGATAAAGATCGTGATTATCCGTTTTGATCGAGGAGCATTCTTCTCTAATTGGAGAAATGAACCTGCGAAGAGAAGGGCGTTAAGTCCAGACAAACAGCCGAAAATAATCGGACCTTTGGTCGCAAAATAAGGCCAGTTAGGCCATAAATATTGAAAACTATAGCCTTTGATACCCATTTGAGTGATCCCTGCACAAACAACATATAGGACATAATAGAGGTAGCCCTTGTCCCGAACAGAAAAAAACAGAAAAAGGTTGTATATCGCCATAATGAATACGATACCAATATAAATACCACTAAGGAGGCTATCGCTATTCATCTGCGCCATAAATTTGCGTTCGCTACTTAAGTAGATCGGCAATATAATTTGCTCGATACTTTTAATGCGGAGAAAAAAGGTCTTTTCCGACTGACAGTGCAGATGAATGTCAAACACATAATTGGGAACTTTATATTTTCTGATCGAAAAATTCTGATGTTCTCCCAGTTTAATGGATTGATATGTGCCATTCTCATTAGGACTATATAGTTCAATCTCATCCAGCAATGGATAGGCGATTTCCAGAAGAAGATCTAAATCTTGTTTGGTATTATTTTTAACAGGTAGACGCAACCAGATGGCATTGGGCGATGTCCCTAGGTTAGGCACCTCACTGTTCAGCTGTTGAAAGGTCGATGATGATGAAACTGTTGAAAAATCTGAGGTTTCGGGGCCTGTATAGCGCTCGAGCATATGACCAATCAGCAACCGTTGCCCAGATTGATCAATAGTGAGCTGGGCGCGTGATGGTAGGCTTGCGAGAATAAAAATACAGATCAGGAAAAACCAGCACTTCATCTTTAGGATACTATTTTTTTGCTTGTGCGATTACTAAATTCATGGAGACTAAAAAGCAGCCCGATTCATCCAATTGGTTTAATGTGAGCCGAAAATTGTCGTATTCGGTTTGACTTAATTTACCTTTTTCAAACATTTCCAACAGTATCTTGTCCAGAAATAAATAACGGTTGGCTTCTTCTCTGGAGCTTGTAACCATATTGAATGTTTGCAGTTGAACCTGTTGAAATCCATTTGCAAGGAGATCAGCCGTTAGCTTATTGCCTGCCCAACCATTATTGACCTTCTCTTCGGTCAAGTAATGACATATCTTGGCCTCTATCTCAACATGTTGTGTGTAGAAAGTCAGGCTATTCCAGATTGTCTCCACAATGACCAACGGTTGCTCTTTGCGCAATATGCGATAGACCTCCTGAAACATGTTTTGTGGAGCTGTTAGATGCTGAACAAGACGTTCCATCCGTATGCCTGAAACGCTTTCATTCTCGAAACCGAGCTGATACACCTCGCCCTGTACGAAATTGACGTTGCTGAGGTCCTTACTGCCTGACTTGGCATGATCAATCAATGTAGCATCATGGTCAATGCCAATGACCTGTACATTGCTGCCTAACATATTTGCAAGGTTAACAGCGTCCATCCCGGTACCGCAGCCCAAATCGGCAACGAGCCCTTCTTTGATGGTGTTAAAAGGGCTATAGGAATGTATTTTTAGTTGCTTGAGAAAGTCTCCGGTATCCTGTAAATAACCGGCGCTATAGTGTTTAGTATCCATTACAAAATATTTAGATTACGATGATCTACTTTGAGATCTGCCGATGTATGGTTCAAATTTTTTATGACTTCGTCGAGATCCCAACGATCTAAATTGGGAATATCTATTTGATAGTGAATTTCAATCTCTTTATTTCGCAAGGTTTCTATTCTGACAATATTGGAATTGTTTCGGAGCGAAAATATTGCCTCCTTGTTTTCTTGATCAGCTTCGGTTAATGTGTCCAGATTTCTCATGATCATAACCGTTGCCAATAAATCCAATTTGGGATAGTAAAAAGTCCCATTGTTACCAACGCTGGTATCTCTTCGATAACCGACGCTCTCGGCCAGTTTTACTGTATATGGAGCGCATAGTGCAAACAGTGACTTGATCCCGATCTGTGTACTGATTGCTGCTCCGGCCCTTGTAAGGAAGATACTGCCGATGCCATATCCCGCGATCTCACGGGAATTCCATAGGCCACAGCCTTCTCCCGTACCATGTAGTGCGTAGTCGTAAACTAAATCGTAGACACGTGCATCCATAGCACCAGTAGCCTGTTCTATCGGTAGTGGCTCACTTCCTCCGGCGGCATGTATCCGAACACCTCCATATACCTTCTCACCATCAAGTGACTCTACAATAAGTACAAATGATGCCGGATTATACATCCAGTCATTTTTGGATGAAGTAACTTTCTTGACACCTATTGCTGTCAAGACATGGGCGTGCCCTTCTATAAAACGTTCACAGGTCTTAGGATCGTCGATAGCACGAAATGCTCTCAGTCTAACTACCGGACGTCCATCGTTGAATAATAATGCCACCGAAATGCTTTAATTTATCGTTGAAACACAAAACTAATCAATAAAAAGCAAAGCTGTTTATTGGTTTATCAAATAAACAGCTTTATGATCTGCCTTTTACAAAAAGAGTATCGATTCTGTCTTTGACTGTTCAGTGAGAAATTTTTGGAGGGGGGTAGCAGCAGCGTAAGCTCTCTAAGTGAATTACCAAAACAACGAGTACGTCTGCCATGGCACATCTTCGATAGGGTTGGGTTGGGTTTTTCGGGACATAGGTTTCGTAAAACGGCGTGTTGTAATTGTGAAAATTAGCTTGAAAATCTCAGCGCGACTGAAAAGTACGATATGAAATGATGAAATTTTAGTAAATTGTCGCTGATTATGATCAATTTAACTTTATGGTTAAGGCAGGGGCAGCAAGTCATTCCGGGGATATTTTCACTTCGGACATCGCTGCGTTATGCTTTTTTGCTGGGAGTATCCTGTTATCTTTTTTTAATTATTTTTCAACCTTTTGGAACTTACAATTTCGAAGATTCTAGCAAGTACCTACTATTAGCCGGCTATGGAGGTATTTTCGCTTTTTCTTACCTATTAATTTCTGCCTTCCTGTCCAATGGGAAGGAATGGACGGTAAGAAAAGAATACCTACGTATGCTGTTGGTGTATATATCAGCTTCAATGTTGAATTTTTTATACAATAGTAGTATTGTTAGTCAGGTACCCATGCAATGGATTAACTTGCTATATATGGGGCTTTATACCCTATCACTCTATGTGCCAATTGGGCTGATCTATTTTTTAACAATCACATATACGAATAGGGCTAAAACGACTGTGCCCGTCGCGAACTCAGCTTCTCTGAAATCAGCACCTTCGGTTTCGGTACAGGCGAGCTTATCTGAACAATCCAACAACATCTCCCAAAATCCCACTTCTCCGAGACCGAAGTGTTTAACGGATCAGTTTACTGTTATTTCCGAATATAATACTATTGTTAGTCTTCCTAATGGGAGTCAAAGGATAGATTTTGGGAGGCAAGATTTTATATTTGCCAAATCCATGGATAATTATTGCATAGTCTATTTTTACGAAGGTAAAAAGGTGAAAAAGGAGATCGTGCGTATTACGCTAGGGAAGCTAGCCGAGCTGCTGACGGGTGCAAACATCCACCGCTGCCATAGATCATATCTGGTTAACCTTGATAAGGTACTGAGCAAAGAGGGCAATGCGCAAGGATTTGTATTGCGTTTCGGAGATATGGACGAGTATGCTTTGGTATCCCGTTCGATGCTTCATTCGGTAAAGTCCTACTTACTGAACTAATCTTGTTTAATTAATTCTAAGGTGCTGTTTACCATCCGTCCCTAATCTTTGCCATTCGCCACTTATTTTTGTCTGTTGTTGAACTGAAATTTAGTTTTGTCCCAAAAAGTTATGAATCGTACAAATTTCAATTTATTTGTTTTGTTTTTGTTTTTCGGAATCTATTTTGTTTTGGATCAATTATTCTTTGCAAAAGTTCAGACCAAAATGACCACCCTCCTTCACAACAGAACCTTGGGTCATATGTCAACCTATGCACTTAGCTTACCCCCCCTGCTCATAGGAGCGTTTTTACTTCGCCCAAAAGATCAGGATACCATGGTTTCTAAATTTGGTTTAAATGGATCATTCCTATTGGGGCTATCTATCAGCGGGTTGGCAACACTCCCGATGTTTATCGGGTATGCATTTAAGTTTTCTTTAATCGAGCAGCCCGAATTCAATTCTTTGATGATTAATACCCTCTCTGCGGGATTGTTTGAAGAGCTTATCTTTAGGGCTTACTTTTTTGGTCTAGTTTATCGGTACACTCGCTTGGCTTTTATTCCTGCTATTCTGTCAACTTCGTTCGTATTTGCCTTATTGCATCTATATCAAAGTCAAGATCCGATGGAATTGGCGCTCATTTTTACGACAACATTTTTAGGATCGGTATTGTTTGCCTGGTTGTATACCGAGTGGAAGTTTAATCTCTGGGTTCCGATTGCTTTACATATCTTGATGAATCTGGCTTGGATGCTCTTTGATGTCGATGATAACGCCGCAGGGAACTGGTACGCGAATATCTTCCGCTTTTTGACGATTGCAATTGTTATTACATACACAGTAATTAGAGCAAAAAGAGTGTATGGCGGTCTTCAGGTAAATCGAAAGACACTTTGGCGAAAATGCTAGATTTATTGTGGATGAAAAAGACCATAATTACGATAGCCGCTACTCAAATAGCATTGAATCTAGCTTGTTGGCTTTTTGATATTTATATTGGGAGGTAAGAACCCCTGAATACCAGTATTTTTTTTGGCACAGGAATCGCTATCTTCACCCTTATGAAAAGACTGCTATTTTTACTCCTGTGTATACTAGTCGGTGGGACTATTTCCATGGGAATCTCAGGCTGTGGTGACGGAGCGAAAAAGACGGATACCCAAAAGGGAGATTCTACTCAGGTGGATTCGGTTACGGTCAAGAATACTGCCGTAACGGAGAAATTTCCTCCATTGCCGATCAACTATGATCAGACAAAGGTATTGAAAAACCTCTATGTGATTGACCGTGCTGGTGTGGTGTTGCGTCAGGGGGCGGACGAAAGTGCTCCGACACTTGGAAAGTATCCTTATGGTACAAAACTGGATGTAATCGGTGAGGAAGGAGAGTGGATTGCTGTGATGGATCGTGTTCAACGGGATTATAAAGGGGCTAACGGCGAAGCTAATGATGTAACACGATGGGAAAAAGTATATGTGGCCAAATCTAAATTGGGCAAGCAGGATAAAATCACAATATCGCCCAAGGATTTAAATATCATTGTCTCGCAGACGGTGAACGGAAAAGAAAGCTATTACGAAAAAGGGCATCCATTGGATAAATATCTTCTTGTGGAATTAATAGATGAACAGACTTTTTTAGCGGCCCGAAATACGGCAAAAAATTATATGATCAAGGATACACTGTCCTATACTAAAAACGGCAAGATCCTGGAGTTGCCGCTAGAAAATGGGAAAAAGCTGACTTTTACAGATAAAGATATTGACAATGAGTTGGAATCTATGTATTCGTACATGGGGCATTACGATTTCCTGAATGCCTTTGCTGTTGCGGGAAACTATTGGGAAAGTGCTGATGTACGCCTTTTTGACCGAAAGGACGGTCATCTTATCGTGGAATGTGGTGATTATCCGTTCTTTTCTGCTGACAAAAAATACTTGATGGCTTTCCATGCTGATCCCTATGAATCGACAGGTGACCTGCAACTCTTCCACGTGAAACAAGGGAAAGTAATACCGATGATTTCGGTAAGTTTTAAAGAATGGATGCCGACCTGGAAAGAGGAACTGCTATTTTGGGGTAAAGATGGACATATATATACCGCGGCAAACCATATAAATGGTTATTGGGGAGAAGAAGGTGCCCTGAGTGAAAGGTCTCAATTTATCAGAATTAAGCTGCTTGAACATTAAAATAAGGTCATTTTCCCAATTAATTTGATGGTATAAAGTTGTGTTGGAACTATTTTCTGTTTTAAGTAAAACTATTCCAGAGCGCGCCTGTTGTATTCCATAAAATAGATTATAGTTTGTAATTTAGCTGGATGAAACTAAAAATACTATCGTTAATTGCCGCACTATGTTGTTCATTTTCGCTAGTAAAGGCTCAGAAGAAGCCTTTACAGGAGCATAATAGATGGATCTGGGGCCCTTCTGTGGGGTATCAATATCAGAGCGGAAATTTCCTAAAAGTTTCAGGCTGGGGCCTATTTGCACCAAACGACTTTCAGTATATGAAAATAGATGCTGGTGCCAATTTTAGCTGGATGGAAAACAAAACGACGGTAATTCCGGAAGTAGGGTTTACTTATTACCTGAATGACTTTGTCCTTTTCCCATTTGTCAAAGCTGAATTGACACCATATACCATTACTCCTAAAGTTGGAGCAAGTTTATTTTCAATTGTCGACTTGGGTATAGGCTATGGCTTTGATTACAACACAAAGAAAAATTTCAAGCCAATAGATGGTTTCACGGTATCTGTAGGTGTGAATATACCATTGAATTTTCATCTTTATTAAATGATGGGTTATGCAAAATAGAAATATACTTTGGGTAAGTTGTATGGTTATTTTGCTCGCTTTTGGAAAAAAGGCAGCAGCACAAGACCATTTGATCGGTCCGACCCTGAGCTATCAGTTCCAAAAAGGGAGTATTATCAAAACTGGAGCTTATTTTGCATTTCCATTTATAGGTGATAATATCTTGCGGGCAGATGCCACGGCCAACTTCACCTGGACACAAAAGAAATTTGCGGTTATTCCAGAAGCGGCGTTCACATATTATCCGCAAAGTTATGTACTGACCCCATTTGTGCGCGCAGAAGTGACGCCTTATACTTTCACCCCTAAAGTCGGAGCTAGTCTGGCGACACTTTTGGATATTGATTTTGGATATGGTTTTTCCATCAAAGAAAAAAAAGATTATCGGCCAATGAAGGGATTTACCGTGTCCCTGAGATTCAGTATTCCACTGAACTATAGACTCAATATGTAACCTCCTCCACTGTATCCTTCTTTCCTAGCCGCCGGGTGCTTGCTTGATAACTTCAGTCCGGATCCTTGTATGTGATTTAATAGCTTCACAAATAGTAATTCGTGCGCTCAATCCTAGGTTATTTATCTAGCCAATTTTTGAAAGCAGAGACTTTCTCCCTCGAAACGATCAGTTCGTCAGATTCGTAATGCTTGAGGTATATTTTTAATCTCGCATTGGAGTGTACAGCGATGCTTTTGATGGCATCAAATTGCACAATAGCACTTCGGTTGATCCGAAAGAAATCTTTGGGCGATAATTGTGGGGTTAAGGCATCCAGTGTTTGGTCTAACAGGTAATTTCCATTTTCATTAGTATGTAAATAGGTGCCTTTGTTCTCGCTGTAAATGCACTCGATCTGTTGGGTTGTCACAACCTTGAGGCTCTGGCCAATCCTGATGGTAAAACGCTCCTTAAATGTTTGGGTGGTGTTTTTAAATAATGCCTCAAAAGTTGCTAGATCAAATGGAGAGACTGGGCGCCTAAACTGCAGAAACTTTTCAATTGCAGTTTCCAGTTCTTCATCTTCAATCGGCTTTAACAGGTAATCAACACTATTTTGTTTAAATGCCCGTAACATATATTCATCATACGCTGTAGTGAAAATGATGGCCGAACTAGGTTTTATCTGTTCGAGGATCTCAAACGATATGCCATCAGCAAGTTGAATGTCCATAAAAAGTAGATCGGGTTCGTCATTTGACCTAAACCATTCAATCGATTCTTCTACGGTTTGCAGTGTCGCTGATACCGTGTAACCGAGCCGTTCCAATTTTCTTCGGAGCAATCTCGCGGAGGGAAGTTCGTCTTCTATGATTAATATCTTCATTGTATATCTTCGTTCTCATTGATCATCTGATCCCTGAGTGGTTTATTTATTTAGCTTTCCGGTCATACCTGCCCGCTTATTACATTTAATTGCTACTGGTATTTCGTTCATTATATTTAATGGCCTCCTAGACCAGACTGATCTTGATCGTCAAATGCTATTAGCATTGACTTATGTTTGAATTAGCTGATTTTCATGCTACTATTTCGGCAATAATTGGCAGCCCCACAGAAAACAGATCAGCGCTCTCCTGAATGTAAACTGGTCGATCGGATAGTAATGCATAACGCTCCTGGATATTTTTCAAACCAATTTCAGCGTTGCTGTTGAGCCCTTTCTTTTTCTGTAGATTGTTCTCAACATATAAATAATCGTTTTTACGATAAATCTTCAAGATCAGTGGGCTCTTTAACGAAATAACATTGTGCTTGACTACATTTTCAATGAGCAATTGAAGAGAAAGCGGTAAAATAAAACCACTGATCTCGTCTTCATGAATATGTAGATCAATCTGGATACCTGCTTCAAACCGTAGGCTCAGAAGATTCAAATAGGCTTTTGAAAATGTGAGCTCTTCCTGTAAGGAAACAAGACTCTTGTCTTTGTGTTCAAGCACATAGCGGTATATCCTTGACAGGTCTGTTGTAAACAGGCTAGCCTTTTTGGGATCCTCTTCAATCAACCCGTTCAGCACATTTAAGCTGTTGAATAGAAAGTGTGGATCCAATTGGTTTTTTAAAGATTCGAATTGGGCAGTTATCTGTTGTTTTTCCTGCTCAGACTCTTTAATCTGATAGTCCTTGAATCTTTTGTAGAAATAAAATCCAAAGAAAATCATTGAAATACACCAGGAGATAATCGCAAGCTGAAAGTAGTAAGCAAGACGCTGTTGATTAATGAAATGATTGAAGCGCTGGAGAAAACCTTTTGAACCGGTCGGGGTAAACAGGCCGGAAAAAAAGGCATTGACAATAAAAACAACTAGTATGGTCAAGATGAAACTGATACTATAAAAAGCAATCATTTTTTTTCCAAACTCTTTACTGCTTGGGTATTTGTCCGAGACCCATTTTGATAAATAGCCATGCCCTAGGAAAAGAAAAAATCCATACAATAAACCTCTAACCATATTAGGGTGCAGGATAATGGATAACAAAGGGATATCTTTATGATCGAGCTTGGCTACAACTAAAAAGTAGATGGAGACAACCACACTTGCTAATATGGCCTGAATAATGGCTTTAAATGGAAATCTCTTCACAGCAATATTATTTGCATTCCTTCAGTATTTGCTCTGCCCGATCTTTGCCCCAAGAAGGTGTAAAGGGAGCGGTCGGCTTTTCTTCATTGAATAAAGATAGTGCTTTCCTGACATCCTCACACTCTTTACTGGTCTCCTGATTGAAATATTTTTTGGCGTTTATCTGGAATTCAGCCAGCCCCAACGCCGCTCGTGGATTACTAGGCGTTATTGCCAATGCTTTTTTATACAAACCAATAATGATTGGTGATAGCTCCTTGGCTTTTGTCATGGGGTCGGTGACCATGAATGCGGTTTTATTCATTGCCCGCAAAACAAGCCATTCTGAGTTATTGTCCTGCGTACTGTTATTCAGGATGTCTTCGGCAGATTGTATATATTTTGTCTGGGCTTCCTTATCCTTTTCCCTAAAGGAAGCTGTCGTCAGGATCATTGCTTGATAATAGGCCGGAATCCAATTGCCCTTTTCGGCTTGGCTGATTCGTTCCAGTAGTGCAGATGCTTTCTGTATCTCTCCAGACTGCCACAAACTCATGGCTTGCCCCATACTTTTTTCATAATTGCTTTGTGCAAATGTGCTGCTGCTTATGAAGCAGATAATGGCGATAATAATTGATTTCATGATCTTTCGTTTTGTAGTTAACATTTTTGATTCTTCGATAGTTGGTTCATGTCTTTTTGAACTCCCGTGAAATTGCCAATAGTTGCTTGCAAAGGGGAATAATTTTGGATGAACCGACATATTTTGATGATGAATTGTTATAGATTGTCTAGTTGATTGTCTTTCTCATTTTTACTTATTGTCCAGAAATAACCTAAAAAAACAAAGCGTTTAGCTGTTGGTACAATTGCTCTACGCTCATAAGTGCCCTGTGTATTAGACTGGTCTGCATATTGATAACCATAGATCGGTGAAGCTCCGAGCACATTACTGACAGAGAAATGGATAATTTTTTGCTGACTGTAGAGGAATGACCAACTCATGGATAGATTATTATATCCTTTGGTGCGGCCATTCATAAAGGTGGTCTGGTTCGGGTCATTGTAATTTCTTCCTGAGACAATCGAATTTGTCAAACTGAGCTGTGATCGAAGGCCTGCAAGCCAGTATTTTCCAACGATAAAAAGGCTATGCTTATAGACATAAGAGGGAGTAACTGTATGGGGATAGTTCGCTTCATTTCTTTTGCTGTCCGTGTATGCGTATGAAATCCAGTATTGTAGATTCTTTACGCTACTGGTATTTTTGTAAAATACATCAAAACCTTTGACCTTGCCGTTGCCATTGTTGTCATATTGACTGTCGTACCTTGCTGTTTGGCTGTTGTATTTTATCAGGTTATCGTATGTTTTGTGGTAGGCTTCCAGACGCAAGAGGTGTCCACCCTTCTCGTAAAAGTAATTCGCGATATAATGTCTGGCGGCTAGCCAATCCAGATGAGGATCATATTTTAATAGTGTACTTGGGGCTTGTTGATGAAACGTTCCATAGGCCAGCGAGAGCTGAGTATACTTGTTCAAAGCGTAGCCCAAGGAAGCTCTTGGTTCTATTGTTTTTTTGCTTTGTAAATTGGATGTAGTGCCCCGTAGGCCGATCTTTCCAATAAGGTTAGGTAATAGACCAAAAATGGTTTCGGTAAACAATGAAGTCATTTTGCTATGATATCCATAGCTGTAGGCGAGTTCTTGACGATGGTATTCTTCCTTGTAATTGTTGTCAAAATATTCTATTCCCCAAATGCTTTTTATACTGTTTTTCCAGGTTTTTCTTAGTGTCCCTTTTACATGGAGGCTCTTTTCGTCGTTGGGCAGGTAAATATCACTGTAATGGAGCTTGTCTGTCAGATAGCCTATTCCAACACCTGAATGGAATGCCCAGCGATTTCCTAGGTCTTGACTATAGGTGATGTTGGCGTAGCTATTGTTGGACTTCTTTTTCAATGGGATAGGCTCTTCGTAATTGATGTCGGATTGGTAAAGCCCCATATTCTCAAAATTGTACGCCCCATAAATATTTAGAAAACCTTTTTTAAACTGGTGGCGATAGATCAGTTCCCCGGAAGCGTTTTCATAAGGCTTGGTCCATCTGATATCGGGGGTAATGATTTTTGAATAGGGCTTTAAGTTTGTATAGCTGCTGTTGAATGTCAGTGAGTTTTTACCCCATTGTAATGTATGTCCTAGACCTAATCCTACCGAGGATAAAGAAATTTCTGTTTTGGGCTGTTCAATAGTGTTTTCTGTACTAAGTGCCAAAATGCTGGATAAGGCATTACCAAATTCCGCAGAATAACCTCCGGTAGAAAAATTGACGCCTTTAAAGAGCATTGGTGAGAACCGACCCCTGACAGGAACTTCATTTGGGCTTGCGGTATAGGGCTGTGCTACTCGTATCCCATTGATGTAAGTCTGTGTTTCGGAGGCATCTCCGCCGTGAACCATGAGACGGCCGTTTTCTCCCGCAACTTGTGCTCCCGGTAATGTTGCCAAAGCGCTAATGATGTTGCCCATGCTTCCTGCTGTCGTGACGATGTCCAAGGGGCTCATCACCGTGTTTTTGCCTGAGCTGTTGGCTTGAAGGACCCCTGCCTGAATACTGACCTCTTGCAATCGATTCTCACTACCCTGCAATTGAATGATCAAAAGCTCCTTATATGGTAATTCAATAGTTTTGCTATACAGTGGACGACCTACAACGGACGCTTTGACTGTCTTGACACCCCGCTCATTGGTTTCAAAAGTAAAATTTCCGAGCGAGTCTGTTGTGCTCCCATCGTAGGTACCTTCTATATAAACATTGGCTAAATAGATAGGTATACCATTTTTCTCTACTACCCTTCCTTTGAGAATAGACTGTGCAAAAATGGTAGTGGTACTTAAAAATAGTATGGTTAATAGCAGCTTCATTTTATTGACTTTTATCCAAAAATGGAATGGAACGGCTGCTTCCACGAAAAAGAGTGGATGAAATGTCAAAATATGATGATGAAATGTCGTATTCCGATTTTATGCTGTAAATTAATGCTTGGAATGAGAACCGATCGTGATAACGAGCGGTGTAAATTAAGTCACAGAAAGATGCGAATTACCATTTTAGATGACTATCAAGATGCTGTCAGACAGTTGGATTGTTTCAAAATACTTGATGGTCACGATGTTCAGATATTGAAACAATCCTATATAGATCCGGCTCTTCTGGCCGAAAAGCTTGAAAATACAGAAGCCTTGGTATTGATCAGAGAGCGAACGAAAATCTCTGCTGATCTGCTCAATAGGCTTCCAACTCTCCAGCTTATCAGTCAAACCGGTAAAATTTCCAACCACCTTGATCTGGAGAGCTGTACTGCTTATCAGGTTGCTGTCGCAGAAAGTATGGGATCGCCTATTGCACCTGCCGAGCTGACCTGGTTATTAATTATGAATGGTTTACGGAAGCTGCCGCAAGCGATTACAGCGATGAAAGCGGGGCAATGGCAGACGAATATTGGCCAAGCTGTGGCCGGGAAAACGATAGGTATATGGAGCTACGGAAAGATTGGGCGCCGGGTTGCGCAGTATGCCAAGGCCTTTGGTGCGGAGGTGATTGTGTGGGGTAGCGAAAGTTCCCGGGAAGAGGCAGTGAAAGACGGATTCTTAGCCGCGTCTAGTAAGTCGGATTTCTTTCATTTTGCTGATGTCGTATCATTACATCTAAGATTGGTTCCGGAAACCCGGGGTATAGTAAAGTTGGAAGATCTACGTTCCATGAAACCATCCGCGCTAATCGTAAATACTTCGCGTGCGGAATTGGTTGAACAAAATGCACTTCTGGATGCTTTGAGAAGTGGGGCTCCAGGCGCTGCAGCAGTGGACGTTTACGAGACAGAGCCTATTACAGACTCCAATTATCCATTGTTGCAGATGCCGAATGTGATTTGCACACCCCATTTGGGCTACGTTGAAGAAAATGGCTACGAGCAGCTATTTAAGTTGGCTTTTGAGAATATTGTTGCTTTCGCACAAGGAGCCCCACAGCATATTGCCAATCCGGAGGTGTTGGAGGACTGATGGGAATGTCTATTGACAGATGGTTCGTAAGCTAGGGAACTGTCATTTACAATGCTATTCTCTGTTTGTGAGCAGATCAAAAGATTAGGAAATAAATGTTCCTGTTGCAATGTGATAGGTGTCAAACCAAATGTGTATCATTGATTGAAATCAAATTGTCCAAAAGTAAAAGTGCCCCCTCGGTAATTGAAAATTTAAAAGAAGGGCTGTTTGGGGGGTAGAGCAGTATTAATGAAAAATGGGCTGTCCTTCCTTTTGTGAGGACGCCCGCCTAAGTGTTTAAATGAAAAATTTTACGAAACTTGATCAACCGACTGGACGATCCATCTACTTGGATGGAAAGGAATACCTTTTTTTTGGAGGAACCTCCTATTTAGGGTTGGCGACCGATAATGAATATATCGAACTTTTCATCGAAGGGTTAAGGCGTTATGGTGTTAATAATGGCACTTCTCGAAATAACAATGTTCAGCAGGCTATATTTGACCAAGCTGAGGAATATGCGGCCCAGCGATTTGGATTTGAGTCTGGGTTATTGCTGTCAAGCGGTTACTTGGCGACTCAATTTGTTGTCAAAACGTTATCACAAGAGGGAGAATTGCTTTATGCGCCTGCTAGCCATCCTTCCTTGTGGCTTGACGCAAACCCGGGCATAATAGGGGCTTTTAGGGATTGGTGCTTGCGTACTGTCGATTATATCAATCAATCCGAAGAAACATCTTTTGTTATTGTTAGCAATAGCCTGGATAACATGACTCCTGAAAGATATGATTTCTCTGTCTTTGATGGAATTTCGGCAACTAAAAGGGTCACCCTTTTGTTGGATGATTCTCACGGGATCGGTGTGCTGCATGAAAATAGCATCTCACTGGTGGAGCGTGATTTTGCAAGGGGAAATATGGAGTTGATTGTTGTTGCTTCTTTGGCAAAGGGCTTAGCGACAGACGCGGGCCTGATTTTGGCCAGCCAGAAACGGATAGCACAGCTGAAAAAATCAAACTTTTATACTGGAGCCTCCCCTAGTTCCCCCGCGAGTCTTTATGCTTTTGTAAATGGGGAGCAGATCTATCGTAAGCAATTTGAAAAATTGCAGGCAAATATTCTTTATTTCGCATCCCTTTCACAAGGGAATTTAAATGGCATTGCTAATTTCCCCGTATTTTCTTCCAGTGATATTAGTCTCTATGAAAGGCTGATGGAAGCAAGTATATTGGTCTCTAGTTTTCCTTATCCCCTTCCGACAGATCCATTATTGAATAGAATTGTTGTCAATGCACACCATACTCGGGAAGATTTGGAACGTATTGGTCATGCAATTGGCATATCTTGATTTTTTTATGACATCCAATGAATCAACTTGTTGTAAATTAGGAAATTGTTGTTAATTTTGGAATTTATTTAGCGGTTTGTTCGATGTGAAATCTCGTTAATTGATTGTAAATGTTTGGCTTTTGGAAGCTTATTTATCAAAAAAGTGTTTAAATAATTTCCATTCCTCATTTTAAAACAATACTTTTGCATCCCCAAACATTAGTTGGCTTAAGGGTTGAAAAATAAATAATTACAGTAAAATAGATATGACTAAAGCAGAAATTATTGCAGAAATCTCTAACAAAACTGGCTTAGAGAAGGTAGATGTTCAAGAGACCGTAGAGGCGTTCTTCAAAGTTGTCAAAAACGCAATGATCGGAGGAGAAAATGTATATGTAAGAGGTTTTGGTAGCTTCGTAGTCAAAAAAAGAGCTGAGAAGACTGCAAGAAACATTTCAAAAAATACAGCAATCATTATTCCAGAGCACTTTGTTCCTAGCTTCAAGCCAGCTAAAATTTTCGTTGAGAAAGTAAAAAACGGCAATAAATAATCTTAAAATAGATTAAAATGGCAAAAACCAAACAAATAATAGTCATAGGAGCAGTAGTAGCCTTGGTTGCTGTGCTATTTGCGCAGCCTATTAAAGGTTTGGTGGACAAAGAAAAACAAACTGCTGCAGCATCTGAATCGAAACCTTCCAATGAAGTAAACTTGGAAAATATCTCTTCGATGACAAAACAAGGTTTAGATGCTAGTTTAGTCAAAGAAATTTCCGATATTGAGGCCCAAGTTGCAAAAGCTTCCGGTGAAGATAAGATAAAGCTGTTGCAACAGTTGGCAAATAAGTGGGACGATGTCGCAAAACCAGCCCCTCAGGCATTTGTGTATGAGGAAATGGCAAAGGTTTCTCCTCAATTTGAATATTGGTTGAAAGCGGGTAATGCTTATCGTGCTGCTTATACTAATTTGCAAGATTCTACTTTAGCCCAAGCTCTTAATCAGAATGCAATTCATGCGTATGAGGCGGCGCTAAAAGCTAATTCAAGTAGTCTTGATGCAAAAACAGGATTAGGTGCCGCAATGGTATCAGGAACAAACAATCCAATGGCAGGTATTGCTTTATTGCGTGAAGTTGTTGCTGCTGATCCGAAAAACTTAGAAGCGAATAAAACTTTGGGATTGTTTTCATTACAGTCCCGTCAGTTTGACAAAGCCATCGAGCGTTTTAAGACCGTTATCGATCAAAAACCCGATGCAGAGTCATACTTTTACTTAGCCACAGGCTATGAAAATATTGGGATGAAAAAAGAGGCCGTAACTGCTTTTCAAAAAAGTAAAGAGCTGGCAGCTGATCCGTCCCTATCACAATTCATCGACCGTAAGATCGGGGAATTGAGCAAGTAATTAATTTATTATTTTATAATCATTAAAAAATTTAGCTATGCCAAGCGGAAAAAAAAGAAAAAGACACAAGATGGCTACTCACAAACGTAAAAAACGTTTAAGAAAAAATAGACACAAGAAAAAATAGTCTTGTGTTAAGCTTTTAAACATCTTGGCCCATCTTGCTGAGATAGCTTTACGAAACGATCTACATGTCTTTAATGGGTGTGTAGATTGTTTTTTTCGTAACAACGTTCTTTAAATGTTTAATCGGATACCAAAAATTGCGATAGGATATTGCATAGGTATCAAAAATGAGTAGCTTTTGGTAAAGGAATTAATTATCGATTCAACTCCTGATAAAGGGGTAACTATTGCTTTACTACAAGACAAGCAGCTTGTTGAACTTAACCGTGAACCCGCAAATAACAATTTCGCTGTCGGAGATATTTATCTTGGACGTATCAAGCGGATTATGCCAGGGCTGAATGCGGCTTTCGTAGATGTAGGCTACGAAAAGGATGCTTTTCTACATTATCTAGATTTGGGTCCACAAGTTCAATCTTTGCTAAAGCTTACGCGTATAGTAAAGAATGGCAGTTATCAAGAGAAACTGCTCAATAGTTTAAAACTTGAAAAGGATATCGATAAAGCTGGTAAGATCTCTGATGTCTTGAGCAAAAATATGCTCGTGCCAGTACAAATCGCCAAAGAACCCATCTCAACAAAAGGACCTCGTCTGAGTTCAGACCTTTCAATTGCAGGTCGTTTTGTCGTTTTGGTACCTTTCTCAAGTACTGTTTCCATTTCCAAGCGTATCAAAGGTAGTAATGAGCGCAACCGCCTCAAAAAGATTGTCGAAGGAATTAAACCAGCTAATTTTGGTGTAATTATCCGTACGGTCTCTGAAGGAAAGGGTGTTGAAGAACTACAACGAGACTTACTGGACCTGATCTCAAAATGGGAGCTATTTACCAAACGTCTTCGTAATGCTGAACCACCACAAAAGGTTCTCGGCGAAATGGATCGTGCATCCACGATTCTCCGGGATATCCTAACGGATGAGTTTTCGCATATTTATGTTAATGATCCTTCGATCTTCGAAGAAACAAAATCATATATACACGATATATCTCCAGATTTGGAGAAAATTGTAAAACTTTACAAACATAAAGAACCAATTTTCGACCATTTTGGTGTTGAAAAGCAAATCAAGGCAGCTTTTGGCAAAACTGTTACATTGCCCGGTGGTGCGTATCTCGTTATCGAGCATACCGAAGCCCTACATGTAATTGATGTCAATAGCGGTAACCGTTCTGCCAATAAGGAGAATCAGGAAGATAATGCATTGCTGGTCAATATGGAAGCAGCAAAAGAAATCGCGCGGCAACTGCGTTTGCGTGATATGGGGGGAATTGTAGTCATCGATTTTATCGATATGCACAAGCCCAATCATCGAAAAGAGTTGTATACGTTCTTAAAAGAATGTATGGTGTCGGACAGAGCGAGACATACGATTTTGCCACCAAGTAAATTTGGGCTAGTGCAGATCACCCGTCAACGTGTAAGACCTGAAATGAATATTGTCACAAACGAGAAATGTCCGGCTTGTGATGGTACAGGTGAAATCCGATCAAGTATTGTCCTGATGGATGATATTGAAAATAATTTGAGTTTTATTCTTCAAGAACAGAATGAGAAAAAGGTGACCTTATGTGTTCACCCATACATAGACGCCTACATTAAGTCTGGCTTGATTTCTAAAAGAATGAAATGGTTTATGAAGTACGGTAAATGGATTAAAGTAAATCCAATGACGTCATATTACCTAACTGAATTCCACTTCTTCAATGCGAAAGATGAGGAAATCAAGTTATAATAGAAAGAGATTAACGAAAAGGGTTAGTAGCAATACTAGCCCTTTTTTGTTTATATCCAATGAATCTTGATCCCATCTTTTTCCATTTTCCGGAAGTACGTCATTTGACGTTTGGCATAACGATGTATTTCTGTTTCTAACTTTGTGAAGAAGGAAGCGTAGTTCAACTGTCCAAGGAGATAAAAAGAAGCATATTTATATTCTAGTCCATAATATTGTAATTGCTCATGGGAAATCCCCTCGGCTAATAATTGTTCGACTTCTTGCAGAAAGCCGTTTTCTATTCGCCCATTCAGTCTCTTACTGATGCTTGATCTTCTTTTTTCAAGAGGCGGATTTAGTCCAATAACAAGAGTCTCAGGAGCTTGCTGCTCGGGTTTGAAGCCTGGATTTTGTCTGAGAAACTCTAGTATCTCGATGGCGCGGATGATGCGTTTATTGGTAGAATGATCTATCTGGAAGTCCAAGGGACATGTGTAAGCATTTACCCGTTCCACTAATTCTGATTTAGTCTGGTCCGAGAGCGCTTCTTTGAATCCTTCGATGCTCGGAATCAGTGCATAGGGAGCTAGTTGGATAACGCTTTGCAAGTATAAACCCGTCCCGCCGCATAAGATTGTATGTTTGCCTTTTTTTAAAATGGATTGATAGGCCTGATTGAAATCAGTGATAAAATTTCCAAGATTGTATTTTGCGCCGGGTTCTTGTATATCGATAAGATGATATAGAATGTCTTGATATTCAGTAAGGTCTTTTCCGGTGCCGATATCCATACGTCTGTAAATTTGCCGGGAATCCGCACTTATAATTTCGGCATCAATTTGTTGGGCAAGTTGTACTGCCAGTTTGGTTTTTCCTGAGGCTGTTGGTCCCAAAATAACGATTACTTTCTCTTTTGGAACAGTTGCCCGCTCCAAAAGAGAAAGTATATGTTCTAATCTGTCTATCACACGACAAATTTAGTCCATTTTTCTGTTCCTTCGTTATTTTTTACAACAGTATCAATAAAAGTCATACCTCTTACACCATCGTAGACAGTTGGAAAATCTTGTTCTTCAGCTGTTGGGGTTCTACCTTCTCGTTTTGCGCTGACAGTTAACGTAAAGTTGCGATAAATGTTTGCAAAGGACTCCAATAAACCCTCTGGGTGACCTGCAGGGATACGTGTATTATGTGTAGCAAAAGAACTCAATGTATATGGAGCTGCATAAGCATTTCCTGTACGGTACAATTGGCGAGGCTGATCCAGCATTTTGATGATCAGGTTGTTGGGGTCTTCGTTGGCCCACTCTAGCCCTCCTTTTTCACCATAAATACGGATACGGACCGCGTTCTCCTCTCCTGCTGAGATCTGTGATGCCATTAATACACCTTTTGCGCCATTTTCAAAACGTAACAATACCGAACCATCATCATCCAATAAACGGCCTTCAACAAATGTTGTCAAATCAGCACATAATTCTTCGATTTTTAATCCTGAAACATATTCCGCAAGATGAGCCGCATGGGTACCGATATCCCCCATTACCAAAGATTTGCCTGAGCGTTTTGGGTCTGCGCGCCAGGCAGCACCTGCATTGCCCTCACGTTCGGTTAAACGGCTTAACCATCCCTGTGGATATTCAACAACAATTTTTCTTATTTTACCAAAGTGGCCTTCTTTCACCATTGCTTTGGCCTGTTTTACCATTGGATACCCCGAATAGGTATGTGTCAAGCATAGGGTACGACCTGTGCGCTCTACAGTCTCCTGTAACTCTTTTGCTTCTTCAACTGATACAGTCATAGGTTTTTCAACGACAACATCGAAACCTTTTTCCAAGGCTAATTTAGCTGGGGCAAAATGTAGAAAGTTAGGAGTAACAATAGTTACAAAATCCATGCGTTCTCCATCAGGAAGCAAAGATTCTTTCTCGATCATCTCTTCGTAGGTTAAATAGACACGCTCGGGAGCTACAAATAAGTCTTCTCCAGATTGTTTTGAAATCTGTGGATCAATGCTAAATGCACCACAAACCAACTCAATCTTGCCATCCATAAAAGCGGCGATGCGGTGTACAGCTCCAATAAAGGCGTCATTTCCGCCTCCGACCATACCCATGCGAAGTTTTCTCTTCATAACGTTATTATTTTTGATTATTTATTTTTTTTCAAACTATTACAGTGTACAATATACACAATTTAGCTTATTTTATATATAAAATCATCTTGATGCTTCCCATGTTTTCTTTTGGAAAGCCAATTGGGATTCGCTCCATTAATGCTTGTAGTTCTTCGTCGGAGCGATAGGTATATCGATGTATTCCCGTTACCCAAAAGTTAATAGGTGCCGTAATTTCTTTTGTTGTAAAACCGATCTTTTCCAACGAGGAATGTTGACTCCAATCCCGGTCGGTATATGTCATGATATCCCCCGGTTGGAAATCTTTAGAGAATGCGGTGATTAATTTGCTTAGCCCGCCGATCACATTATAACCAGATTTATTGCAAAAGCGCAATAATTCAAAGGAGCGATATTCTTCATTTTTATCATTCATGCGACGCCCTCCAGAAAATACAGCAACGGAAACGAGTTCACCTTGATCATATAGTCCATACCGATATTTTCCAGGGAGAGCTGTCTGCAGATGATGTTCCACGAGGAACTGTTGAGTTACTTTTTTATCAATGCGGGCAACGACAGTTTTCCGTGCATAGATACGTCTATTATTCTTTGATTTAGCAACGATGCGCTGGACGATGAGATCGAATTTTTGCGCTAATTGGTCTTCATCTATATGAATGCCATATTCAGGGCCATGATAGCGTAAAAATCGCTCGTTAGCGTAAATGAATATACTTTTTGTTATTTCAGTAGAGGTAATTTGTATAAATCCATCAAGTTCGATTAACGTTAGCTGTATTTCGAGATGTCGTTCGAGGTCAATTTTGAGCCGAATAGCCAAGTCTTTAAAGGATGGAGTCATAAGACAAAAGTAACTTTTATGGAAGTTTTGACGAAATATTTGCTTTTAATAATTATCCGTACCTTTGTGCAAAATATAATAGTACTATGAAACTTCCGATAGTGGCGTATGGCGACCCTGTATTGAGAAAGGTCGCTGAAGAAATAGATGAAGACTATCCCGATTTAAAAAAATTGATTGATGATATGTATGATACCATGTATGCCGCGCATGGTGTTGGGATTGCTGCACCACAAGTGGGTCTGCCAATACGTATGTTTGTTATTGATGCGACACCGTTTGCAGAGGATGACGAAGAGAATAAAGAAATGCTTAAGTCTTTCAAAAGAGTTTTCATCAACCCGATTATGGTCGAAGAATCCGGTGAAAAATGGGCCTTTGGTGAAGGCTGCCTAAGTATACCAGATATTAACGAAGACGTGCTTCGTCACAAAAATATTCGCATTAATTATTTGGATGAGAATTTTGAAGAACATGAAGTGGATCTAACTGGATTGGCTGCACGTGTCGTTCAACACGAATACGATCATCTTGAAGGTAAATTGTTTACGGACAAACTAAGTACACTTAAGAAAACAATGTTGAAGAGCAAATTGGATGCGATTGCCAAAGGCAATATCCGAGTGAGTTATAAAATGAAATTCCCACAACAAAAGAAAAAGCGTTAGTCCATACTAACGCTTTTTCTTTTGTTGTTAACAGCAATAATTTCCAAATCTCACCTATCAATCCAATCGGGGAAGATATAATCTGTATTTGACCGCAGTCATCCGAACAAGGAAAACAACGCCAGCGGCAATAAAAGCGGCCCAGGATAAATCAAAGTTGAGGTGAACGAGTAGAATGTAAATTAATCCACCTGCCAAGCAGGCTGTTGCATAGACTTCCTTTTTAAAGATCAATGGTGTCTCATTGAGCAAAATATCTCGTGTCATGCCTCCACAAACAGCTGTAAACATTCCAAAAATAATTGCCGCATAGACGTTACTTTCGTAGTTCAATGACTTTTGTACACCTAAGATAGTAAAGAAGCTGATTCCTATGGCATCAAAAAGTGTTAGGGTGCGATAGTAACCATAGAGCTGCCTATTGAATACGATAGCAATCAAGATGCCCAAGAATATGGCTATTAGATAATTGCTATCGTTGACCCAAACGGGACGTAGGTTTAAAAATACATCTCGCATGGAGCCTCCGCCAATAGCTGTCACAAAGCCCAGAAAAGCAGCTCCAAAGATGTCGATATCCTTACGTTTTGCGGATAAAGTCCCCGATATTGCAAAAAATAAGGTGCCAAGCAAATCGCTTAAATAAAAATAGTTGGCATCAGTTATCATCGTAATACTGTTTTTAAAATATTTTCCTATTTATTCACTCTACTGCAGAGAGAGATTTCGACAAATTTAGGAGAAATCTCTGTAGTTTAGGTTTACTGTAAGACGAATAGCCTTCAAACCTACAATTCCCTGCACATCTTCCAATTTGAGATGTTCTACGGTGCTTTCAATTATTCCCATATCATAAATAGCTTGTATGCTTAAGTTCAGGTCTTCTAAAATCTCATCCGATAAATAGACAATTGCAATTTTGTTTGTCTGAGTAAGCCTTTCCTTTGTACGTTTTATCCTTATCTTATCTATTCTTTTTTTGATGATTTCGTAACGGATATTTAATGATCCTTCTACATCGAATCGACGTTCGTCTTCCCGAAAACTGATATCAATACTGTGCGGGTTGATGAAGATAAGTTGTGTGGTCTCTAGAGCAAGCGGTAGATCACGCTTCACATGATGGGCTTTTAGGGCAATTCTGGCCATGGATATAATTTGTTGCCTCCTAAAGACATTGATAAACTCATAACTAAAAAGTTGCTGGGGCGTAATGGATTCCCCAACATAAATATCATACTCAATACCATCTGTTCTAAATTTTTGAAAGTAAGACGGATAATTGCCCTGAATGAAGCTGTTGAAATGATTGAGTTCTTTACTGATGATATGGTTTACTTGACGCAAAGAGGTTTCAAATTCATTCCTATAAAACTCGCCTGTATCACGATTGGTAAAAAAGTGTCTCGCATAATGCTCGATAATGGCAAGCTTTGTTGGGAATTGTCTTCTCGCCTCATCGAGAAATGGTTGAACATCCTTTCTGAAAAACTCAATAATCTTTACCATAGACTCATCAAAGGAAATATGGTCGAGCGATTCGGTAATCTGATCTACGCGTTTAGAAAAAGCGACAATTAATTGATGTGTACCATCCGAAGACAATTCGTCAATGAGGAGAGCTAGTTGTTTTACTTTGAAACTAAAGTCTTTTAAGATGGATGCATTACGGATGACTGTAGAATCTTTTACATCAATGGCACCATAGAGAGGATATACCTCTTCAAAAATAACCGGTTTAATATGCGCATTTTGTTCGTCATTTTCGAATTCTTGAATATACTGAGCGGCAATATGGTTAAACTTCCACTGTACGGCTGGCTGTATTGTTGTAAATCGGTTAATGATAATCTCGTCAATACGTTTTTTGAATTCTGTCGTGATATCATGTGATAACTGGGATAGTAGCGGTACAAGCTCACGAAGAGAGTGTATTGTTTCATTATCCAATTGATCCAGTTGATGACTGTAAATTTCCAGAATGCCAGACAAATCATGATTATGTATCAACGGAATGCATAGATAGGTCCTGACTCCGGATGTCTTAATGCGTTCTTCAAAAATGGAAGTGGTATTTTTAATAGTATCCATCGTATTGTAGAAGATGAGATGCGGATGTTTTAGATAATTGGCGACTTCTGGATTGATGTTGGTATAGCTGTTGTTTGCGTAGGTTTCCGAAATTAAAATACTTTTGTTGGTAATAGAATAATCAAAAAATGGTAGCCCATTTAGCTGAAACAATGGAAACAGGCTGAAAACCGTATCTGAACCCTTCAAGATCGGAGCAATAATTTTTTCGAGATCTGATAGGAAGAGATGGTAATTATATGTTGCGAGATCCAATAAAATAGATTGTATCCTCTTGATAGTATGCTCTAAACTGCTTTTCCTGACAGTGAGGATGGTAAAGCCCGATAGCTCAAAATCTTCGATCTTAATTGTATTGACAACAATATTCCAATCGAATAAAGAGGTATCATTGGCATTTTTGGTCAGAAGCCCTACATCAAATTGTGGAAGTTCCTTTTTTGGTTTAATATCAACAAATTTGAAATCTATATTTAAATCGTAATAATCAATGATTTCGCCCTGCTCATTTAAATGATAGTAGACGATTGTATTATTTTCTTTGGCAGGAAGTCCATATAACCGTTCGAAAATAAGGGCATACATCAGTTTTTCCTGATTGTTCAGGATGCCTCCATCTTGCATTTGATCTCGAAGATCTTGTTCCTCCAGCTCATTTTTCCAGAGTTCGAAAAAAGCTTCTGTACCATAAAATGTTTCTTCCGCAAGTGGTGTTGCAAGTGCCCAATATCTTTTGGGGTCAGTATCAATTAGCGATACTGAAAGGCTGTAAATGAGCTGTAAAATATCTTTATAAGCGCTTAAGTTTTGCTTACATAGCCTACCGCTGACCTGTTCAATCTCTCTGATGCGTTCTAGGGCAAATAATGGAATCATGTCATCTGTAGATACATCGCCTTCGGTAAATGACTCTAGATAACGAAAAAAAGGTTCGAAATGGAGCTTCTTCTCGATATTATATAGCCTGCTTTCGCTTTTGGCTAGTCGTATATTCTTTATTTCCATTTATTGAACACTTTTAGAAACGGAAGCCGGTACTAAAATAGGGGTACCAACCTTCATTAGATTTGGCCATCACAAAGTGAAGAGGTAATGCATTGGCGATGATATAATAAAGTCCTCCACCGAATCCTTGATGGACTGTCTTACTGTTATGATCTTTTGCCCATACTTTCCCGATATCATACATCCCCATGATCCCTAGTTCTCCGGGTAGAACGTAGCTTTTTACCTCATGAATCTTGACGCGGGCTTCTAGGTTGTTGTATATCATTTGCTCGCCAGCAAATCTATATTGACGAAAACCACGAAGATTCTCATGACCTCCTAGAAATAGATATTGATAGAATGTAGGATTGCCCACCACCGTTCCCCCGCCTACTCTATTTGCGAATACGATGCCTTCATTCAGGGCACTAAAATAGCCTGTCATTTCTGCGCTTAGTTGGCCTGAATTTCTCGAATATTTATTTAAGCCCAAAAAAGAATGTAGTGCTGCCTTGATAAATAATCCTTTACTTGGATTGATCTTGCGGTTACGTGTATCTTGCGTCAGAAAAGCATTTAGTCCAACGAAAGCTTTGTCATTGGTAATAGAAACACTATCGTAAGAATGGAGCGCTTGCGGATTTAAGATAAAACGGTCCTGATTTTCAATTGGATCCAGGTGATAGAACTGGATATGGGGACCAATAGCATAATTCAGCGTAGACGAAGGGTGCCACCTCAGTAGTGGATTGACATTGAAAATATTGAATCTGCTACGGTAGTATTTAGCGCCATACTGATCTTTTAGAAATAGGGAATTGTTGCCAACACCAAAAAAGTTTTGCGTATTGTCGGGCGCTTTTGCTAATGCATCAATGACGAAGTCTGCATTACCTATTACATCTTCCCATTCGCCACGATAATGAATTTTATAGGCCCCTGTTCGGAATGCCGCAGCCACAGTAATCTGCTGTTTATAGGTAAAAGGAGCTTTTCTAAAACCCCGCTGATGCGTATATGCTGCGCCAAGTCCGAGAGAAAAGCCATCATCAGCGTTATAACCCGCTGTTAACAAGGGTAGCCAAGAGTTGTATAGATTGACGGGAACGAACTGTGTATTCGAGCTGTCCTTACCTTGATGTAGCCTGATTCGACCTTTTTCTCCTAAAAAAGTGGAGTTGCCCGTATTCTCATAGAGCTTTATTTTTGAGTGGCTGTTATTGATTACATAGGTCTTTGGCAGACTATCGCCAATAATGCGCAGTTTTATGGGCGAATTTACATTATTTATGGATACCGAGTCCTGACCTTCAGAAAGGTATAATCGGATTTCTTTTGTTAAGTTCTTTTCATAAGTCTTGTCCATTAGGGTTTTAGTCACCTTTCCATCTTTGTTGATTTTGGACACAATGATTTTTAAGCCCTCATCTTGAGTACTTGCAATCTCCACCTTTTCGTTCTTATCACTGAAATGGATATCGACAATATTATTGATAAAACGATAATACTCTTCCATTGCCGCCGGCAAAGCATCGCGTCTGCTTTGAAGGATGCGGAAAATCTGTTCTCCCCGAATAGCGATGGATGATTGTGGTAAGCTTTTGACAGATTGCCAGAGTACCGAATCTGTCAAATTGGAGGTAAACTGATTTACTTCTTTTGTCCATTCCTTGTGGGAGAGCTGATTGCTTGGATGTGCATTTAAAAATCTAGATTTGAAAAGGGAGTATCTGATATTTGGAATGCCTGTTGTAAACCCCTGCATAACGGGGTTGACAAACTGTTGATAAATATCTTTCATCAAAAATCCCTGTGTAACACGCAAGGCCTGATCTCGATCCCGAGGGATCGGAATATAATCCTTGTCTTTATCATCAGTATCCTGATTTTCATTATACCAACGCCACTGATCTTCATGACGATCCCAGTCACTTACAATTACATCCAGCATACGTGCCCTCAGGTATGCCTTGGGTTTAAAATCATCATCGTTGTCTTCCTGAAGCTTGCGCACGGCCTTTGAACTATTATCGGAGTCGCCCATAGGCTCTCGTTCTTCCAATAGGGCAATATTGTGTTCGAATAAAGGAGCATACTCGCCAAGGATTGTATCTGGTGCAACGACTCCTATAACGGGATGTGCATGTGGAACATTCACCGCATTAGCCAGCGCTGGAATCATCAATGCTGAATAAGGATGTTGTGCGCTCGTTGCATCATCCAGAACATCCTGTACAAAGGTGCCATGCAATTCTACTGGGATCAAAGACTCTGTTCGCTTATTTACTGATCGAAGCGCCCATTCTCTACCTGTTGGGTCTGTCAACCTGAGCGAAATGGATTGCATCCCTCCGCCCTGTTTAACAGGGGTCAGACCGCCGTATAATCGAGAGAGCTGTAACACAGGTAAGGTGGTCTCGGCAGCCCATTCTCTACGATAATTTTCTCCAAGAAATGACTTCTTAAATCCACCCGCCTTTCCATACTTTGCATTTGCTACAACAATAGTACTGTCTTTAATCACGGCTTGTATCGGAGATTTTTCTTTGTGTGTGTCGATTGTCGAATTCAACTTATTCTTCTGCTGAGAATAAGCTTGTGTAGCGAGAAAAAGTAAAAAGAATGGTAAGGCCCGTTGCATGCTTATTATTTTTCAAATTTATAAATGATTCCTTTGTCTTGATCGCCAGCTTCGCTACTGATGTAAAGATTGGATTTTGAATCAAAGTTGATACCTTCTGGTTGCGGAAATAGCTTTGGATCCAGCGTTGTTATAGATTTGACATGGAAATTTTCATCTGTTACAACAAGGGCCTTGTCAATGGAAGATAAAATGTACCATTCATTGCTATCGGTTTTCTTTGCAAGGGCTGAAGGTTTGAATGTCTTTTTGATTTTGGGATTAAATTTTTTCAGTTCATCAATCTGAATTGCAAATTCACCTTGTGGATTGAACTTGCCATCGGCGCCAATGGAGAAAATATATCCCGTAGTTTGTGACTGTTTTTTGTCTGTACGACATTCTTTACAGAGTACATAGGCAAGGTTACTTGTTTTGTCTACAAAAAGCCCTTCATATTCACCTTTGGGTAAAATATCTTTTTGTTCGGCGACCGTCTGTATGTTATCTTTCTCCGTGATGGGAAAGGAATAGACAGCCCCATTGCTCTTTAAAATAAAGAAATGCGTTTTACTAATACCGATATCTTCGTAATCACCATCCTTTCCAAATGGATTGAATATAAGCTTTTGAGTGGACAAATTGTATCTAAAAAGTAGCCCCTGTTCGTCCTGAATGGCATAGATATCTTGGTCTTGTCCCTCAAGAAATGCGATACCTGATATTTCGAGCAGTTCATCGGGCAAATTTATCTTTTCGCCGGATGATAATCTATAGGGAATTGCCTGTTGCTGTTGTTTATCTGTTGTAACGTCGGTTACATTAGCCGTACGTTCTTTATTCGCATTACTGGGGTTACAAGCCAGCAATACCGTGGAAATCATTCCTAAAGCAAGAGCGGTTAATCGTGTAGCGTCTTTCATGAATTCAGTTGTTTAAGTAGTCAACAATTTGTTGCTGTGATTTATTGCCAATCGGATGTTCTACAGGTATATTTTGCCCCGTCTCATCAAGGAAAGTTGCTTCAATGTCGTCAGCAAATTGAATTTCAAATAGCTGCTGAATCTTGCTGGCTAAGACTGGTTCCGTCATCGGGAAACAGGTTTCTATCCGATGGTAGATATTGCGATTCATCCAGTCTGAGGAACCTAAATACACCTTTGTATACTCTCCATATTGGAATATAAAGATTCTCCCATGCTCTAGATATCGCCCTACGATCCGTTTTACTTCAATGTTTTCACTTAATCCCTTTACCTGGGGTTTAAGCCTGCAAATTCCTCTGACCAATAATTGTACCTGCACACCAGCCTGACTGGCTTCGTATAATTTATTGATTAACGATTCTTCTTCTAAATTGTTTAGCTTAATTTTTATCGACGCAACGATGCCCATCTTTACCTGAGCAATGGTTTCATCAATCAAAGTGACAAAAGTCTGCCTTAAATTGAATTGAGCAATTAAAAGCTCTTGAAATGGAATATCCGTTGGGCTGTTCGGTTTCTTTCTGTTGGGTAAAAATTCAAATAGCAGGCTTAGCTCTTCTGTTAACAGGCGATTGGATGTCATTAAGAAGTAATCGGTATATACCTTGGCGGTTTTCTCATTTAGGTTGCCTGTTCCGAATAATGCGCTCTCTTTTCCATCTTTTCGTTTGACAAGGGCAATTTTAGCATGCACTTTAAGGTTTGGGATACTATAGCTGATCGTTACCCCCTGCTCTTTCATAATTCTTGACCAATGTATATTATTGGCTTCATCAAAGCGTGCTTTTAACTCAACAAATACATTCACTTTTTTGCCATTCTTTGCTGCGGTAGCCAAGGCTTGAGCAATATGCGAATCGCTGGCAATTCGATAGAGCGTGGTATGGATCTCCTCAACATCAGGGTTTATTGCTGCCTCATTAAAAAACCGAAGAATAGGATCAAATGATTCATAAGGAGTACAGATTAAAATATCATGCTGATCGAGCTGGTCAAAAATGGAATGTTCAAAGTCCTGATGTGCGACTATCTGCTGCTGTTTTGGAAAAGACAATTCTCCCTTTTTTATTGGGAAAGAGAAAAAATCCTTCAAATTATGATAATATCCACCAGCGACAATGCTACTTTTTCTTAAGTCAAAAAGAACGGCGAGCCTTTCGGTAATTTGGTTTGGAAAACCCGGTTGATGTAAGAATCGAGTTGCATAGCCAAGATCCCTCTTCTTGACCTCTGCCTCTATTTTCTGCGCTATATCACCATCAAATTCGTCTTGTAAATTGAGTTCAGCATCCCGAGTGATTTTGAAGGAATAGAAATTTAAATTTTCTTTCTTTAGTAAGTTTGGAAGAAATAGTTTGATAATATCATCGATGAAGACTACATATGTTTTACTATTGGCTTGACAGGTAAAAAAACGATTAATGCGATCCGAGGGTATGTTGACAATGAACAGGTCTGTCGTAATCCTATCTGTTAACGCAAAATATAGCTGGTTGTTGATCGGGAAAAAGGAAAACTCTTCGTTTACAGGAATTATTTGCAGATAAGAAGCCATTGTATTAAAAAAATAGTTAGCTACAAGAGGTTTTATCGCTAATGGAATCTCCTGATTATAGATTAGTGTAATATTTTCGTCCGCTAACTGATGAATGATATCAGTTAAAAGGAAACCGAATCTTTCCTGTTGCTTATCGATTATTTTAGATGCCTTTTTGTAAGTCTCAATATCAAGATTTGGGACGATCTGGTCATTAGTCTTCTTTTTAATTTTCTTCCAGGCCATCAATACAGGCATCCGTACACGGTAGAACTCATCTAAGTTTGAGGAAAAAATGGCGAGGAACTGTAGTTTTTCCAATAGCGGGACTTCCGTGCGTTCAGCCTCAGTAAGTACTCTGTCATTGAAGGAAAGCCAACTGATATCTCGGTTGATATATAGGTCTTTTTTTTGCATCTGAAAAATAATCTAAGCAGCAATGAAGTTAAAGGAGCTTTATCTATATTTATAATAGTGTTGCAACAACAAAGGTAATAACAGAGATAACCAGGCCAAACATAAAAATGCCATAGGCATAACGCAATAACTTATATTTTCTGCCTAGCACGACTCCTTGGGAATAGACATCTTTTGTAAGCATGCCGTATAAAAATTCGGAATCGATCATTACTTTTTGCATGCCTTCATTATAGTCGTCGAGTTTCATTTTGTAAAAGTTCCCGAAGAATAATAGATTGACGGTTTTATTCTCAATCTCCTGTTTTGTGAATTTTCCAGAGGGTATTTTCGGAATTGTCGATAGGATGGCCATAACCATTGTTGCCACAACACTGACGGTGAGAATTATTGTTGGGAAGATGAGATGTTCGTTACTATCCAATTTCCTAAATAATACCGCAATAACGACTGATAGAATAATGGAGTTAACAGTCAATAAAATATTAGCTTTATTATCAGCCATATCACTCAAACGTTGGTTGTTGGACGATGTTATCCGGAACATTGTTTCTATACCACGTTCAGGTTTGACACTTTTATCTTTCTCTTTTTTTGTTTCTTTCTTGTCGTCTTTTTTCTTGTCCTTGGATTTTTCCTGTTTTCGCTCCAGTTCTTTTAAGTTCTCTTCTTTCTTTGCGTTGAGCTTTTGTTGGGCATAATCTGTATGGTAATGATGACTTGATAAAAGTTTTATAGTGCCAGCACGCCAAACATCCTTATCGATTTCTTTACCTAATACGGCCTCTGCTTCGGTCTTCATCAGTTTATTCCTGTTTTCAAAGTCCTCTCCTCCAAAATGGAACAAGTCAGCGTCACAAAGAATTTGCTCCAATAGATTGTTTGGGTCTTGGGGCATTCTGGTGGCGAGGATACAACCTTTGATTTTTTCTTTTACCTCTTCTGGTACGCCTTTATCCTTTAGGAAGTCTAAAGCGATCTCTACACTTCTTTTTTCATGGCCAATCGCATTGTCAGATTTTACATAACCTAAATCATGAAAATAGGCTGCACTGATCACTATAAAATGATCTTCGTCATTTAACTTATAAAACGAGGAAATCTCATCTGCAGCTTGTACTACTGAATGTGTATGTAGGCTGTTGTGAAAACAATGACAAGAGGAGATATTCTGTATAATATAAGCGTTAGAAAATTCTTCTACCTGTTTTAAAAGTTCGTTATAATCTATCATGACTAATATGATGTTTATTTACAATAAAAGTATTCAATATCTTTAACATCTTATATACAAGTGATCCCTTTTCGTAATTTTTTAATCTAGATCAATCTGGTATTCCTAATTAGAACCTGAAATCATTTTTTTTGTGATGATTAAAATCTTTGTCAATACCCCCATCAGGGATATCTCTGGATCTGGTGGATCTCATGTTTTCCGGAGTAAAACGACTAGGTTGGCTATAGCAGTAATATGATGCTGAATTATTCTTCAAACCTGCGATTCCGGCCAGTGAGGTCAAGTATTTGGTCTATTTTTCTGTTTTTTAGGCTGCGGTTGGAGAACTGTTCGGCCCCGAATCGGGCTTTGAACATACCTCAGTGCAGATTCTAGCATAGCTAGATCGTACTGCGAGTGCGGTTTTAGCGTGCTGGACTCGGACTCACCATGGACTCACTACGGAAACAGTATGGATTTATACCAAGGCTGTCCCGACTGTGGTATGGCTTAGGCCTGCCCAAGAGGTTGATCGGAACTGGAGCATATATGAAAACCCAATCGTTCTATAGCTCGAAAATTAAAGAACTGTCTTCGTGGTTACCCCATTGCTGCCCGTTGTTATGGACAAGTTTGTCATTAATTTAGCAATAACCTACTATTAAGTTAGAGTACAGTTAGGTGTTAGTTAGTTTTTATCTAAGAAAAACCTAACCAATACCTAAACTAAACCTAAACAAACCCTAACTAAACGATGAATTTCTGCTGACCTTGAAGACTCCACTTTTGCATTATCTTTCTGCAGTCTCCGCGGTCTGTTTCCGGCCTCGTTTTTATGCCTGTCCATGATCCGATCTGCCTGCTGCGGTTCATCGGCTTTTTTCTGGTCGGCTATCTTTCCGGGATGTTCGCTGCTGTGGGCATACCGGCTTTCTGTCCCTACTGCGGCGTGTTGGTAGGGAGTCCTTTCGGACGCGACTGTTATGTTTAGTGTCCCCTTTCGCTCGGGGACACTTTTCCCCATGAGTCCACCGTTTCCATAACCTCTGCGCCCATTGTATCCACTGCCGTGCCGGATTCCCCGGTTCCCCCGTCCACGTTCCTGCGGCCTTTCCACGACCTTTCCACAGCATTTTCCCGTATAACCGTCCATTTTTGCTCCCCGGCGCCCCCCCCAGATGCTGTTCTACAAAAACAATCCACCAAGTTCCCAGCGAGTTAGCGGAAAAACAAAATAAATAAGAACAAAAGTCTTGGAAGTTTGTTAGTAAACTCCCTATCTTTGCACCACTCCGCAAGGGAGGGACGGTTACTTCGAAAGAAGGGACCATGAAAAAAAGAAGGGTTTAACGGAAGTTAGGCGCGGAAATCGGAAAAAAGGAAAAGAAAAAAAACTTCAAAATTTTTTTGGAAGTTCGGAAAAGATTTCTACCTTTGCAGTCCCAACGGAAACGGAGGGAAAGATAAAAAGATAAAGAGGAGCGCAATGCTCATCGGAATATAGCGGATACGGAAGTTGAAGCGAGAGAAGTTCTTTAAGAAAACACAATCATGTAAGCGTGACGAGTAGACAAAACGAAAGTCATGAACAAATTCAAGAATTAGTTCAATTCGATCCAAGATCAGAGATATAAAAAAGAATTCTGATTATG